>Ga0310694_10000126_pt1 | contig 114302 bp, 109 predicted proteins | sample 174DNAGHGhighgp2_FD_203884 | JGI IMG/M metagenome (GOLD analysis project Ga0310694, IMG submission 203884) | Sheep rumen microbial communities from Palmerston North, Manawatu-Wanganui, New Zealand - 1742 DNA GHGhigh gp2 (v2) (version 2) | ecosystem: Host-associated > Mammals > Digestive...
AATAAATGAATCTGAGGTAGAAGATTATGAAAATTACATTGTTGAGTGGCCGGACCTTTGATATCAATGCCGACTTAGGTTTTGATATCAAAATTGTATATTCCGCACGTTCCCGTCGCTTAACCTTAAGGATAGATAGAAAAGATCGCATGGCGGTTTTAACCGTTCCGAAGTATTGTTCGCGCAAAAAAGCGGTTTCGTTTGTTGAAAGCCATCAAGATTGGGTATTGGCTAATTTAAAGAAAATCCCCGAATTTAAGAATTTTCAAAATCATGATAAAATAACGTTGTTCGGCCATGAATATACCATAGAGCACAGTCCGATACGCGGTAATACCCGTTTAGATAAGAAAAATAATATTTTGTACGTTTCCGGCGGTATAGAGTTTTTGCATCGCCGCGTTAAAGATTTCATCAAGAAAATCGCGTTAAAGGAATTTACCGTTCGCTCACAAGAAACCGCTGAAAAAATCGGCAAAAAAGTGCATAATGTTTTTATCAAAGATACAAAATCCCGCTGGGCAAGTTGTTCTACATTAAACAATATCAATTACAGTTGGCGGTTGGCATTAGCGCCGGAATTTGTTATTCGTTATATTGTGGCGCATGAAGTATCGCACTTAAAACACCAAGACCATTCCGCACATTTTTGGGCATTGGTGGAATATTTGGAAGAGGATGCGGATAAAGGTCGTGAATGGTTGACCGAAAACGGACAGCAGCTTTATATCTATAAATAGTCAATCCACAAGAGATGAAACCTCGTTGACAGTTGTAAAAATCTGCCTACAATAAACCTATAAGTCAGATAAGAAAGGATAGAATTATGGAACAAAGAATTGTAAATGTTAACGGGGTTAAACTGGCCAATAATCTGCCGTTTGGTTTATTGTGCGGTCCTTGTCAGATAGAGAGCCGTCAGCACGCTATTGATATTGCCGGCGCGATGATAGAGATTACCAAAGAGCTGAATATTCCGTATATTTTCAAGGCTTCATTTGATAAAGCCAATCGTACATCTATTCATGGCGCACGCGGGGTAGGTTTGGAAGAAGGTATGCGGACTTTTGATGAGATAAAGAAGTTGTATAACAATATCCCGATAGTAACAGATGTTCATGAGAGCGGACAATGTGCGGAAGTAGCCAAACATGTTGATATGTTGCAGATACCGGCATTTTTGTGTCGGCAGACGGATTTAGTGGTTGCCGCGGCAAAGACGGGCAAGGTCATCAATATTAAGAAAGGGCAGTTCTTAGCCCCATGGGAAGCCAAGAATTTGGTGGTTAAATGTGATGAGTCGGGCAATCATAACGTATGTTTAACCGAGAGAGGTACAAGTTTCGGCTATAATACGTTAGTAACCGATATGAGGGGCTTACCGAGAATGGCACAAGATACGGGATGTCCGATAATTATGGATGCAACACACTCGGTACAACAACCGGGAGGCATGGGCGGTTCGTCCGGTGGGCAAAGAGAATTTGCGCCGGTATTAGCGAGAGCTGCGGTGGCGGTTGGAGTGGCTGCTGTATTTATGGAAACGCATGAAAATCCGGATAAGGCATTGTCGGACGGGCCGAACACGATTGCTTTGAAGGATATGAAAGCTGTGTTGGAAGTCTTAAAGAAGTTTGACGAAGTCAGAAAGAGTTTGGACATCTTTTAATGCAGGTGACGCTGTCACCGCGCCGCGCGTAGCGGTGCCGTGCGCATAGCACACGACGAAGTCGTTCAAGGCGCGCAAAGTAAAGATAAAAATATCAGGCAGGGGTAAGACCTCTGCCTGATATTTTTAGCGCGCCTTTTTTATCTAAAAATCAAACTTGGCATATAACTTGGCACATAAATTGGTATCTAAATTCGGAAGACAACAAAAAGGCAGAGATTTTATACTCTGCCTAAAATTTTTCAAAACCTATTACAAACTAACTAAACCAAGCATTACAATCCGTCGTTGGCTTTGGTCGGTTCCATCGGCAGGTATTGTCCGACACCGCCGAAGTATTTACGCATAAAACCTTCCTCGGAGCCCATAACCGGTGTACTGTCGGAAGAAATTTTAACATCTTTACCGTTTTCTTTAGTCAGCTGAACAACTTTTTCAACCTTATCGGCAGTATTAAACTCAATAGCAACCACCTTGCGTTCCAATTCTTCCGGTTTAAAGAAAGCGAGTCGTTTCATGGTTGAACTCATATAAATCCAAGATTTGTGATCCACACTGGAAACAACGGAAGGAGAACCCATAATTTTACGAACCTGATCTTTTGTCATTCCTTTGTTAATGGAATCAATATCCTTTTGCGGAGGCATATTGCCTTCGGTTTGGTTAAAATAATCAGTTTTACAGCCGGCAACAAAGAGGGTTGCCACAACAAGAGTAGAAAAAACGATATTGCGTATTGACATCTCTAAATCCTTACAATTATATTAAAGCTATATAACCCTATATCATAAGGAAATAAAGAATGCAAAAAGAATTTTCTTATCCCCTGAAAATTGATGAGTTAGGGCAGGGCGAACAACGCTACAAGATAAGCGCAGACGAGGCTCAGCTTAAAACTTTATCAGAAATTTTGCAAATTCCGTCTGTGAATAGTTTTAGTGCGGAGATGAAATTAAACTTTCAAAAAAAGAAAGGGATATTAAACATCAGCGGTGAAGTTAAGGCTGATTTAGGGTTAATCAGCGTTATATCATTAACGCCGTTTAATAAAGTGTATGAGACAGAGTTTAACGTTTTATATGATACCAATGCCACCTATGAAGATATATATACGGATGATGAGGATATCAATCTTGATGTGCCGGATATAGTGATAGATGGCAAGATAGATTTGGCAGATATTGCCATAGAGCAGTTAGCCTTGGTGATGGAAGATTATCCGCGCATTGAAGGGGAAGAATTTACGGAAGTCATAGAAGACAATGCGCCGGTAAGAAATAATCCCTTTGCAGTCTTAGAAAAGCTTAAGAAATAAACATATCCTCAAAAAACCTTAAAAAAACTCTTGCCTTTTATATTTTTTTTATATAAAAGCATAGAGAACGACCCCCTAGATAAAAATAGGGAGTTACTTTGTGTGAAATAATTTTAGAAGAGTTAAAGAAATGGCTACACCTAAGAAAAAAACATCTCAATCTCGCAGAAATATGCGTCGTGCACATGATGCTTTAACACCTAATGCATATCATGAATGCCCGAATTGCGGCGAATTGAAGAGACCACATAATGTATGCCCGAAATGCGGCTACTATGATGGTAAATCAGTTGTTGCTCAAAAAGCAAAAGAAGAGTCTGAAGACTAATTTTAAATATTTATTTTTATGGAGAGACCTGTGTCTGAGAAAAATCTGGTCATATCAATAGATGCTATGGGGGGGGATAATTCCCCCAAAGTAGTTATAGAGGGTTTATCTTTAGCACATCAAAGAAACCCTAACATCCGTTTTTTGGTGTATGGAGACAAAGCAAAAGTTGATGCAGAAATCGCTAAGTATCCGGCCTTGAAAGAGGTATGCGAAGTTTTTCATACGGCAGAGTTTGTCCACAATGAAGATAAGCCATCTCACGTGATTCGTAATCGTGCCACCAGTATGTACCAAGCCATAGAAGCCGTTAAACTCGGTAAATCTCAAGCGGTGGTATCGGCAGGCAATACGGGCGCGTTGATGGCTATTTCTAAAATGGTCTTAAAGACAATCCAAAAAATTCACCGTCCGGCGATAGTCAGCATTATGCCACATGAAAAAGGGCGCTACGTAATGCTTGATTTAGGTGCTAATACGGAATGTGACGGTATCAATTTGGCAGAATTTGCCTTGATGGGCAATATTTATGCTAAATGTGCGTTCAATATGGAAAAGCCGCGAGTCGCCTTATTAAATATCGGCGCCGAAGAAATGAAAGGCAAAGATGAAATTCATGCCGCGGCACATATCTTAAAGAGTGCGCACTTAAATCTCAATTTTATCGGTAATATTGAACCGCATGAAATCCCCAAAGGCAAAGCAGATGTTATCGTTTCAGATGGTTTTTCCGGTAATATATACTTAAAAACCGTTGAGGGAACGTGTCATCTGGTTATGCACATGATAAAGTCCAGCATTAAAGATTCTTGGTTGGCAAAACTCGGATTGCCTTTTATGCTCGGCGCAATTTCCAAATTAAAAAAGAAATCGGACCCGCGTCTGTATAACGGCGCAATGTTTGTCGGCTTAAACGGTTTATCAGTTAAGAGTCATGGTGGAACGGATGGATTAGGTTTTTCCGTTGCCGTTGAAAATGCCGCCAAATTAGTTGAAAATGATTTTGTAGATTCTATTCGTCGTGAGCTTGAAAATATAGACTTAGACGAGATTTCACAGGAAGCATATTATGAAGTGTATTAGAACAAAAATTATCGGTTGCGGGCATTATTTGCCTGAGAAAGTATTAACCAATGACGATTTATCCAAGATGGTTGAAACCAATGACGAGTGGATTAGCACACGGACAGGTATCCGTTCACGTCATATTGCTCAAAAAGAAGAATTAACATCAGATATGGCAGTAAAGGCCGTCAATATGGCAATGAAAAATGCCGGTATCAGTGCCGAAGATTTAGATTTGGTGCTGGTAGCGACCGCCACTCCGGATAAGACAACTCCTGCAACCGCTTGTATATTAGCCGGTAAATTAGGCGTAAAAGTCGGTACCCCGGCTTTTGATGTCAATGCTGCTTGTTCCGGATTCGTCTATGCATTAACCATGGCGGATAATATGGTTAAGTTAGGTCAGATTAAAACAGCCGCTGTTGTCGGTGTTGAAAACCTTTCAAAAATCGTAGATTGGCAAGACAGAAACACCTGCGTATTGTTTGGTGATGGTGCCGGTGCGGTCATTATTCGCGCTTCGGAAGGCGAGGGAACGGCAGAAGACACTGGTATCCTTGCAACCAAGATTTATGCAGACGGCTCACAAACCGAGAATTTATATGCCACCGGTGGTGTTGCAGAAACACAAACCTCCGGTTTTATCAAAATGAACGGTAAAGAAGTATTCAAGTTTGCCGTTGGTGCTATGTGCGAAGCAAGTCATGAAGTTTTAAGAATAGCCGGAGCCAAAGAAGAAGATATAGACTGGTTATTACCGCACCAAGCCAACAGTCGTATTATTGCCAGTGTCGGCCAAAAACTTAATGTAGCAGATGAGAAAGTTATCATAACTGTTGATCATCACGGTAATACTTCTGCAGCATCAATTCCTTTGGCTATTTCAGAGTCGGTTGCAAACGGTAAGATTAAAACCGGTGATTTGGTGTTGATACCGGCTATGGGTGCCGGCTTCACATGGGGCGGTTTGCTCATAAGATTTTGATTTTAAATTTAAAAAAATCATATGCATAATTGAAGATAAGCTATTGAATTATGCAATCTGAAGGGATATGCTGTTAGCAATAAACAACATTTTATTATAGAAAGGTGAGAGATGACAACTATTACTCGTGCTAATATTGCAGAGAGTGTCTGCGAAGAAATCGGATTATCCCGCAAAGACGCCGGCGATATTTTAGATATGGTTATAGATGAGATAAAGAATGAACTGGTTGCAGGCAAAGATGTTAAAATTTCTACATTCGGTTCATTTTGGTTGAAGAAGAAAAATGCTCGTATCGGTCGTAATCCGAAAACCGGTGTTGAAGCAGAAATCACGCCGCGTACGGTAATTTCTTTCCGTCCTTCGCAAACTTTGAGAAAAGCAGTTAACAAGAACGGTTAATCATCATAGAATAAAGATATGGAACGGCCTAATAAACCGTTCCATTTGTGTGAAACAGGAGGGAAAATGAGCATCAATAAATCCAAATCCGCATTTAGGAGTATTGCAGAAGTCACCGAAGATTTAGGGGTGGCCCCTCACGTTTTGCGTTTTTGGGAAACGAAGTTTTCACAGATAAAACCGATGAAAACAAAGTCTGCTCGCCGCTACTATCGTCCGGATGATGTTGAGTTGTTGGCCTTAATCAAAGATTTATTGTATAATCGCCGCTACACTATAGAGGGCGTACAAAAGTTATTTAAAAATCGCAGTCTGAAAGATATTTTAGGAACGGAAATTCAAAAAGATTTTTTTGAGGAAGAAACCGAAACACCTAAAACAGATGATAGTGATGTTCTTGCTATGAGTGAAACCATAAAAAATGCCGTTGCGGAATTAACGGAATTAAAGCAAGAGCTTATATTATTATCCTTAAAGTAAGGAATAAGATATGTCAGAAACAGAGCAACGTTTCATAGATATAGAGATGGCTTTATCTAACCTAGAGCGCGTGGTTGAAGATTTAAACGAGGTTATCATCAGCCAAGGAAAAGACATAGCTTTTTTACAAAAGCAAAATCATTATTTGACGGAAGCCGTCAGAAATACGCAAAGTACAGTTAAACCGGAAGAGGAGGAAACTCCTCCGCCACATTATTAAAATGACCAGTTAGGAGGGAATATGAAAAAATTTTTATTATCTTTATTGAGTGTACTTTTAATCAGTGCCGGCGCTAATGCCGCAGATGTTAAAGACCCTGAAAATGCTTTATTGTTAAAGTTAAAAGATGGTGATGTCATCATAGAGATGTACCCGGATGTCGCACCGAATCACGTTGCTCGTATCAAAGAGCTGGCAAGACAAGGTTTTTATGACGGGTTAAAATTTCACCGCGTGATAGCAGGTTTTATGGCACAGACCGGGGATCCGTTAGGTAACGGTACCGGTGGTAGCGGTCAAAAATTGAAAGCTGAATTTAATGCCAAACATCATGGTCGTGGTACGGTTTCTATGGCCAGAGCGCAAGATCCGGATTCCGGTGACAGTCAATTCTTTATTTGCTTCGCAGATGCCGGGTTCTTAGATGGCAAATACACGGTATGGGGACAGGTTGTTTCCGGTATGGAATTTGTTGATAATATCAAGAAAGGCACCGGTAGCAACGGCGAAGTCTATGATCCGGATAAGATTATATCTTTAAAGGTCCTTGCCGACGTTCAGTAGAAAAGATAATCAGAGTAAGTAAAAAAAGGGAGCTTAAAGCTCCCTTTTTGCTTAAGATACGAGGGTAACTGAAAACATATTAACGTAAGTGTTTTAATCTGCTACTGTACCTTGAGAAAGGTGCGGAGCTGTCGAAAGCTCTTGTTGTCTTCGGTGTTAGGATATAACATCGTGAAATTGCTATCTGTTCAACACAGGTAACAATGAATATATCCCCGATTGAAATTGCTTAAAACTTTTTTGGTCGGGGAGCTTCTGGTGTATGTTCAGAAGTTTTTACTTTAAAGACCAAAAGAATCATTTAAGACAACATGATTTTCGAACTCTCCGACCACCTTTAAGTTCAAGGTGGTTTTTCTTTACATTTTAGGAGTTTGAAACATGAAAAAATTTTTTTATTTTTTTGCCTTGACCTCACTATTTGCCAGCGCCGCGTTAATTAACTCTTATGCCGCAGATAAAGCCTCAAAAAGAGAGAGTGTTGTTCTGGTTAAAGTATTTGACGGCGATACAATACAGGCAACCATTGGGAAAAAAGTGGTAAAAATTCGTTTAGCGGATATTGATTGTGCAGAAAAAACAAAAAAATCACGCAGGTTGCCGAAACAATCTGAAGAATGGAAAGCTTCTGAAAAAGAAATCATAGAGCAAGGTAGAGAATCAGCAGAAAAATTGGATGCACTACTCAAATTACATAAAGAAAATATAACGTTTGTAGAAACACCTGAAAAAGTTTGTAAGATTGGCAATGGTGATAGGCTTGTTGGTATTCTTTATGCCGATGACATCAATGTGAACGAGTTTATGCTCAAAGAAGGGAAGTGCAAACCTTTTACTTGCGCTGATAAGTAATGACTAAAGATAAAGAAAAATTAGAAAAACAAGCGCGTTTGTGGTTAATAGTCGCTTATTCTCTATATGGAATAGGGGGTATTTGTCTGTTAATAGCGATACTCTCATGTAGAGCCCTATTTATATTACTCATGCTTGCTATTGTTATTTTAATTGCAGCTTTTTCCGGTGATGATATAAGCCGTACACGACCATGAATAGATGCTCTTTTTAGTTATAAAGAAACTTGCGAATTAGTACAAGCTTTCAAATATTGGTAGGCGCTTGGGATTGACTTCACTTCGTTCAGTCGCACGGGCGCGCATAAGCTAAAACTTATCGGCGTTCTTCCGTCCGCCTTGCGCTGGTAGTCGAACCCTTTTTCCAGGGTTCAAACCTCTGCACATACTAATAAAAATAAAACCTCTCTGTAAAAGAGAGGTTTTGTTTTTATGGTAGGCGCGCAGGGATTCGAACCCTGGACCCACTGATTAAGAGTCAGTTGCTCTAGCCAACTGAGCTACGCACCCATAACCAAGAACTTGCCTCACTATAATAAAAAGATTTTTTTTTGCAACACTTTTTTTTATGAATTGTGTTATTTTTTTTCTAAAGGAAGATAAATAGCTTGCAAAAACATTGAAAAAGATTATATCTAGGGGAAATAAAGGAGGTATAATGCAGATTTATTTGGTCGGCGGGGCAGTTAGGGATAAGCTGTTATCAATCCCCGTACATGATAGAGATTTCGTTGTTATCGGGGCAACAACGGAAGAAATGCTGAATGCCGGCTATAAAAAAGTCGGCAAAACCTTTCCGGTGTTTTTACACCCCGAAACCAAAGAAGAATATGCCTTAGCTCGTAAGGAAATAAAAACCGGCAACGGTCATAAGGATTTTCAGTTTGTGTTTACACCGGATATCACCTTAGAAGAAGATTCTTTAAGACGCGATTTTACCTGCAATGCTTTGTACCAAGATTTAATCACCGGCGAGATAATAGATTTTCATAACGGTAAGTCTGATATAAAACAACGCGTTTTACGCCATGTATCCGAACATTTTGCGGAAGATCCTTTGCGCGTATTGCGTATGTGTCGTTTTGCCGCACAGCTTGATTTTACGGTGGCGCCCGAAACCATGGATTTATGCAAAAAAATGGTCAAAGACGGCGCTTTAGAGCATTTAAGCAAAGACCGAATTTGGCAGGAATTTGCAAAAGCCTTATCTTCAAGAACATTTTATCGCTTTATAGAAAATGCCAAAGAGTGTGAAGCCCTAAAGGTTATTTTACCGGAAATAGAACAACTGTTTGCCGTGCCGGAGAGAACGGATTTTCACCCCGAGGGTAACAGCGGTGCGCATACGTTGTTGACCATAAAAGCCGCCGCCACGGATGATTCTATGGTCAATTATGCCGCTTTATTGCATGATATCGGTAAAATCAAGACAGATAAAAAATGCTGGCCGTCACATCACGGGCATGATAAGTTAGGTATAGACATTATCAGAGAAATCGGCAAAAGATTAAAAGTGCCGACGGCCTATACCGAATTTGCCGCATTTACCGCTGAAAATCACATGCTTTATCATCAAAAAATAGAAAATATTACCAAAGAACTGGCAACCGTTGCCGTATATCTTTCCAAGTATCGCCACAAAAACTGGTGTGAAAGATTCTTATGTGTTCTAAATGCGGATATGTGTGGCAGAGATAAAGCAGTATCTCTTGAAGAACAGAAAGCATTTGCCGAATTTAAGGCATATTTGGAACAGTTGGAAAAAGCCGCTTTTAATAAAAAGACATCTGAATTGCCGGAATTTGAGGAAATAATTGCCGGAATAAAAGCCGGAACTCTCCCGCCCATACGTTTAAATGAAGCTTATATAAAGGCAATACTTGAAGAAAATCCGTATCAGGCTAAATAAAAAACGCCGTGTGTAAATCATAATTTATGCTTTAAAAAATAGATAAATCCTCATAGATTATAAACGAGACTGGGTCTTTAAGTTTAATTTATTTGATTATGGTGTTGTTATGAAAAAAGCGTTTGGTTTAGTGTTAGCATTTATCTTTGTTGCAACCGGAACAGCCCCGGTTACGGCAGAAGAAAATAATACAAATTCCTCATCGGTTTATACTTTGGATGAAGAAAAAGCTAAAGAATTTGAAGCAAACAAGGATGAAAAAATAATAGAAAAGCCGTCTCTTGTTGAAACAACACAGGAAAATAGCAACGAGCCGAAAATTGTGACCGAGAAAACCGCAACCGGACAAATAGAAAAATTGATTTCGCCGGATGGTAAGGTGATTGCTGAAAAGACCATAGAAAAAGACAAAGTCGTCAAGAAAGTTTTGAACTATTATTATCCGAACGGAAAACTGATGCGCCAAGTTGTTACCGCCGGAGATGATAAGGGTTTTTATGCCGAAGAATATTATACCAACGGCAAAATTTCATCACAAGCAACCTATGTTAACGAACAAAGCAAAATCGGTAAAGAAAAGAAATATGATTCAACCGGTATGTTAAGACAGGAAATTCCGTGGATATTGCCCAAAGAAGAATTAAAGAAGCCGATAGAAGAACGCCGCAGTGTTCGTCGCGGTAATGTCATTACCTATTATCCGGACGGCAAGATTGCCGCATCATTTCCGGTCGGTGCCAAAGGGAAAACAATATTCTTTGATGATAGAGGCTACCCGCTAAGAGAAATCGCTGACAGTGAACTTTTAAATTTTTCCAAAGAGCTGACGGCTGAAGATTGCCAAGGTGCATCTATCCAACTAAGCTTAGATGACTTGGTTGAATTATATGAAGACGAGGGAGATATTTCTTATAATAAGTGCGGTTTACCGTATCGTGAAAACTTCATTTATGAAATTATAGAAGACCTAGGTCGCCGAGAAAATAAAATCAGTTATGATGAAACCGGTATGATTAGACGCATTACGGTTTATGAAAACGGTCTAAAAAGCGGTTTAGAAAGAAAATATGATGCCTCCGGTAATTTAACGGCTGAAATCAACTATAAAAACGGTGTCAAAGACGGGCTTGCCAACGGCTATTTCCCGACCAGAGAAAAAGCTTTCACCAAACGTTATGAAAACGGCAAAGTCGTAGATAAACTCCAATGCTATTTCCCGACCGGAGAATTGGCGGCCGAATTTAACTATAAAAACGGCTTAAAAGAGGGAAAAGCCATTGTTAACAGTCCGGTTAAGCGTGAGATGACCTTCTTTGAGGGCGAGCTGTTAAACCGACCGGCCGAAAATAAGAAAAGACAGTTGGTATCTGCTATATCAGGCTTAAAGCATCCGGAGGAACAGTGCTTAAATGTCGGAACACGTTTAAGTGAAATAGAAAGAAACATAAGCACCAATGCCGGCAGTTTTAATACCACGTTTGAAGTAAAAATACCGAGAGGTTGTGAGGATATATCAAAATTTAAGGCTGAGCATAATCAACTTATCTGCTATGATAATACCCAAAAAATCCGCGCCACGGCACCGGCATCATATCGCCGTAATGATTTTGCCATTGAGAAAATCTATTCGCCGAATGGCTTGTTGATGTACAGTATTTCTTATATGAATCAATTAAGACAGGGTTTAACCAAAAAATACAATGAGCAGGGGCAAGTAACAGCCGAGATGTATTACAATAAAGGTCAGTTAGCAGAGAGTTCACGCAGTTTTTATCCGGATGGTAAAGTCAAAGATTTGATTAACTATGCCGAAGATGCCCCGCGCAAACTTTTGGCAAGATACAAAGAAGATGGGACATTGTTATTCAGTTTAACATATAAAGGTGCTGAAAAACAGGAAGCCTACATCAATTCTGCGCAAGAGGGGAAAGATATTGTTCTTCGCTATTATAAAGGCAAGCCGGATAGCATTCGTGAGAGCAATATCGGTAATCCGTATAACTTTGTTGAGTACAATTTGGCTTTGGGTGAGTATGCCGTATATAGAAGCAATCGGTTAATTAAAGGCGGTAAATTGTGTGATTATCAGGTTGCCGAAGATGTTGATGTTGTTACCTTAAAAACAGAAGAAACCAAAACAGCACAGGCACCGGAAACCGCTGTTGAAGAACCGACACCCGTTTATGAAGACAAAAAGGTTGAAGAAGAACCCGTTATTATAACTGAGGAAACGCCGACGGAACCTGTAACGGTCAGCGAGGTAGAAATTAAAGAAAATCCGGAAGAAACCATAACCGTTGATGAGGTTAGGGTAGAAGAAAAGCCGGCAGAAACGACCATATCGGATGAAAAACAACAAATAGAAGAAATATCCGATAAGGCAGAGCAAAGTATCAACGAAATGTCAGATACCGTCGCCGGTATATTAAATACGTTGGAAATGCCGGAGCCCCCGATAATGACCGAAGATATGGCACCGGTCGTAGAGGGTATTGATGAGCCGGTAGAAAAAGAAGAAACCGCAACACCTGCAAAAGACAATACGGTTAGTCAGGAATTGTTGCCGAAGGAAAGCGAAGAAGAAAAGCTCCAAGCCGAACTTGCCGCTAAAAATATCGGTCCGGTAACCAAGCCGGATATTGAACAGATGACAGATGTTGTTCAAAAAGAAACGATAGATACGGGTATGCCTTCATCAACAGTAAGTGATGAGTCGCAAATAGAAAAATTCTATTATCCGAACGGAAGTTTGCGTAAAACCGTTAAGACCAAAGGAACCCGTACGGAAGAGATTAAAGAATATTCCAAGAATAGCCAGTTGTTGACGGATACGGTTTACGGCAAGGACAGTATTATCATAGAAAAGTATTTCAGCTCCGGTGATGTTCGTCGTAAAACGGAAAAAACTTATGATGACAATGCGGTCAATGCCTTCTTATCTCGTGAGGATTTTTATGACAACGGCAAGCCGCGTTATGAGATTAAACGTCAGCCGGATACAATGTTATTTACGGAAAAGACCTATTATCCCAACGGTAACATTAAAACCGAAACCGTTCAAACCGGCGCCTTAACCTTTAGTGTTAAAGAATATAACGAAGAAGGAAAAATTACAAAAGAAACAACAGAACCCCAAATAAGCGATTTGCGGGGAGACAAAAATCGCCAATCTCTCATGGGGTATGGTGCAGACGGAAAACCTGCAACAGAAGTATCCTTCTACAATAATGGTGAAATTGCCGTCAGATCATTTTCTGCTGATGGTAGCATTGTAAAATTTGCTTATTTAGCCCCGGATGGAAAGCTTTATTTGGAAAAGCCGGAAATGCGCGTTATTCCTTCATATCGCACACGTTATTGGGTAGATTACAATAATCCGTTGTGGGTAGAAAATCAGGATAAATATTCTGTCAAATCCATTGCGCGTTTGAATTTGGATACTGCGGCCAGAATGTTAGGAGAAATGAAGATAAGTATGCCTTCTTCCATGAAAGGCCTGCAAGAAAAATATTAGACAAAATAGGGTTGACATCATCAAAAATAATACTATAATTCTCCCCATCAAATTATAGATATGTCAAACCCTATTAAAAAATTTTTAAGCTTATGAACAACAAAATGACCGCTGAAGAAATTCAGCTTCTGCGTGAAAAAGCAGAGAATGAGCGCAACAGACACGCGCAAATGATGCACTTAATTCATTCGGTTGAAATCGGTGCAGCCCCGCCACTGTCAACAGCTTATCAGATGGAGATTGTAACTCGTGAACGTGAAGATGAGACATTGGCTCTGCTAAAGCTTTATGTAGAGAAGTTTGGGCAGGATACCGGTATGTTTCTCTCTGATGCAGCTCAGTTGTACATCTATGATGATACGAACAAGCTTCCTAAATCTAAGGAGTACATGCTTCACAGTATGCCCCTCTGCTATTCGGTGGAACGTCGCATCTTTGATGATGACAAACCTCTGTACTATCAGGAAACAGACGGCGTGAAGGAATTCTACCCCAAGTTCTCTCCCGAAGGCGAAGAACACATGGTGGATGGTACGATGGAAAACTGCAACAAAGCAAAGATTGTCACCGACGAGCTGTACTTCCTACGCGGTTACACCAAAGAGCACAGACTAAGTGTTTTGGGTGAGGTAGCCTTAATGAAGTTTTTGAGTTCTTCTTTCTCTCGTAGCATCGTTCAGGACACGCTGGAGAACTTCGTTATTGAGTACCTTGCCAAATACAAGGAACTCTGTCCGGAGGCACAACTTGAAATGATACGCTCGGATAATCATACGGTGATTATGTATTACATCACGCAGTCCCTTGACGGCATTAAGGATGGCGAAGTCATAGAGGCACTGCTTAATCGTGCGGAAAGAGAAGAAGTAACGGCTTACTTTGAGCGTTATGCCAAAGAAAGTTAGCCGTATCTGCTTAAAAAACACCCCGTGGAATATATTTCCTCGGGGTGTTGCGTTTTAAATAAATTAAAATTTTTCCCAATGAACCTTATCAAGGTTAAGTCTGTCATCCGGAACTTTAGGTTTTTCTTCCGGATAACCGATAACAACAATCGCAATCGGTATTATATTTTCCGGTATGTTAAATTTTTTCTGCAAATTGGCAACAACCAAAGGCATCGGTGCCGCCCCGCAAAAACAAGCGCCAAGACCTTTTGCATGGCAGGCTAACAATAAGTTTTGTGCCGCCAATGCGCCGTCAATCTCGGCATAATCCCAACCTTCTTTTTCGCGGTGGAAAGTTTCCTCTTTATCAACGCAGACCAAAACAACTGCCGCCGCATCTTTGGCAAATGTTGTCCATGGTTGAATAAGGCGCATGGTGCGCAAAGATTCTTTATCCTGTACTACCAAGAAATGCCACGGTTGTTTATTATGTGCCGAAGGGGCATAGCTGGCAGCACGGATAAGCTCTAAGATTTCCTCTTTGCTTAAACTCTTATCCGGATTATATTTACGGATAGAGCGTCTGGTTAAAAGACCTTCGTATAATTCCATAATGAGCCTCCTCAAATCAGTTAATTGTGCGTTCCAAACTGGATATATGTGGCAAAACAAGATGTTCAATTAAAAAATGCAGAGTTTTTTCAACCGTCGTATCTGTATTTTTTATAACCGGAAGGATATCCTTAGGGTTTTCATTTTTTTCCAATTTTTGTGCCAGAGTTACATAGACTTCTGCTAAATCTGACAAAGATGAAATCAGCTCAGCGGCAAATCTCGGAATATTAAGCGAGCTGCATCCGCCCCAAAAACCTTCCACAAACCCCATTTCCAAACTTTGTGCCCGTGATTGGCAAAAATCTTTAAGAGCATCTGAATCGCTGTTTTTACCGGCATAAGGCTCAAGTTTTAAAGTGTTTGTGCGTACAATGACAAACATTTCATCCCACAACCCCATAAAAAATTTGAAAAACAACTCGGCTTCCCCCTTTGTTTCAAGCCGCGGTTGAGCCTCTTCTGCAAATAAAGAAGAAATAACATCAGTCGGTCTTAAATTATTATTCGGGCTGCAAATAGCCCCGGCAAACTTAAGCTTAGCGGTTGTTAAAGGGGTAGGGCAATGATAATGGTCTAAAAAGCGCTGAAATTTATCATCCCCAATATATACATTTTCACTTTGCATTTTAATTCAACTTCATTTATACTATCAAACATAACTAAACTTAAAGGGAGTTTTTCAAATTGTCTAGACTAAAATTATCACTGTTACTTTTTCTGTGTGTTGTCGTTTCAGCCTGTTCGCAGTTTGCACCGTTTGAAGATCGTCAGCGCGAACCCGGTACAGTTTATATCTTCAAGGGAGATTCTAAACCGGGTAAGCCGGCAATCTGCTACAATCCGATGTTTTATAATCAGGATGAAATCAAAGCTCGTGCGGATAAGCTTTGCCAAGAAAATAAGGCCGGCACACATGCTGAATTTGTTGATGTGGACTATTTTTCTTGTCGGCTGTTTGTCCCTTCCAAAGCTCATTATAAATGCGTTGCTGATACAAAGTAGCACATTTATAAGAAAGGAGAGAGAACATGAACATATATATATTTGATATGGACGGAACATTAACGCCGGCACGGCAAAAAATGTCTCCTGATTTTGCAAAGCGTTTTGTTCCGTGGGTTAAATCGCACATAGCTTATTTAGCGGCCGGTTCCAATTATGAGAAGATTGTTGAGCAAATTCCCGGAGATGCCGTCGGTACCGGCTTCAGCGGCATATACAGCTCCATGGGTAATGTTTTTCATGAAAAAGGCAAAGAAATATACAGAAATCAGATTATGCTGAAAAAAGAGCTGTTGCAAACTCTGGAATGGTATCGCAAGAACACCGCATATAAAGGGAAGTTATATGGTAATTATATGGAATTGCGCCCCGGTATGTTAAATTTTAGTGTTTTGGGGCGTAACTGTCCGTTTGCTGAGCGAGCCAAATATAATGAGTGGGATAATAAGCATCATGAGCGGGAAGCTGTTGTTAAAGAAGTAAACAGTAAATTTCCGGAATATGAAGCCAGCCTCGGTGGTAAAATATCCGTTGATATCGTTATGAAGGGTGGCGGTAAAGAGCAGATAGCAGCCAAAATCCGCGAGCGTCATCCGGAAGATAAAATCATCTTCATCGGTGATAGAACTGAAAAAGGCGGAAACGATTATGCTTTAGCCGAAGCTTTGCGCCATATGGAAAATACGGAAATTGTTGCCGTCAATTCACCGGAAGATGTCTTAGATTATTTAAAAATTTAGAGCAAAGAAAAAAGTTAACGTAAACAATCTGTTAGTCACGTTTTATGTTATATAATATATTAACTTTAATACATAAAGAAGGCAACAAAAAAGAGCGCGTTTCACAACGCACCCTTCTTCATTTATAAACATTATTCAAGTACCGGCTTCACAGCCACCTATCCTAAAAGAAAAGCTATAAAATAGCCAGGATTATTTAAGTTTACAATATCACTACAAAGTGTCCCAACCGTCAACACCGGCATTTGTACGAACCGGCATCATGTTAACTTTGCCCGGTAATTGGAACCCTGAATGTTTTCTGCCGCCCTTAGAAAGTAAATCAAACCTCTCGCGCGGCAAATAGTCATGAAGATGACAACTCCCCGTTGCTAGTGTGTTGGCAACCACATCATCCGGAAATTCGGTTGTGAAAATAACCGGCACAAAAGCATACGTTTCTTTGCCTGTTTCCAGTAAATGCACCACAGAGAAATTCTCGTCTGAGAGGCAATACAGTTCAGCATAAAATCCCTTGTTATTGACGAAATGAACGATAGATTTTTCTTCATCATCTAAATAAGCCCACAGAGCAGGTATTCTCCCGCCTGTTCCGAGAATATCAAGATAACTCTGAATAATGTCCAACGTTTCCGTCTTGCTTCCGCTGGTGGAAAACAGACAGCTGTCCTCCGAAAGAGTAGCGATGTTTGTCACATCGTGATCCTTAAATCTGCCGTTTAACAAATACCTTCTGAAAAAGTCCGTCATAGACCTTAAATCACAGTTACGATAAGAAGCGACAAACTCAACAAAATTACGAGGATTGGCATTGCTTGCCTTTCCCAATTTAGAGTGACGGGCGCACAGAGTAAATACCCCTTTGTTTTCCGCCGTCCACTGAATGGTTTTGATAATCTTAGTCATAGTCTTAAAAATTATAATAATAAAAGTTTACCAGCCAATATAGCGAAAAAAATATTTTTGTCAACATCTATTTAGTCACAAAAAAAGGAGCCCCAAAGAGCTCCTATATTTAAGAAAATGATATTATTATTTAAGGTTAGCCAAATCTGCGGCAATTTGTGCCGAAAGAGCACCGAGCAAACGGCTTTGTGCCGGAATATAATCTTCATATCCGCCGTTAATGGCTACACTTTCATTTAAGCTACCGGATTTAACAAGATGTCCGTTTTGATTTTTAATAAAGTAAGAGGCATCAAGAAAGGCATTTTCTTCCAATCTTCCGCCGATATTTTTGATTTCAATCGCCACGGCATATTGACAATTCTTTTTTATCTGCGAGCGGTTCTCAATAGTGGCATTAGGGAGATAAGTGCTCAAATTTTTATTGATAACACGTTGAAACAGCTTATCCGGCGCCGAAGCCCAACGATTAAATTCATCAATTTTAACTTCAAAGTTTTCATCACCCAAAGTAACAATTTGCGGCTTAGAAACTTCCGCCGGCAGTAAGACCGGTTGTAAAAGAACGCTTTGCTTAAATTTAGGGTAGGTTATTTCATTAGTCTGTACCGGCACCGGTTGATAAAAATTAGGCTTGGAGCTGGTACATCCGGTTACCATAAAGATAAACAATATTAAGATGAGTTTTTTCATATTAGTAATCCTTTCCTGTAACAATAGCACTGGGGTTCATTTGTAAATAATCTGTGAGATTTTTCATGGAGGTTGCCGCCGCTGACATACTGTCCAGCATACGCGTGATATTATCGGCATTTTCGCCGACAAGATTGTTAAACGACTTTGCCGCCCCGCTGATATTACCTGCCGCAGCACTGAATTGGTTGATAAGCGGTGAGGTATCACCTTTATTTTCGTTTATGACACTATTAAGGCTGGACATTATACCATGAAGATCTTCCAAAATAGGCGGTAAATCTTTTTCCAAAGCTTCCGTAATGCTGTGTATTTCCTGAGCAATTTGTGTGATAGGGATAACCTGCAAACTCTTGGAAAACTCTGCAAATGGAGAAACTATCGTCGGAACTTCAAATTTTTTGCGTGCGTGTTCATGCAAAACCACTTTTGTATTGGGAAAAAAGTCAAGTTCAATAAGAAGTTGTCCTGTAATCATAGAGTTGACGGCAAGTCTTGCACGCAAACCGTCTTTAATAAGAATATCAAGATTTCTATGCTCAACTTTTGAGCCCTCGCTCAACGTTTCATTGTTATAAATTTTGGCATACACCGGTATCATAAATTTCATTGTATCATAATTAGCTTTTATTTTTACGGATGTCACTTCGCCCACTTTCACACCCTTAAATAAAACCGGCGCACCGACATCTAAGCCTTTAACCGACTCATCAAAATACATCACTATGGGTATGTCATAGTTAGTAAAAATAGATTTGAGTAAATATCCCAAAAGCATGAGTAAAATCAAGCAACTTGCTGTAATAAAAGCGCCGATAAGTTTCATATTAGGTTGTTTAATCATTTTTCAATTCCTCTGGTTAAAAATTCTCTTATTTGTGCATTAGGCGGATTTTTCAAAAGTTCGTTCGGGTTGCCGCGTGCCATAATATTACGTACGCTGTTATCCAAATAGATAGAATTAGTGCCGATACCGAAAATAGACTGTAATTCGTGTGTGACGATGACAAAGGTCGTTCCGAGTGATTGGTTTAATTCTTTGATTAAATCATCAAGTCTTTTAGAGCTGATAGGGTCCAAACCGGCAGAAGGTTCATCACAATAAAGAATCTTCGGGTCTAAAGCCAATGCACGCGAGAGGGCGGCACGTTTTTTCATACCGCCGGATATTTCAGACGGATAAAAGTCATCAAAACCGCCCAAGCCTGTCAAAGCCAGTTTATAAGAAGCAAGCTCATCAATTTCCTTTTTGCTGTAATTGCTGTACAGTTCCAAAGGCATGGCAACATTTTCTTTTAAGGTCATGGAAGAAAACAACGCGCCGCTTTGGTACATCACACCGCATTCCTTCATAATCTCCGTTTTTTCCAATGCATCAGCCTTAGAAAAATCCTTGCCGTCAATTAAAACCTCTCCCTTAACCGGTGTGACCAAACCCGTTAACACGCGTAACATACTGCTCTTGCCGCAACCGCTGGCTCCCATGATGATAAAAACATCTTTTTCGTTAACGGAAAAGTTGATATCATCAAAAAGCACATAATCTCCGTAAGCCACTCTGAGGTTTTTAACACTGATAATCTCTTTTGTCATCGTTTAAAAGCCTCCAATAAAACAGTTAAGATACCGGTTGCCACAATCATCCAAACCAACGCGGTAACCACGGCCTTTGTTGTTGCTTTACCGACAGCATCGGCATCTCGTCCGGCGGTTAAGCCCTCATAACAACCGGCAATCGCAATAATAATGCCGTAAACAATGCTGTGTAATAAACCGATAAGAACGTTCTTAAGCGTCAAAGCCTTAAGCGAATATTCAAAATAAGAAGTGGGAGAAATACCCAAAAAACAAACCCCGACAACTGCACCGCCCATAATGCCCAAGAAATCAGCAAGTAAAGTTAAGAACGGAATAGTCAGCACTAAGGAGATAAGCCTCGGTGCAATAAGATAATCGGAAATTTTTATGCCGAGTGTCTTTAAGGCATCAATTTCCTCATTAACTTGCATGGTACCGAGTGTTGCCGCATATGAAGAACCGGTACGACCGGCCATGATGATACCGACCATAATTGCTGCCATAATTCGTGTCATACCGAGAGCCACCATACTGGCGACATAAATGGAAGCACCAAACATTTTAAGCTGTAAAGCACCGACAAAAGCCAGAATCAAACCGACCAAAAAACTGACCAATGCGGTAATACCGACGGCCTGATAACTGCAATCTTCAAAAATGAACCAATAATCTTTTTTACGATAAAAAGCATTTCCGCAAATAAAACGACCGCATGCCGCAAATGTTTCTTTAATAAAAGCTAATACACCGCCGACACATTGATACATACCGTAAAATTTTCGTCCTGTTCGCTCTAAAAAGGGAATAACCTTAATTTCTTGTGATGGCGGAATATTTGCCGGCTTAAGCGAAAGCGATAACAAATCGCACAAATTTTTCGGCAAGCGGCTGGTATCAAATTCTATTTTCTCTTGGGAAAGTTTTTTCTGCCAAGAATATAATTCGGCGGTTAAAAGTGAAGAAAAACTTTTTTCTTCCGTTTCCGCATAAACCTTTTTAACTTTGTGTTGAAGTAACGTCGCTAAAACATTATCTTCTTCGTTATCACCCGTAAGATTATTAAAGTTAAGAACGGTTGAATTTTTAGTTATGTTAAGTTTTATAGCCATTGCATTAACCCGAGTGTTTAAGATTTTTGATTAAGTTTACAAACGCTGACGGCAGCTTCATTTGCTTTTTCATGTGCTTCTTTTTGGGTAAAACCTTTTAAGATAGAAGCCATAAATGCTCCCGCAAAAGCATTACCGGCCCCGAAAGCAAACGTTTGGTGCAAAGGCTCGTTTTGAACCGTCGTTAAATCATCATCACCGAAAACAATGTTCTCTTTTGTCATATTGGTTAAGATAACATATTTAAGCTGATATTCTTCTTTTAGCTTAAGACAAACATTTTCCGATGTTCCCGTCAGTTTAAACATTTCCTTTAATGTTTTCATTTCCTCAATGTTAAGCTTTAAGATATTAGCTTTTCCGAGCAACTTTTTAATTATTTGATGTGAATAATAGTTTTGGCGCAAATTAACATCAAAAAACTTATAAGCACTTTCCGGTGCTTCATCTATCAAATCCAAAATGGTATTTTGGGAATACGGGTTTCTTAAAGCCAACGTATCAAAATAAATTGCATCAGCTTTTTGGATACAAGCTTCTGCCGCCGTTGTATAAGGAATATAATCCCATGCGGTATTCTCTAAGATATGTGCGGTAAAACCGTTTGTCGGGTTGCTGAAGATAAGCACACGTCCGGTCGGGTAGGGGGTAATTGAAAGCACGGGGTTAATTTCGCGTTTATTTAATTCCGCAATCAACTCTCTTCCCAAATCATCAGCACCGATAGCACTAACCAAATAGCCGGCAGCACCATACTTAATTGCAAAGCTCAAGAAATCTGCCGGTGCGCCACCCAGTTTACGGCTGTCCGGTAAAATATCGGAGACAATCTCTCCAATGCCGACAATTTGAGGTATTTTAACTTTACCGCCCATAGCACTCCGACTAAGAGAAATTACATTAAGAAACACTAGCTATAACTATATGTTCTTTTTTTTAAGAGTCAATATCTTTTCAACCTTTTAAGAAGGTTAGAAAGTGCACCGGAAAGCATAATTTTACTTTCTTCGGCGTTATAATGACAAAGGTTCATATTTTGCCCGTAGCGATAATTAGAACGGTAGGTCATACACTTATCATTATCCCTGTAGGTATAAAGAGAAAGTGCCAACATCGGCTGTTCTGCCGAATTTTTATAAAGGTCAACATTTTTTCCCATTTGCGGTAAACGAAAATACTCGCCTGTTTCTCCGAGGTTTAACAAACAATGATACTCCGGCAAATAATATTCGCAGAATAAATTACTGTTATCAAACGCAATGAGCGGTTGTTCTTTCGGCACAAAATGGCGAATATCGTGCACCAAATTTTGGTATCCGTTATCAAAAGAAATCGCATGAATATCGGCATAAGTGAAAATAAATCCGAGCGCGGAAATCAACGCAAACGCTTTTTTTAGAATTTTATATTGTGCCAATGTATAAGCACCTGCAAGGTAAAGCACCGGCGCAAATATTTTAAGATATCTGGCAGTAACCATCGGCCTGAAAGTATAAGAAAAAATAATGAGCAAAGCATAAACGGCAATAACAGCACCAAAGCAAAGCACAAATGCCCGATATATCTTCTTCGTCATAGGATTAAATAAACCGATAAGCAAAATAAAGCTGAACACGGAAGCACTCAAAGTGGTTGCGATAAAAAAGCTGGATTGATAAATTTCCGGTTGTAACGGGTTGGTCCAAAACTGCCAGCTTAACTTAACGAAATCAGAATTGACATACCAATCCCTGCTTATATTTTCCCCGCTGTTAAACGGAACCCAAAGCCACGGCGCAAATAGTATGGCAACGCCTAAAGCGGTTAAAAGAAAAGCCGGACCGTTTGCCTTAAACTTTTTGTCCCTAATCATAAAAAATAAAATTCCGGCATAAAAGAACATCAGCCATAAAGCGCAATAATAATGCGAATACAAAGCCAAAAGCGAAACAATGCCGAATAAAACAAAATCCTTAGTCTTAGGTTTATCCAACAACCGTAAACCATAAACAGATGCCATCATTAAAAGTAATCCGGAAAACATATAGGTACGAACCTCAAAGGCCAACCATAAGGAAGCCGGCATCACCATCAGTAACCATATCAACCACAAAGCGGTTTTATCGCCATAATCTTTTTTAACGGCAGTAGCGGCAAAAAGCTGTGCGATAATCAGCAACAAAACTGAAGCAAAATGTGCCGCCCAAATTTCATATTGTTTAGGAAATAAAGCCAAAATCCCTTTAAGATAGAGGTAATAAAGCGGCGGTTTTGAATCTTCATTGATAAGCAAAGTCCACATATCGTTAAGGCTGTCTTTTGCCATCAAGACCGAATAGATTTCATCACTCCACAAATTGAGATTGTTAATCAAAAATCCGTAAAAAACAACCGTCACAGCAATCAACAAGCCGGCTTTCATCTTAAATTCCGAAAACAAAAATTTAGTGAAGTTCTGCATTTTTTGCCGCCTCCGAAATAAGTTTTGCCGCCGCGGTATTGGTAAAATATCTTAAAGTAATCTGCCGAGCCTGTTCGGCTTTTTGCTGCCGTTCTTTTTCGTGCGAGAGAAAATAGGCGAGCTTTTCCGCCAATTCCTCTTTAGTTTTATACATCGGAATACTGTCTCCGTAAATAAGCTCAATTTCCGGCATATAGTCAGATATGACCAATGCGCCGGCCGCCGTTGCATCATAAATCCGATTATTGACAAACCCGAACGCCTTCATATCCGGTCTGTGGTCGTTTAACACAATTTTAGCCGAACTGTAATAACGATTTAAATCTTTGTTGGCAATATACGGGGCTTTGTACATTTTATCCGGTACGATTCCCTCCCATCTGTACCCGTAAACATCAACCTCAAAGCCGCTTTCAAGTGCATATCTTAAGCTTGTTCTGTCATGCCAGTTGGAACCGACAAATAAAATATCTGTTTTCAAATTTTCATCAGGCGCCGGATAAAATTTTTCCGGATTGGTAAATTGCGGCACATATAAGGCTTTTATGCCGACTTTATTCAGTTTATCGGCATAGCTCGGCGAAGCAACCGCGATTAAATCATAGTTTTGCCAATCATCATCAAGCGAAGCATTTTCCGGCATTTTTGCTCTTTTTTCCAATTGTTTATGTGAAAGCGTATTTTTAGAATTTTCATCATAAGCCATCGGGTAGTAACAATAAAGCACATTAACCCCATCACCGAACGGCGGGTTAAATTTGGTGTAGCCGCGCATATAGAGGTTAATTTTCGGTGTCGGTTCGTGTTTTGTGTCATATTCGCCGCGATAATCAACACCGGTATCTAAACCGTTTTTTCTAAAACCATCGGCAAAATCTTCGGCAATCCAATAATCTCCGACATTAAAATCATCACGGTTTGTCGTTGATTTAACCACCACATCATAAGCCAAAGCATTACTTGTCATAAAACTCAAAGCAACCAAAAAATAAAACAGTTTCTTATGCATATCCATCCTCTAGAAAAGTGACTTTTTACGGTTGTCTTGCTTTAACTTGGCATCTAAATCCTGCGCCCTTAATTTAATATCGGAACGTAGCGGTTTTTTCAGTGCCTTATCTAACATCCTGCGCGCCAAAGCTGTCTCACCGATGGCATTATTATACTCGGCGGCAAAATAATCGGCAGTTGCCTCTTGTCCCATGTTAGCATAAATTTGCCCGAGAAAACGATAAGCCTCCGGGTAGGCTTGTTGCCGATTAACATGCTCCAATAAAGGTATAAGTTCTTCCATTTCATGTCTTGACGGCTCAGAAGCCAACACCGCCTCTGCATAGCTTAACTTGAATAAATCAGATTGCGGACGCAAAGACAAAGTTTTGCGATAGGCATTAACCGCATCTTTTATTCTGCCGTTTTCAAACAAAGTTTGTGCTTTTAATTCCCAAAAATAGGGGTTATTAGGCTCTTGTTGAATAAGCGCATCAGCATATTGCACCGAAGCATTTAAATTTTTCTGCCGCATATAATAAACCGTATGGGCAATATTACCGTAAACCGAATTATCAGAAGGCGGAAAGTGTGCATAAACTTTTGTTAACGGCATCAAAAAAGCAAACAGTTTGGTTTGTACGCGTTTAAGTCTTTCGTTCATGGCCTGCTCACCGACAATACCATGTTCGTGTTTAAGCTGGTCATTAAAGAACGCAATACGTTCGCCGGTAACCGGGTGCGTTCTGAAATAAGGAGATTCTTCAATACCCTGCAGACGGTTTGTACTTTGAATTTTGCTCATGAAGTTTTTTAATCCGCGGACAGATTTATGATTTTTATGCAAAAGCGAAACAGCCGTTTCATCAGCGGCACGTTCTTCGCTCATCTGGTATGCGGTAACTGCGTTAATGGCAGAGCTTTGTGTTCCCAATACCACGGCAATGGCCGCATCACCGCGTCCGCTGGCAACTGCCGCACCGGTTGCCGCCACCAAAGAAGCAAGCGTTGCTTTTTGCATATCCTGTAATTTCATTTTAAGTCTTAAAAGATGTCCGCCCAAAATGTGTCCGGTTTCGTGTGCTAACACACCTTCAATTTCGTTACTGTCAGCCGCTTTTAACAACGTTCCTGTATAAACGAACATATGGTTTTTATCGCCGACAAAAGCATTTAAACTGTCATCTTTAACAATATGGATATTCTCGCGCCAGAGCGGAAGTTCCGCAGTTCTGAAAATCGGGGTTAAAATATCATAGATATAACTTTCCGTTTCCTCATCACTGATTAAACTGATAGCCTTAGCCTGAAAGCTAAACAACATAAATAAAAAACAAAAAATAAAGCCTGTCCGTTTCATGGCAATTCCCCCGTTTACCATCAAAAATAGGATATAATCTTTATATCGTCAAATCAAATAACAAGGGTGTGGATTTTTATAAGTCATAAAAAAAGGCAGTTATTAGACTGCCTTCTTCTCCTCAAAAATTTTAACCAGCCACTCATAAAACGGGTTATGAAATTCGCTGTAAAGCTCACGCGCTTTTTCTAAGCTCAAATCTTTGCGATTTATTGCCGATTCGGTTAAGATGGTACAAGTGTTTTCCTTAATATCAACCGCCCCGCCGGCAATAAAATATTCCTCTACGGCACTATCGCTTTCATCTAAGATTTTAACAACTCCGTAATCAAGAGCCAAAAGGGTAGGCGCACGATCTTTAATCACCGTCAGCGTTTTTTCATCTGTCGGCAACACCACGCGATAGACCTTTTTATCAAGCACCAGTCTTTCCGGCATATAGATTTTAAGTTGAACGTCTAAAGCCATTTTAAGCAGCACCTTTCCGTGCATTTGCACGCTCTAAAACTTCATCAATCGTACCGGCCATATAGAAATCCTGTTCCGGAATATCATCATAAAGACCTTCCAAAATGCCCTTAAAGCCTTTAATCGTATCTTCAAGCTGTACAAAACGACCTTTCTTACCGGTAAACACTTCTGCCACAAAGAACGGTTGTGATAAGAATTTTTGGATTTTACGAGCTCTGGAAACAACCATTCTATCATCTTCCGAAAGTTCATCCATACCCAAAATAGCAATAATATCTTGCAACGAGCTGTATTTCTGCAAAATTTCCTGTACACCGCGAGCCACGCGATAATGTTCTTCGCCGACCACATCAGGTGATAAAATACGGCTGGTAGAATCAAGCGGGTCAACTGCCGGATAAATACCTAACTCGGAAATTTTACGAGATAAAACCGTTGTTGCATCCAAGTGTGCAAATGTTGTTGACGGCGCCGGGTCAGTCAAGTCATCAGCCGGCACATAAACGGCTTGCACAGATGTAATAGAACCGTTTTTCGTTGAAGTAATGCGTTCCTGCATGGCACCCATATCCGTACCCAATGTCGGTTGGTAGCCCACAGCGGAAGGAATACGTCCGAGCATCGCAGAAACCTCAGAACCTGCTTGTGTAAAACGGAAGATGTTATCAACAAAGAACAACACATCTTGGTGCTCCACATCACGGAAATATTCAGCCTCCGTCAAACCGGTCAAAGCAACTCTGGCACGTGCTCCCGGCGGTTCGTTCATCTGTCCGTAAACAAGTACGGTCTTGGATTTATCGCCCTCAAGGTCAATAACGCCTGATTCAATCATTTCGTGATAAAGGTCATTACCTTCACGCGTACGTTCGCCCACACCGGCAAATACCGAGTAACCGCCGTGACCTTTGGCAATATTGTTAATAAGTTCCATAATCAAAACCGTCTTGCCCACACCGGCACCGCCGAACAGACCAATTTTACCGCCCTTACAATAAGGCTCCAACAAGTCAATAACTTTAATACCGGTCACAAAAATTTCAGGGTTTGTAGACTGGTCGGTAAATGCCGGAGCTTCACGGTGAATAGGCATCATCATTTTGGCTTTAACTTCGCCGCGTCCGTCAACTTCATCACCGACCACATTGATAATACGTCCCAAAAGTTCCGGCCCGACCGGAATGGTAATCGGTTTTTCCGTATTGTAAACCGGAAGACCTCGGCTCATGCCGTCCGTCATATCCATAGCAATCGTCCGAACGACATTTTCGCCCAGGTGTTGTTCCACTTCCAAAACCACACGCCGACCATTAACCTCGCATTCCAACGCCGTTAAAATAGCCGGTAACATAGAAGGTTTTTCAAACTTAACGTCTACAACCGCACCCATAACCTGGTGAATTTTACCAAGTTTTCCGCTATCTTTTTCCGCCTTAAGGTTTTTTCTCAGTTCTTCCAAACGAAAAGCATTTTCCTTATTTAAGGTTTTGCTTTCCTTTTTTTCTAAACTTTCCTCTTGTTTCTTTTTTGCAACCATCTTTTTTATACTCCTTAAGTTGTCTTACATAGCTTCGGCACCGGCAACAATTTCCACCAATTCGGTAGTAATGGCAGATTGCCGAAGTGTGTTGTATTTAAAAGTCAAAGATTTAATCATATCTTGTGCGTTACGGCTGGCATTATCCATAGATGTCATGCGTGCAACATGCTCGGAAGCCTGAGAGTTAATCAAAATCTCAAACATTTTGGTACGCACATAAAGCATGGCAAATTCCCTCAAGACATCTATCGCTTGCGGTAAGGATTGGTAGAAAGCCTGACCAACCATATTAGACTTTCTTTCTTCTTCCGTCAGCTCAATATTAAACGGAATAACCTGCTGTGATAAATATGTTTTCGTCAGACCGGATAAAAAGTCACTGTAAACAATTTCGCAGATATCGGCGTTGTATTGCTGCTTTTTATCCCATACATCTTTTAAGAAATACATAGCCTCTGCATATGTCAGATGTTTTTTGATAACATTAGGATAAGAAGCTTCAATATCCTCTATTCCGTGCCGCTTCAAACTGGAAGCCGCTTTTTTACCATAACAGAAAATAATAACCTTTTTACCGTCTTTTTTAAGTTCATCAATACGCCGTTTGGCCTCTTTAGCCACCATTGTATTGTAACTGCCGCATAAACCTTTATCGGAAGCCAACACAAACAACGCATAAGTTTTAGGATCTTTGGGCTGAATCATCAACTTCGGGCGAACAAATTTAACCCCGAGTTCCGCTTCCTGCATTTCCACATCAGCCAAAACTTTTTTAAGGTTTTCCATCATCATATTTTGGAACAGTTCGCTCTTTTCCAAAGTAAGCTGTGCCCGGCGGAATTTAGAGGCCGCAACCATCTTCATCGCCACCGTAATTTTGTGCGTAGATTTAATGCTTTCAATGCGTGTCCTAAGTTCTTTTAATCCTGCCATGGTTTCTCAATCCTAAGCGATTTTTTGCTGAGCATCAAGTTGCTTTTGCTTAAATTCTTTAACGGTTCTGGCCATATATTCATTAAGCTGTTTTTCCAAGTCCTCGGAGATAATTTTCTTCTCGCGAATTTCTTGTAAAATACTGTTTTTATGGTGACGGATACTGTCTAACAGGAAATCCTCAAAGCTCTTAATCTGACTGAGATCCAAATCATCCAAATATCCCTTTGAACCGGCGAATAAAACAATAACTTCTTCTTCCATCGGTAACGGATGGTAAACTGGCTGTTTCAACATTTCCACCAATTTAGCACCACGATTTAAGAGCTTTTTGGTGGAAGCATCCAAATCGGAAGCAAATTGTGCAAAAGCCGCCATTTCACGATATTGAGCCAAGTCAAGTTTCATGGTACCGGCCACTTGTTTCATAGCTTTCACCTGTGCGGCAGAACCTACACGACTTACTGAAATACCGATATTAACCGCCGGACGCACACCTTGGTAGAACAACGAGGTTTCCAAGAAAATCTGTCCGTCGGTAATGGAAATAACGTTTGTCGGAATATATGCCGAAACGTCACCGGCCTGCGTTTCAATAACCGGCAATGCCGTTAAAGAACCGCTGCCTTCGTCTTCGTTCATCTTTGCCGCTCTTTCCAAAAGTCTTGAGTGCAAATAGAAAACATCCCCCGGATAAGCCTCACGCCCCGGCGGACGTCTCAATAACAATGACATCTGTCTGTAAGCCGTTGCTTGCTTGGATAAGTCATCATAAAAGATAATTGCATGCATACCTCTGTCACGGAAATACTCGCCCATTGCACAACCGGCATAAGGAGCCAAATATTGCAATGGTGCGGAATCGGAAGCTGTTGCCGCAACCACAATAGTGTAATCCAAAGCGCCGTAATCTTTTAATGTCTTAACCACTTGTGCGACGGTAGAACGTTTTTGCCCGATAGCAACATAAATACAAAACAGTTTTTCCTTATCGCTTTTAGCCGCATCATTAACCGCCTTTTGGTTAATCATGGTATCCACCAAAATAGAAGTTTTACCGGTTTGTCTGTCGCCGATAACCAATTCACGTTGACCGCGCCCGATAGGAATAAGTGAGTCAATAACCTTTAAGCCTGTCTGTACCGGCTCATGCACGCTGCGTCTGGCAATAATACCCGGTGCTTTGATTTCCACATTGGAAAATTCTTTGGCATTGATATCACCCAAACCGTCAATCGGTCTGCCCAAAGCATCAACCACACGCCCCAATAATTCTTTACCAACCGGCACACTGACGATTCTGTTTAATCTTTTAACCGTGTCGCCTTCTTTAATTTCCGCATCGGAACCGAAAACAACCACACCGACACTGTCTTCACCCAAGTTAAGCGCCATGCCCTTAACACCGGACTGAAATTCAACCATTTCATTGTACTCAATGCCGGAAAGACCGTAAACCGTTGCAATACCGTCACCGACGGAAAGCACTTTACCGACTTCATTTAATTCGGCGCCGAAATCATATTTCTCAATCTTTTCCTTCAAAATTTCGGATATTTCTTCTGCTTTCATACTCATATTATTAAGCCTTTCGTTGCATTTAAGTACCCATTAAACCGTATGGCGATCAAGCATATACTGTTTAAGTTTTTTAAGTTTTCCTGAAAGTGTATCATCAACCAACCAAGAGTTAAAGCGAACGGCAAGTCCGCCCAACACTTCCGGTTTAAGCCGATAGTTGATAATAACCGGTGCTTTCAGTTTATTTTCTAAAGTTTTCTGTAAACGGTTGTTCTGTGTTTCGGAAAGCTCAACCGCCGTATCAACCGTAACCTCAACAATCCCCTTATCTTGGTAATAGATTTTGCTAAAAGCATTACAAATCATTTTCAAAAGGTTTAATCGGTTGTTTTCGGCAATCATCTTTAAGGTTTCTTCCGAAATGGCAGAAAATTTAGCCTTTTTAGCAATATCAACCATAATTTTAATTTTATCGTTATTGTCATCAACAGGCTGCATCAGTACGCCCCATAAATCACCATTTTGGGAAATACTCTCTTTAAGAAGACGGATTTCTTCCAGAACCTTATCTTCAATATGTTCATCTTTAGCCGCTGAAAACCAAGCCTGCGCATAGGTTGTTGCGGTCTTATATTTAGAAATCTTTTGCACTTTGTAACCTGTAATATTCTCTAAACGATAAATTTCAATAACACAAAATTACTTATTTTAAATTAAAATTTCCACCATAAAACCACTTTTTTTCACAATCATTTTTTTATAGCACAAAAAAAGGTCTCTTTTTAGCAAAGAGACCTTTTAATTCAAGATTTGAAGAACGGGAGTGCACCGATACATCTGACCAGATTGCGATTAAACGTACTGCCCTGATTGGCTTCAATCAAGCATTCTCCGTTAATGTCATAAAGGCTTCCGTCAGCAATGAAAAAGAATGGGTAAATACGCTTAAATCCTTTGTCATTTGTAAAAAGAATACGCGAACCGTCAGAATTATGAAAACCGACTTTGTTGGCATCTCCTCCGGACAAAACAGAAATAAAGTACCTCCCGTCATTAAAGACGGAAACTTTCGTTACCTTAGAGCAGATGAGGCTTCCTTCTTTGTCAAAAAGAGAAACGTCATCCCCCACACGTTTGGAATACCAGCCGTTAACAAACAAATTGGCGTCATTGGAAAAATCAGCCAGTCTGTCTCCTTTAGCGTTAAACACAGCCTTAGTTTTATCCCTTTTAATCAGCATAAACTTACCGTCATTGGCTTCAAAGATATCTTTGAACGAGCCGGTAACGATACGTGTTTGCTTGTCATCAAAAACGATAGCGACATGGTTAACAAGGATAACGGCTTTCCAACCGTTTTTAAGCTTTCGCCTTTGGCGAATGTAGCCTTTGTAACAGAGCTCCATTGCAGGGTCTGTTGAGTTTTTGTTGAAATTAAAAGACATCATAATAGTAATAATTGTAATTAGATACCTAAAATATAGGCACAGCCAAACCTGATGTCAAACGGAAATATGTTTAATTTTTGTTACAATTTATTACATGAAAGAATAGGGGTTAATATCCACATCAACCCGTACGTTGCTTTTAACTTTAACCATATTGAGCCAACGTTTTAAAACTTCTTGGATATTGATATTTTTTGCGGTTTTTAAGAGTAATCTGTAACGGTATCTGCCGCGAAGTAATGCCATCGGTGCCGGTGCCGGTCCGAGCGTTTCAATAAAGTTTGTATTCGGTGCACATTGTCCGAGCCGGTAAGCGACAGCCTCCGCCGCCTGTTGGTTGGCAGAAGAAATAATTAAAGCCGCAAGTTTGCCGTATGGCGGCATTTTAAGCATTCGTCTGGCGCTTTTTTCCAGTTCAATAAATTGCGCGCGATCATGCTCAATCACCGCTTTTAAAACCAAATTATCCGGATAAAGGGTTTGCAAATAAACCATACCTTTTTTATCGCCTCTGCCGGCACGTCCGGAAACTTGTGATAACAGTTGAAAAGTCTGTTCGCTGGCACGCAAATCCGTTCCCATCAGCCCTAAATCGGCATCAACCACCCCCACGAGCGTTAAATCCGGAAAATTATGTCCTTTGGCTAAAATCTGCGTACCGATAAGAATATCCACTTCCTTCTTTTCCGTTAAATGGATAACTTTGGATATTTCCTTATAGTTTGTCGTAATATCGGAAGAAAGGATAGCCGTTCGTGCCAGCGGAAACCGATAGCGTACTTCTTCGGCGATTCTTTCCACCCCCGGACCGCACGCTGTCAACCCTTCTTCCGAATGACACGAGGGACAAAACTTTGGCGTATTCATTTTATATCCGCAATGGTGGCAAATCAGCTCACCGGTAAGGCGATGTTCTGCCAACCATGCCGTACAGTGCGGGCATTGCATCCGATGTCCGCAATCTCTGCAAATAAGGAGAGGGGCATAACCGCGCCGGTTTAAGAACAACATGGATTGCTCGCCTTTTTCCAAATTACGGTTAATTGCGCTAATCAACGGCGGCGATAAAAATGAAACACCCCATTCCCCCTTAATCGGCTTCTCTTTTTTAATATCAATAATTTCAATTTCCGGCAACACGGCCTTAGCATAGCGTTTTGTTAATTTAACACAGTCATACTTGCCTTCTTCCACATTAACAATGGTTTCCAAGTCAGGCGTTGCGGTAGAAAGAATAACCGGAATTTTTTCCAAGTGTGCTCGTAATACGGCCATATCACGCCCTTGGTAGGTAACAAGAGTTTCCTGCTTAAAAGAATGGTCATGGCTTTCATCAATAACAATGATTCCCAAATCCTTAAACGGTAAAAACAATGCCGAACGCGCCCCGACGACAACCTTAGCTTTATTCATTGCCGCCGCTTTCCACGTTAAGGCTTTATCTTTAACCCCCACCTCCGAATGCCAAATATAAGGTGTTACCCCGAAACGGATTTCAAAACGCTTAAGCCATTGTGAAGTTAAAGAAATTTCCGGCACTAAAACTAAAACCTGTTTGCCTAAACGAAGCGCTTCAGCAATCGCTTCAAAATAAACTTCCGTTTTACCCGAACCAGTCACACCGTCTAAAAGCGTTGCCGAAAAACCGTTTCCGACTTTTCTTGTTAAAATATCGGCGGCATTTTGTTGTTCTTCGGTTAAAACGGCATGGCTGCTTAAATTAACAACCTGTTCTTCGGCTTCTTCATTGATAAGCACTTCTTTCTTATATAAGAACCCGCTCTTAATCATCGCCGCGATAACACTGTCACTGACACCTGTTTCGTTTAATATTTCTTCTTTTTCCGCCTCTCTGCCGTTATCCAAAAATTCAAAGACGGCTTTTCTTGCCCCGGTAATGCGAATACCTTGTAAATTTTCGTTTTTAATATTAAGCCCGTAGAGGTTGACTTTTTGCTTGGGTAATTGATTCGTTTTCTGTCCTAAGACCATTTTTAAAACCATCCCCAATGAAGCCATATTGTAAGCCGCGGTTTTCTCTATAAATTTAATCATAACCGAGCTTAATGGCGGTAAATCAAGAATTTGTTGAATCTTTTTAATCTTGTTACTTTCCAAATCTGCGCTTTGTCCGACTTTCCAGATAACCCCGGCAAGAATTTCGCGTCCGAACGGCACCACCACAATCTGCCCGATATGAAGTTTTTCGTCACAACGGTAATCAAAAACATCATTAAAGGGTAGGGGCAGAAGCACGCCATAGACATTCATCTTAAGCTATTCTCCGATAATAAGTGTATTATCAACACGTTTAACCGGCACATCTTTATCACTTAAATATTGCAACAAGTAATATAACGGCGCATATAAAGACGGGGTTTCGCTTGCCTCTTTTCCGGCAAGAACCAAATCAATGTTTTCCAACTTTGCGGCATTGAGCGGAACCTCAGATTGCGCTGTTACATGGATCCCCAAATCATTTTGCTTAACTTCAATTTTTCCGCCTTTAACCAAAGTATCCGCCATCATCATCACCGAGGGCATAATCAACTTATAAATCTTCGGTGTTTCAATCTGAATTTCGCAAGAAATCGGGCGGTTAGGGTTACCGAGCGTTAAAAGATATTCTTCAATAATTTTCTTTAAGTCGTCAATATCTTTAACGGTGGCATTAGATAAACCGAAACACAATCTGAAAAATTTAAGTCTTCTGCTCAAGACCAAAGAGCTCATTTGCAAGATGGAAAAAACTTCTGTTTTTTCGGCTTCGCTTAAATCATCTTCGCTAAAAAGTTCCACGGCATTGGAAACCGAGCCGATAGTGCCGATAAGGTCATGTGATAATCTTGTTGCAATCAGTTCGCTGACATAAGTTGAATTTATCATTTCATCAAATCCCATAAAAGGTTAAAACGAGTAATAAGGAACATTAGATAACCTTGAATCCTCATTAAGCATACGCGAAATATCCAAATCTCTAAGCAACGGGTCCACCAACTCCAGTTTACCGGTAGAAGCTTGCAGATATGGCTTCTTGCCGCCCAACCCCCATTTGACTTCACTGGCATTATCCGGCTGTCCGTAGCGCATATCTATCCGTCGCCAAAAGTCATAAATTTTAAGGTTGTTGATGTAAACATTTTGCGATGCCTTGCTTGTGGAAATAGGCACATTGCTTGTATAAATAATATAGTGAGAAAGGTTATCCGAAAAAGTGGATGTATAGTGGATTTCAAGAGTTTCTCGCGTTGCTTGGCGATTATATCTTTCTAAAGATACATATTCAAAACCGTTGACAACGGCAATTTCTCTGGCACAAGCTTTTAAGCGCTCAAATCCGACAATACCGTGAATGCGGCATAATTCTTCACCACGCCACTTAATAAAGTTCGGAATACTGAAATCTTGGGTTAATCTGCGAAATCCTTGTTTGGTTAAAATATCTTCCACCTCGCTCGGTTTCATTCTGAGTTTAATACCGGCAATATCAAAATTGGCGGCATTTGAGCGTTTATTGCGCAAAACTTTGGCAATACGCGCCTTTTCGGCGGCAACCTCTTTGGCACTCTGTTTTTTAAAAAGCTCTGATGTGCCGCTGTTAATCAAACTTTCCAACCATGTTTCCCGGTCGTCATCATCTCTAAAGAAGTTATCAAAAATGCCCTTTTCCGATTCGGCTTCGGTTTTCTCAGGGGGTAAAGCTTCATTTACCTCGGTTTTGGGAGATTTTTCTTCTTGTGTTACTTTAACTTTTTCTTTTGGTTCAATCGGTTCTTCTTTAGTTGTTTGCTCGTTTGCAATAACTTTTACTTCTTTTTTGGCGGGAACAACAGGCTCTTTCTTTTTTACCTCGGGCTGTGCAACTTTTGCCTTAGGAGCGGTCTTCGTTTTAACTTCAGGCTCATCAATATCGTCAAATAAATCAAAATCATCCTGTGCTAAAGCCGGTGTTACCGTTACCGATAACCCCGAAACAATAAGCCATATTGCAGCTAACACACTGATTTTTCTCATTTTCCACTTCCTAACCAGGCTATTATAACAAAGCAATTTTAAAAATCATCTAATTTTTGGTATTTACAAACCGAAGAACTGCATTTATAACTTTCCATAAAACAAAAGGGATAAAAATGGAATTAAAAGCAAATGTCATAGGCGCAGGTTTGGCCGGTGCTGAAGCGGCTTGGCAACTGGCACAAAGCAAAATAAAAGTGGTTTTATATGAAATGAAACCCGAGCATCACTCTGCCGCGCACAAAAGTGATAATTTTGCGGAATTGGTCTGTTCCAATTCTCTGCGTTCGGATGATTATTTGCACAATGCCGTCGGTCTTTTGCATCAGGAAATGCGTTTGGCAAAATCTTTGATTATGGAAGCCGCAGACAAAACCAAAGTGCCGGCGGGTGGCGCGTTAGCGGTAGATAGAGAGGGATTTTCCGCATACATTACCGAAAAGCTTAAAACCCATAAAAATATTGAGATTGTTCATAAGGAGTGGCAAAGCCTGCCCAAAGCGGAAGACGGCTTAAGCATTATTGCCACCGGCCCGCTGACCTCGGATTCGTTAGCCCAAAGTATATCCCAAGCCGTCGGTGGGGAAAAATTATCTTTTTATGATGCGATAGCGCCGGTTATTTACAAGGAAAGTATTGATTTCAACAAAGCGTGGTACCAGTCGCGATACGATAAGGGAGATAAATACGATTATATCAACTGTCCTCTAAACAAAGAACAATACGAGGCGTTTGTTCAAGATTTACTGGACGGCGAAAAGGTGGAATTTCATGATTTTGAGAAGCCCGCATATTTTGACGGTTGTCTGCCGATAGAGGTTATGGCTGAGCGTGGCAAAGATACGTTAATGTACGGTCCGCTAAAACCGGTCGGTTTAACTAATCCGCACAGTAAAGAAAAACCTTATGCCGTTGTTCAGTTAAGGCAAGACAATAAAGAAGATACTCTAAGGAATATGGTCGGTTTTCAAACCAAGTTAAAACATCCCGAGCAAGTGCGTATTTTTAAGAAAATCCCCGGTTTGGAAAATGCGGTTTTTGCCCGTCTCGGCGGTATTCATAAAAATACTTTTATCAAATCGCCGTTATTGCTTGATAATTATTTGCGCTTAAAAACGCAGCCGCATATTATGTTTGCCGGTCAGATTACCGGTTGCGAAGGTTATGTGGAAAGTGCCTCAATCGGTTGGTTGGCAGGTTATTTTGCCGCTAATCTGCTTAAAGATAAAGAACCCGTTTTACCGCCCAGAGAAACCGCCTTCGGTTGCCAACTGGCACATTTAACCGATAAGACAGATATTGAGCATTACCAACCCATGAACATTAATTTCGGTTTGTTTCCCGAGCTTGAAAAAGTACAAACCCCAAACGGTAAATGGCGACATTTGAAGGGTGCGGATAAAAAAGCCGCATTAAGCACGCGTGCCTTAGAAGCTTGTGAAAGGTGGCTCAATGAAAATACCTGAGAATATGCCGCCGCTGACAATTTATAAATATTTATTGCCAAAGCGTTATTACACATTAGGCAACGCTTATATTCGCTGGCTGATGTTGTTGGCATATCGCGGGTTAAAAATTAAAAACATGACACCGCACACTTTTAATTTATTGTATAAGTCAATAAGTCATCATTGGTCTGAAAAAAGGTTGCTAGGCTATTTACAACAACAATTTATCAAAGAAAATTTATCTTTGTCGCTGTTGTTGGAACCGATAGACGGTTTTGACTGGCTCTCTAAGAATCGTTATCCGTTACAATTTTCCGGTTCCTCGCCGATAATGTTGCAGATTATAGCACCGCTAAGTCGTTTTATCGCCGCTTTAAATAATCAACACCCACCGTTTTATCAGCCGTTTTCCAATTTGCTATGCACCTGTTTGACATTGTATGTTTTAAATATGCCCGAGCTTGAGGCGGTGTTGAAAACAGCGGGGGTAACGGTAGATAAAGAAAACTTAAACAAGTCTTTACCCTTATTATTTGAAGAATCAAAGCAGGTTCTTTTAGTAACCAAAGGGCTGATAAATCGTTGCAAAATAGGGTGTTATCTCGGCTTATGCCAGACATTGATTGAAAAAAAACATAAAAAAAAGATGGATTTTCTTGATTATTTTAACTCATTTTTATATGGTATATGGTACACGTTAACCATAAGAGGTAAATCTATTCGTCAGAATAGGATATAAAGACAGGTGTGAAATGAGTTCAATAGGGCGCTTAGTAAGAAAAAATCATTCTGCGGTATTTTGGTGTACCATGCGGTATCCGAAAGCCAAGAGAGAGGCTGTGTATACGCTATATGCCTTGTTTAATCATTTTGATGATTTAAGTTCCAGTAACCTTTCCGAGAAAGAAAAAGGCGAGATATTTAACGCTTGGAAACAGGAAATTAACAATATTTATGATAAAAAGGTTCCTGCCACCAGTATCGGCCGTCGCATCTATAAAAATTGCATACGTTTCAAGTTAGATCGGCGATATTTTGAAAAAGTGTTACAAGGTTTTGCCTTAGACTGTCCTAAACCGATGTATTGCCCGAGTTTAAATGAATTTACTCAATATTGTCGCGGTGTATCGGAAATTCCCTGTTATTTAATTATGAAAATAATTGATGAATTTGATGAAGAAACCACCGAAAAATTAAGTAAAAATATCGGGTTTGCCGTAGAAATCACCCAGATTTTGAAAAATGTTAAGGAAGATATGACCGGCGGTCATGTTTATATCCCTCAGGAATATTTGGATGATGCGGAAATAGAAGAAGGTCTTTCTCCGTATGATATTTTAACCCATAAAAATTTATATAAAGCCCGTACCAAAATGGCAGATGCGGCACGAGAGGCTTATGAAGAAGCTTATAAAATCCTAAAAGATAGCCATAATAAAAATTCTAAGCCGGTTATATATATGCTTAACTTGTATCATACCTATTTTGAGATGATGGATAAGCGTGGCTGGGAGATTATATCGCCGAAGCCGGAATTAGGCATAAAAGACAGATTTTGTCTTGCTTTCAAAGCTATGTTTTTGAATAAGCCCGCATAAAAAATATTTAACCGTTGATAAGTCGGCAAAAACTTTTGCCAAACTGTATAAATCAAATAAACTTCGTATGTACGTTTATTAGATATAGGATGGGACTATGAAGAATTTGACTTATATTTTAACCGCAACCACTGCTCTGTTATTGCCGTTTGCCGCATTATCAGAAGAAGCACCCGCCACAGAGCAGACTGCAGAAGAAACTATTGCCAAAGCCAGCTCGTTGACGGCGAATATCAAGCGCTTGGCATTTGAATATATGGAACATACCGTAACCAATAAAAGTGATAAAAATTATCCGGACACATACAACGCCAATGAAGAACGCTCTATCGGCGGTGTTTTTGACGGTAACATCACTTATGATGCCGCCAAATTAGTCTGGGTAAACGGTTTAATGATGAAATATAACAAAACCAAAACCACCGAAGACGGGAAGACTTCCGAAAACGAAAAAGATGATGAGATTTTGCTTTATACGGACTATACACATAAAGTATGGCAATTAGAGCAAGGTGTTGTCGGTCCGTTTGCTTATTTGGGTTATGAAACCGAATTTACTGATTTTGATTTAGTAGATGATAATGGTAAAAAGCACAGCTACCGCACCAAAATTTTGCGTGCCAAGGGCGGTATGAAACTTTATGACGGTAAATACTTCAAACAGTTGTACGTTGCCGTTGTAGAAGAAGATGATATGACCTATCATAATGATAATATGAAAACCGGTGGTGAAATCGGCTACGAGTTTAATTATCCGTTTAACGAAAACACCGCCTTTATTTCCGAAGGCTTTTATCGTCACTTCTTTGAATATTCCAAAAGAGAAGATACAGACTTTAAATATAAGCTTGAGCTTAACAATCGGGTAGAAACGAAGTTAACCGGAGATTTATATTTGGCACCGTTTTATAACTATGAGTTAGCAGAAACCAGAGGGGCACATAAATCTCGTGCGCAAAGCACTATGGGTATATCTTTGACCTATAACAAGAGCTTTGATTTGTAATTGTCAGTAAAGGAAACCGAACATGAAATATCAGGAAATGGAAACAAAGCTGAAAGACGGATTAAAGAACTTAAATCCGGTCTGTAAAAAGTCATTTTTAATAGCATTTGTGCTGATAAACTTGGCTTTTCTGTTTCATACCGTGAATTTTATGTTCGGCGACCATGACTGGAATTATATCCGCACACCGAATTATTGGCATGAAGGGGCCTTTGAAGGCAGACCGTTACATTTTGTGATGCAATCGCTGTTCTTTGGCGGTCATGTGTTGCCGATACTTAATAATCTGCTTTCGTTTGCTTTTTTAGCGTTAAGCGGTATTTTATTGGCGCATTACTGGCGTGTACCGAAGAAAACATTTCAACTGACATTATTTGCAACATTTACGGCAATTTTGCCATACACATTGGTTTGGTTATTTTATGCCAAAGATATGTTGAGCAATTTAAGCCTGCCTTTTGTGGTTGTCGCCGGTTTACTGTTGGCAGACAGACCATATAAGAAAATATGGTATCACGTTGCGGCTCTGTTTTTGTTTTACTTTGCTTTTGCCTCTTATGCCGCCGTTCTTAATTTAATGGGTGTATGTTTGCTGGGGGCGATATTGACAACTTATATCGGTAGCAAAAGCAATATTGCCAAAGTTGTCCGCCAAAAATTACCGGCCGCGGCAGATATTATTATTGCCGGCATCTTATATAAATTAACATTAGCATTTTCTTCCGTCACAACAGAATACAACACTCAGACTTTAGGTGTTATGTATTGGCCGGAAAAGCTAAAAGAAACCGTCACCGTTATGTTTACGCAGTTTGTAACCCCGTTACCGTTTATGGAATACAAATTCAAATTATTGCTGTTAGGTTTATGCATCTTCGCAATGGTGGTGGCTTTGTTAAAAGGTGGTATCAAAAAAGCGCCGGCAATTATAGTCTTGATAATAGCCATATTGTTATCATCTAAGGTCGCTTTCTTCTTGGCAGATGAGCGCGGTCAGGTCTTGGCCGAGATGGAAAATTTTGCCTTCGTTCCGCGGTTGGATTTTTATGGTTTGGGTTATATTTACGCCTTAGCCGTAGCTCTGATTTTAAGTTTAAGCAAAGGCAAATGGTATAAGCTGGGAGCAACCTTAGCCGTTATCATAGCGTTTATGTCTGCTGTTCGCGATATGTATGCCGAAAAGGTTTGGAAGTTGGGTTTTGATGCCGAAATGAAAACACATGAAAGAATTGTCGCTCGTTTAGAACAACATCCTAATTTTCACAGCACACAAAAATATCGCTTATTACAAGTCGGCAGTTTTTCTTTAAGAAAGAACTATTACCGCAAAGCTGCAGGAGAGGAAACCAGTTTAGATTTATTGGAAACCTCATTTACGCCGCAGTTTATGTCACGCATTGTTTACAATTTCTACTATCCGGAAGATGTCTTTTATAATAACGCAACCGCAGAAGACTTATCGGAAAGAGGGAAAGAGTATCTTCGTTATCAGGCAAAACCATGGCCGTCTGCCGAATCAATATTTATTGACGGCGATATTGTCATTATTGTCCTAACCAACGAAGGCTTAGATAAAGCAAGAAATAAATAACACCTATTTCAAAAGTTTTTTCACTTCTTCATAGCTCGGGTACTGACTACCGTTGCAACCGAGCAGGGCGTATGTCGGAGTAGAAGTAAAAATCTTTTGGGCAATGGTTTGCAAATCGGAAGCTTTAATCGCCTCAATTCTTTCTACAATTTCATCTGACGGAATGACGCGCCCGAAGAGAAGCATTTGTCTGGCAATAATTTCTGCTGTGGAAGAAGAACTTTCCAAAGACATTAAAAGGCTGGCTTTAATCTGTGTTTTAGCGCGGTTAAGCTCTTTTTCCAAAACCGGCTCGTTCATAATTTTCTTAATTTCATCAGCCACCACCGGCAACAATTCGTGCAATTCCTTTGGCGTTGTACCGGCATAAATTCCGAAAACACCATCATTTTTCATGGCCTGATGAAAACTGCTGATGGTATAGACCAGTCCGCGTTTTTCACGAATTTCCTGAAATAAACGTGAAGACATACCGCCACCGAAAATCGTAGAGAGAACCGAATATTTGTAATAATCTTTATCTTTATAAGATGTCCCCTTAAAGCCTAATACAATATGTGTCTGTTCAATATCTTTGCACTCGGTTTTATAACCGCCGTAATATTTTTGTTTATCTTCAACAAAATCAGTATGTTGCGGAATATTATTCATGCGCTGTTCTATCATTTTTACGAAGTCATCATGTTTGATTTTGCCGACAGCCGCCACCACCATATTATCGGCAGCATAGTGTGTCTGCATATAATGGCGCATTCTTTCGGCTGTAAACCCGCGCACATATTCGGCCGGTCCTAAGATTGTCCTGCCGGAAGCCTGATTCGGAAAAGCGGCTTCTTGAAAATAATCAAACACCAAATCGTCCGGTGCATCATTAGATTGTTTAATTTCCTGCACCACGACTTCTTTTTCCTTAACCATTTCTTTTTCATCAAAAGTCGGTGAGGTAATAAAATCACAAATCACATCAGCGGCTAATTCGGCATCATCCTTCAGCATTTTGGCATAAAAGCAGGTAAAATGTCTGGAGGTATAAGCATTGGTTGCCCCGCCGACATTTTCAATATCCTCTGAAATCTGTAAGGAAGTTCTTTTCTTCGTTCCCTTAAACACCATATGTTCAATAAAGTGTGAAATACCGTTATCTTCTTCTGTTTCAGCCGCCGAGCCGGTATGAACCCAAATACCCAAAGAAACGGTTTCAATTTCCGGTCTTTCGGCAGTAATAATACGTAAGCCGTTTTTTAACGTTGTTTGTCTTATTTCCATAATATTCAAATCTCAAAAATTAGTTCCACCCAAGGCATTTCCTAAAAAATGCATCATTTAATGAAATATAAATCACAGATACTTAAAATTTTTTTAAGGTTACATATTTAATATATACCTAAATAAATTTATTGTAAGGAGAGAAAGATGAAAAAAATGCCACGTTTTGCCGTTATATTATCCGGTTGCGGTCGTGCCGACGGTAGTGAAATACATGAAGCGGTTACCGCATTACTGGCGATAGATAAAGCCGGTTGTACCTATCAATGTTATGCACCGGATATAGAGCAGGCGGCTGTTATCAATAATTTAACTTCTGAAAAAACGGAAGAACGTCGTAACGTTTTAATAGAGTCGGCACGTATCGCCCGTGGGGATATCAAACCTTTGTCCGAGTTTAATTTTAAGGAATATGAATGTGTCGTTTTCCCCGGTGGTTTAGGGGCAATCACCAATTGGTGTGATTTTGCCAAATCCGGCATAAATTGCACGGTAGAGAGCTCCGTAAGGCGCGTTTTGGAAGGGGCTTATAAAGAAAATCTTGTTATCGGCGCCATGTGTATTGCGCCGGTTATGGTAGCCAAGGTGCTGGGGAAATATGGTATCAAACTGACTATCGGTAATGATAAAACGGTTGCCGAAGTCATAAAGAAAACCGGTGCCGTTCATGAAAATTGCAAAGCAGATGAAGCCTGTATTGATGAAGAACATTATGTTGTAACAACACCGGCCTATATGTTGGCAAAATCCATCAAAGAAGTGGCAACAGGGGCAGAAGCCATGGTAACGGCAATGATTAAAATGGCACAAGAAAAATAAAACAGAGCCTTGACAAAAGCTGAATCGGGATTATACTCTAGCGCTGAAAAATAATAACTTATATACAAACTTAAAAATTTTTATGTATGGCAAAGTATGATTTAATGTCAGATAAAGCCGAGTGCTTTATCAACCCTCAAAACATAGAAGATGTTTTGAGTCATGCGCGTAAAAGAAGTCAAGATCGCGCCCTTGTGTCCGAGATTTTAGAGAAAGCAAAAAAAATGGAAGGAATAACCGCATCAGATGCGGCGCTTCTTCTGTTAAATCGCAATCCTGAAATAACGGCAGAGATTTTTGCATTAGCCGAGCAAATAACAGATGCCTATTATGGTAACCGCAAGGTGCTGTTTGCTCCGCTATATTTAAGCAACTACTGTGTTAACCACTGTACTTACTGTCCTTACCATGCCATCAATCGCAACATACCGCGTAAGAAGATGACACAGGAAGAGATTAAGGCCGAGGTTATTGCCCTGCAGGACATGGGGCACAAGCGTTTGGCATTAGAAGCCGGAGAAGACCCGTTCCACAATCCGTTGGAGTATATCTTAGAGAGCATTGACACCATTTACGGTATTCATCACCAAGCCGGCAGTATTCGCCGGGTTAACGTGAACATTGCAGCCACTACGGTAGAAAACTACAAAAAGCTGCATGATGCCAAGATTGGTACTTATATTCTCTTTCAAGAAACCTACAACAAGAAGGAATACGAGCGTCTTCATCCCAAAGGTCCGAAGTCCGATTATGCCTACCATACTGAAGCGATGGACAGAGCTATGAAAGCCGGCATTGAAGATGTCGGTATCGGTGTTTTGTTCGGTCTGCACAACTACGCCTATGAGTTTGTTGCTATCTTAAAGCATGCCAAACACTTAGAGTGGAAGTATGGTGCCGGTCCGCACACTATCAGCGTGCCGCGTTTACAACCTGCAAGTGATATCAATTTAGCAGATTTCAAAAATGGTCTGCCCGATGATATCTTCTTAAAGATTGTTGCGTTACTGCGTATTGCCGTGCCTTATACCGGAATGATTATGTCCACTCGTGAGAGTGAACACATCCGCAGACAGGCATTAAAAATCGGTATTTCGCAAATCAGTGGCGGTTCCAAGACCACGGTAGGCGGCTATGCTGCCCATGATAACACGACCTCTAAGACCGCACAGTTTGAGCTTTCAGACGAGCGTACCTTAGATGAAGTCGTTAATTGGCTGATGACCTTAGGCTATGTGCCGAGCTTCTGTACCGCATGTTATGGTAAAGGCAGACAGGGGGTTGATTTCATGAGTATCTGCAAACAAAAGCAGATTCACAACTTCTGCACCCCGAATGCTTTGTTGACATTGTCCGAGTATTTAAGCAATTATGCTTCCGAAAGTACCCAGCTTGTCGGTGACACGTTGGTTAAAGAAGAGTTGCAAAAGCTTCCTGAAACCATGCGCAAAGTTATACTTGCACGCATGGAAGAGGCAAAAAAAGGCAATGTAAAGTTCGTTTAAAGTATCTCCTATGCGTCAAGCATAGGAGATACTCTCTCTTAAAAATTTTATTGCGAAATAAAAAAAATCATTTAACGTATTATTATGACGGAGGATGAATTATGGAAAAATTTAAGTTACCGGAAACAATAAATGCCGAACGTATTGTGCTGATAAGGCGCAATCACGAGCATGACAAACAAATCTGGCAAGCCATTGAAGAAAGTCGTCAGTTCGTCCGTGAATTCCTGTTCTGGGTGGATAATCAAAAGTGCTTTGAAGATACAGTCAAGGCCACCGACCAATTCGCCAAAGAATGGGATGAAGATAAAGAATGGGCGTACGATATTTTTACAATCGCTGATTTTAAGTTTGTCGGTTGTGTCGGTCCGCACAATATTGAATTTATCAATCAGTCAGCAGAGTTGGGTTATTGGTTACGTTTATCGGAAACCCGTAAAGGCTACATGCACGAGGCCGTATTGGCATTGGAAAAAGAATTGTTCAAAGCGGGTATGCACCGAATAACAATATGCTGTGATGTCAATAACATGAATTCGGCAAATGTTGCCAAGAAGGCAGGTTACACCTTAGAAAGTGTGGCCAAAGAGGCGACCTATCATTACACCGGTTTGAAAGATAAAGCAACGTATGTGAAGTTTAGCCCGTATCCGATTAAGGGCTTTGAAGTAAAATAAGCATACAAAAAGAATAAAAAAATGCCCGTTCTCTTTGCTGGAGAGCGGGCGTTTTGGTTAGTAGTCAGCGAATAACAGCGCTACCGAAGCGCTTAATCATGTATCGCTTTGAAATGTGAGCTCGGGCATTCACGTCAACGGCCGAGAACACAATATTTTCCCCCTCCTTTAAGATATTAGCATCAAAGAAAGTGCTCATATTGTTGCAAGGGAACTGTTGTCCGCTATGCAAATCAATAAAAATGTTTCTTTTAGCAACCAAAATGGCGGGGCTGATTTCAACTTCATCCTCATTCATTGTCTCAGCGACAACGAGTTTGGAATTGCGCGGCAGACCGTAAAAATCGGCCAAAACCGGCAACGAGACAGCTTGTCTCCTTAATCTGCGAGGGTTTGTAGCTGAGCCACTGTTCTCTCTGTTTTTACTTAACGTTCTCATATATATAGACATAAACGTAGTTGGTCAAAACTCGTATAACATGCTTTGACAAATTATGCAAGCATTTTTTTTGTCAAAATATCTAATGCTCGGAAGAACGACGATTGCTAAGCCGTCTGATTAACGCAAGATTATTTCTTTTTAAGGTATCTTTATTTTCAATATTCTTAACTTTAGAAGGCTTTACCGGTAAAAACGGATGCTCTTTGCTTTCAAAATAATGCGGATGACCTTTTGTTGCGATAAAACTGTCAATTTCTTCAACATTACAATTCTTAAAGACATTAGGAATAGCATTAAACTGCGCATACATAAAGGCGAGCTCTTGACGAGCTTTAGGAGTTAAAGCTTCCGGATGCAGTAAATTTTCTTCAAAATTCGGCACTTGCACATAGAGTTCTTGAGAAACACGTTTTATCAGGCTTTGTTTTGGCTGAGTCTTATTTTTGGGTTGGTGCGTGGTCAAAGCCTGTGCCGATAAGGAATTATCATTTTCCGGCACAACAACATCTTCCATCGGTACTTGAACAACGGCAGGAATAATATGCTTATCATTATGATAGCACATGTTGATTTGCATAAATTGTGATTTATCGCTTGGTATAAGATTCATATCAAAATTGTTGATGAACTTCGTTAAATCCACATCACGGAACCGATAAATTTTGGAAATAATCGCTTTATCTTCATCAAAAAGCAAGCGTGAAACCGGAAAAAAGTGATACATTGTCAAAGAATTATCCGTAACCTGTGGTGACGGGGTTAGGGTTATATCAAGGTCGGCACAATTATCAATAAATGAGGCATAAGCGCGGTCTTTGGCAAGTTCATGCATAACCTTATAGTACGTAGCATTTATAACCGAAGAATTAAGTCCCTGGGGATGATTTTTTAATTTATTCAATTCAAACTTCATCCGAGATGCAACGATAATGTGTTCCAGAACTGCCGTTCTTTGTGAAACACCGAAATCTTTTAAGTATGGTGCATATTGGAAAATATCGTTAATAAGTGCTTCTCGCTGTTTAACGGAACGATTAAATGCCATAACGCCGGCCATCTTATCAAAAATACCGACCCGTACGTCTATAAAAGAAGCATCATTTTTAATATAGCGCGATAAATCAACCCCGCCGAAAGTGTACATATGCGTTAAAATTTTCTGATAATTTTCAGGGTAGGGCTGTCTGAAACCGAAATCTCTCAAATATTTTTTCAATGTTTCCGTCAAAGAGGGGGTATAATGCGCCTTAAACATCTTTTCCCACATCTTGATTGTTCCGTTCATCAACAGGGTATATTTTTTATCCAAATCTTCCTGTTTTGTGCTTTCCGGTTTAATCTCACCATTTTTAATCGCATTAAAATAAAACCCCATATAAGTTTTTTCGTATTTTTTAATAACCGCATCTTTATCTTTCGCCAATTGGTATTCAAAATCAGCGGTTAAGATGGCGGCAACATTAGCTGAAATTTCCTCATGCATGCGCAATTGAATAAATTGTGACGGCGAATATCTTATTTTCAACCAATATTTAATTTTCTTATTGTGGTGGTGCCACAGTTCATGTGCAAAATAGGGTAATTGCATTCTGTGGAGCTTTGAATTTTTCACAAAATTGCGAACGATTTTATTATTTTGGTAGGTCAACAGAGCAGAAGCATAATGTTCCAAAGTATCATTAACAAAAGAAACTGAGGAAATCGGATTATTTACCAAAGCAACTGTATCAGGTGTTTCTTGAATTTGTTGTATTTGTTTTGGCGCGGGAACATCTGTATTAAGGCAAACTGCCAGCGCCGCCACACTGACGGAAGCTGCCAACATATATCCGAACTTCTTTAATTTTCTGTTTTTCTTAGCCACGCGTATTCTCCAATTCGTGTAAAGAATACACTTTTTTTAAGACAGAGTCAACCATTTAGACAAAAAATATTTTTTTTGCCAATAAAATAAAGACCGAAAAGTTTAGTAAGAGCGTGCGTAGATAACGTCTAACGTTGCCTTCTTGCCGGTAAGTAAGCATTCGCCTTCGCTACCGCTTTGGTCAAACGGAATACAGCGGATGGTCAAGCGCATTTCTTTCAATTTTTCTTCGGTTTCTTCATCACCGCACCATTTACCGCGCACAAAGGCCACCTTCGGAGCTTTGGTGCTTTCCATATAAACGTTGGAATTTTTGAAATAAGCTTCAAATTCTTCCTTAGTTTTAATGGTGGTAACAATATTGTTGTTCAAGCGCTGTTCGGCAATGTGGAGCATTTCATCTTGAATAGCCTGCAGTTTATCGGCAATAGAAGACGAAAATTCATCAAAGCCTTCAAAATTTTTCCAGCCGTCTTTATTGATATGAATACGATTACGGAACATAACCGCGTTCTTTTCCAAATCTTTGGCACCAATCTCAACGATTAACGGAGCGCCTTTACGTGTCCACTCCCACATTTTATCAATGGCATCTTTCGGACGATTATCAAGTTTTACGCGGATTTTCTCGCCGGCAAAAGTCTGTGCTTTTAAGGCGTTTTTAAGCTTTTCGGCATAAGCGTTAATCTCATCAGCCTTAGCTTTATCTTTAATAATCGGCACAATAACCACTTGATAGGGAGCGAGTTTCGGCGGAACGCACATCCCTTCGTCATCAGCATGTGTCATAATCAAACCGCCGATTAAACGAGTGGAAACACCCCATGAAGTTGTGTAAGCATATTCCGGCTCGTTATTGGCATTGATAAATTTAATGTCGGCGGATTTTGCAAAATTCTGCCCCAAGAAGTGTGATGTACCAGCCTGTAAGGAACGACCGTCCTGCATCATGGCTTCAATACAATAAGTTGTCACCGCGCCCGGGAACTTATCGTATTCCGGTTTTTTACCTCTTAAGACCGGCATTGCCATATCGTTCACACAAAGGTCTGCATATACTTCAAGCATTGTTTCGGCTTCTTTTTCCGCTTCTTCAAAAGAGCTGTGGGCGGTATGACCTTCCTGCCACAAAAATTCGCGTGTTCTTAAGAATAAACGCGGACGCATTTCCCAACGCACAACGTTTGCCCATTGGTTAATGAGCACCGGTAAATCGCGGTAAGAATGAACCCATTTGGAAAAAGAGTCGGCAATAATGGTCTCCGATGTCGGACGCACGATTAAAGGTTCTTCCAACGGGCTGGCCGGCACCAGTTTACCGTCAACTTTGCTTAAACGAGAGTGAGTAACCACGGCCATTTCTTTGGCAAAACCTTCAACATGCTCAGCTTCTTTTTGAAAGAAACTCAACGGAATAAACAACGGAAAATAGCAATTTTCATGATTTGTCTCTTTAATTTTTTCGTTCAAGAGATATTGAATACGCTCCCAAATGCCGTATCCCCACGGTTTAATCACCATACATCCCGGAGAAGAAGAAACTTCTGCCATATCAGCGGCGGCAATAACATTTTGGTACCACTCGGGGTAATTATTTTCTCTTGTATTTTTCAGAGCCATAACCGAAAATCCTTAAAATATGTGTTTGCGTTTAAATCTTTCAAGAGTAAATACCAAAAAAAAAACGCTGTCAAGCATATTTAGGTGTATAAAATAGATTTATCTTTTAAGTTTTTTTAACACTTGTTATATAGAATACAACAAAACACAAAAAGCAGAGGAAAAAATGAAAAAATTAGTTATGTCAATGCTCATGGTTGTTGCGGTTTTACTGGGCGGTTGTCAGGAAAAGCGTACACCGAATAACAGTATCTACGTCTTTTCGCAAGTCGGCTGCGGTCATTGTGAAGATGCCAGAAGCTATATGCGCCGTTATTACAGTAACTATGATATTAAAGAACTCAATATCCATAAAGGCGGTAACATGCAATATCTGTTAAGGTATGCGCAGAAATATAAAATTCCTCAGCAGTCTTTGGGAACCCCGTTAATTGCGATGGGAAATAATTATGTTATGGGTTGGGGAACAGAGCAGATGAAACAATTTAATCGTTATATCAAAAACTTCAAACCCAAAACGCCCGTAAATCATAAGAGTTAAACAACAAAAAAAGCAGAATGAAATAAACACTCTGCTTTTTTTATGATTAAATTTGGAAAACTATTTACCGAAATAACGTTTAAGCAAACCATCAAAACCTTTGCCGTGGCGTGCTTCGTCTTTTGCCATTTCATGAATACTGTCATGCACGGCATCATAACCGAGCTCTTTGGCAAGGGTGGCAATTTTCTTTTTACCGTCACAAGCACCGAATTCGGCAGCTGCGCGCATTTCAACATTTTTCTTTGTTGAGTCGGTAACCACTTCGCCAAGCATTTCGGCAATACGAGCCGCATGGTCAGCTTCTTCAAAAGCATAACGTTTAAAGGCTTCGGCAATTTCCGGATAACCGTCACGGTCAGCCTGTCGGCTCATAGCCAAATACATACCGACTTCGGAGCATTCGCCGGTAAAGTGTTCACGAAGACCGGCAACAATACGCTCATCTAAGCCTTTAGCGACGCCGATACGATGTTCATCGGCATAATTTTTTTCGTTTTCTTCAAGCGGCTTAAAGGTTTTAGCGCCGCAAACCGGACATTTTTCCGGCATTGTATCACTGTCAATAACTTGACCGCAAACGGTACAAATATACTTCATGCTGTGTCCTTTCTAAAAAGATTTTAACGGATAGGGAATTTTTAAAGAAACATTTGCACTTTGTCAAACATTAAATTCTGTGTAAATAAAAAAAAATAACTTGGCAAAACGCCTAAATTTAATTAGATTCTAGTAAACTCTCAAAAAAAAGGGTTAGAAGCAATTTTATTTGGAGAAAAAGATGACTGATAAAACCATGAAAATCATCCTTTCCGTGCTGACAATCATTTTGTTGGTATTGATAGTAGGTTTATTTGCGTTTAAGGGCGCTCCCGCTAAGACGGATTTAAATAAATTAGCCCTGCGTATCGGCGAATTGCGCCAATATCGTTCCATGAACAGAGCAGATGTCAATGCGGCGATGGAACGTGCTTTCCAACGCGTAGGATATAGCGTATTTTCTACAACGGAAGATAATCTTTACCCGTCAACAATGGCTGATGCCGGTGTTAATATCTATGTTCGCGGTTATAATCCGTTCAATGAGTTAAAGCCGAACAAGAGAGCCGTTAACGTTGTATATTTGCGTGATTTTGATTCTCTTTATCCTGAAGAATTGGATGCTTTTGATGGTATAGCCACATCTTCGCGTGAGTTTTACAACTACGTTTTAAACGCCGGTTATGCTACCGTATATCTTCCGGAGCTGACCGATCCGTCAATTTTCTATCCGGCACCGCGTGAAGACTTGGTTCGTGATTTACTGTATGTCGGCGATAATGACAGGCACAGTCAGGCTGTTGCTTTAGCTTTGGAAGCAAAATTACCGGTTGAAATTTATGGTCGTTTCTGGACCACCAATATTGATGAAAATTACATCAAAGGCGAGTACATTCATGAAAATGACTTAGGTGCATATTTCTCCTCTGCCAAAATAAACTTGGTTAATGTTTCAAATCACGAAGCCGAAATCGGCATTATTCCGTCACGCGTTTATGATATTGCCGCATCAAAAGGTTTTATGATTGCGCCGTACAACAAAGAAATTGAAGCCGTATTCGGTGATGCAATTCCGATGTTTAAGAATGCAGACGAGTTAAAAGCTTTGTATGAACAATACATCAATAATCCGGAAGCTCGTGCCGAAAAAGCTGAAAAAGCATATCGTATTGCTGTTTCCGAATACAATGCGGATGCCTTTGTTCAACGCTTAAACGGTTTGGTAGAGTTTTTAATTAACGAGAAAAAGCTCTAAATGAAAATAAGAACCGGACATAAATTTGTTTTATATCTGGTTTCGGCCATAACGGCAGCAGTGTTATGCACTCTGCCGTTTTTGGCTGTTAAGAAAGATACACTATATGTTTATACCAATTCGCCTGAACTGTTATCAAGCGAGCAGGGGTTTATAAGAGAACTCAAGCTGTTAGGCATAAATGTTATTGTAAACGGTAACAATAAACCCGAGGCGGACAGCTACGGGTTATGGTTTAAAAATCCGGAATATGCGGCAGAGTTGGATACAAGCCCTGCCAAAATAAACTTTTTATACACGGAAGCCTATTACCCCATAGAATGGAAAGATAAAGACAAACATCCGGTTGTATTAACCCCGTATCGTGAGCTTTATGAGCATTACGTTCGCTCTAATATAAAGACGGCACAATTAATATTAGGGGTTAACACCACAGATTTTTATGCGGAAGGCAAACAGAAGAAATATCCTTTGGTTTATGTCGGGGATAATAATAAGGTTTCGCCGATAGCAGAATTTTTACAACAACAAAAAGACGTTAAATTTATCGGTGCCTTTTGGCCTAAAGAAAAGATCTTACCGATAAATGAAAAACAGGCATCTGAAAGAAGAAAAGCTCTGTCACAAACCAAAATTGCCGTTGTTTATAATGCTGAGGAAACACCGGCCTCAAAGAAAATACCAAACGAAGTTTTGGAAGCCGTTGCTGCCGGTGCTTTGGTTTTATCATCTCCCAATGCGGCGCTATCAGAAACATTTGGCGAAAATGTGGTCATCTATGAAGATGAAACAGATTTAATCAATAAATATCAATACTACCTTGCGCATAACAAAGAAGCGCAAAACAAAATCATTGCTGCGCAAAATATCCTAACCGAAAAGCTGAGTTCCAAAGCAGCCGCGGTAAGGTTTAAGAAAATTTTAGATTGGTTAAAGGAAAACAATATTCGTTAATCGGCGCGGTTAATAATTTCTGCTGCATCAAGCATTTCATCTTCCGTCAGCTTATGTTCAATACCGTCATATTCCATAGCCGTCCACGAGATATTATGTTTTTTAAGCCACTCTTTAGTAAATTCAAGCGTTTTATATTGTACGGACAAATCGCTGGTGCCGTGAAAGAGATAGACCTCCGGTCTTGAAACGATTTCCTGTTCCAGCATATCTTTTCCGCTGACAATACCGGCAAACGGAAAGATACCGCCCAAATTATAGCGTCTGGTTAAACCGGTATAGATAGCAAGCATGGCGCCTTGCGAAAAACCCATAATAAAAGTATCTTTATTGGCGATATGATATTCTTTTTGCAAATCCGAAATAAAGCGGTTAAGTCTTTTGGCAACCGCGCTGATACGATCGCCCGTTTTGTTGTAAATTTCTATAATTTCATCAGTTGTTGTTTCCGGTTTACGGCGCCGTCTGTCCGGATCCAAATCATTAAGTGCATACCATTGTCTTTTATCGGCATGGCGTTCGCTGACCATATCGGCTTCCGGCATCACAATCAAAGCATTATTGACGTGTTTGGCAAGCATTTCGGCATAAGGCAACACATCATCAATATTGCTGGTATAACCATGCAAAAAGATAATCAATTTTGAAAAATCATTACCTTTACCTATTTTTTTATACTTAAATTCGCTCAATGTGCAATGCTCCGAACAAATAACCTGTTTCCTGTTTAACCTGAAATTGTTAATATAAAACTAAAATAAAAAAGATTCCTCAAAAATTACCCCGAAAAAAGAACAAAAAAAGTACTTGACAAACGAGAAATATAGAACTAAAGTAGAACAAACTTAAATCAGATAGGGGGGACAAATGCTGACACCGAAACAACATAAATTGCTTGTTTTTATAGATGAATTTATCAAAGAAAACGGTCATTCGCCGTCTTTTGAGGAAATGAAAAATGCCGTCGGCTTGAAATCAAAATCCGGTATTCATGTGCTGATAAATTCTTTGGAAGAACGTGGCTTTATTCGCAAATTGCCGCACAAAGCAAGAGCATTGGAAGTGCTGAAATTGCCGGAAATTGTTGAGAAATCATTATCTAAAAATTTAGCCAATGATAATGATGAAACCGAATTTTCGTTGATGATTCCTTTGTATGGAAAAATTGCTGCCGGCACACCGATTGAGGCGATAGCCAATCCTTCCGAATATATCTATATTCCCAAAAGCTTTTCCACCTCATCGGAATTATATGCTTTAACCATAGAAGGCGAGTCTATGATAGAGGCCGGCATTTTTGACGGCGACACCGCGATTATTCGCCGCGCCGAACAAGCCAACAACGGGCAAATAGTCGTTGCTTTGGTAGATAATGAGGAAGCCACCTTAAAAGTGTTGGATAAAAAATCCGGTAACGAGGTATGGTTACTGCCGTGTAATAAAGAATATAACCCGATAAAACTGACTAAGGACAGATTAAAAATCCAAGGCGTTTTATATGGTATCGTCCGCAAATACAACTAAGGAGAAAAGATGAAAACAATAGCCATTATAACCGCTATGCAAAGCGAATATGATGCCGTACATAAATTGTATGATTTTCATGAAAATCAGAATATGGCAATCGCTGAAGCGTATAATAAAAAAATCATACTGATAAAATCCGGCATGGGTAAAGTCAATGCCGCCGTGGCCGCTGTTACGGCTTGCCAAAATAACGCTGATTTAGTCATTACCACCGGTCTTGCCGGCGGTATAGACAGTGTTTTGGAACAAGGTGATATCGTTTTAGCCGATAGAGTTTGTTATCATGATGTCTGGTGCGGCGAGGAAAATGAGAAAGGGCAGGTACAGGATTTACCGTTATATTACAAAGCGCCCGAAGATGTGATTACAGCCATCAAGGAAAAGGCACCATCTTTTAAGGTTGGTTTGACGGTAACCGGTGATCAGTTTGTTACCGATAAAGATAAATTAGCCGAGATTAAAAAAGATTTCCCTGAAGCTTATGCCACAGATATGGAAAGTGCCGCTATTGCGCAAACCTGTTATTTATTGAAGGTACCATATTTATCTCTGCGTATTATCAGTGATGTGGTCGGCAAAGTAGGGCAGGTGGAAGAATATCTTTTCTTTCGCGAACAAATGCCTATAAAAGCTTCAAATATGGTAGATACTGTTCTTAAAGCTCTCTGATAAACGATACAGCGCACAAAAAATCCCGCTTATTTTAAGCGGGATTTTTTAAGAGATGTATTTGATTAAAACTGATTAACCAAATGCAAGTAAGAATTTATCTGCTGAGTAATAAAATTCATGCAGGTAATAATGATATAGTAAAGAGCTGTATATCTTAAAGCCTTAGCTTTGCAGCAGGCCGTAGCATAACGAGCTTCACCATATTCATTGTCTTTATCTTCCTCGTAGAAGCTTGTGACGATAAATATTTTAGCGCCGTAATACATGCAAACAAGCAAGATAACAACAAATACAAACACAAACAAAGAGAGCCAAATTTGTGTTAAACCGTCAGCATCAAGCAGTTGATTTCCCATTTTTTCAACAATATAGGCACTGCCGATAGAGAACAATATGCAGAGAACTATATTCCAAACAAACGGTCTGAAAAAGCCTCTCCAAGCTGTATATCCGCCATCATGCAAACGTCTGACAGCCAAAGCCAAATAAACAAAAAATTCAACCAACAGGAAAACCAACAATGCGACAGCACTAATGGTGCTGATGGAAAAAGCACTTTCCGTATCAGCAGACAAGAATACCAAACCACCGATAACGAACAGCATGAAGAATAAATTCATCAAAGAAAATCCCCAAAATTCATAACGGGAAGCTCTGCCTTTGAAGTTGAAAATGTTTTTGTATGCACGCGCCCAAACAGAGCAAATTCCGTCTGCACAACTGCAACAACAAGCTTTTGTTTCAGCAGCTTTAGGAGCTGTTTTAGAAACTTTTTTCTCTTCGTTATGCGCTTTAATTTCCATAACTTTTTCCAAGGGATTAATATCCTCTTTAACCGGAATTTGTGCGTTAATCTTAGACTTTGCCGTTGACTTAGCGGCTACGGATTTTGTTGCTTTCTTAGCAACGGTTTTCTTAGCTTTAGCAGAAGCCGGCGTTTTCTTTGTATCTCCGGCAGAAGTTTTACTAACCATGTTTACCCTCTTTAAAAAAAAGTTAAAATTCTTCTCAAGTATAATCAAAAAGATTATATTTACAAGCCGTTATAAACTTTAAATCACAATTTTATTATATTGAAGATAACTTTTTAAAAAAGTTGGCGCGCTAAAATAAACAGGTTACACTTATATCCGTTACGTAAAAGAAAGAGAAGACGCTATGAAGAACATTACCGCAAAGAAATTTATTTTTATCATCAGCTTATATTTTTGTTTTGTCCTAAACCAAACATTATGGAGCTACATTTTCAAAATGGCGGAATTTAGCTCAGCCACACAAATCATTGCGCTGGTAAATTTACCGCTTTTAATGTTTGCCATGTTGTATTTGCTGTTTAATATTATCACCGTGCCTTATATCGGCAAACCTTTAATTGTCTTTTTATTGCTGTGTTCCGCATTAGCTGATTATGCCATGAAAAACATGAGCGTTGTTATAGATTCGGATATGGTGCGCAACTTTGTGGAAACCACCACCAGAGAAGCGATGGATTTAGTTACCCCGCGCGCCATGATATATGTTTTCATCTTTGGTGTCTTACCGTCATTATGGGTAATCTTTGTCAAAATAAATTACCGGTCGCGCGCAAAAGAAATTAAACAACGTTTACTCTATGCTTTTATCAGCGTTATTATTCCGTTGTTAATCGCGCCGCTATGTTATAAAGAATACGTTTCCTTCGGACGTAATCATAGCGTTGTGCGCCATTATATTAACACCTTTAACTACATCAGCGCCGTCAACCGTTATTATAAAAAGAGCAGAAATGCCCATCATGAGTTTGTTATCTTAGATGAAAAGCCGATATTAAATAAAAAAGCCGATAGCGCCCCGCGTCTATTTGTTTATATAGTCGGCGAAACCGCACGTTCACAAAATTTTTCGCTTTACGGGTATGAAAAGGAGACCAATCCCGAGCTTAAAAAAGAAGATGTTATTGTTTTTAAAGACGTTACCTCATGCGGCACGGCAACCACGGTTTCCGTTCCCTGTATGTTTTCGCATTTAGGAAGGGATGATTTTAAGGTCAACCACGCATCATATACTGAGAATCTGTTGGATATAGTCAAAGCCGCCGGTTATGATGTTTTTTGGGATGATAATGATGACGGCTGTAAAGATGTATGTAATCGGGTAGAAAACAGAGATTCCAAAGAGGGCAACCGCCAGCCGTATTGTTTTGGTAAATATTGTCAGGATGATGTTTTGTTGGATGGTTTGGAAGAACGTATCAAAAATGCCAAGAAAGACACCGTCATTGTGTTGCACCAAATGGGCAGTCATGGTCCGACTTATTATAAGCGTTATCCTGATAAGTTTAAACGTTTTAAGCCGACTTGTGATAGTTCAGACCTGCCGGAATGTTCACAAGAAGAAATCATCAACACTTATGATAACACTATTTTGTACACGGATTATGTGATAGATTCGGTTATAGAAATATTGAAACGTCATCCTCAATATGCTTCGGCAATGTTGTATGTATCAGACCATGGGGAGAGCTTAGGTGAAAACAATATTTACCTGCACGGTCTTCCTTATGCGCTTGCCCCGAAAGTCCAAAAGACCATCCCGATGATATTATGGCTTTCGGATAAGATTAAAAAAGATGTGAACATAGATACTAAGCGCTTAAAAGAAGAGGCAAGCCAAAAGTCATATTCGCATGATAATCTGTTTCACAGCATATTGCACTTATTAAGTGTTGAAACAACTGCCGGAAAAGAAGATCGGAAAAAGTTAGACATCTTCCTTTAAAAAACGGAAACCCGATAGCCATAAAAGACTATCGGGTTTCTTAAGTTAGATTTCAAAATCAACGTTGTCAAAGCTATCCATCGGGACAACTTTTTCTTCGCCGATATTGAAAGTGAGCTTCACCTTGTTTCCAACCTTTGACCACTTTAACTCGGGGAAGTTATTAGAGGTGCCGATAAACTCAAAGCCTGGCTTCTCGTTAATCAACACATAATACGTTCCGTCCTCAAGAGCAATACCGCGGATGGTTCCCAACAACTCTTCGCCAACAACATCACTATCTATCAGCTTGTCATTTTTGAGAGCCTTAAGAGCCTCTTGGTACTTCCGGACGGCTTCCTTTTTTAGCTTATCACATCCGACAGCATCTCTGCTGTATGATGAGATAAAGCAGTAGCCCTGAATGTTCCCAGACATATCTTTGTATGTCATGAAGTAAGTGGGAACGCCTCTCACATTATAGAGGACAGGGTAGGTAGCCTTGTAACCGGCAGCGCTAGCGACTTCCTGACCTTCAGCGATAACCATGGCCTGGGTTTCATTGAAACCGGGAGACTTGTAGAACTTAGCCTCCTTTGTTCTGGTATCAATGAGCATAAAGCCGTTTGTCCCTTCTTTGGCGGCCACAGATTTGATACCGGTGTACCAGTAGGAACGTCCATTGGAGTAAACTAAGGTCATACCGGGAGTTGGTTCCATAACCTCTTCCTGCTTGGAGAGGAAAGTTGAATTCCACCAACCTTTCTGCAGGCTTCCCCATTGTTCAACCTGCTCTTCAATGAAATCAGCAGGCTGGATACGGTCAATCCAACTGGGGGCGTCTGCAATACTGTAAGCTTTCACCTCACCTGTTTCTGCATTAACCGTAATTGGACCAATACTCTCCTCACCGGCAAAACCAATTGTCTGCTTGTAACGAGATAGTACCCAGTACGGCGTACCGACTGAGTCAATCTCGAAACAGTGGTCGTTTAATCCGGTGCTCAGGTAACCATTGGATTTAATGTGCCTTTCAATGTCATCATTAAAAAGTGCACTCTCCAAGTAACGAAGCTTCAAGTCGTGTCCGTTTACCTTCGTCACCAGATAACGGTTGTTGATGTTGGTCGCATCAATCAACACATAACCTGGAGTGGTTTTGTTGTTGAAGTACTTAATCCAAGACTTATGCTCCAAGGGAGCTACCCAGAACAGGTCGTTATCAAAGACCAACTTCTTGCCACCATTGATGGTAAAGCTACCGTTCAGATTCTGCAACGTTGGGTTGCCAACCTCCACCTTAGAGGCAAGTCCTGTGCTGTTACCCAGCACATCACCACCGACCTTCTTTGCCAAATCAAAGTCAACTGTCCGCATTTTTTGAACATCGATGACAGCAACAGTCTTATTAAATGCCGTGTCTGCAGCATTGACTTTTGCACTGTCAACATTCTCAATGGTTTCAACCACCGGAAGCCTTTTGACAAACTTCTTTGCGTTGAAAGCTTCCCAGCTCTGTACGGCTGCCACCACCGGAGCGATAAGGGTAATGACTAAAGGCAGAGCGCGCAGCCAATCGCGATACTCCTTAAACCATGCCCAACTCCAACGCTTCAGTTCAGCACGCTTCGCCCGAAGGGCATCTTTCTCGCGCCAGTCATCCGGCTCGGCGATATAATCCAGATAGGCAAAGCCGAAAGCAATCAGAGCTACAAAGAAGGTCTCAATCCAGACCCCCTCAAATCCCCAAGGGGCGAGCGTGGGCATACCGAAGTAATTGATTGCCCACATCACGAGAAGGACGGCAAACGTACCGCCTAAAGTCCACCAAGGAAACTCCTTGATGCCATGAAAAACGAAAGTTTTTTTACTTGCCACAATGGCGAAGAAGAGCACGGCCTCGGCCAAGCTCAATAAAAAATAGTACAACATAACTTTGGAATTTATTAGTTAATAAAAATATTTTTCTCACGAGATATAAAATACCACATTTTGTCCATTGTGTCAAACAAAATCGTACAAGAGAATATTTTATAAAATCCCGTTGACAGAATAAGGCAAAAGTCCTAATCTTCTGCCATTAACAGAAACGATTTTTAAGGAGATAAAAATGGCTGTATCACCTGCCGTCGCAAAGCTTATGGATGAATATAAGCGCTTTGCCGATATAACGATGAATGATTTATTTAACAAAGACCACCAAAGAGCGGATAAATATACCATAGAATTTGAAAATTTAACTTTTGATTATTCCAAAAACCGCTTTGATGACGGTGTATTGAAAGCCTTATTGGCACTAGCCGAGGAACATCACCTAAAAGAGCGTATTGAGGATATGTTTTCCGGTAAAAAAATAAATGTTACCGAAAACCGTGCGGTTTTGCATACGGCGTTGCGCAATTTTTCGGGTAAAGCCGTATGTGTGGACGGTAATGATGTTATGCCGGAAATTCGCCGTGTATTGGCTAAGATGAAAGAATTTTCAGAAAGTGTCAGAAACGGCAGTTTTAAAGGCTATACCGGAAAGAAACTTAAAAACATTGTCAATATCGGTATCGGCGGTTCGGATTTAGGTCCGTATATGGTAACGGCCGCCTTAAAGAAATATTGGGCAAAGGATATAAATTGCTACTTTATTTCTAATATTGACGGCACCGCTTGTGCGGAAGTATTAGGGCAAATCAATCCCGAAGAGACATTATTTATTGTTGCTTCTAAAACATTTACCACCATTGAAACATTAACCAATGCCAAGACTTGCCGTGAGTGGTTAGTTAAGGCCTTGGGAGATAAAGCGGTCGCCAATCACTTTGTTGCCTTATCAACCAATGCCAAAGCTGTGGCGGAATTTGGTATAGATACCAATAATATGTTTGAATTTTGGGATTTTGTCGGCGGCAGATATTCATTATGGTCTGCGATAGGTTTATCCATTGCTTTGGCAATAGGGTACGATAACTTTGAAGCATTGTTAAAAGGTGCGGAAGCGATGGATAATCATTTCAGAACGGCGCCGTTTGAGAAGAATATTCCGGTAATTATGGCATTGTTGGGAATATGGTACAATGACTATTACAACATTCATCGTTATGCGGTTATTCCCTATGACCAATATTTGAAGTTTTTACCGTCATATTTACAACAGTTGGATATGGAGAGCAACGGTAAATCGGTAAGGTTAGATAACAGGAAGATAACCGATTATGCAACAGGACCGGCATTGTTCGGTGGGGCAGGAACGGATGTTCAACATTCTTTCTTCCAGTTGTTACACCAGGGAACAGAGCCGGTTCCGGTAGATTTCATTATTCCGGCGGTGTCGCAGAATGAGATAGGAAAGCATCATGAGATTTTGCTCGCGAATATTTTAGCGCAGGCAGAAGCTTTGATGAAAGGAAAGAGCATAGAAGAAGCCGCCGCTGAATTAAGAGAAAAAGGCAAGAGCGAAGAAGAAATAGAGAAATTAAAGCTAAATAAGAGCTTTGACGGTAATCGTCCGAGTAATATGTTTATCATTGATAAGTTAACCCCGTTTGCTTTGGGTATGTTGATAGCGATGTACGAGCACAAGGTCTATACGCAAGGCGTGATTTGGGAGATTGATTCGTTTGACCAATGGGGGGTAGAATTAGGCAAGCAGTTGGCATTGAAGATATTGCCGGAATTAGAGAGCGGTGTCAGTGCTAAGCATGACTGTTCCACCGAGAAGTTGATAAACAAAGTACGCAACATTCGTGCCAAAGAGGTCAACAAAGCAGCCTAACATAGATGCAGGACAAGTCCTGCCGCACCACGCGTAGTGGCACACGGCGTGTAGCCGACGGCAAAGCCGTTAAGCGCATTGCGAAGCTATAAAAGATAATTTTTGTGGAACAAAAATTATCAGCAATGCGCTTTTTTCGTACCCTTATTTAATCAGACATTCCGCACAAACAATAAAAAAGAGGCACCATAAAGGTACCTCTTTTTTATTGGCGGAGATGTAGGGATTGACCTTCGCTTTAAGAAGCTCGGTCGCACAGGCGCTCGTTCGCTATGCTCACCGGCATACTTCCGTCTGCCTCTCGCTGGTAGTCGAACCCCGTTCCTGGGGTTCAAATCCGACATTCCGCATAAACAATAAAAAAGAGGCACCATAAAGGTACCTCTTTTTTATTGGCGGAGATGTAGGGATTCGAACCCCAGGAGGACTTGCGCCCTCGTCTGATTTCAAGTCAGGTGCATTAAACCAGCTCTGCCACATCTCCATCAAACTGTGCTAAAACTAATCAACAAATCGCTAAAGGTCAAGCACTTTTTTTTAATTTTGATGATTTTTTTTACTTTATCTTATTAAATAATCTCTTCCAGCGGATTGAAGTAATCCAACTGATAGGGTTATACCATCTGGCGGTATCGTCGTGCGAATAGAATAAGAAACGCGCTTTTCCCTCAATGTTATCCAAAGGTACAAACCCGATATCTTTGCGTGAATCATTTGAATTATCGCGGTTATCTCCCATCATGAAATAGTGGTTGGCAGGAACCTTAAATTCCGGCGTATTATCCACGGTTTCAATATCATCACTAAATTCCAAAATACGGTGCTTTTGTCCCTCCGGTAATGTTTCCGTATATTCCGTAAATTCTTGCGGGAAGGGCGTGTATTCGCTGATAATATAACGACCGACTTTTTCCCTTTGCATCAGCTTGCCGTTAATGTAAAGCTGACCGTCAATAACTTGTACGGTATCCCCCGGCAGACCGATAATACGTTTAATAAAATCGGTTTTACCGTCCATCGGGAATTTAAAGACCACCACATCACCGCGTTCCGGTAAATCTTGCCAAATTCTGCCCTTAAATTTCGGAAAACTGAACGGGAAAGAATGTCTGGAATAGCCGTAAGTATATTTAGAGATAAATAAAAAGTCCCCAACTTCCAATGTCGGGTACATGGAACCGGAAGGAATTTTGAAAGGCTCAAACCAAAAAGTTCTGATTAAACCGGCAATCACAATCGCATAACATACAGTCTTAAAAGTTTCGCCAAAGCTGTCTTCTTTTTTCTCATCAATCTTCTTATTTTCCATAATACACCCTAAATGCGGATAACGTTTCAAACTTTTATGACTATATTAACGAGAAAAGCCGTTTGCAACCTTAAAGCCGAGATATGCACAAACGAGTCATGTCTTATTTGCTGTTTTTAAGTTTCTTTTCCAGTTCTTTGATTTGTTTTTCAAGCTCTTCTATCCGTTTATCATAAGGGTCTTGCATCTTAGAGTTAATACCGTAAGGCTGAAAGCTGGTAGTTTTTGCGGCATCAGCTTTATGTGCGGCCACGCCGACCACGGTTGAATTGGGTGCTACATCTTTAACCACTGTGGCATTAGCCCCGATTTTAGCATTTTTTCCGACTGTAATCGGCCCTAAAATCTGTGCCCCTGAACCGACAATTACATTATCTTCCAAAGTCGGGTGGCGTTTACCTTTCAAGCCTTCAAAAGATTTCGTACCGCCTAAAGTAACTCCGTGATACATGGTGACATTATCGCCGATAATGGAAGTTTCGCCGATAACCGTACCCATTCCGTGGTCAATAAAGAAATGTTTGCCGATAGTAGCCCCCGGATGAATTTCAACACCGGTTAAAAAACGCCCGAATTGAGAGATTATACGTGCGGTCAGACACCAATTCTTTGTCCAAAGAATATGCGCTAAGCGATAAAAAAGGATGGCATGGAAGCCCGAAGAACATAAAAAAGCCTCAGTTCTGCTAGTCGTAGCAGGGTCTCTGGCGATAATGACATCAAGTTCTTGAAGAAAATTCTTGAAATTTGTTTTCATCTTTGTTATAACCTCTCTCTGTGTTAACAACTATTTAAGAAACAGTGTAGTAATATAGACGCTAAGATTAGCTAAATCAAGATAAAAAAAGAACTTAATATGGGGGAATTTATGAACGGACAAACCAGCCCGACAGAATTTGTAAACGGACAAGCCGGTAGAATAGAAATACGCTACCATAAAGCGAAACGACCGGACGCTCCTGTTGCGTTAATTTTACACCCGCATCCTCAATACGGCGGCACAATGAATAATAAAGTGGTGTATGCCTTATTTACTTGCTTTAAGGACTTGGGTTTTTCTGTTCTACGCTTTAATTTCCGCGGAGTCGGCCGTTCTCAGGGAGAATTTGAAGACGGTCCCGGCGAATTATCTGATGCAACAAGGGTTTTAGATTGGTTGCAGGCAAATAATCCTGATGCCCGTCAATGCTGGATAGCCGGTTATTCGTTCGGTGCATGGATTGGTTTGCAATTGTTAATGCGCCGTCCGGATATCAATAATTTTATCGCCGTATCACCGCCGGCAAATGAAAAAGATTTCAGTTTCTTGGCACCATGCCCGACATCCGGTTTGATTATTCAAGGCGGTATGGATGATATCGGTGCGCCGAAAATTGTGGAAGAATTAGCCGCACGCTTAAATACGCAACGCCATATAGATGTTGATTTTGCCATGATAGAAGATGGTGACCATATGTATAACGGACATCTTGCTGATTTATACAAGATTGTCGGCAATTACGTCATCAGCGCGTTGCAAAAGAAAGCTCCGGCGAAAAAACGTCGCGGTCGTCGTAAAAAATCCGAAATCGCCGAACAGTTGATGTTGGAAGAAAATTCCAATACCGAGGATGAGGAAATGCTTGAAGAAGATTCGGATTTTGATGATGATTTTGATGACGAAAACGAAGATTTTGCTGACGAAAAATAAAATTTGATATGAAAAACTGTAAAACAGCCTGCTTCAGAAAGCAGGTTGTTTTTTTGTATCAGCTAAAGTTTTAAAAGGTTAAAAAAATATAAATATTTAAATTGACAAACGGCAAATAATGCATTAAAACCACCCTGAACGTTCAATTTAACCTATGGATTATAAGGGATATGATGAATAAACAGTGTTATAACGCTGAGAGGCGCGTTGTCTGTTTTAGGTCAGATGCTCTTTGGATATGTCAAAAGAGGTGTTATAATGCCTGAAATAAGTGTTATAATGCCGGTGTACAATACCAAAGAAGAATATTTGCGTAAGGCGATTGAAAGTGTCTTGAACCAAACATATAAGGATTTTGAGCTTTTAATCCTGAATGATAGTCCGGAAAACCCTGAAATAAGAGAAATTATTGCAGGTTATGGGGATGATAGAATACACTATTCCGAAAATAACGGGCATTTAGGTATTCCGCAGAGTTATAATAAATTGTTGGAAATGGCTCATTGCAAGTATGTTGCGATTATGAACCACGATGACATTATGATGCCCAAAAGGTTAGAAAAACAATATAAGTTTATGGAAGCGCATAAAGAGGTTGGGGTATTGGGTACCGGCTATAAAAAATTTGGTGAAATCAATCGCTTTAAGAAAATACATAATCCGCTTAAACATAATGAGATATGTGCATATTTGCTGTTTAAGTCGTCAATACATCATCCGACTACAATGTTGCGTAACGCTATTATAACGGAATATAAGATTCGCTACAATGAAAACTTTATCAGCTTAAACGATAGGCAACTTTATTGTGAATTTGCTAAATACAGCAAGTTAGCCAATTTACCGGATGTATTGTATAAATATCGTTTTCATCCGGATATGACCAGTAAAAAGCAAAAAGGTGTTATTGTCAGTGAACGAGCTGTTTTCCATAAGCTTTGGTTTGCGCACAATAATATTGTCTTAAAGCCGGAAGCCGTTGATATATTTGATCATTATACCACCTATGGTCGTCGGCACATAAAGGAGCCGAGAATAATTGCTAACATCTGCGAAACACTGGATTATATATCTGAAGAAAATCACAAAAAGCATTTCTTAGATGTCGCCGCTTTTGATAAAATTTGCGGAAAATACATGAGCAAGCGTTGCTTCAATGCAATATACAGCCGGCAGATAAATGTTCGCCCTTATGTAGAAAAAAGCAAGTTACCGATATACTATAAAGGCTTATTAAAGCTGAGTAATGCATTGCTCGGGTGGAGAAAGTAAAGATGAAAACCTTAGCCGTACATCTTCATATATATTACACCAAGCAGTTGTCAGAGGTTATGCATTACTTGGCGAATTTAGGTGATACGGACTATGATTTGTATGTAACCTTAAGTGCAGAAAATCAAGAGGTTGTAGATAAAATAAAGGCTGAGTACCCCAAAGCCAAAATATGGGTGGTGGAAAATCGCGGTTATGACGTCGGTCCGTTTATAGATTTTCTCAATCATGTTAATCTTGATGATTACAAGTATATCCTAAAGTTACATACCAAGGGTAAAAGCAGTAAAAATTATACCTGGCTGAACGGCAATCGCTTTAATAATGCACTATGGGGTAAAGTCTTGTGGGACAGTATGTTAGCTGATAATAGACGCTTGTCTGAAAACATCAATATCTTAGAAAGAAATGATAAAATCGGTATGGTGGGCAGCAGATATTGTTTCACAAATTCTAAAAAAGACTATGCAAATTTATTGCCCCAAATCAATACGGAGTTAAAGAAACTCGGACAAGAACCGGTAGAAAAAATATCGTTTATTGCCGGTTCCATGTTTTTGGTAAGAGCAGAAATCCTTGCTCCGTTGAAAGCTTATGAAATAACAGATTTTGCCCTAACGGACGGTAATGTTAAAGAAGGCACATTGGCGCATATCGTTGAACGTTTATTCGGTGCCTTAGTTTTAGGGCAGGGCTATGAGATAAAGACCATCAAGCATAACGGCTACGGTATCTACTTTGCGTATGTTGCCTTAAAAAGATTTTTGTTCCAACAAAAGATAACCAATTCCGGTAAAAAGCTGATAAAAATCTGCAAACTGCCGGTATATTCCAAACCATTACGAGGATAGCATGAAATTAAAACAAGTATTCAATCATCATAAGCACGAAGAAGAACAACAGATTGAAATTATCAAAAATTCAGAGTTTTTTGATACCAAGTGGTATTTGGAGAAAAACCCGGATGTAAAAAGCCGTAAGATGAGTGCTGCTCGGCACTATTTAAAAAACGGATGGAAAGAAAATCGCAATCCGAGCCCTAAATTCAGTACAAGAGAATATTTAAAAAAATATCCGGAATGTAAGATATGTCCGTTAGTTTTTGAATATAACCGCAATAGCTTTGTTGATTTAGCTATCTGTGCCATTATGAAAAACGAAGGCCCGTATGTTAAGGAATGGATAGATTATCATCGCTTAGTCGGGGTTAAAAGATTTTATATTTATGACAACGAATCAACGGATAATATGAAGGAAATCCTCACACCGTACATTGAATCAGGGATTGTGGTGTATAAATATTTTCCAGGACAAGCTATGCAATTACCAGCGTATAACGAGTGCTTAAAGGACTATCGCGATAAGATGCAATGGCTTGCCGTTATAGATGCAGATGAATTTATTGTACCTAAAAAATATAATACAATTATAGACTTTCTAAAAGAATACGAAGATTATCCTGCGATTGGTATTGCTTGGCAGATGTTTGATAGTAATGGTCATAAAGAAAGACCGAAAGGAGGAGTATTAGAGAACTTTACTAGAGTACATTTTTCTGATAGTAAAGTTACAATGTTGAAGAGCATAGTTCAACCTCAATACGTTCGAGAAATGAGTGTTCACAGGCATAAATTAGTTAATGGAGAGTATACTATTAATGAAAATAAAAAAAGATATTTTAGTGATAAAATAATAGATTCTTCAAGAACAAGTATTCAGATAAATCACTACTACACTAAATCATATGATGAATTTGTAATAAGGTGCAAAAAAGGTAACGCATATACAGGGGCAAGCACAAGAAAAATTCACCGGAGAAATTACGAATTTCAATTTTATAAATATGATTATTCGGTTTATAAATACGTTATAAGATTGTATCCTAATAAGTTATTAAAAGAAACTTGCTACAAATTTTACTTAATTTGTGCAAATATGTACTGGAAGTTAAAAAATGCAAGGTCATGTATTGAGTATTACATTGATGACAAATGGTACAAGAATCAATATGAGGAAGCACAAAAAAGCGATATGTCAGCAATAGAACATTTTATGACTGTAGGCTGGAAAAAAGGGTACAATCCTTCTCTTAAATTTGATACAAAATTTTATTTAAATAAATATCCAAGTGTCAAAAATGCAGGGTTAAATCCATTGGAACATTACATTGAATATGGTCAGTTTGAAGGACGATTACCAAAACCAAATATTATTAAAAAAGATAAAGAAAGGTATAAGGCTCATAAAGGGGATTATGAATTATGTAAAAGCTCTGAATACTTTGATTTAAAATATTACCTGTTACATAATCCCAAATTATTATTTACACACCAAGACCCTGTAGAGCATTATTTAACTGTAGGTTGGAAAGAGGGTAAAAATCCGAGTTCGCTATTTGATACCAATTTTTATCTAGAGAAATACCAAGATGTAAAGAGAATGGGTATTAACCCTTTAGTACATTATTTACGCAATGGGCAAAAAGAAGGAAGAATAGCAAGTAACACAGTTTCACTAAAACCTTTATATGATTCATATATGAGAAAATTTAAAGCACATCATATCGTGACACATTCTAAATTGTTTGATAAGAAGTGGTATAAAAAAACATATAAAGATGTTGCTTCATCTCAATTGTCACCAGTGGAACATTATCTAACTATCGGTTGGAAAAAGGGTTATAATCCGAGTCAAAATTTTGATACGAATGCTTATTTGGAAAGATATAAAGATGTTGCAAGAGCAGGAGTAAATCCTCTTGTACACTACTTGAAATCAGGAATAAAGGAAAATAGGGTCATATCAAAAATCCAAGAATGTGCATTTATTATACAAGAACCAAATAGATACGATAGATATATCTGTTCGAAAAAAGAAAAAAATCCACTTATCAGTGTTATTGTCACCAGTTATAACTATGCTGATTTAATCACCAAAACGTTAGATGGTTTAGTAGCGCAGACATATAAAAATTTTGAAGTGATTGTTGTTGATGATGGTTCTAAAGATAATTCTGTTAAGGTTATTAAAAAATATGTCAAACAGTATCCATTTATTCAATTACATAGACATTCTCAAGGTAAAAATAAAGGTTTACCGGAAACGGTTAGATTAGGTATAGAAAAAGCAAAGGGAAAATATATTGCTTTTTGTGAATCTGATGACTATTGGACTCCTAACCATCTGGAAGAAAAAGTAAAGATCATCAATAACTATGCTAATCCAAAGATTATAGTCAATGATGTTGAACTATTTGGAGACACAAAGAAGTGTAAATCTGTTCAGGCTGCGGTAGATGAAAGAAAATACCATTTAAATAAAACTAAAAATACAATATCAGTGACAGAATTTAGAGATAAAAATTGGATTGTAACTCTTTCCTGTTGTATGATTAAAAAATCTGTTTTAGATAAATGCGATATAACAGGCACACCAAGAGGTGCAAACCTTGACTGGTGGATATATCGTCAAGTTTGTTGTGGCAATAAAATCTTCTATGTTAATCAAAAGTTGACTTATTGGAATATGCATGAATCTTATATGCATACCGAAATGAAAGATGGCGTAACAGCAATGATGAAACAGGAATTGTTTATCAAAAATATGGATAAATTATTGTTAAAAAAACATCCATTAAGAGCAATAAAGCTGTTAAATCACATAGAAAAGGAAGATAGAGAGTATAAAGTAAATAAGGGAAAGCTCTATCATTACAGAAAAATCTCTAAGTATCAGCCGTCTTTTTCTATCATTATGCCGACCTTTAATCGTGCATTTTTATTGGAAAGCACCGTAAATTCCGTTTTAGGGCAAACTTATCAAAATTTTGAACTAATCATTGTTGATGATGGTTCCACAGATGGCACGAAACAATTTATAAAAGAGCATTATGCTACAGAAATAAAATCAGGCAAAATAAAGTATATTTACAAGGAAAATAGCGGTGTCTGTAAAACACGTAATATCGGTCTTAAAAATGCCACTAATGAATGGATAGCATATTGTGATAGTGATAATTTTATGGCTCCTCAATGTTTGGAAAGATTTGCCTGCGCAATTTTAGAACATCCAAAATATAAAACATTTTATGCTAATTTAATTTCTATCAATAGTAAAAGACAGATTGGACATAGATTCAATTATAACAAACTGTTAGAGCAGAATTACATAGATTTAGGGGTTTTTGTTCATCATCGTTCTGTATATGAAAAATTAGGTGGATTTGATGAAAATATGACACGTTTGGTGGATTGGGATTTAATCGCCCGTTACACTAAAGAATATGAACCTTATTACTTCAATAAAACTGTTTTATATTATAATGATGCAGATGATTATAATCGCATTACCAATAGTGCTAAACTATATGACAATATGGCATATTTTAGAAAGAAAAATTGTCATGTTCCAACAGTGACGACCATGATTACTTCGTATAATCACCAAGATTATATCAGGGAAGCTATAGAAAGCGCTATTAAACAAATGGGTAATTTTGTGCATGAAATTATAATTTCTGATGATGGCTCTACAGATGAAACTCCGCAAATTATTCAAGAATATGCTGAGAAATATCCGCATTTGATTCGTAATATTTCAGAATGCAAAAATATTGGTATTTCTGCGAATATGAAAAAATGTTTTGAGGCGGCAACAGGTAAGTATATTGCTGTACTTGAAGGTGATGACTATTGGATAAATAATTTTAAGCTTGAAAAACAAAAGAATTTCTTAAAGAAACATAAAGATTGTTCGATGGTGTTTTCTAAATTAAAAATACTTACAGAAACGACACAAAAATTTTCCTATTTACCGCGTCAAGCTAATTTACCAACGAAAATATCCGGTGATGATGTAATAAAGGAAGAAACTTTAAATCTTATTGGGAATTTTTCATGTTGCATGTTTAGGAAAGAAAATATCATAAATTTACCGGACAGCATGTATAAAACTAGATTAAATGAAATCGCTATATCTTTTTATATGGTACAAAAAGGAAAAATAGGTTTTATCGCAACACCTTTATCAGTATATCGTATGCGTGAGGATAGTGTATGGACTGGTGCAAATAGAGTAAACAAATTAAGACAAGGATTAGATTGTAGAAAGATGGCTTTAGCAGTTTGTGAAAACAAATATAAAAAGCCTTTGCAAAAAATTATTGATGAGCAATACATAAAACCCCTAAATGAATTAGAAGAAAAAGAGCAACAAACTAAAGAAGCTGTATAAAGGAAAAATAGATGCCACAATTTGTACCAAATATACCTCACATTGGGAAACAATCTTACTCCTCACCGGATGTTTGGATTGCTAACCCAAAAGAATCAATTATAGGTGCGTTTACATCTATCGGTAATCGTGTACGTATTGGGCATGGGACACATCCTTTGGATTATCTTTCCACATCACCGTATCTTTATTTAGATAGGTTGGAATATAAGACAGAGCAAGCACCATCGCACAATGAATGGGAAGTGCTTGCACCGGTCCATATCGGTAATGATGTTTGGATAGGGGATAATGTTTGGATTAAGAACGGCATTACTGTCGGTGACGGCGCTATTATAGGAGCGTGTGCCGTTGTTACACATGATGTGCCGCCGTATGCGATTGTTTGCGGTAATCCGGCAAAAGTTTTACGTTATCGCTTTTCTGCGGATATTATTGAGAAATTATTAAAATTAAAATGGTGGAATTTGCCTGATGACGTGATTAAGCAAATTCCGTATGATGATATTCATCAGGCAATTAATTTTTTAACAGATTGGAGAAAAAATCATGAGAATGTTTAAAGTTTTAAGTTTTAGCCTTGTTTTGGCAGCTATTGCTACCTTTGCCACCATGAACCAGTGGTACGCAAAAAATATCCGTGTCACATTTAATGCTAAAAGCACAAAAGAAATAAACTATGTGCTATTTTATACAGCGAATGATACAACTTGGTTTAATGGGCAACAATTGGCAAGAAAATTGATTCCTGCAGGTGCTCATAGCGTAAAAATAATATTACCAACAGAAAAAGTAAGAAATTTCCGCATAGATTTTGGTGAAATTCCAGGGACTATTTTGATTTCTGATTTAAAGTTAATCGGTAATGAAACAATCAATATTTTGGCAGATGAAGAAAAACAATATTCATTTAACCAAGTTGAGGAGCATCAATTTATTAATGGTGAGGCTCTGCGTATCACGTCAAATAAGGGTGATCCGTATATGGTTTATAAAAAAGACTTAGATGTTACCCCTGGGGATGATATTAATTATAACGTACTGTTGACTTACGCTTTAGGAACTTTTGTGATTGCTTTCTTAATTAGCCTGCTTTTAACAAGAAAGAAATCAGAAAAGATGAAAGAAAATTCTCCTAAAAATTCTAAAGATAAAAAATAATCCATTTTAATTCCACCAAAAGCGAGGCTAATCCCCTCGCTTTTTTGTTGACTTCAAAGAATATTTTTGCTACCAATGAGTCATATTTGGGAATGCTAAACTAGGGTAAAAATATGTTAAAACGAATAGCTGTTATATTAGTGTTGCTTTTGTTGTCAGTAGGAGCTGGGTGGTTCGGTTATATGTGGTTTAATCCTGAAAAACCGGCCCAAAAAGTATACCCTAAAGTGCCGTTAACCATTGTAATAGATTGGGAATTGGTAAAGCCGTTTAACCTTCAAATATTCTATACTACCGGGCAAAACGAGTTATTTAATGAAAAACATTCCATTAGGAAAAATGTTACCCCTCAAGATACGCATGTTACGCTTATTATCCCTGAAAGTAAAATCTATAAATTCCGTATAGATTTCGGAAGTAATCCGGAAAAAGTAGTTGTAAAAAATGTTGAAATTATTGCTGACCAATATATCAATTTTAATGACTGGCGCAATTATGTGTATAGAAACATAGAAAAAAGCAAAATCAATAAAGATGATAACACATTGACAGTTATTTCCACGCATAGGGATCCGTATATGTTTTGGAATATTCCCTTTGTATTATACAAAAACGAGTAACTGATGGCAGGAAAGCGCATAAAATATGATTGTGTTTTTTCTTTAGGAGAGGTTTGTTTTTGTGCAAATTATCTCCGCGCCATGCGTTTAAGAAAGTTTAGCGCCCCGTTTGATTGGATCGCCGGTGCGACATTTGCCGAGCGCATGAATTTTCTCTTAAATGATTTTCAAGATTTTTTGAATAAGGAAGACCTAAAATACCACGGTAAACGGGAATATCCGGAGCCCTGCGATATTTATTATAATCAGCGGACACATATCGTTTTTAACCATGATTTTCCCTTATTTAAGTCCTTTGAAGAGGCTTATCCGAAAGTCAAAGAACGCTATAATCGTCGTATCAAAAAACTGTATAAGCGCCTCAATAAAGCTAAAACCGCTTTAATTGTTTACATGGAACAAGCTGAGAGTAAATCCGGTGTAACCTCAGATGAGGAATTATGTACCTTAATGGATGAATTAAATCAAAAATTTCCGACCACCCACATAGATTTAATGTATATTCGTCACAATGAAGAAATGCCGGATGATGAATATTCTATGAAACGCATTGATGCTCACGTTATTGTTGCCGAATGTTTTGACAGAACCAGAAAAGAGCGCAGCACCGCTATCGGCAATTATCACAATGTTCGCCGGCTGTTTAAAAATATTCGTTGCAAAGATAATTTCTTTAATTCTTTAGCCTATCGCGTATATTACTTAGCTCGTAACATCCGCAAGATGATTTATCGCCACAAAATTAAAAACGGCGAAGAGTACATTCGAATTTTGGGAATCAAAGTCTATCGTCGTCAGTTAGAAGAGAAAAAGGAGAGAGAAAATGAAAGTTAATGTTCTTTCATCAGCAAAATACTGTTATTTAAAACAAAATCTGCTTAATGCAAATCCGTCATTCAGGGACATAGGCATAGAGTATCAGCGTTTTCCTGACGGCGAGCGTTATTTTCGTATTAAAGATTATAAGAAAATATCCGGGCATCCGGCAGTTTATATTTGCGGTACGGTGGATGATGAATCAATTTTAGAGGCATATCATATTTCTTGCACTTTGGTTAGGGAAGGGTGCTCGTCACTACATTTGGTGATCCCTTATTTCGGCTATTCAACGATGGAAAGAGCAGTTAGGGAGGGAGAAATCGTTTCGGCTAAAAATATCGCCCACTTGTTCAGTTCTATTCCGCTTTCGGCACAAGGAAATTACATTTATATGGTGGATTTACATTCCATCGGTACACAATATTACTTTGAAGAGAGTATTCACCCCGTTCATCTGACAACCGAGCCGATAATAGATAAAATAATCTTGGATATCAAACAGAAAAAGAAGAATATTGTTTTAGCCTCAACCGATATGGGGCGAGCCAAGTGGGTAGAGAGCATAAGTTTAAGATTGGGGATAGGCAGTGCCTACATCTTAAAAAAGCGTCTATCCGGTTCGGAAACGAGTGTGGAAGCCTTAAATGCAGATGTCAAAGGCAAAGATGTGATAATTTTTGATGATATGATTCGTTCCGGTTCATCCATTATACATGCGGCAGAAGCATATAAGTCTATCGGGGCGAAAGATATATATGTCATCTGTGTACATGGTATATTCGTAAAAGGTGCGGTAGAAAAACTGAAAAAGAGCAAGGTGTTTAAGGGGATATATTGTACCAACACCCACGTCAATGCCGAAATCATAACGGATAATTTTATACACGTTTACGATATGTCTTCCGTTATCGCACAAGGGTTGAAATTATAACCTGTAAGATGAATAAAAAAGGCTAATAAATTGATTTAAAATAAAACCTTCGGCGAGCGAAATTTTTTGCTTTTTTCATCATAAGTAATTTTCAAAACTGAAGCGTTTTCCAAACGGATAGTTTTTTTAAGGCAACTTTCCGTAAAAATTCTAACCAGCATGCCATGCGTCACTAAAAGAACATTATCCTGTTTATCTTCCATCAGCTTGCCCAAAAATTTCATAAATCTTTGCTGGACATCACCGATTGTCTCGCCGTTCGGATAACCGATTTCATAACGTTCGGGATTTTTAATATCATTAAAAGCTTGGTAAATATAAGGAAATTTTGCGCCTAAATCAGTTTTTTTAACCCCTTCGGCTTTACCGAAATTCATCTCCCGCAAACGTTTGGTGTAATGCACCGGCAAATCTAAAGCCGCACTGACAATATCCGCTGTTTTTTTAGAGCGCTTAAGGTCACTGGCATAAATATTTTTGATATTTTCTTTTTGTAATTTTTCGGCAGCCGCACGAGCCTGTGCAAGCCCTTGCGCATTAAGCGGTGTGTCTTTCCAACCTTGCACCTTTTCACTTGCGTTCCAGTCAGTTTGTCCATGCCTCAGAAGGTACAAAATCATTTTTGCCTCAAAATTAAAATCAGATTAAAATTGCGGTTAGGATAAAAGAGTAAAAACTTAAAATCAATACCGAGACGGGAAGTAATCCACATATTATCGCACTTTTTTTAAGGCAGAAAAGAAGAAACCGTCTGTTTTGGTATTAAGCGGGGTTAGTTTAAGCCATTGTTTATTGTCAAACGGAAAAACCGGCAAATCCAACACATCTTGCCACAAATGTTGGTGGTCAAGTGCTTCAAACTCCGGATGTTTTGCAAGAAAAGCCGTAATTTGTTGTTCGTTTTCTTCCTTAAAGACTGAACAAGTCATATAAATCAAGCGCCCGTTAAGGTTAGTGTGTGTTGCACCAAATTCAAGAAGTTCAGCTTGTGTTTGGCAAATTTCTTCTAATTTTTGCTTGTTTAAACGATATTTTGCATCAGGCGAGCGCCGCCAAGTACCACTGCCGGAACAAGGTGCATCTAAAATAAAACGGTCATAATTCTCGTCTGTAACTTTGGAAAGTATCTTGATATTTAAGATATCAAGCCTCTCGGCACGCTTTTTTATGCGCGAAATTCTTTCCTGACTGATATCATGCGCCCAGACAATACCGTCATTATGCATTTCTGCCCCGATAGCCAAAGATTTACCGCCGGCACCGGCACAGTAATCTATAATTTTATGGTGCGGTTTAGCTTGGCATAACAGAGATAAAAGCTGAGAACCTTCGTCCATAACTTCCACTTCGCCGTCTTGGTAAGTCATACAGTTATTCAAGTTAATACGCTCAAAAGAACGAAGTCCCAACGGGGAAAACGGGGTAAAAGAGAAAAACAAACCTTCCTTTTTCAGCCTGTCTTTTGCTTGTTCACGAGAAGTCAGATTAGCGCGTAAATCAAGCGGGGCAGGGGCATTAAGCGCCTCCAAAAGATTTTTATCATCAAATTTATCAAAAAGCCATTGAGGACATTCATAAAGCGCATACTCACTAAAATCTTCAAAGTTTTGCGCCTGCGCCAACATCTCTTTTTCGCTTTTATCAAGCGGTTGAGGGGCATATTCTTCGCCGTTAAGCAGCAGGGATAAATCCGCATCACCAAGCGCTAAGGCGGTAAGTAGGCGGGGTGTCGGCTTGTTTTTTAACATTTCTGATAATTTCATGCGGTTGCGAATGATTTTCCACACCAAGTCGGCAATAAAACGCCGGTCTTTAGAGCCGATATAACGTCTGTCTTTGAAATATTTATCGGCAATAACGTCTGCCGGTAATTTATCGGCAATAACCTCGGTTATAATCTCAATAACAGCCTGTATTCTGCTGGCTTCCTTCATCATATTCCCCGTTAAAAATTATTATAGAGCGTTTATAGCGTGATTTTTTTAGGTTTTCAAGTAATTTTAGTAAGGTAATAATTTATATTGCCAAAAAACAAAAAATATGTTATAAGGCGCAAGAATATAACTTAGGAAAGAAAAATAAATGGCAAAAATTCTTGTATTGAACGCCGGTTCAACCACTGTTAAATTCCAATTATACAATATGGAAGAAGATTATAATGAAATCATAACCGGCGGTGTTGCCGAACGTGTCGGACAACCCGGTTCTAAGATGACGGTCAGTGTTAAAAACAGCGAACCGTTCAGCTATGAAGTCGCAATGGAAAATCATAAAACTGCAATCAAAGAGATACTGGGTTATTTAACCAAGAAGTATTTAAAAAACACGTCAGAGCTGGCTGCTGTTGCGCACCGTATGGGGTATGGCGGTAAATATGCCAATGCCGCAGCCATAGATGAAGCTGTGTTAAAGCAGCTGTATGATAGTATTCCGTTAATACCGTTACACGGTCCGGCGATTGCGGCCGGCATTAAGGCTATGCAGGAATTGATACCTGATGTTTTGCAGGTTGCCGTTTTTGATACCGCATTTCACCAAAGCGTGAAGAGGGAAGGTTATTTATATGGTCTGCCTAAAGAATTTTGTGAAAAAGAACAGGTCAGACGTTATGGTTTCCATGGCCCGTCACACAATTATGTTTCAAGAAAAGCTGCCAAATATTTAGGTTATAAGGGAAAATTTATCTGTTGTCACTTAGGCGGCGGTGCTTCGGTATCGGCAGTTAAAGACGGCAAGTGCGTGATGACGTCTATGGAATTTACGCCGATGTCGGGTATAGTTATGTCCACACGTCCGGGAAATATTGATCCCTATATTCCGTTGCACATCATGAAAACACAGAATAAGACGGCAGATGAAGTCAGCGCGATATTAAACAAAGAGAGCGGTTTATATGGCTTAACCAACGGTCATGCCGATATGCGGGATATTTTAGAGCAAGCCGACAAAGGTAACGAATATTGCAAAACCGCATTGGATATTTATGTTTATAACATCATCAAGACCATAGGTGCGGGTATTGCGGTTATGGGCGGCATAGATGCGTTGATATTTACGGCAGGTATCGGTGAAAAGAGCAGTTACATTAGAGAGCGTGTATGTGAAAAATTAGCCTATTTAGGGATATCTTTGGATAAAACGGCAAACAGTACCTATCCGGCGCCGACAGTAATAAGTGATGAACAAAGTCAGGTTAAGGTTTTGGTTATTCCGACCAATGAAGAATTGATGATGGCCAAAGAAGCTTATGATATATATGCTGAACGAACCGCAGAAGCCAAAGAGGCAGTTTAAGAGGAACGTAGGTATGTTAAAAACCTTAATGCCATCGCTAAAAGAACTGATTACCGCAGATTATAAAGCAGTAAAGAGTACGGAAAGTGAGCGGATAATAGCCGAGTTTTTAAGTGGGTTGACACCGGTATTACAGCCGGAGTTAAGGCAGATTTCGGGGATACCGGGTTCCGGCAAGAGTACGTATTGCGATAAGAATTTACCGAAAAACTTTTTATTATTAAGTTTTGACAAGATAATGGTATCGCTTTCAGGTTATCAGCAAGCCTTAAAAGAGAAAGGGGCGGTATATGCCTATGAAAAGTATGAAATGCCGGCAAGAATAATCGGTTATGAGTTATTAAGGCGAGCGATTAGTAAGAAGTACAATATCATGTTTGAGCACAGCGGGGCGAATCAAGCGCATTTAGAGCTGTTTAAGAATTTACCGAAGAAAGGGTATAAGACAGCGGTCAATTTCATTGTGTGCGATACGGGATTAGCGATAGAGCGCACCAAGAAACGGGCAAAAGAGATAAATCGTTATGTGCCGGAAAATTTGGTCATAGAGCGTGCCAATCGGATGAAAAATTATGTATCTGCGTATCAGAAATTAGCTATGCAGACAGCATATTTTGACGGTGCAAATAATTTTGTGCCGTTAAAGAAAATTTAAGAGAAAAAGGGTTTAATAGACCATAAAGTTGGTTATTAGGAGGGAACTTCCATGAAAAAATATTTATTATTGCTATCTTGTTCAATATTAGCGGCGGGAACGGCGCAAGCGTTGACGGCGGCCGAGCAATTAAATGCGACCAAAGAGATATTTATCAAAGATTTTCAAAGAATGGATGATAACAAAGACGGCAAGTTAAGTTTGGAAGAATATTTATCGCATCAGTTTGAAGATTTCAGAGCCAATATTATCAATGCGGACGGGTTTGGAAAGAGTAAGGCTACAAAAGCGGAAGCAAAGAAGGAAGAAGTTGAGTTAGCCGGCACATCTAAAGCCTTAGAGGACATGGCGAATTATGATGTAGATATTGAGGACATTGATTTGGGAGATTTAGACGGCGAGCCGCAAAAATTAACCAAAGAAGATGTAATGCCGAAGAAAGCGGGAGAAGAAGGGATTGAAGTTCCCGATATAGATTTATCCATGAGTGAAGAAGACAGTATAAAGGAGCTGTTAGACGGGGTAGATAAGAAAGCCGAAGCAAAGGAAGAAGTTGCTGAAGAAACAAAGGATAATGACAAGCAGATAGAGATGATGATGGACACGATAAAGAAGACGTTACCGAAGAAGATAGATTCGGACACGACGTGGACGGACATTGAGTATGCGGACAATACGATATCGTATATATATCAAGCGAACATCATCACCACGAATTATTCCGAGCAGGACAAGAATTTATTAAAGAAGAACATCAAGCAGCAGATATGTCCGAAGACGTATGATGAGATGTGTCCGAAGATTAAGCCGATGTTTATTGATGAAGGGATAAACATGCGGATTAAGTATTTTGATAAGGATAACAACGAGATAAGTGCCTGTGAGTTTAACAAGGAGACGTGCGGGGAGTAAAATAGGCGACAAGTCGCAGCCACCGCGGCTAGAGCGGCACGCGCCGTGTAGGCGGCAACCGGAGGTTGCTAAGGGGCGCAAGGAGAGATAAAAATTCAGGGCAGGGTTTTAACTCTGCCCTGAATTTTTATGCGCACCTATGAGAAATTATGCTGAACACGAACTGCGTCATACCTCAGCCGACAAGGTCCATTTAAACTCGTCATACCACCAAAAGTGCCAGTCTTTTACCCGCGTCATGCTGAACACTACCAACCGCGTCATCCTGAATACTACCAACTGCGTCATCCTGAACACTATCAACCGCGTCATCCTGAATACTACCAACTGCGTCATCCTGAACACTATCAACCGCGTCATCTTGAACACTACCAACCGCGTCATCCTGAACTTGTTTCAGGATCCCTCTCATTAAACCGTCATGCCTAAAGCGAGTGTACCTATTTAAAACGTCATGCCCTGAGCGAGTGCAACGAGTGAGGTTAGGCATCTTCAATATTTTTTATAAGGATATATTTACCCCTCCGGCTCCCCACTAGCGGGGAGTGAACAATAAGGAAGATACCTTATCATTCGGACTTCGCCGAATGAGGTATGACGTTTAATATTTCCCTCTGCCCCCTTTCCGGAGGGGGGAAGTGTCAACGCAGTTGACAAAGGGGGTGACAACAAATCAACTATTTAAACAAAATCTTTTGTCTAAAAAGTATTGACGAGGGGGCAAAAATATGGTATATTAAAAGGTGCGAAAATATACATATATCTACAATTATAAATAACCCCAAGGCAAGCAACCCGTAAAAAAGGTTGTGTTGGAGAGATTTAGGTTTAAAGAGGGTAACAAGCAGGTTCTTCGGAGTTTGCGTGTTGTTTTCAAAAGAACCTCTATGTGTTGTTGAGTCCAAGGAGGCCTGACTTGATGCCCGCCCGTACGCTGGGACTGAAGGACAGACACATATAGAAAAATAAATTTCAAAAACGGCTGCGGCTTTAAAACATCTAAGACATGACAGGAAACTTTCAAGTCAATTTTTTGCTCTACAAGAAGTGGAGTAACATCATTGTATTGCCCATCAGCATTTTGTTGCTGTTGGTGGCAGTGATCTTCGGCGGTGCTTTGCTGTATGGCATTGCTCTGCTGCTTCTTCTGGGTGCGTTGGCAGTTAATTGTTTGTGGTTTGTTCCCACTGGCTACGTGGGATACAAAACCCGCTTCACCAAATTGGTCAACAAGTCCTATTCGGACGGTCTTAATCTCTTGATTCCATTCATTGAGGAGGGGAACCTTCTTGATACAAGGGTTATAATCAAGAGCGAGGTTGATACAAAGAAAGTACTAACTCGGAACAATGTCACTCTGGAGTATGTTCTGACATTCCAGATTGATCCGAAGTATGCGGCACAAATCTTCCGCTTTTGGGGTGTTGATTACTACAACACCCACGTAAGCAAGTGGGTAGATGCGACATTCGACAACTTTGTGTCGCACCTCATCTATCCTCAACTCCAGAGCCAGAAGGACAAAATTGAGGAGATAGCCTCAGCTTTAGTTCTCCAGGAAGTGGACAAGAAGTGCTCCGAAGCTTCCAAGGATATGGGCTCTCACGAGGCTTTCCGCGCCAAGTATAGTGATGACCTGAAAAAAGCCGTTGACTTGGACGAGGACGGCACCACTGAGGAAATTCCTCAGTTGGAGCTGAACACTTGGACCGAGTACACTGAAGGTGTTATGTTTTTCAAGAGCTTCTCGCTCAAGATAAACAAGGTGACCTTCGAACCTCAGTATGAGGAGGCGAGGGCAAAGGTCGCCGTCGCTAAGGCCGAGGTCGCAGAGGCTGAGCAGAAGAGACAGGCCGCTCTAATTCTTGCTAAGACCAAGAAAGAGACTGAAATCATGGCAGCCGAGGCACGAAAGGCTGCTATCGATATGGAAGGTGAGGCTCTTCGGAGAAATCCGGAGTACACTGCACAAACCCGTGCCGAGCATATGCCTACGACGGTTGCCGGCGAAGGCGCAGTATCAGTCCTTGTCGGAGGTGGTAAGTAAAAAGAACCCCGCGCGTGAGCGTGGGGTTTTCCTTGTTTTAAAAGAATACAAAACTACCATCGTCAGGGTTAACCGAAATCGGCAAAATCCCGTTGTCATAACCATACGGACAATAGTTTGGGTACACATACGGCACAAACACCTGAAATGCCAAAGGCACATGATTCTCGGTAATCCCAAAGGCAAAAATTTGACCTCTGTTCTTATAAACCGCTAACAACAACATGTAGTGCTTAAGCTCGGAAAAATCTTCCTTCTTACCGAGACTCCGATACTCTGCCTTGCTCTTATCATAAGCTAAGCCGAGCGGCGGTAATTTGATGTGATTTGCCTTGAATTTGATAACCTCATGCCCGTGTAAAAATGCATACGTCGTATTATCGGCATACAGGTTGTGCTGAATGTTATGCCCCAGACTAATCCCGTAAGGGTATTCGGCAGAAACCATCGTCCAGCGGTCTGACTTATCCTTGACCAGAAATAAACCGCAATCCTTAAGCGAATCATCATAGCCGGCTGAGATAAACTCATGTTTCCGGAATTTCTTTTTGTCTTTATTCGTGAAAACGTGCAAAATAATATGCTGCCTTAAAGTATCCTCTTTAGCAGAATTTTTATGCGCCGATTTTCCGGTTTTAAACAACAACAGACACAGCCGTTCATTAGAGGAAAGCCTGAGAATATAACGATATTCCGGCCTGATAACCACATACCCCCAGTAACATAGCGTGATGATACCAAAAGCCAGCGCCACCTTAAAGAATAAGAACAGCACACAGGCAATCGTTACCAAAACCCCGCATGTGACGAAAGTATCATTTCCCGCATAACGCCAACGGGCAGGGTGTTTAAGCGCCCCAAACCATAAAAATCTAAAATAATTGTACATGGCAAAAAAGTTTTTAGTGAATAATAATTTTTTAAGATACCGCTAATATAGAAAAAATCGTGGAAAAAGCAAGCGTAATTATTGAGAAATAGACCGCTCAATGGTAAAACAAAATCATTGTTAAAGGAGATAAACCATGAACCGTGTTGCTCAGTTTGAAAAAGTCAGTTTTAATCAGTTTAAACAGGGGTGGGAAAAGTCTTTTGCCGATACCGAAGATGAAATTAAAGATATTTATGACAAAATCAAACTCCCCGTGCGTGCCACCAACGGCTCCGCCGGTTATGATTTTTTCAGCCCCATAGAGATAAATTTGCCCGCTAAAGAGACAATCCTTATCCCGAGCGGTATTCGGGTTAAGATAGAAAACGGTTGGTTCTTGGGTATGTTCCCGAAATCCGGCCTTGGTTTTAAGTATCGTCTGCAACTGGATAATACCGTCGGGGTAATAGATAGCGATTATTATTACTCGGATAATGAGGGACATATCTTTATTAAGCTGACCAACGATAATAACGAAAATAAAACTTTAGAAATTAAATCCGGTGCCGCCGTTTGCCAAGGGATATTCCTGCCGTTCGGCATTACTTTTGATGATAACGCAACCGGCATCAGAAACGGTGGTTTGGGTTCCACCGCCAAGGAATAATATTGAAAATGCCTAACCTCGTTCGCTTACGCTCACTCAGGGCATGACGTTTTAAGATGTCCATAATAATCGTCATACCACCAAAAGCGCCAGTCTTTTGGTTAAGGTATCTTCTTTATTGTTCACTCCCCGCAAGCGGGGAGCCGGAGGGGTAAATACTGCTAATTACAATATTGAAGATGCCAGACCTCGTTCGTTTCACTCACTCAGGGCATGACGGTTTAAAAGTTTCTCGGTTGGAGAGTATACCTGAACCCCAAGGGAAAACCCAATCGTTGGAGGTGGCACTGCCACCACTCGCTCAGGGCATGACGTTTTTTTATTGTCATGGATAAATGATTGCACAAAAAAAGAGGCATAAAGCCTCTTTTTCTTAAAGTCATTTGGATAGATTTTTCGGTGTTAACTTGACAATCGTCGGCTTGTTTCCCTTTTTGATGACTTTCTCATCACAGCGAACAACTTTTAATCGCGGTACGAACGGTTCCGGTTCTTTCGGTGGCAAGATAAGGTTTTCTCTTTCCCTGTCTTTATCCGTTGCCTTGAAGTTTGTTTTTACAAAACAAGTTCCACCCCAGTCATGCTCATAACGACAGAAATAGTAGTCACCGCCGATAATCACTTCTTCTCCGATGTTAATCGGGTAAGATACGGTATCATGCACATCAACCTTATCTATAAAGTGATCATCATCAGAGCAAACCGATTCATACCAGTAAGCATCTTCTGTTTCCAACGCCCAGCAGATACACAAAAACTTTCCCGTACTTTCTTGGTAGAGCCTAACCGGATAAATGTCTTCAATGTGCGTTTTATCATTCATCTCGGCGACAAACTGCATATCTTTAACATTTAAGATACAGCGTACACCGCGAATAACCATCTCGCCGGTAGAAGTAAAGGTGGCAGCGTGTAATTTGCCGTTCCAATAGAAATACAGCTCATCATCAACCAGTTTCTTTTGGGTGATGGTTAAATCCATACTTCGTTCACTTTCACTAAGCTGAAAAGCCGGAGAGATAGAGATAATCTTATCAGAATGAGGTAAGACATACGCCCACGCCGGTAACAGCTTAGTTTTCAAACTGGCCAGATACAGCCCGATAAAGAAGACCAAGCCGTTAGGTTCAAAGAAATCCGTAAAAAAGTCATACGCGACCGCGGAATCTTCCAAAACACAACTTTCGTCCGGATCAGCATATTGCTCAGGACGAAATAAGGTTCCTAATTCTTTCATAAATATATAGTTTTAGTTAGACATAATTTCTTAGATAACAAGTAAATTATAGAGTAATGGAATTAAATAAGTCAACAAATCAGTTTAATTTTAATCTGAAAAACAACACCAAAACGGTAATAACTTCCAAACGCCCTAATACCATCACAAAAGAAAGCGTATATTTAACAAAAGGCGTAAAGGCGGCAAAATTTCCCCGCGGGCCGATAGCTTCGGTTAATCCGGTACCGATACCGGTAATATTGGCAACGGTAGCTCCGAAAGCGGTCATAAAATCAAGTCCGCTCAAGGAAAGCACTAAGGTAAAGAACACAATGCCGAATAAAAAGGCAAGGATTAACGCAAACACGGAATTAACGATATTATCATCAATAATCTTATCGCCGTTTTTCATTAACACCACTTGGTTCGGGGATATAGCCTTAATCATATGCTTTTTAAGAAATGCCCAAACCACCTGCCAACGGAATATTTTGATAGAACCGGTGGTGGAACCCGTACAACCGCCGTGTAAGAATAAAATTAAGAAAACAACTGCTGCCCATGGTCCCCATGTGACATAATCGGATGAAAAAATACCGGCAGAAGTAATCGCGGCAATCAGGTTAAAGGCGATAATTCTGAAAGATTTAAGCAAAGACTCGTGGTTTTGATAGGCATAAAACAAGGTCAAAAGCAACGTATAAATCACAATCAATTTAAGAAAAGTATTAACTTGCGCATTATGAAGAACGGCATTAAAAGATTTTTTCTTAAAGATAAGCACAAAATAAGTAATAGGGAGCGCACCGAGCAACATAAATATACCGATAACCGTTTCTATCGTGGCGCTGTCATAATAGGCGATAGAATTATTTTTAATGGAAAAACCGCCGGTGCTTAGGGTAGCCATTGCCCAGTTAGAAGCTTCAAACCAATCCATTCCGAGATATTTTAACAATAAGGCACAGATAATATTAAGCAGAATATAGACAATGATAATATCATTGGCAATGTAACGAATTTTCGGTAAAAACTTTTCCTCGGTATCGGAATTTTCATTATTAAAAAGCCGCATACCGCCGGTTCCCAAGAAAGGTGAGAGAGCAACCGCAAAGATGATAATACCGACACCGCCCAAACCGTTGAGCATAGAGCGCCACAGCAGAACCGATTTCGGTTGAATTTCAACATTGGTTAAAATCGTAGAGCCGGTTGCCGTAATACCGGCCGTGGCCTCATATACTGCATCATAAAAATGAGCAATACTCCCGTTTCCTAAAAAGGGCAGGGCGGCAATAAGCGGAGTTAAAAACCATGAACAAATCGTAATCAGATACCCCTGCAAAACAGAGATTTTATCAATTGTCCCACGGTTAGCAAGAAACAATGCGCCCCCGACAAAGATAGATAGTAAACCGCTTTCAATAAAGATATAATCAGGTTTACCGCTGTCGTAATAAAGTATAAAGGCCGGCAACATCATCATTGTTCCCAACACCAGCATAATAAACCCGTTTATCATTAAAATCGGACGTAGCATCACATCTATCCCCTAAATCAACATGGTGCTATCATAAAATCAGTTCTGTCGTTTTTCAACGATATCCGCCATTTTCCCACAAAAAAAGCTCCCCGAAGGGAGCGTTAAAGGGTTAAACAATTTTGTTACTTAGTCCGTGTACGGACGCTGAGAGGCCTCACCATCCTCAAAGAACTTCTTGTCGGTAGTGTTCTTAAGATAGTCTAAGAAAGACTCCTTTACACCGTTGTAAGCACCGCCGAGGAAATTCTGATAGCGGTAGATGTGTCCGTCAATTCCGTAATCATAATCATGAGCAGAATACGATTCTTTGGCGAACAAATCTGCCAGGATGATGTTTGCCACTGCTTCCTCATGGCTGATACCGTAAAGAATTTCCTGATAATTCGGCCATCCCATGTTACTGAAATGGCAGATAATCTCACGGAATTCCTCCCAGTCTGCTTCGGCTACACCCGGCATCAGATAGCGCTCGGGCTTCTCTGAAGTAGTTTCGCCGTCAAAGGTAATCGTATCCTTTGCCAAAGGTCCTAAGCAGGCGGCCACATAGCCTAAGAATATTTCGCCCATACGTGCCTCCGGAATAGAAACACGATTGTAGGTCAGAAACAGCGGACAATGTACCATCACCAGATTGACCTTAACCTCGGCAAACTTCTCTTGTTTCAGCTGGTACATCCACTCTGCAGCAAGACGCTTGTCGTAGAATGGGTTACCGGTGCAGAGCACGAGAGTAATCTCTTCCATGCTGCGAGACTTGGCGAAGTCATACATCTCAATGAGGTTGCCCTCAGAATCGTCATCTTCACATGTCTCATAGTTGGCACGCACCCACTTCTCATCTGCCATGCGGCTCATGATGTTGTAGTATGCGTCGTACTCCGTACCGCAGATGAGACCGCCTTTGCGGTAAAAGAGCTTCTTGAACAAGCCCTTGTTACCCTCTTTGCCGGAGGAAACAAAGGGAAGCAACTTTCCGGTCTGCTTGGCATAGAATCTGGCAATCTCCATGGCGTAGAACGGAGCTGTCATCACCCCGCCGAAGCAGTAGAGATACGGGTTCACCATGTTTTTGGGTAAGTCGTAGAGCGAACAAACCTTCAAGACGGATGTCGTTCCCTGAGCATTCGGATATTCAAAGCTTTCACCCGGTACCAAACCACCCAGTTTTTCAGCCTTAAAAATGGTGGAGAGGTTAATATCAATCGGGCGGGGATTGAGTACCTTAACTCTTTTTGCATACTCACCGCGTGCTTTGGCATTGCATACAAAACTGTTTTCTTTGAGCATTGCCATAAATTCTTTTTTTGACAAGCTCACCAATTTAAAATAATTTACCATAATTTTCTTTAATTTAAAACGTTTATAATAATGTTTGACTGTGCCTAAAATACCATTTTTTAGACATTTTGTCAAACATAAATTAGAATTTTTTTGCTTAAACGGAAACATATTGCCAAACAAAACAGGAAAGAACCGCAAATAACGTTAAAACAAAGGCAACAATGCGCTGTAATCTAAGGTAAGAAACCTCCGTAAATTGCGCCAGTATCATCATCCATATCAACGGCAGAACGGCCACATAACGAAAATCTTGATTGCACATATACGGGTGTCTTAAGCCAAACAAAATCATACCGCCCAAAAGACTAAACAGCAAAACAACCGACAGTCCGCACATAGATTTACTTTTTGCCTTAAACAACAGCCACAAAAAGGCGATAAAGATAAGACCTAAAATAACTTTGTAAATAAAGACCATACTCGTTATAACAGGCATAATAGCTCCGCCACGCACCGTAAAATCCCATTGACCGAATAAAGCGGTTTTGGTCATCGTCTCCCAAAGGTTAACCCCATAGTCATTATAAAACATCCGCTCATAAACAAATGCGCCAAACGGTGAATATCTCTCCCACAAATTATGTCCTTGAAGCGATAAATGTGCTTGCGGTGGAACATAAGAAAAATCAATATGCAAAACAAAATATTGATAGAGTGGCCAAATCATCACTCCAAGTAACAACAGCAAACCGAAAACAAATTCTTCAATAAATGTTTCTTTATTTTGGTATCTGGCCAAACGCAGTACCAACACCGCCCCGACAAACGGCAAAACCAAAATGCCGGAAAGCTTTGTTGCCGCCGCAAAGGTGGCAAAAAGCCAAACATAAATCAAATTTTTCTTGCCGCCGTGGTAGTAATAGAGAAGCGAATAATAAATAACACCGGCTTGCAAAGGTAAAAGCAGACAATCATTATTAAAAAATCCGGCAATAGCGTGGTAAACCGGAAAACATACCACAAAAGCCAACAATGCGCCGAAACTGAAACGATTAAGCTTAAATAAAGATAAAATCTTAGCACAAAGAAGCCCGTACCACATCATATAGCCGACAAACAACACTTGCACCGCCTCGCTGGCAAACTCTTTGGAAACATTTAAAAGCTCACCTAAGCGAATAACCCCCGCCGCCGTAAAGAAATGCAGAATAGGGTGGTAAGCCGAATAACTCGGACGGGTAAGCAACGGATTTTCGTGCCAAAACATAAAGTTGTTTTCTAAGATGTACTCAATGTAGTTATAGCAGGAAGAAAAATCATATTGCACGTCGTTAATACGCGTGTTGGTAATAAAAGCGAGATTAAAAAATGCCGCCGTCCAAATAATCAACCGCCCGATAACCAAAAAAGAAGGGCTTTCTTTGCTAAAGAATATGCTTAGCCCCACCATTAAGCAAAACAGCCACGGTCCCCAAGTCTTTGCCGGAATAAAGAAAGTCGCCACCAAAATCAGCAACGTGCATAAACCGAATTCTAAGCGTTTGTTGCCGAAAAGTCCGGTCGGGTTATAAAGAATAAAAAAGCTTCCGGCCACCATTAAGTTGAGCTGTGAAAGATTAACTTTTAAGAAAAAATCAGCCAGGCTCACCACCCAAAAAGCAGTCAAAGCCAACAAAAAATGCCAAAAAGTTAATTGTTTTGCCATTATCAAATTCCTGATATTATCCTTTAAATACAAATAGCAAGATTTAGATAATGAAGTCAAGTTTTAATTTAGGCTCTGGGCTCAATAATGTTTTTCCAAATATTTTGGATGCTGAAACTATTCTGATTTGCCGCCGGCTTAGCCTGTTTCTTTTGCAAAGCACGAGCCTGCATGGCTTTTTCATAGTTAATAACATCTTGCGAGATAAACTTTTCTGCCGTCATGCTGATACATTTTCTCATATCAATCATATATCCGCCACGTCCGTGATTTATTCTGGATTCTATATAATCGGAAAATGTATCCTGATTTCCCCAATGCTGGTTATTGAAAACGCAGTAAGTGTAATCATCTTGTGCTGCGGCATCCGGCGCTTGGAAAATTGTTTCATGGTGTGCGCTGTTTCCGCCCCGTGAAGTCCATGCAAATAAGAGAGCATCTTTATTGTTTTTCATATAGTTTTTAACATCTCTTTCCATGTTAGGCGAGTACATAACACTATGCGTTAAGATATTCAAATCTTTTTTAAGTGTATTGCAATGGTGAACATTATGGCAATTGCTTACAATATAGGCCACCGCTTTACTGATCGGGTTATTCGGATGTGTTTCATTAAAGATATCAGCCGCCTGACAAAGACTTGCAATACTCATGCCTGAGCAATAATACCTTGAAGAAAGCGGTTTTTGTCCGTATTTTTTCAAAACTTTATTAGCCTCGGCGAAAGTCTTTCTCTTTTGACCGGATTTAAGTTTAACAAAATTATCATAAGCACATTGTGCATAAATTTTTGTAAAAGCATCCAAGTCATTTTCTTTTTCTATAAACAACTGGTCTTTATATTCTTGAGTGGAAAGTGTCGGTGTATTAAATGTCATAATTTTATCGGCAAATCCCATAACTGGCTGTTTTTCTTGTAAACAAGATACACTCGGTTCATAAGCATATTGACGTCCCATACCCTGATTGCTTAATTGTGCTGTCATGGTATTAAACATCATCTGCTCGCCGTTTTTATCCGAAGCGATTGCGTTGATGGCACTGATAACCTGTCGCCAATCGGAAGAACTGATATCGGAAGTCGTATTATTGGCAATATTTTCCATGGCTGTTTTTTGTGAATCCGTTAAATCACGTCCGCTGACGCTGTAATAATCAAGAACACCTTGTACCATAGCATTAACGGCCTGTTTATCATCAGAATTCATCAAAAAGGCATCATATAAAGCCGAAGCGATACTTCTATTAGTCATATATGCCAAACCGTATTTATCATAAATTTGTGCTTTAGCGATAATACGTGCTTCATTGTAATCAATGTTTTTATAAGAAGAAACTTCGTATAATCTTGCCATTGAAGCATTTTCTCTGGTAAATTGCTTATAAAGCGCTTTAGTGATACCAAAATGCTCATCTTCTCCGAACCGTGTATGAAAATTATCAAAACATTGGTTAAAGAAATCAACGTTCGGTGAATTATACAAAACATCCGGTGAGGCTTTTTTCTTATTTTTCTTTTTATCTTTGGCTTTATAGACATCCTGTGATGCGGTCTGCTTTGTTACCTGCGCTAATTGAACCGTTTCGGCAACTTTAGGCTGACGTACCACTTTAACCGTATCGCTATGAACGACTTTAATCGTATCTTTCTTAATAGCTTCTTTAACCGTTGCGGCATTAATCTGTGCAACCAGCGGTAAAATCTGCAATGTATCGGCAGAAGAGTTAACCTCAACCATCGGATTTGCCGGTGCTACTTGCGTGGTATCTGCGCAAGAGTTTTGAACCTGTGCCGCCAATAAGCGAGCCTTCTTAACCGAACGGGATACCGAAGAAGTATTTTTAGAAAATGTGACATTTTCAATTTTGACCAACGGTTCCGGATTTGCGGCCTGTCTGTAACCCATATAAGCAAGTGTTGCAAAAGGTACGGTCACGGCAGCCACTTTTAAGGTACGCTTGGAATTTTGGTAAAAACTTTCTTTGTATGCTAAAATTTTCGCCTTCTTTTCTAAAATTTCCTTTGATGAAAACTTCGGCATTGAAATATGTATGCTCTTCATACGGTAAGATTTCTTATGCGAAGCCACCCATTGACGGAAAGTTTTGCTTTTCATTTGGAATTGTTGTTTAAGGGAAATACAAAAACTTTTTACTTTAGCAAAATTTACTTTATTCTTTTTAACTTTTGGTTCAACAAATTTTGGTTCAACAAATTTCGGTTCCGGTTCAACAAATTCCGGCTTTTCTTCAATAACCTGCGGTCTTTCTTCAATAATTTGCGTTTTTTCTTCAATGATAGGTTTAATCGGGGTATTAAAGGTAACATTTATTTCCGGTGAATAATGTCTTTCATAAACTTGAAGAAAATCACCGACCGTGCCGTTAAAACGTGATAAATTAGTCTTAAACTGTCTGGCATTAACGGAATCAATATTTAATTCCTTCATCATCAATTCAAGGACGGGATAATTGGAACGCTTTAACAAATCCTTAGAGCGCAATTCTGACAGTGTCACCTTTTTTATCATATCATGATATGAGGACATTTCATTTTTTAATTGTTCAATTTTATCCTTATCAAGCGTAGGACTGAAAATAAAATGAGTATGATTATGCGTGTTAGTCATAAGATTTTTTCCCGAAACTAAAATTGAAAACAAAGACCTTATATCATAATTTTTACAAAAAATCAACAAATATTTTGTATTTTTGTCAATTTTTTAAATAAAATAAAAAAAAGCCCTCTGAAGTATCAAACTTCAAAGGGCAATTTCATTACAAAGAGCTGAATTTTCTGGTCTTTCCGCTTGGGGCTTTAATGACAACCGTGTAGGTATTGTCGGTATATTCCGCAGAATAGCCGGCAATCGGTGAGATATAATCATCACCATCCGTATTTTTCCACCCGAGAATCATACAGGAAAGCGCATCAATACCGTTGATTTGCTTGTTGTTGGCATCATACCATAAGATACTTTTTTTTGTATCAACGGCACGCGCCAGCTGGTAGGAAGCATCCGCACTTTTCTTGGCGACGGAGTTAAAGCTGTCATAGCTTGTTTCCGTATAAGTAAAGGACGAAGGAAAATCTGCGTTATATGCGCAAACGCCCCATTCATAACCTTTCTCATAATGCACTATCACCGCCTTGTCGGTAATGTTGCCTTGCTTTTCAACCTCAGCCGGATTAAATACCGCCATCACGTAGTAACCCAACACTTTGCCATACTTAGACTGACCGATATCGGGAGCCTCTTTCTTTATTAAAGACGTCATCACCTCTTTTTCAAATCTCTTATTATCAAAAGTAGCAACGGCTGTTGTCACATTTTGTGCCTTAGAGTCTGAAAATTTTGTAATTTGGTGATTTTCCTTAAACTCAACCGAGAGGTCAAAGTCAAACTTTTTACCCTCAAGCGTATAGCTTGCCTCAAAGAAGGGGTAAGAAAAAACGTCTTCAAAGAATTCCGAGTTATTGGTAAAACTGATTTTAGCCTTAACCGTATCCCGTTTCAATGTCCACCCGTCTTGGCTGATATCAACCTTTTGCGTTCTATCCGTTGTAAGCTTGCCGTTAAAGTCAAAATTTAAGACTTCTTTGGTTTTATGCTCGGAATGAGCTAAATCAAACTTAAGCTTTGGCGAAGTTTTCCGGATGGCAACGATTTCTCCGGCATTTTGCCACAGTTCCTTCTTTTCTACAAAGAGTGAAAATTCGTTATCGTTAAACCAGTCAATACCTTGCAGATAGTCGGTTTTTAAGAGTTTATCACTCCCGCTGACGAGTTTTTTGGCATATTTTACCGTAATCGGCAATTTACCGCTTTGACTATTACCGGTATCTTGCCACGGCATGTTGAAAGTAATCTCCGGATAAATCAGATTATCCTTAGAATTAAGCGTTACGCTGTTAAAAGTCAGCTGTTGCAACTCAACGTGCGGGTAGATAAGTTCCCGTCCGGTTTCGCCGACGTAGGCATAGAGGTCTGATGAAATTTCAGCAGTCAACGTTTGTCCGTCATTAAAAATGATTCCTTGCAGAATAACCGTTTTCCTCGGGTTTGTTCCCTCATAGCCGCTGTTAACGGTAGAACGAACATAAATCGGGGTAGGGTCCTTCCCTTTGTCATATTCAATAACGGGCGTTTGCGGATAAAGCTTAACCTCGGCATTCGGATAAATGGTTTGCCAACCGTTTTTATCTTTATAGCGCAAAGTCTGCTTGCAAATCAAGAACGTTGTATCACCGTCTTCATGTGAAGACCAAACATAAGAAAGAGTGCCGTTTGTTCCGTTGTTGCTCTTAGATGAAATAGTTTCATCTGATTGACAGGCACCAAGCAACAGGACCGCTATGCCGAACAGGGCATAGAGACCATAAAAGATTTTCTTTTTCATAAAAAAAATTATTTTAAGTTATAGATATCTTATCAAACAGCTCTTTTAGGATAACAATAAAACCGTATAATAGATACGACCTAATAAGAACTTTGTACGGGCATCATAACATTAAGAAATAAAAAATCAAGAACTTTTTGTCTAAAAAGATTGACAGATTTTATTTCATCTGTTAAAAGGGGACACATAGCAACTATCACTTAAATATATATCTGTTTTATGGACTACAAAACATCTTGTGCTTTGCTTCTTAAATCGGAGGCAATCACTGAAAATCAAGCCGAAGAAATCTTAAGGATGTGGGCAGAAAAACCGCGTTCTTATCATGATTTCTTAAAAAAGCCGGAAGCATCTCTTGTTCTTCGCTCGTATTTGGGCGTTATCAGAGAAGCCACAAAGCATGAATTTATTGATCTGGAAACCAAAGTTCCATCCGTATCGGTGGCGCTGAAGTTTTTCTCTCTTGATGATGATGACATCAGCAAAAACTTCATCAATGTGGCAAGCAACTTATCTTTCAGTAATACCGGACGTGAAATCTGCGCCTGGCCTTATTTGACGGAAAGCTGTATGCAACATTTAAGCGAGGAAGTTATTACGAGAATTATTGTCGGGTCGGAGTATGTTTTTGATTTCTCTGAGGATGAACGGGGTAATCTTTATGACAGCTTGTATAAGCGTTTGAGGGATACTTATTCCAGAGAGCTTTTTGCCGCCAACAGCTTTAATGTATTAGGGTGGATAAACAAAGCAGCTCGTCATCCGGAAGAAGAAGTCTTAAAGTATCTGACTATGAGTTCGCACTTCCTTAATGTCGGTATCGGGCCGGAAGCTATCTTGCGTAAGTTTTATATTCGTTATCGCTATGATATCCGTAATATAACGAGCGAGATGAGACAATTATCCAGTAGCGATATTCCGAGTTATATCGGCAAGAATTTTGCCAACTGAACTGAAATAAAAGCAGACCGAGAAATCGGTCTGTTTTTATTTTAAATCCGTTTGAATTTTGATTGACAAACCATAACAATTTGCTATATTAAAGCGGTCAGCAAATAAGGGAGATGAATGATGGCATCATTATTAGACAGTATAAAGGTTAAAGCACAATATTTTTTACCCAAAAAGTTACTCTCACGCGGTGTTGGTAAATTAGCCTCAGCTAAGTTAGGAAAATTCACCGCATTTTTGGTTAAAAACTTCATCAATTACTATAAGGTTGACCTTAAAGATGCTGAAATAACGGATGTTACCAAATATGAAACATTTAATGCCTTTTTTACCCGAGCCTTAAAAAAAGGTGCCCGTCCGATTGTGGCAGAAGCTAAAGCCTTGGCTCATCCGGCAGACGGCACTCTCAGTGAGTTCGGCGAAATTTACAAAGATGCCGTTCTTCAAGCCAAAGGGCATTATTACAGCTTGGAAGCCCTGTTAGGCGGGGATGAAAAAGACAGCCGAATTTTTGAAAACGGCAGTTTTATGACCACTTATTTATCGCCGAAAGATTATCACCGTGTGCATATGCCGTTTGACGGTAAATTGGAAAAAATGATTTTTGTTCCCGGCGAGCTGTTTTCCGTTAATCCCTTAACCGCGCGTAACGTAGATAATCTTTTTGCCAAAAATGAACGCGTTATTTGCTTTTTTAAGAATGAAAAGTTAGGAAACTTTGCGGTTATCCTAGTCGGTGCCACCATTGTTGCCAGCATAGAAACGGTTTTTGCCGGCGTGGTAGCCCCGTCTGCCGGTAAAGAGAAAAATATTTATCATTACGAAAAAGATAAAATAACCTTTAAGAAAGGCGCGGAATTAGGCAGATTCTTGCTGGGAAGCACGGTTATCTGCGTTTTTGAAAAAGATAAGATAAACTTTGCCAAAGGCTTAAAATCCGGCATCAACGTTAAGATGGGAACTCGCTTTGGTGAAATAAACTAAGCCTGTTTTTTGAAAAACTTTCTGAGAAATTGAAAAGAAGCCGGTGCCGCCCAAAAGGCAATATTGACTTCTTTAACATTAAGCTCTTTGCAGATACCGATACGGTGATGTCCTTGCAAAAGTTGGTCTTTGCACCCGAATTTGCGATTAAGCATCACATACATCGGAAAACGCTCATCATATCCGTGCTTTTCAATGGAAGAGCGTAGTTTGTTGTAGCATTTCTGCGCCTCGTCATGGTCTAAATGGTAGCGCCTGTTATTAAATTGATAAGCATTTTCTGCATTCCGCTCACCGCGTGGCAATTTAGCCGCTAATAAATCCGCCAGACGCACCCGAAAACTTTCCATACTTTTAATGTAAAAACGTCTTTTTATCGGCTTAATGATATTAAGGAAGAAACTGATAAATGTCGGAAAAGAAACATAGACAATTCTTGTTTTAACAAAGTCATCATCCGGCGCTGTATCAATTTTTTCCTTGCCGGCATAAACGGTTACTTGCCCGTCATGATGTAATTTCAAATAAATGCAGTCATCATTAAAATCGGCACCGACTTTTTCCTTCACGACAAGTTTTTTTAAGTCCCGCGCTTTAATAAAATAAAACTCTGAAGAAAAAGCCAGTTGTTTCATAAGATAAAATACTCCGTCATCATAAAAAATGATACAAAACAGAGGATGTATCTACAATAATTATGTTGAAATGTCCACACATATTTGTAAAATAGATGAAATTCGTGTTTATAGATGGATAATTGCATTGCAAAACAAATCCGTCCGTTTAGACTTAAAAAAAAGAGAATAGGGAGGGAAAATGCGCCCGTTACGAATCATACACTGTGCTAATTTTAATACCGTTCGCCTTAAAGGGTGTTATATGGCCTCCATGGGCTATAAATTAAATAACGGTTTGGTGCGCTTAGGACATCAGGTCTTAACTTATAGTGACAGAGATATGGCGCGCCTGTTCGGTATATTCGGTAAGAAGTGCTTTTTAACCACTAAAAAGAACAATGATAATTTTTACAAATTCTGCCTTAATTTAAAGCCGGATATTATCTTTTTAGGCCATGCGGATACTATCAGTGCGGATACTTTATTAAAGGTAAGGGAAAAACTTCCGAACGTAAAAATTTTACAATGGAATGTTGATGCCATCAATCCGGTTTTGGAATCCGGACGGCGCAATATCAAAAACATACAGAGCAAGCTTGCCGCTGTGGATTATACTTTAATAACCACGGCAGAAAGAAAATTATATGCCCCGTTTAATCCGGATAAAAACAATATCGGTTTTATTCCCAATCCGGTAGATAAATCCATAGAAACCGCTCGTGTGTTTGAAAATTCGTCACTGGAATATGATGTCTTTTTTGCTTCAAATCCGGATGCGGAAAGGGATATCGGCGGCAAATTGCTGAAAGCTAAGGAAATAGCCGCAATGTTGGAGAAAAATTGTCCGAATACCAAGCTGATGTTCCCGCGCTTAAATGCCCCGTCTGCTGATGGTATCGCTTATTTGAATTTAATTGCCAAATCCGCCATGGTCTTAAATTTATCGCGTATCTCAGAAGATTATCTCTATTCATCAGACAGAATGGCCCACGCCATGGGTAACGGCTGTTTGGCATTTATTGACCGTCGTACCGGTTTTACCGATATTTTTAATGAAGATGAAGCCGCTTTTTATGAAGGTCAGGACGAGCTGGTAGATAAAATCAATTTCTATAAGCAAAATCCGTTAGATAGAATGGGAACCGCACAAAAAGGTTGGAAAAAATATCACGAATTATTTAATGAAACCAAAGTCGCAAGCTACGCTTTGTCGCTCTTAGACGGCAGTTTTAAGAAAGAAAATTATCCGTTTGCAAGATATAAATAAGAGATTACTCGCCCTTAGAACGTAAGACATTATCCAAGCTTAAAAAGCGGTGAGCCAGTTGTTCCAAAAATTGAAAATCCGGCTGCGGATGGAAAATTTTAGCCTTAAGATAACGGAAGAAATCAGCCGTCCAATAAGGATGATCCAAATTTTTCTTAACATATTTCCAGTTGGCTGAAAGCGCTTTCATATATAAAATAGCGCAAGTGTCTTTATCCAACGTATCATGATAATCCAAAAGCAAATTGTAATGGGCAAAGAAACGGTCATTATCAAGCTGATTGGTGTTTTTGCTCAAATTATTTGTTTCTTTCGGCACCAAAACAACTTCGGCAAAAATCTTAATTATTCCGTTGGCAAAACGAGCCGCACGCAACGGAATGCTCTCATCTTGAATGAAAACACGCGTATCAGCACCGCCTGCTTGTGTCAGAACTTTACGACGAATAAGCTGTCCCATCCGCGTAAAACGACCTTTTAAGACCGCGCGCATCGCATCTTTTTTATAGTAATAATCAAAGTCATCAGGCATTTTTTCATGGCAAATATCCATCGGTTCTTTACCTGTCTTTTTGAATTTACCGTAAACCATATCTGCTTTATGTTTCAAAGCGAGGTTAAGCATTTTTTCGGTAGAGTCAATCGGCAGAATATCATCAGAATCGAGCATTCTCACCCATTCGCCTTTAGCAAGCTTAATACCTTGGTTAATCGTAACCGAAATACCTTCATTTTTATCTTTGGCAACAATCGTAACGTTCGGGATATTCTTCGTCTTTTCGCGAATAATTTCCACCGAGCGATCTTTAGACGTATCATCAACAAAAATAAATTCCGGATTTTTCAAACCGGTCTGATTTAATAAAGCTTCCAAAACGGCCGGCAAATAATACTCTTTGTTGTAAACCGTCATTACAAAAGAAACATCTATTTTTTCATTATTTGCGGGCATAACATACTCACATAAAAAAGTTCCACCAATGAAATACTAACAAAATAAAATAAACACGCAACAAAAAACTAAAATTTTACACGTTGAATCTCATCACCGTTTTTATAGGTAATCATTTCGGTTAAATTGCCTTTTTTATCAAAATATTTGGAAACCCCGTCAAGCTTATCTTTTTTGCGGTGAGAAAGTACCTTCGGTTTTTCGTTCGGGTAATAAGAAAAAGCCGGTCCTTCGCGCAAACCTTTGGTATATTCCGTGTAGTTGATAAGATGCTTATGACTGGTATAAAATCTTGATGGTCCGTGCAGTTTATCGTTACGATAAGTAATTGTGCTTTTCACAATATTGTTGGGGTAAAATTCGGTAAAGATACCGTTTTTCTTGCCGTTGATATAGCTTCTCTTATACATCAGCGCCCCGTCTTGATAGTAACCGATTTGGCTACCGTCAAGCTTATCCTTATTATAGTTTAAGACTTCTTTTTCCTGCCCGTTGGCGTAGTAAGTAATCGTTGTGCCGTGAAGTTTGCCTTTTTTATAATGGGCATTCATCATAAGATAGCCTTTAGAGCTGTATGCTTTATAAAGCCCGTCCGGTTTTCCGTTGACGTATTGCACTTCTTCCAAAAGCCGCATTTTTTCAGAGTGTTTTTGGTAAATACCGGTAATCGGCTGATGGTTGGCATCAACACGGATATCGTTTTCTTCAACGGATGTTTCATCATTATAAAGGGTGGTAAGCTGCGCCACCTGACAACCGCATAAGAAAAAGCACAATAAAGTAACAAGCAAAATTTTTTTCAATGTTAATCTCCATAAAACGGCATTTTGTAACGTTTAAATAACTAATAATTTGTAAACATCAAGAAAAAATAAAAAACGCCTTATCAAATGATAAGACGTTTGAAAAAGCAAAAGACCGATATTATTGTTCGGCAGGGTAACCGGCAGCAAAAGTCATGACGACTTCAAGCTCACCTTCTAAGCCCATGGCTTCTTTAAGTTCGGCTTTGTCATACCAAGCGCGGACGACACATTGTAATTTAGCGGAAGCACAATAAAGGCTGGTATTTTCATACATAGAGCCGGCATGAACTTCGCCATATCTTTTATCTTTGGTTACAAACAAGAGGTGTACCGGAGCCGATTCGGCAAAGTTTTGTCCGTGTGCGATAATCACTCTTAAGTCCTTATCGCCCTTTTGGATAAGCTTATTTTGTTTAGCATCATAAAGATACCAACCATCTTTGGTTGCCACATATAAATCCATATCCTGCAGGTTACGAGCGGTCGGAACGACACGACGTTCATCATCGGAAGAATAGCCCCAAGCCGTCCAAAGAAGGGTGCTTAGGTCTTTATCTGAAAGCATCTTGTCGGCAAATTGACGTCCGGTACGACGTGCAGAAATAGCATCAAGCAAAGGCATACCGCCGGTTGTATCCGGTTTAACTAGGTCAATATCTGAAGCATTTGCATTAAAGGAAGTAAGGAGCATCAAAGCGCCCAATAAAAATTTTTTCATGAAAAATCTCCCAAATATAATCAAACAAGGAGAGATTATTAACAAACGCATAAAATGTCAAACATTATGCTTGCGAAAAAGTGAATTTTATGTCATTATATGGGCAATGTTAAATTCCATAAGGAGAACGGAATATGGCAAAAGAGTCTGTATGTTTGGTAACCGGTGCGGCGGGTACGGTCGGTCAGCATTTGGTTGCCGGATTAGTAGCCATGGGTTACAAAGTTATTGCATTAGGAGAAGTATCAGATACTTTTGCCCCTGAGGTATTAAAAAACAGGAACATCAAGATTACGACGGCATTACCGATTTCTGCAACGCAGTTTAAGAAACATGATGTACAGTTTTGCTTTGGTGATATCAGTGATATATCATTTTTAGCCTCGGTTTTTGCCGCTGCGGATAAAGGGGATATTGAGATAATGTTTTTATTCCATTTATCGGCCAATGAGTTTATACAAAAGAGTTCGCCGGCGGCATATCATCCGGAGTATGGGGATACGGTCAATGTATTAGAGATAGCAAGAGCTTACTGGCAAGGGCATAAGGAGATATTTAAAGGTTTCTTTTATGCGGCGGATACCGGTAAGAAGTCTGCCAAGCAGATAGAGAAGTTAATTATGCAGACTGCGGAGAAAGATGGTTTTCCGACAATAGTATATAATGCCATGCCGATAACTCACATTGGGGAGAATTATCACGGGCGCACGGCATTATCGTCGTTATATCGTGTATTTTCGCCGATAAAACCGCCGGCGATGCCGAATCCTATGGCATGGAAGAGTAAGGCAGACGGGGAATTGACGTACATAGCGGGGTTAAAGCGTGCCGCGGAGAAGGTATTAGCGGAAGTCAAAGAGGGGAGAGCGCTGAGTTTAGAGTAAGGGGGCAACAAGTTGCCCGCGCCGCGCGTAGCGGCACCCGCCGTGCAGGCGACGGCGAAGCCGTTAAGGTGCGCAAAGGAAGATAAAAATTTAAGGCAGGGTTAGAAACTCTGCCTTAAATTTTTATGCGCACCTTTACCACTTAATAAAAAAAATTTATGAAAAAAACATTTATAAACTCTTTCCCCCTATGGAAGCAAATTTCATCATCGGCGTTATAGGAGTGATACCGCCGGAGATACGTCCGTCATAACGTTCTTTAATAAGCTCATGAATATTACCGACAGCAATTTTAGCGGCTTCAACTTCACTTTTGCAAGGTGCATAAACATTGTTGTTGTAGCGATATTCCATATTTTGCCGAATTTTATAGATTTGCATATTAAGTGTCACAACTTCCTGCGGGGTTAACATCCGTTCTTCTTCCTTAACAATAATATTTTTCACCGAAACATCATGTGGTTTACGCGAATCATATAGTAACGTATTACCACGATTTAGCACCAACAAATCCACTTTATCGGCATTTTCTTTTTGAAAAGTATCAATATTTTCAATCATTTTAGGAAGCATATTAACAACGCGGGAGAAATATTCGGCGGAGACGAGTCGCGGGTAGAGCTGTTTATTGTGGAAGATAATCTGGTCATAGAGGGTAGCACTGCGATAGATATTACTCAAATAAGCCACATCTTTATTAACCGCCATATAGACGGCGCAAGGTTTATAACCATAACTGATAGCTTTAAGTGCATTGTCTTTAAATTCCACACCGGCGCCCATAGCGCCGATAGAGAGGACAGAGCGTTGTCCGGCATGAAGTGATAAGTCCAAGATTTTACGCACATAGTCAATCGTTACGCCGGCAAAGCGTTCGCATTCATCAATATGACCGCCTTTAAGGTGTTCAAAGAGGTTAGGGAAGAGGTCACGGTGATTATCTTTATCAATAATATTAAAGGGAAGACAATCTTCTTCTTGAGAAAATCTGGTAATAAGGTTTTGGGTCATAAAAGATTTACCGGCACCGGGGTAGCCCCAATAAACAATAAAGCGTTTGACTTTCGGCGGTATGGTTTGGTTATTACTTTCTCTAAAGGCAGCGATAGCATCGTTATAATTTTTTTGTGCAACGGGTTGTTCTTTAGCAAGGATTCGTTCAACTTCTTCGGTTGTGAAAGGGGTACTGTCTTTAGCTGAGAGTTTATCCAAATAGTTTAATAAGGAGTCGGTTTGCGTTAAGAGATGTTGTTTAATTGTTGTTGTCATGGTTATATCCCAGTTCATTTAATTGGTTAATAGTATCAATGGCGTTGGTGTGCAGAATACCGATACCGCCCATAGCCACCCATTTTTCAATATTATTCGGGCGGTCATCAATAAGAATATCGTGCGGTTTACCGAAATTTTGCTTATCTTTGGATAAACAGCAGATAACGCCGTCAGTAATATTATAGTGGTCTTTAAGCCATTGTTTTTTTTCTTTTTCGGCTTTATCAAAGCCATAGACGGGGAGTCCGGTTAAGATTTTAAAATCGGTTTTTTGAAGATAATTGATGAGGATATCGGCATCAGGCATTTTCGGCAGATTAACCCAATAGTTTGGGGTAGTAATAACGATTTCCCAAAGTTCTTCTCTGGGGATTTTATAAGGCAAAACGCCGTGCTTTTTAAGAAAAGCCCCGTCAAAATCCACCAAAACACCGTCCATATCACAAAAAATCATAATCATCTCCCTTGTTATAGGGGCAGTATATAAGGCAAAAACGAGGAATAAAACCAACAATATATTACAAAATATTACTTGCGGGAGCGGGGAGATTTAAAATATTTTGTCCAATATGACAAAATTATGTTGACAAGATACATTTTTTGCGATATAAAGGTAGCTATCTTAAGTAACTTTATGTCTCACTAATTAAAATTTCTAAAAATTATGAAAAAGTTTTCTTTTTTTGCAGTTGCATGCGCGATAGCCATGACTGCAAGTGTAATGACAAGTTGTAGTGAAGGTAAGAAGGCCCCCGAGATTCCCGAAGGAACAGCCATCGGTAACATCGCCTACTTTGTGGACGATGCCGGCGTGATCCAGTTCATCAAGACCAATGAAGATGGCACCAAGGAAGCCCATGCAACCGAGTACAAGGAACTGAAGCAGGAAGACGGTTTTATCGTCGCTCAGAACGCCGAGGGCCACCTGAACATCCTTTCGCTGGAGGGACAGAGCTTCGCCAATGCCGAGAGCTACGAGGTCGGAACATTGTTCCCCATTGCCGCTGACGAACAGCCCGCCGCCGTGGTATTCACTGTGGTTCCCGGCAACGGTAACCACCTGGCCTATCTGGTAGAGAGCCATGCTTCGGTCGCCATGGTCGCAGGCATCAAGTCTGCGGTGATTCCCCTGAGCAATGGTTTCACCATCTATCAGAAGAAGACTGGCTGGGGCTTTGCCAAGAGCGACGCTGAGGACGGTATCCTTGAAGACCTGAAGGCCGTCAACGCCGTATCAACCAAGGCCGGCAAGTGCTACTTCTGGATTTCCTCCAAAGACTTCACCGGACTGGTAAACGAGAAGGGCGACGGCATCAAACCCATGAACGCCAACGCCTTCAAAGCCTTGAAGAAAAAGGGCAAAGTGCTCTGGGAGAAGGACGGCGCCTGCGGTGTCCTGGTGAAAGCCATCTAACAACTCGTCAAAAGTGCAGAATGCACGCCCCCTCGTTCCAAAAGGAACAGGGGGATTTTTTTTGCCTGAAACATAATTATAGACTTGACAAAAAAACTCACCATATTATATTAACTCCCATTAGGAGTAAGCACTGGTATTTTACAACGGGTTGTTGACCCGTTGCCGTGCTTTTGCGTTTTTTTTATAAATAAAAAGGATAAAAAATGATAATTGTTGATGTTTCAGATAGTACTTTAAAAAGTGATATTGTACGCTATAAGAAATTACGAAAAAAGCCCTACACACTGACGGTTCATGTCAAAACAGAAGGCATAGAAAGACGTGCCGAAGAAGTTTTAGAAAGTTTTGAAAAAGGAGATTTGCGTCTTAAAAAATCTCAATACCCGCTGTTTGCCAGATACATAAAAATATTGGGTGGCTTTAGATGTGAGGAATGTTTTGATAAGTTGCAGAAAATGGCAGATTTTGATGTCAGAGAATCTGCAAATTATGCCGAGCGTACATGGTATCAAAAATTATTTAACATAGATCCGAATGCTATTAAGTATCTTTCCGCCAAAGAAATGAATAAAAAAATGGTAAGATATAGAAAAGATATGAAAAAACTTGAAGACAGCCAGTATTCGGAAATAATGGCTTCATATCGCTGTGAAAAGGCACGCGCCGAGGCAGAAGATTATATGAAAGCTTACATTGAAGACAAAATCTCAATGAAAGAGGAAGATGCCCAAACTTTTAAGGCTTATGTTAAAACCATGTATTATCCGATATATGAGGGCTGTATCGCCGAAAAAGCCTTAAATAAATTAAAGCAGGACAATTTTGCTGATGCTAAAGTGGTAGATATGCAGCCGAAAGCTAAATTCATCAATATTAATATGCCGTCTTCCCGTAGTGTGATAAGGTGGGGAAAAGCCGCTGCTGTTGCCGTTGTGGCAGGAATAAGCTCTATCTTGATGCTTAACGGTGATAAAAGCGTAAACGGTATGCCGGTTAAGAAATATGCGCCGAAAATCGCTAAAACAATAAAGAAATCAACCCCGTCTGCTACCAGTCAGGAGAAAACGATAACTTTTGCAGAAGCTAAAAAACAAACTGAAACTAAAACCATGTTTGCCGATACGCTTGTGGCTAAAGATTATACAACGCCGCAAGCTGTTAAAGATCATCACGATTATATTTTGAAAAAACGTTTAGGTAAAAAACAGAGAGACAAATTGTATGATCAAGTCATGGAACAGGTAAGAAATGAAAAATTTGCTTTGCCTCAAGGTATGACTTTTCACGAATTTGCCTATGCCTTTGCGATGTATCGTGCTTATGGTGTTAAGTCTTCGTTGGCAGATGCCTTAAAGAGCCAGACAAAGTTAACGACAGAGCAAAATAATCAGGTCATAAAAGATATTATTGCCGCCGGTTATAACGGAGTCGGTGTCAAGAAAATAGCCGATAAGTTGCATAAGAAAAATATGAATTTAAAACAATGGCGACAGATGAAAAAACAATCCGAAATGGTTGCCTAAATATCAAAAATGCCGTGGTGAAAATCACGGCATAATTTTTATGCTTTACAGATAAAATTGCTTTTCGGCGCCAACCGTTGTTTCATCACTATGACCGGAATAAAGTTTGGTCTCATCATCAAGTTTTAACACAATATCGGAAATGCTGTGCCGTAAAGTATTCATATCGCCCCCCGGCAAATCCGTTCTGCCGTAACTTTGTTTAAAAATCGTATCACCGACAAATGCCGTTTTATTTTCTTTATCAAGATAAATAACCGAATCTGTCGTATGCCCCGGCGTATGAATAACATTAAGCTTAACATCAGGTGTTGTTTCAAGTGAAATAATATCGCCGTCATTTAAATATTGCGCCTCATTTAAGATAATTTTTTGCCCCGTCATCAAGGAAAGATTATAATCCGTATTCGTCAGATAGTCTTTGCCGTTTTTATGGATATAGTAGGGGATATTGAGTGTCTTATGCAGCTCATCAACCGCCCCGATATGGTCAAAATGCCCGTGCGTTAAAAGTATTTTCTCAATCGTCCAGCCGTTTTTTTTAATCATCTCTGAAAGTTTATCAGCCTCTGCTGCCGGATCTATCAAAAAACCGTGCTTTGACTTTTCATCAATGTAAAAATAAGCGTTTGTCTCAAACAAATGATATAATGCAACCGGATAAACAATCATCTTTTTTTCCTTACAATATAGCCTCTGCCGACAATATAATAAGAAGAAATAATTTAAGCAAGTCCATAAGCTAACAAGTAACATAAATCAACTTGACAAGCATATATTTTTCAATACAATGCAAACCATCATTTAATTATTAGCATAAACAGTATGAAAGATTTATTATTATCACCGGAAATAGGTACTGTTACCTATTCGCTTGAGCAATTGCAAAGTGAATGTCAACACGCTGAGTTAATTTGTATTTTTAGTAAAATGGACATGAAAAGAAACAAAAGCGGAGAGGTGCCGCCAACCACGGTGTACTTAAGGCTTGAAGATTCTGAAGACACGTACGATTTGAAAGATCAATTTGGTGCGGAATACGGTTTTTATGACGGCGCAGTCTTAATCAAAACAGATGTCGGACTGCTTAAAAGAAAAGAACTGTTTGAAAAAATGTGCCTTTTCGGAAATGAAGAAGATACTGATTTTATGCGTAATGCCGCAGATCAGATTTATCCCAAAAATTCATTGATGAAAATTATCTGTGTTCCCGTATCGTTTTCCGGTCTTGATGAAAATGGCCGAGCTGTATGGAAAATCGTTGTAAAAGCATAATGTTTCACAAAATTTATTAAATTTATGAAGACAATTCAATTTATTTTGGGGATGATTTTTCAGTTATTGGGAATCATCTTTCAGCACGCTTTATTGTGGCTGTGGTTATTGCTGTTTAAGTTTGTGTATGTCCTGATGGGCATGGTATTCGGTTTGATTATCGGTTGGTTCTTCGGCGGCATCATCTTAGGCATTTTGGCTGAAATCGGTATTACCGGTTATGCTATGTGGCAGATTGGTGCGTTCTTAGGTTTCGTCGGATCGTTCTTTGGCGGTACAACGAATTTCAACAACTTCACCAAGCAAAATCAGCAACCGGACCGTCCGCCGTACAATTATCCGCACCGTTGATAGGCAGTTATCTGAAAACAAAAAGGAGGGAACACGATGTTCTCTCCTTTTGTTATGGAAATTGTTATCAATAATCAGAGCTCATTTTTTAGTTTAGCCAAACGCTCAATCCGGCTTGCCGTACTTGGGTGCGTAGAAAAAATTGCCGCCATCGCTTGGTTGACATTGCTAAGCGGGTTAACAATAAACATATGCGCCGTTTGTGAGTTAGCATTTTTCATCTGATATTTTTTAGAATAATCTTCCAATTTGCTTAAAGCACTCATCAGCCACTCCGGATGACGTGTTAATCTTGCAGCTCCTTCATCTGCGGCATATTCTCTGGTACGCGAGATAGACATCTGAATAACCGCGGCGGCAATCGGCATTAAAATAACCCCGATAAGAACAGCCAAAGAGTTTGTGCGCCGATTGGAATTTTGTTGCGTGGCATTATTTACCCTGAACATATTAGCCAACATGGAAATAGCACCGGCAAAAACAGCCGCCACCGAGCTGATGAGAATATCACGGTGCTTAACGTGGCTCATCTCGTGTGCCAAAACACCCTCAACTTCTTCTTCCGATAAAGCATCTAACAACCCTTGGTTAACCGCAACGGCGGCATGCGAGGGATTTCTTCCGGTTGCAAAAGCATTCGGCACATTATCCGGCACAATATAAACTTTCGGCATCGGTAAATTTGCCTGTTCGGCCAAACGCTTCACAATCGGATAAACGGTTGTATCATTTTCTTTGACCGGCACCGCTTTATAATGTTTCAAGACCATCGTATCGCTGAAAAAGTAACTGTACATATTAAGCGCAACCGCAATCCAAAACGCGGTACGCATACCTTCCTCACCGCCCAAGAGTTGCCCGACAAACATAAAAAGAAGCATAAGCCCGAGCATTAACACAAAAGTTTTAATCAATCCCATGGTGATATCCTTTCAGTCCGTAATATTAAAGACAAGATAAAAGAATTAAATTAAAATGGCAATCATTAAAAACAAAAATACGCAGGATAAAACCGCATAAAAGCTGTGAGTTGTTTGTTTTATTTAGTGTTAATTTAAGAAAAACGGGAATAAAGTAAAGCCATTATAACCCGAAAGAGATATTCGGGTGTAATATTTTTTGTTTTAAATATTGTAAAGGAAAATAATATGTCAGCACTAAAAACGATTAGTAAAGCGGTATTACCTGCTTTGTTGGTTATGTTTGCTGGGCTTAAAGAAGCATTTGCTTCGGAGATAGACTTAAACGTTCCGTTGTTAAACGTGAATTACAATATCTTCGGCATTGCGACCACCGGCTCGCAAATTCTGACTTATGGTCTGGGTGTCTGTGTGTTCGGTTTGATTTTTGGTCTTTATGAGTTTGTAAAAATCAAAAAATTACCGGCACATGAATCAATGTTGAAAATTTCTAATTTGATTTATGAAACCTGCAAGACCTATATGAAACAACAAGCTGTTTTGTTGCTTATTTTGGAAGCATTTATTGCAGTTTGTATTTTCTACTATTTCTTCTATTTGAATAACACCCCGTTACCGAAAGTGATGACGGTATTGGGTTGGTCTGTATTAGGTATTTTGGGTTCATATTGCGTAGCATGGTTTGGTATGCGTATTAACACGTATGCAAACTCTCGTACGGCATTTTTATCCTTAAAAGCCAACCCGTTTAACGTCCAAAACCTGCCGTTACGTTCCGGTATGTCTATCGGTGTATTGCTTATCTGCGTAGAATTGATAATGATGATTATCATTTTATTGTTTGTAGATAGAGCCAGCGCCGGTGCATGCTTTATCGGTTTTGCCATCGGTGAATCTTTGGGTGCATCCGCTTTGCGTATTTGCGGCGGTATTTTTACCAAGATAGCCGATATCGGTGCAGACTTGATGAAGATTATTTTCCGCATTGACGAAGATGATGCCAGAAACCCCGGTGTTATTGCAGACTGTACCGGTGACAACGCCGGTGACTCGGTTGGTCCGACAGCAGACGGTTTTGAAACATACGGCGTAACCGGTGTTGCCTTGATATCTTTTATCGTATTGGCAACCGGTATGCAATATGCCGCCAACGGTGATTTGACATTGATGGCAAACGGTATAGATATTCAAGCCCGTCTTATTGTATGGATTTTCACCATGCGTGTGTTAATGATTTTGACTTCACTTATTGCCTATGTTGTCAACAATATCGGATGCAAAGCCGTTTTCGGCAAGGCAAAATCATTTAACTTTGAAACGCCGTTAACATCTTTGGTATGGATTTCATCTATTATTTCCATTTTGATGACATTTGGTGTTTCTTATGTGATGATTGGCGATATGGGGGCAGATTTATGGTGGAAATTATCGGTTATCATCAGCTGTGGTACATTTGCCGCGGCAATTATTCCGGAATTTACCAAAATCTTTACTTCATCAAAATCACAGCATGTCCAAGAGATTGTTAATGCCAGCCGTGAAGCCGGTGCATCCTTAAACATTATTTCCGGTATTATTGCCGGTAACTTCTCAGCTTTCTGGAAAGGTTTGGTTATGGTCGGTTTGATGACGATAGCTTACTTTACCTCTAAAGAGGGCTTAGATGCGATAATGGTATATCCGACGGTATTTGCTTTCGGTTTGGTTGCGTTCGGTATGTTAGGCATGGGTCCGGTTACGATTGCCGTAGACAGCTACGGTCCGGTAACGGATAATGCGCAATCTGTATTTGAATTATCACAGATAGAGCAGATTAAGGGCATCAAGAAAGACATTGAAAAAGAATATGGTTTCAAGCCTGATTTTGAGACCGGTAAGCAATTACTGGAAGAAAATGACTCTGCCGGTAACACCTTTAAGGCAACGGCAAAACCGGTGTTGATCGGTACGGCGGTTATCGGTGCGACCACCATGATTTTCTCAATCATCTTGTTGTTAAATTTGCAATTAAACTTGCTTGATCCGAATGTGTTGTTCGGTTTGATGTTAGGCGGTGCGATTATTTACTGGTTCTCCGGTGCATCTATGCAAGCGGTATCAACCGGTGCATATAGAGCCGTAAACTACATCAAAAAGCACATTAAGCTAGATGGCAAGACAGCGGCATCTATTGAAGATTCCAAGAACGTGGTAAGAATTTGCACGATATATGCGCAAAAAGGTATGTTAAACATCTTTATCGTAATTTTCTCATTTACGATAGCGTTTGCGTGTTTTGATGCAAATTTATTTGCCAGTTATTTGATTTCAATTGCCGTATTCGGATTATACCAAGCATTATATATGGCCAATGCTGGTGGTGCATGGGATAATGCGAAGAAAGTTGTTGAAGTTGACTTGCATGAAAAGGGAAGTGATTTACATGCGGCAGCCGTGGTAGGAGATACCGTTGGTGACCCGTATAAAGATACTTCTTCTGTGGCATTAAACCCGATTATTAAGTTTACGACTTTGTTTGGACTTTTGGCTGTTGAGATGGCCGAGAGTGCACCGAGAAGCATATCTTTGAGTTTGGGTATTGCCTTTTTCGTATTAGGATTATATTTCGTATGGCGGTCATTTTACCGTATGCGGATAGAGTCCACGAAGTAGGGTACAAGTGCCCCGCGCCGCGCGTAGCGGTGCCCGTGCGGCATGAGCACACAGCCGTAAGGCTGTTCAAGGCGCGGAGGAAAGAATAAAAATTTAAGGCAGGGTTAAAAACTCTGCCTTAAATTTTTATCCGCGCCTTTTATTATTTTCTCATTCATCATTTCATTCATCATTTCATTTATCATTTCAGCCATCATTTTCCTAAAAAAAAGAAAGAGAAAGAAAAACTTGCACACAAGGCTCGCCAGCGTGATAAGGGCGCGCTCGCCATGTGCACAATTTTTCTGCGTATCACATAACACTTGCAAAAAAACAAAAAACACCTTAAAAATACCCCATAAAAAAACAAGAGGAAAAATATGCTGACACAATTTTCAAGAACGGAACTTTTATTAGGCGAAGCTTCCACCGAAATATTATCAAAAAAAAGAGTAGCCGTTTTCGGTATCGGCGGGGTGGGAAGTTATGCCGTGGAGGCGTTAGCCCGTTCGGGTATCGGGGCTTTAGATTTAATTGATAACGATAAATACACTTTAACCAATTTAAATCGCCAGTTATATGCTACCCATAAAAGTTTGGAGCAATATAAAGTTGATATTGCCAAAGAGCGCATATCTGACATTAATCCGAATTGTAAAATTGTTACGTATAAGACATTTTTCTTGCCGGAAAATAAAAACGATTTTCCTTTTGAAAAGTATGATTACATTATTGATGCCATAGATACCGTTGCCGGAAAAATTGCTTTAATAGAAGCGGCGAAAGAAAAGAATATTCCGATAATATCGGCTATGGGGGCGGGCAATAAAATTCATCCGGAGATGTTTGAAGTTGCCGACATTTATAAGACCTCGGTTTGCCCGTTGGCGCAAGTAATGAGAAAAGAATTAAAGAAGCGCGGTATTAAGGATGTTAAGGTAGTCTATTCCAAAGAACAACCGCTAAAACCGTTAAAAAACAGCGAAGAACAAACCAACAAACGTGCGCTTGCCGGCTCTACGGCATTCGTTCCGCCGGTTGTCGGGGTAATTATGGCCGGTGTTGTTGTCAAAGATTTACTCAAAATAAGCGATTAGTAAATCGTCTTTTTTAATGCCGCATATTCTTTGAACAACTCTTTGCAATCGTCAGGCTTTTTTACTTGTTGTAAGGAAAGAACCTGTAAATTTTTTCCCTTAATGTAGTTATAAATGAAATCATCCCGAAAACCGATATTTTCGGCATCTTTCAAGTCTGTTCCGTAATAAACGGTTTTAATATTAGCCCAAATAATGGCTGAAAGACACATCGGGCAGGGGTAACCGGTAGCATAAAGTTCGCAACCGGAGAGGTCGTATGTTTGAAGCTTTTTACAAGCCTTGCGAATAGCGTTCATCTCGGCATGACAAGTCGGATCCTTATCTTTTAAGACAGTGTTTGAAGCAACCGAGATAACTTTACCGTCTTTAACCACACAAGCACCAAACGGCCCGCCGATATCAAGACGCATTGTTTTTTTGGCGCGTTCAACCGCTCTTTTCATAAAATCTATCATAAAAAATCCTTACAATTTATTGTTTACCGATACTGAGCGGTGCATCTTTTTCACCGACGTATGTAACCACTAAAATAACATCTTCCGTACCGTTGTTTTCGCCGTAATGCCAAGTGTTAACCACTTCAGCCATAACATCACCGGCTTTAATGGTTGTCACATCACCGCTTTCGGTATGCACGGTTAACTCGCCTTGCAGCATATAGGCAACATTAATCATCGGGTGTTGGTGCCAAGCGAGTTTTTCGCCGGCAGGGATGGTAATTTTCAACACATTAACTTCCGGATTTTGAAGATTAACGGCGGGATATTGTTGCCCGTTCCAAGAAGAATTTGTTTTAAGCAAAGAAATACTTTCGGCTGCCCATGCATTAGCCGCCAGTACCATCATCAAAGCAAGAAGTTTTATTTTTTTCATCATCATCTCCCGATAAAAATAAGCCTGTATTCATTTTTAAAAGGCAAAAAGTATTGAGTCAAGCTCAAGCAAAAAATGATGCAACGAAAAAAAAGCGCTTGAAGCGGGAGGTCCTCAAGCGCTTTTTTTGTAAATAAAAAATTATTTAGAAGAAATTTCAATCTTTCTTGTTTTCGGAGCTGTCGGTTCCTTCTTCGGCATATCAATAAAGAGTACACCTTTCTTAAAGTGTGCGCCGATTTTATCATCCGCAATATTTTCCGGCAAACGAACCGAACGAGAGAAAGAGCCGTAAGAACATTCTTTTAAGTAATATCCTTTTTCTTTTTCCTCATTTTCAGCTTTCTTTTCACCGCTGATGGTCAAAACGCCGTCATCTAAAGAAAGGTTGATATCTTTTTCATCCATCCCCGGCAACTCCGCCTTGATTTCATATTTATCTTTCATCTCGGCAATATCCAGTTTCGGGGTGGTGGCGCCCTTAAATTCCGAACCGTCAAACGGGCTCATAAAAGCATCAAACAAACGATTGATGTCGGATTGCAATCCCCAAACATCATTGTTACGCGGTTCCATATCGTGTTTTCTTAAAACCAAATTTGACATCATTTTTCTCCTTAATCAAAATATTTACTAAGTAAACCTTGCTTAGCTTTATACTAAGAATATGGGAACGAAAAAAAGCAGAAACAAGAGGAAAAATAAAGATTTTTTTATTAAAAATCTCTTGATTTTAAACAAGCCAAAAACTATATAACCTTTTTTTGACAAAAACGCTTGCATTATACAAAAAATGAATTATAGTTCCATACATCAAAAGTAGTTTTTATGTCTAACAATTTTTAATTTAACAAATTATGGTACAACTTAAATTATCAGAAAACGAACAGCTTGCGCTGTTCAAGCAACCCAATGCTGCAGAGTTGCTCATTGAGTACACTTCTTTTAGTGATGAAATCGGCTTTGCCGTGGATTTGAGGATTTATAATCCGACCACCGGTTCTGACAAGAACTGGCTCAAGGACAAATCGTATGCCGTACTGAGCCCGGAAAAACAAGAAATTGTGGACCGGCTTATGGAACAGCTGTCTTTGCAAGATGCTAAAAGGTTTCATGAGGAAAAAAGTTTCCTTTGCAAAGAGGCTCAACTGAAAATCTTTGAGTTTCCGCATGATGTGATTATGACTATCCTCAAGAATTACCATCGGTTTACTTCTTGGGTTCTCTGCGACGAAGCTCAGCTCAAGCTTGTGGAAAAGCTCTCAGCTGAAGAAATCCATGCGTTGCGCCAAGCCGTCAAATTCCAATTCTGTCTTCCCCTGGAGGCTCAATTAAAGGCATTTGAGGTTTTCTCAAGAGATGATTTTGCATTGGTTATCGCCGGCATGCCTCACTGGCAGGTAAATCTCTTCCGTGAGATTTTCCCGCAACTTTCTAAAGAAGAGATTAAGGCGTTAATGCTTGCGTTGGTAGAGCATGGCGGTACAATCGGTGATGAGATTCAGCGCCAACTTCTCAAGATGCTTTCTGAGGAAGACACCAAGGAGATTTTCCTAAAGCACTTGAAAAAGATAGGTCATCTCGGGGACGAAACCAAGGTTAAAATCCTGACGGACTATTCCTATGAAGATGCTTTGGAAATCATCAAAGAGAGTGCAGAAACCGAAAAGGTGGTGGATGAAGAGGTGCTTCTGCGTGTCATGGTCAAATTTGACGAGGACATTGTCCGCGACATCTTATCCAAGTACATCGCGAACGGTGTTGAATTCCCGGAGGAAGCTCAGCTGAACATTATGGTTGAGTTACCGAAGAAAGATGCCAAAGAACTCTTGAAACAGTACAAGAAGAGAGGTAGCAGGCTTTGTAAAGAAGCCCAGCGTTTTCTTGGTAGGAATTAACTAATAAAAGAGGCACCGCAAGGTGCCTTTTTTGTTGTAAGTCAGCAAAGCAAGGTTTTGCGCTTCGTTACTCTCGCGCGCACTGAACCAACCTCTGCCCTTCAAAAACTTCAAAATTTAATCACTTTCTTTAGAATAGGTATATTTCGCAATATAAAAAGCACCCCCTCAAAAGAATTTTCTTCAAAGGGGATGCTTTAAGTTTATCACAGAAGACAACATTCACTTAACACATTTAGTGAATATTCTCTTTACTTTCAATGTCTTCTATCACTTTTTGTTTTTCTGCTAATACACTGTCTATATAGTGTTTATAGATTTCCGGATACTGCTCCGCAACGACCGGCAACTGTTCGGCAAATGCATTAACGTAGCGGAAGCGATTGCCGCTTTTCATCATTTTTAAAGCCGCATCCACACGTTCTTTCTCAGGATTGTTTTCAACCCGCATATTATCACCAATCATCATCTTTTGACGTGTTTCATTATTGTAAACCGGCCAAGCATATTTTTCGGTGGACGGATTACCGGTTTTTACAAAATTGGCAATCATTTTTTGAAATTCCAATGCCAAGTCCACTTCTTCTTTGGTGCCCTTCACATCAACTCCGTCAAAGGTACCGAACATATAGAAACAGTCTATGGCATGCGCCGCTCCCAAATATTCAGGATAGTCATATTTCTTTTCAAAGGTATAACTGTAGCTGATACCGCCGTTTTTAGCATGTTCTAAAGCTTGATAGGTATTGCCGACGGAAAGTGTTTTATCATCCATATAACGTCTGGCAATTTCTTTACCGGAATAACCTAAATTTTCCAAAGCTTTTTTATACTGTGACAAATCCGTTTTGAATTCTTCTG
>Ga0310694_10000129_pt1 | contig 113692 bp, 73 predicted proteins | sample 174DNAGHGhighgp2_FD_203884 | JGI IMG/M metagenome (GOLD analysis project Ga0310694, IMG submission 203884) | Sheep rumen microbial communities from Palmerston North, Manawatu-Wanganui, New Zealand - 1742 DNA GHGhigh gp2 (v2) (version 2) | ecosystem: Host-associated > Mammals > Digestive system...
ATCAATCACCGTCCAAGAAAAAGATTCGGCTTCCGCTCTCCTTATGAAATGTTTTTGCTATATTTGCACCAGCAATTAGGTCAACATTTTACACCCTTGGTGTTGCGTTTATAACTTGAATTCAGCTCCCACCCAATAGCGAAATTTTTAATTTTTAATTTTTAATTCTCAATTCTTAATTCTTAATTCTCAATTCTCAAAACTTTCCCGATGCTCCGCCGCCGCCGAAGCTTCCGCCGCCGAAGCCACCGAAGCCTCCGCCGCTGCTGAAGCCTCCGCCACCGCCGCGGGTGCCGCTGCCCATGAACCAGGGGTAGGCACCCATGAAGAGGCCGCTGCTGCCGCCGCCCTTGTGGCCGTTGTTACCCTTGTTGTTGAAGTCGTTGGGGTGTTTGCGGTAGTAGAGCCACAGCGACAGGGCCACCACGCCGATGAGGCCGACAAAGATGAGCAGGCCCGTCACGGCATCGCGGCGCTCCTCGTCGCGGTATTTGGCATAGCTGTATTCGCCGCGCAGGGTGGGCTCGATAAGGTCGAGGGCCTCGGTGAGGGCTGTGTAGTAGTCGCCATTGCCCAGGGGGCCGACCATCACGTCGTCGATGATGCGCTTGCAGAAGGCGTCGGGCAGGGCGCCTTCAACGCCATAGCCCGTGGCAATGGTCACGTCGCCGTCGGGTTCCTCGGCGCTTTTCGACTTGATGAGTATCACCACGCCGTTGTCGAACTTCTTCTGTCCCACGCCCCATTCCTGTCCTATCTGTGTGGCCACGGCCCAGGCGGCGTCGCCACCCAGGGTGGGGGTGATGATGATCACAATCTGGTTCGAGGTGGAGTCGTTGAAAGCCACAAGGCGCTTCTCCAGGCTGTTGGCCTGCTCCGTGGTGAGCATGTGGGAATAGTCGTTGACCAGCCGGTTGCTCTTCTCAGGCATCCACTGCGCGTGAAGCCCCGCCCCACCCAAGACTATCATCAACAACAAGACTATTTTTCTCATAGAACTACTGTATTCGTTGTTTTAAAGACAAGAAAGGACAAGAAAGAACAACTTTTGATGATATAGATTGTCTTTTCTTGTTCTTTCTTGTCCTTTCTTGTCTTTGCTAAAGGGGAAGTGTGTTGTCTTTAGAAGTTGAATTCGACGTTGACCGGTTCGGCAGCCTCTTCGGGGGCGGTGAAGTATCCCTTCTTCTCGAAGCCGCAGATGCCGGCGATGATGCTGTTGGGGAAGCGGCGCAGCTTGGTGTTGTATTCCTGCACCTCCTTGTTGAACTTGCCGCGCTCTGTGGTGATGCGGTTCTCGGTGCTCTCCAGCTGCTGCTGCAGGTTGAGGAATCCCTGCGTGGCGGTCAGTTCGGGGTAGCGCTCGACGGTGACCTTGATGCTGTTGGCCACGGCCTTGCTGAGGCGGTCCTGAGCCTGCTGGAAGGACTTGACCTGCTCTTCGGAGAGGTTCTCGGGGTCGATCTTGACTTTCTCTACACCCGAGCGGGCCTCGATGACCTCGGTGAGCACGCCCTTCTCATAGTTGGCGGCACCCTGGACGGTGTTGACGAGCTGCGGGATGAGGTCCATGCGACGTTTGTAGACGTTCTCCACCTGGCTCCATGCCTGCTGCACCTTCTCGTCGTGTTTGACGAGGCTGTTGTTGACGCTGATACCCCAGATGAAGAGGATGGCCACGAAGGCCACAATGCTGATGATGACGATAGTTGATTTCTTCATGTTATAAAAGTTTTCCCCTAAAACGAATCACTTCCCATTTTATTGTGTCGACACCTTTTTTTGCTTGATGTATAAAGCAAATTCTTTTCTCCTCTCGCTTTGCATAACAAAAAACGAGATCCCATGCATTGCAAGGGACCTCGTTTAATATCGGAGATAGAACTACTTCACGAGGAGCTTTCGGATGGCCATGGTCTGCTCACCGCAGATGCGGATGAAGTAGGCGCCCTGGGCAAATCCGGCGAGGTCGATGGTGAGCTTTTCGTTGGCATTGGCGGTGAAGACCGTGCGGCCGTTCATGTCGACAACCATAACGGAGGCCTCGTCCTCAATGCCACTGATGGTGACATTGCTGCTGGCGGGGTTCGGGGAGACACTGACGGTGCTGCCCATGGCGTCGTGGATGCCGAGCGTGTTGATGGAAGCCTCGGCGCTCCAGTCGCTGTGGAGATTACGCGCGCAGACAGCGCGGACATACACACCGTACTCGGTGCTTGGCTCGAGGTCAGTGAGTTCAAAGGAGTTGGTGTCAGCGGTGACAATGGTGCCGGCGCCGGCAGTATGACCGGGCGTGCCATACTCAATCTCCCAGGTGGTCTGACCCTCGGAGGCAGTCCAAGCCACAGTGGCGCTGGTGCCGGTTACGTTGCTCACGGTGACGTCGGTCACAGGGTCGCAGGGGGCAGGGGTGAAGCTAAGGGTGATAACATTGCGTTTGGTTAAGGTTCCGGTAGCGCCGAAGGTGGGGTCGTAGGGGTCGTAGGCGCCGATGTCATCGCGGCGGGCATAGATGGCTCTTGCATTCCCCGAGCTACTGCCGAATACCATAGCGCTCAGGCCACTTCTCCACACGCCAGAGGTGTTGTTGACAGCAATCAGCAGATTGCCGGTGCCTGAGTATACAAACGGAGTGTCAAGCACGATGGTGTAGGCTATGGGATCGTAGCTGTGGACAGCAATCAACGTGTCGGTATACACGATATCGGCCTCGGTCACTGTCACCCAGTCGGTGTTGCTTTCGAAGGTCTCCTTGTCGAGTTCAACCATATAAATGGTAATAGGCACCTCGTAGAGATCCTGGAATCCTAACAACCACCATGTTATTGAGTCGATGGTGCCAGCCATACCAATCTCATCAGCAGTGTAGATCTGCTGGGTATAGGAGTAGTTGTACAGTGTGTTCACCGGGATGTAGGAATCGTCCGTAGCCCCACTCAAAGAACCGATGTTAACATCTACTTGGGCCCAAAGAGAGCCATTTGCGAACGGGAGCATCATAGCCACAAGGGCAAAAGTGTGTAAGAATTTTTTCATAGCGATTTCTTTTAATTAATTAATATTATGTTCGTTATCGGAATTATCCGAAACGTTTGTTATTCGCAAATATATAATTATTTCCGGAAAACGCCAAAAATAAAATATGAAATTGCCGATTCGGTCAGAGGAAACCCCGTCCACCAACGCACACACCATGAATTTACCCCCCCCTCTTCTTTTTTTTTGCTATTCCAGAAATATTGCGTGATATTCTGGCAAATCCATTGACGGAAGAAGGGGTCTTCTACCTCATAATGAGTACTGCGCACCACGATGCCCGACTTCATCATCCTCAGCAATGTTAAAATAGGGTCTTATGAAAAACCTTTAACGCTGATTCAATAATCTGTGGTGCTTTCTGCCGCCATCGGCAGAGGTCCCTCTTCCTCGATGCTGTAGGGAAGGGGAGAGTGATGCTTATAAAGCGATAGCATGTTCTCGTTCTGCAGTAGCTCTACGTCATGCATCGTGTGGCCTTGCTGCGGATGTGCGACATACATAGGTGCCGATGTTCGGGAAGGCGTGAAAATCGAACAACCCCAATTGGGTTATTTTGCTCACGAAATTATTTTCGGGAGCAAATTGCAACTTAAAATCTTTCAGCTTCTTACCTTGACATAAAAAATATCCGTTATGCTTCTGTTCTCCTTCATAGGAAGAAAGATAATTATCTATGGTTCTAACGTCCACCTCATAGAAATCTGCCACCATCTGCTTTGTCAGATAATACTTCCCCTCGAAGAATTAAGCCTCAACATCCAACGCCTCCTGAATTCGAGGAATCACCAAATTATTGTTCAATACATTCTGGCGTTCTATTGCCGAAGTAGTTAAATCTTTTGCCATTTTTTTCAATTATTCGGTAGCGCCATCTATTTTTATAACGTCTTTGTGGGTTGGGGTATTGTGCATCAGTTCCGATGCTATCCAATATTCACGATTTCTGTGCAATTTTCTGTGCATTTGTTTTGTGAGCTTTCTGCAGTCGCTGGAAATCGTAGTCGGCTCTGATTTTCTGGAGTATCTGCTTGACAACATCATAAATGTCCTTCCCTTCGGAATAATCTGCCGAGCAGGCAAAATTCACCCGGTTCTCATTAATCAGTTTCATTGCCGTCGCTTTCTTTTTCCGGTCGCCAAATACGGCAATGGAATGACCTCCATGCTCTTTCACCACCTTCATGCACGGAATATCAGTTTCTCCATCACCGAAATATATCATCCTCTCAAAAGGAATAGGACGGTCTTCTTTTGCCAGATATTCATTGATTTTCTTGGTATCGCTAATCTCTTTGATACCTTTGTTTATCTTGAAGAGGAACTGTGTCTTTGTTGTATAATCCACAGCAACGGCCGGCCAATAGGCGACGCCATCCACATCATAGAGGAACGAGCAAGCGTATATATTCTCGAACCTCTTTGCTATTGGAGTGCCTTCTATCATCTCCTTCAATCCAGAGGAATTGATATAGTGTTTGATGTTCAGTCCGATAGATCTCCCATAATCGTTTATCAAAGTAAACCATTCAAGGACACCATCGTATAGTTTAATCTTAGAGCCAAACTTCCTGAACGAGTCCCGCTTCAAAGAAATATCATTCGCCTTTGCGGCTTGCAGCATTGAGTACATGTAGCACAATATTTCATTGGCATCGTTCTTCGTCGCTAACTCGTGGTTCTTTGACCAAAATTCTTTTGATCCTTTTCCGATAGCCTGAACGAACCCAAACTCCTGCATATTTCCAGGAGAGAGGGTCCCGTCGAAATCGTAAATCAAAGCCACCTCTATTTTCTTATTTCCTACCATAGTTTAATTCTTTTCTGTGTTACCGGAATCTCTTTGTTGATTGTTGTCAGTATTGCTCTTATGACTCGTTTTCTACCTCTACAGCGTTTTGAATATAATCCCGTAGCTCCTCGATATATTTGTGGTCAATATCAGCACATAGGTGCTCATATTCTTTTCTTTTTCCTCTGCTGATTTTCATATCCTCTTTTCCTTTGCATGTCACATATAAATGGTGGAAACTTTCGAAAATATCATTTATCGCTAGCTCTTTAAATGAGGTTGTTTTACACTTTTTCGCGGTCTCTATACCAAGCATATAAGCATCGAAGTCCTTATGGTTGCCTTGTGAGAAAGAAACAAGATTGGCAGAACTAATAATGCTATCTAAGATATTCCAGGTATCTTCTGCTAATTGTTTTGTTTCTTTTTCCATCATCTTTCTTACTTCATCTTTTGCGACGTAGTGATTGTAAACCTGCCAAGCAATTAACACCGTTACTGTTCCGATAAGTATTGTAACGATAATCGAGAATGCGCTCATGATGGCATTCCCGCTGTCGTATTCTATTTTGCATGACGACCAGAATGCGATGATACCTATGGTTAAAGACACAAGGCTAATTAGCACCGCAATAATGGAGATGATTAGATTGCCTTTATTTTTCATACTTATTAAGTCAGATTATTTTTTTTAATTCATATTTAATCTCTTCGTATTTTTTGTCCATATAGCATATTAGCTTGTAGAAAAGGGTCTCTTCGCCTATGTGTTTCGTCTATCTCAGTTTTGTATCATTACCGTTTTTGATTATTGTCATCCTTCTAACTATTATTCATTTCCTATTCTTAAAACCATATTTGCAAGGCATACCGCTGTCTCTTGGGGCTCTTCGCGTGGACGCCAAGCAAGGATATAACTTACTTCAGCATCGGTTACATCATAGCCTTTTTCTTCCATTTCTTTGATACGTTCTCGCATAGCTTTTGAAAGAGAGGCCACATAGTCTCCCTGTTGAGTAATCAAATAGCCGTTTTTATAGTTCAGTTTGTCGCCACTTCGCAAGCGAAGCACCTGTTCCTTCCGCTGGCGGAAATAATCGAGCCATACGTCTTTCATAGAGAGCGGCAGGACAATTGTTGGCTGTGCGGAAAGAAATGAGGCGTCGTTGTAGATAAAAAGGCTATGCTTCGCACGGGTGATGCCAACATAGATGGTGCGGAGCATGTCTGCATCCATTTCGCGAACACCGTCAAGCAACAGGTGAACGATGTCGAACTCACGACCTTTGACTTTGTGAATGGTGCTAACGAAAACGGTATTGTCTTCGGAGGCGAGGAAATCCTCGATGCTCGATTCAAGGGCGAACTCGCGCAGGTCGCTGCGATAGTAGGTCGTGTGGGTAGCCTCGAAGTCGGCAAAGAATTGCAGCACGGCATCGAGGCATTTACTGGTGGCGTAGGCCTCTTCCGTGCGGCGCTTAGCATCATCCCACAGATCTTTACTAATGGCTCTAGCATCCGATTGTCCAAGCTGTTTGAAAAAATAGCGCACCTCAGCCAGATTGACGAATCTAAAGCCGTTGGTAGCTTGAATCATGCGGACATGTTTTCCTTGCTGACGCAACAGATGGGCAACTTGAAGAGTCTGCTCGTTTGTGACAGTAAGTATGGCGGAGGTTCCCGATAGCTGGTTGTCGAAGATTGAGTGTTGAAAGTTAGCTGAAGCATCAACAGTACCTGCTTTGTTGCTTACCGCCACAATGGGGGTCAGCTTCAAGCGGTTAGGAATTTGCTGCACAAAACGGTTGGCGTAGTCAACAATGGAACGGTCGGAGCGATAGTTGTCGGTTAGTTCATAGAGGGTGGCACCGTAGTCGGTAACGAGCGAGCGCAAATGGGCTGAGTTGCTTCCTCTAAAGGCATAGATATTTTGGTCGTCGTCTCCCACGGCAATAACACGCATCTCCTCATTGCACTGTATCAGGGCTTTTACCAGCCGGAAGTCATCGGCACCCATATCCTGTGCTTCATCAATAACGAGCACACTTTTGGCAGTCTTGCTTTCCTCCACCTCGCCGTTCTCTATCATCTCTGCCGCACGACCAACAACACTCTCGGCCTCCTCAAGCGACCCTTGCCGACCAACGAGGTCGAAACTGTAGGAGTGGAAGGTCTTGATGTCTACATAGTGTGCGGCATTCCCGACCAACTCAATGAGTCGTTTCTTGAACTCGGTGGCGGCAGCACGTGAGAAGGTAAGCATCAGCAATTGTTCATGCTTCACATCCTCCATCAACAGCAACGATGCCAGCTTGTGTACAAGCACACGTGTCTTTCCGCTGCCAGGTCCAGCAGCTACAACAATGTATTTGCTTTGTTTATCTTCGATTATCTGGCGTTGACGTTCGCTAAGAGAGCCGAATATTTGCTCGTACTTTGCCGGAGTGATATTTTTGGAAATCTGTTTGCGGCGTTCACCTTTGAAATATTTGCCGATGAAGGCGCGGTAATCCAAGAGGAAATAGTCTCTGACGAATTGCAGAGCTGCATCGTAGTCGCGCACCATCATGTTAGCGTATTCGCCAACGATGTGAATCTGCTGTATTCTCTGACGGTAGAATTCATCAAGCAAACGGTACTGCTCCTTACCATAACGGATTCGTGATTCAACGAGGCGATGCAGCTGCATGGTACTATATATCACCATAAACCCGCCTTCGATTTTAAGCAATCCTGTTCGTGAAAGATAAAGTAGCGCCTCCTCCATGTCGACCAAAGATGGCTTTTCGTTGTTACCAAAGGAGAGCCCCTGCAAAGTGGCGTTGTATTGCTCCAACAACTCGACCATAGAGAAGGTGGTCATCTTGTTGTTATCGGATGAGGCAAGCGCTCCCAAGCTTTTGGCAACATAGCGGCACAAATCCACACGACGTTCAAAGCGGGAAAGCGTTGTTCCCCTGTCAACTTGCAAACGCACAGTGACGCTGTCTGCAGTAGCATGATGTTCCTGTTTGTAAATATATCCTTTCGTACTAAGAAAATGCAGTAGAGCCCGCAGCGTTTTTACCGTACATCTGGCATTCCCTGCTGATTGCGCCTCGGTATTGAGTTGTTTGTAGTTGTATGTGCGACCTTCTTCTATTATCATATCTAGCAGGAATTGCTCGATTCTCAAGATTTCTTCGAGACCACGCGCAATATTGGCACGGTCGACATAGGCCTTCATATCTTGCGCGTCGGCTAGAATACCCTCCTGTCGCATTAGGTTGACACAGCGCACCACCGTCTCTTTTGTCATTCCAAGAATGTCTGCCAAGTAGTCGAGCCGACTCTCTGCCTCTGCTCCCCGACCGCTTGCGGTAGCACGACTGCTGATAAGCGAACTTATCACACGTGCAGATTCCTCACGTGTGATTTCATCGAAGAGGGTAGATGCCGACAATCGATTGCGGGCTTCATCCATCGAGCGCACCTTGATGCCTGTGGCGAAAATATGAGGGGCATTGCTTCCCCGACGGATGTACCCCGCATCTTCCAAAGCGGTGATAGCTCCTTTTACGCGGGTCTCAATGTCATTCCCTTCGTCGTCGTTCCATCCCGCTTGTCGAGCTATCTCCAAGGGCGAACAACTGACATTGTCGCGCTTCTTTGTCAAATCCTTGATAGCTTTCCATACCTGTTGTATCTCGCTCAGGGAAAGTTTTGTCTGATTGAGTAGGATAAAATGCTTATCCAAATCGCTGTCGCTGTACAGCACATAGCATTCAGCTTGCATCTGTGGGTCGCGACCAGCGCGTCCGGCCTCTTGGATGTAGTTTTCCAGCGAGTCGCTGATGTCGTAATGCACAACCAATCCCACATCCTTCTTGTCGACCCCCATACCGAAAGCGGAGGTGGCCACAATTACCTGCACCTCACCGCTCATGAAAGAGTTCTGGTTTGCTACCTTTTCAGCCGCCTCCATCTTTCCGTTAAACGGTAGCGCAGCAATACCATCGCGACGTAGACGACCGGCAAGCTCCTTGGTGCGCCGGGTACGGCTTACATAAACTATCGTTGGACAACGGTGTCCAAGAATAAGGTTACGCAACTGGGTATATTTCTCGTCTTCTGTGTCAGCGTGAAGCACAGAATAACGCAAGTTCTTGCGCTCGGCATTAGCAGCGAAGATTTGTAAGTCGATGCCGAGTTTCTGCTTGAAATAGTCGCAGATATCGCTCACCACCTTCTGCTTGGCGGTAGCCGTGAAACAAGAGATAGCTATTGGTTGAACCTGTTGCTTCTTTTCCTGCAACTGACGTATGAAGTCACCAATGTAAAGATAGTCGGTGCGAAAATCTTGTCCCCATGCCGAGAAACAATGGGCTTCGTCAATAACGAAACGCACCACGTTTCTACTGAGAAGCAGACGTTCGATTGTCCTGCTTCGCAACATCTCGGGGGCAATGTAGAGCAGATTGGCGGTTCCGTTGGCCACCTGCTCGATGGCAGCAGCTCGTTCGATGGGATCTAACAAACCATTGATAGTAACAACATCACTTACACCTCGGTCGGAAAGATTATCCACCTGGTCTTTCATCAGGCTTTGCAATGGCGAGATGACCACAGTCAAACCATGAACATTGCGGCCAGCCATCAATGCCGGCAACTGGAAGGTAAGCGATTTTCCTCCACCTGTAGGGAATATAGTCAGCAACGACTCGCCACGAATGGCCGCTTCCACCGCCTGCTGCTGCATCGGAATGCCGTCAAACATGCGGAACTCATCGTATCCGAAGAATTCTTTCAAACCACTATGGACATCAAGGTGTTCTTTACAATACTCACATTTTCCACATGGTGTGTTTTTCAGGAAAGTCATCACATTACCCACTTTGGGATAGCTGTGCATCACCCAGGCTGGGGTTATCGACACCAGGTCTTCAGTTCCAATTAATGCCAACGCGTAAGCCAATTCTACTGGGTAGTGTTTGACGACAGCCTCAATATTGGCATTTTCGCACACTAATCCCCTGTATTCTGTCTTAATTAACTTTCCGACATCAAGTGCCGTCTGTGAAGAAGATTTATCTGTAACATATTTGATGAATCCCTTAAATTCAGGTACATCCGATAGTAGCCTCTTGAGGATTTCCTGTCTATTCTTGGACAATTGATTCCATGCAGCCACCTCGTCATAGAACAAATCCCTTGCTTTCTTGGCATCATTTACAGGATTGTTCAATTCGTCAACTTGCAGTTTGTCGTCTTTTAGCAGACGATGATAGGGTTTCTTCGGGAACAACAGCGGCGATAGAGGAAGGGTATCAATAATAGTGTAGTTCCCGGAAAGGTTAAGGTGTCTTAAATCGTGCTTGATGATATTATGACCACACAGAATATCACATCCGGATACAAAGCTCTCAAATACAGAATGCGAATTGGTGTGAAGAACACCGCCATTATCCAATACCGCACCATAGTCCTTCACCTCCTGGTCTTCAATACTTACCTCTGTATCAATAAATGCAATTGTATGATTCTTGGGAATGTTACCACCAGAAAAATGATTGTTATCCTCCTTCTCGTCGTTCAGCGAAATGACATACTTTTCGGAAAGCCATTGGATTGCTTCCACATATGAAAAACCTTTGTACTCTTTCAGAAAAGATATAACATCGCCACCTTTTCCACACGAAAAACATTTATAGATTCCTTTTTCGGGCGATACATAAAAAGTGGGGACTTTCTCTTTGTGAAACGGACAGATTCCGATATAGTTTTCTCCTCGTTTTCTAAGGGGTATGAAAGAGCCAACCACTTCCTCAATACGAGTAGCAGTCATAATCTTATCAATAATCTGTCGGTCTATCATAATGCCCTACATTTTTCAATAATTCACCCAACCTTCAGATGTTCATACAACTTTAGCTTCAGTACCTCTCCATTCTCGAACTCGAACTGGAACTTCTTGCGGTTGAAGCGCGGATTGTTCTTGTGGATAATCCTATGGTAATTCGGGCTAATGATAATGATGTTCGTAGAGTCGTTGTTCTGCGAACGGGTGAAGTAGTCGATGTGGTGGGCCTCGACAACGCTGTCGCCATACTCGTTGCCAATCTTCTCGCCGCTGATCTCGTCGCGATAGTCGTAGAACCGCTTCAGGGTCAGGATGATGCTGCGGTCAATGCGGCGATACTTCACCAGCCGCTGCTTCTCTTCAATCGAAGCCGTCTTGTCGGTCATGAAGAACTGCTCGTCGTCGCTCTGCTCGTAAACCTCCTCGGGAATGGCGCTTAGCGTGTGGGCCAGCTGCTGATAGTCGGAACTGGAGCAACACTCCATGCAGAGCACGTCGGGCGACGAGGTCAGGTAGAGCCGGATGTACTCCTGTAGGTCGTCGGGCAGCGGAATCTGCCGCTTGCTCTTGCCCAGTTCCTGCTTCTGCGCAAACAAGTACGCATAGCTCTTATGGAACACGGCCCGCAGCTTGATAGCCAATGGCGACTGGCGGCCATAGCGAATCTGAATCACGTCCTTATGCCCCGCCCAGTTGCTCTGCACGAAATTCTGGTTCTTCAGTTTCGCATCGTAGAACTCGCCGTCAATCAAAATCTTGATGTCCTTGCTCTGCCCGTGCGTCAAGATGGATTCATCCCACGCCCTGAACAGCGAGCACACTGACACCGGAATGGTCATCCCGTCATTGAGCAACGACCAATCCACCGCCTTCTGTAATATGAATCCATTGTCATAATCCATCTGAGTAATTTTTCGTTTTTTATTTTTGTGTACTTCTTACTGTCTTCTTGGGGTCTTACCATATCGATCGCCTATCCTTCGCCTACACTACGACCTTGCCACGATATTCCATCGTCGAACCTACGCCCTTGCTACTCCCTTCCTTCTAACAAGTCTCTCACTTCTTTGTCGAAGTCGGAATCAATCTGCTGTGTGGGGTTGAAGAGTTTGTGCTCTTCGGCTGTAGATGGCTGTTTCCATTTTGGAAATAACCACCTGAATCTTTCCCTCTTCGCCGGGCAGTTGGTAGAGTATGAATTGTGTTTTTATGTTTCTTTTTTTGTTAAAACTTAACTTGTTTTTGTTCTCATGTTAAAGAATCTGTTTTTTTTTAACTTGTACGCCTCGACGTGTTATCATTTCGGATTTTCATTAACATGAACTGATTCTATTATCTCCACAGGTTCTGTTTCCTCATATTTGCCAAACTCGATGAAGAGATTCATGAGACGGGTGTTGATATAATAGTTTTCCTTGCCCATCTTCTCTTTCTGAAGAAGACCCAGAGCTACGATTCTATCCAGATATTTCGAGGCGGTCTGACGGGACACCTGCATATTGGCTACAACATGGTCAATTTTGGTGTAAGGGTGATAGAACAAACCATTCAGCAACTCATGATTGTATTTGCTGCCAAAATCTGGTCGGATAACACTCTTATATTCTGCTATCAAGCGCCCTATACTCTTAACCAAAGAAATTGTGTCCTCTGCGGTTACCTCTACTCCCTTCAGCATAAAGAGTATCCATGCTTCCCATTCTGCGGCATTATCAGTATTCTTGTCCCTGATGGCTTGTATCAGTCGATAGTACTCTCCTTTGTTGTGGGTGACGTATCGACTTAGATAGAGGATGGGCAAATCCAGCAAACCAGTGATGACTAGATATAGGATATTAATAATGCGACCGGTGCGACCATTGCCGTCATAGAACGGATGGATGCTTTCGAACTGATGGTGTATGATGGCCATCTTGATGAGCGGGTCAAGTTGGCTCAGTTGGTCATCGTTGATGAACTGTTCAAGGTTGGACATATATTGGACAATGGCCGTTCCGTCCTGCGGAGGCGTATAAATGACAGCACCGTCGTTTTCACGCTTCAACTGGGTTCCTGGTGTTGTGCGGAAACCAGCGGAATTCTGCTCCAAGATTTCCTGAACATGTATGATGTCATTGAGGGTGAGGATGTCTTTTTTTCGTACCATATGGAACCCTTCGTTGATGGCTTCGCGATAGAAAAGCACCTCTTTCGTGGCGGCATTAATGAATTGATGGCTGGGATCAAGTCCGGCACGATACAAATCATCCTGAGTGGTTACGATATTCTCCACCTCAGAACTATCTTTGGCCTCTTGCAGGGTAAGACTGCTGATGAGAATGCGCTCATTGGGTATGGTTTGTGCCACGCCTTTCAATTCTGCCAGTTTGCGGTTTGCCCTGTTCAACTGCCTCAAAACCTCTTTGGTCTCCAAGTCATATGGCAGAGGTAAAGATGGAATAGAATATTTCTCTTCATCAGGCATTGTCGTGTTTCTTTCGCTCATATTATATGTCATTTCGTATCTTTATGTACCTCCTGTTTAAATGGAGCTTGTGCCTCTCTCCAAACAAATATGGCTGTCTTTTGATCGATTACTTCGTGATATTCAGTTGATTTATCGACTGCAAAGATACGAACTTTTTCTGGAACTGCCAAATTTTATTTTGGAGCCCCGTCGGAGTAAACAAAAAAACATGCGGCAAGCATGTAACAATTCCGCAATCTCCATACTTTATGGGTAGAAAGTTTCACGAAAACAGAATTGAAAATGACAAACAGAATCAAGACGATATTTTCTTTCTGTGAAGAAAAATGTCTTTCTATGTTAAAGATAATGTGTTTGTTAGTATCGATTGTGTTCAATTTTCCTCAGATGTTCAATTTTTTTGAACACAACTAAGATGGTATCATGAAAATTCAGCTGGGATATATATCCCACGGAGAGCATCTGCGCAACGGCTTCAACCCCGGGAGATGGATAGAAGTGTAGAGAATACCAAAATAGACTTATTGTTTTGTAAGTTCCCGATATAGCATCTGCCCCTTCACGGTCAGCAGGTATCTCTGGCGGGGATGATTGGGGCGGTCGGGATACTAGCTTCCATCATCTGTTTGATGCCCATCTCCTCGTATCCGACAACCCGTACAAGTTCAATGATATTGTCATTGTTTGTGTATAGATTACTGTCTGTGTTTATTGTGTTTACAGACGAACTTGTGGGGGTACTTGTGGGGGTACTTGAGGGGGTACTTGTGGGGGTCCTTGTGGGGTCGGCCCAATTGGGTTGCTCCCTCCATTCTTCAGTAGGATGGATATGCAGGTAGCGGTTGCGCAGATCCCACTGCTCGCCAAACAACAAGTTTTGGAAGAAACGCTCAAGATAGATGGGCGTATAATCAATCCCTTTCGCTACATTACGGTAGTTAGCACGTACCAGCGCATTGCGGAAATACCACGAATGCAGGGCAAACTGGTCGTTGTCGACGCTGAATCCCAGACAATTGATGGATAATTAACGGCAATTAACGTTCAAAGAAATGTGCGCGAAAAGAGAAAGAGTAGATTGGTGTGAATGACGTGTCAGTACCGTGGCAAAAACGTATCATCTCCGACTGTGGTCGGTGTTGGGTCGGAGTTGATACGGTGTTGATACGTCGTTGGTACGGTGTTGGTATTGAGTATCAGCGTGTTATAAGTTCATTAAAACGATAAATGGCACATAACTAGTCAGTTATGTGCCATTCTGCGCTTGTAACTTATTGATTTCCAATTTTGGCTTTGTCGGCCAAAATTTGGGATTTTTAACCTTCTAGATGCTGACTTTCGTCCTCATCGCTTTGCTTCGGACAAGTAAATGGATTTCCTTGCCGCTCAGCCCTCGCGGTGTTCCTTCCGAAGGAGGTCGTTGACGGTCTTGACGGGGTTGAAGGTGGCGATGGGGACCTCGACGAAGAGGGTGATCCAGTCGGCCATGGCGCCGTTCCAGAGGCCGGGGAGCTCCTGCGACTTCAGGGTGAGGGCCCCCTTGGTCTTCTTGCTGATGAATCCGGTCTGCGGGTCGACATATTTCCTCAGGTCGAAATAACGGCCGCGGTAGTTCTTGGTGCTGCATACCAGGTCGACGGGGTTGAAGTGGGTCGAGGCTTGGAAGATGCCCTCCTGCTGCGGGTCGTTGTGGTTGATCTGGGCCGACTCGACGATCTGGAGGCTTCTTCTGCCCTTGGTATCAATGGTATAGAAGGGACCTCCACCCGGCTCGCCGAGGTTCTTTACCATGCCGCAGATGCGCATGGGGCGGTTGAGGAGGCTGTGGAGCGTCTGGGCGTCGCAACCGTCTGGTACCATGATATTAAGCTCCTCTTTGGCGAAGCGGATAATCTTGTTGAGGGTGCGGCGGTCGGGTTTGCCGTCGAGGAGGCGGAGGTAGCCGAAGCATTTCTCGCGCAGGTCGAGGAGCATGCCGGCCAGCACCTGTTTGTAAATCACCGTGGTATGCTTCATCCAGTCGGGGACGACATTGTCGATGTTCTTGATGAAGATAAGGTCGGCGCGTTGCTCGTTGAGGTTCTCGATGAGGGCGCCATGTCCGCCGGGGCGGAAGATAAGGCGGCCGTTCTCGTCGCGCACGGGGTTGTTCTGCTCGTCGACGGCGATGATATCGGTGTAATGCTTTTGTTCCGAGAAGCTTATATTCAGTTTGATGCCGAAGGTGCTCTCATAATATTGTTTCACTTCGGCGATTTTGCGGCGGAAGCCGGCGCGGTGTTCGGGCGAGATGGTGAAGTGGAGATTGACGGTGCCGTCGCTGTTGCGGGCGTAGAGTGCGCCCTCGACGATATGTTCCTCAAGCGGAGTGCGTTGCACGGCTCCATAACGGTGAAACTTTAACAGCGCTTTGGGCAGGCTGCCGTAGCCGAGGTATTGCTCTTTGAGCAGGAAGTTGATGACGGTGGTGTAGTCGCCGCGGCGCATGTAGTCCTCGAGGTCGAGATCGGCGGCTTCCATGCAGTTTTTCAGGTCGTTGTAGAAGGCGAAGGTGCGGAGGTTCTCGAGGAAGGTCTTCACTTCGGGGAACTGCTTCTCGAAGTCTTTGGCGACGCCGTAATAGGTCGAGGAGAAGCTGTAAAGGTCTTTGAACATGCGTGTTGCGGCGCCGGAGGCGGGGACGAACTTCAGAATCTTCTTGCCTTTGGCGAGGGTGCGGTATTGTTTCTCGCAGCGGGCTATCTCTTTGTCGTCGAGGCAGCGGATGCCGTTGTTGTCGGGAGTGGCGGCGGCATCGAGGCGGCATTTGGGGAACCCCTCCTTGAAGTGGTTGATTTGTTCCTGAACACGCTCGGTGGTCAGGCCCAGCGAGACGAGCTGTTCCTGATCTTGTTTTGTCGGTTTAAAGGTCATGGTATGAGTTGTTTATCGTTCGCCGTATATCTGGCTTGTGAGTGCGATTTTGGCATTTATCGTCTCGCCTTCTTGCAGGCGCACGGAAGTCTCTCCGCGGCGCTCCCCTCCCGCTACCGCAAGGGTGGCGTCGATTTTAATGATGGCGGGAGCGGAGAATTTTGTTTTGTAGTGGCCGTTCTTGTCGGTGACGCCATTGTCACGGACATTGCCTCCGTTGTCTTGGGAAATCTTGATGAACGCTCCCGAAATCGGCTCGTTGGTGGCTTCGTCGACCACATAAACATCCAAATAACTATTGGTGTCTTTGTCGCAGGCGGTAAAAAGTGTCATGGGTAAGATGCTGAAAGCCAGCAGCGCGAAGAAGGAGAGGATTTTTTTCTTCATAAAACTATGTTTTTTTGAGTCGTTATTTCTATTTTTATTCTTATTTTTGCATTGCAAAATTAGCAAATTTATTCTATATAGGATGAAAAAAATAATATTTTTGGCGTTTTTTTTATTCCCTGCTTTATTCATGACCGCGCAAGGGGTTGAAAAACAGGAGTCCGGAAAGGATTCCGGCGTGCGGGTGGAAATGCAGACCAGCAGCGGAAATATAGTCATTCTGCTGTATGACGACACTCCTTTGCACCGTGACAATTTCATAAAATTGGCTGGTGAAGGTGTCTACGATGGGACGCTGTTCCACCGGGTCATCAAGGGCTTCATGATTCAGGGTGGCGACCCCGACTCGAAGAACGCCAAGGCGGGACAGATGCTCGGCGAGGGTGATTTGGGATATAAAATCCCCGCGGAATTCCGTGAGAACCATATCAATAAGCGTGGCGCACTGTGTGCCGCCCGCCAGGGTGACGACGTGAACCCCAAGAAGGAGTCGTCGGCCTCGCAGTTCTATATCGTCCAGGGCCGTAAGTGGTCTGACGGCGAGATGAATATGATGGAGCAGCGCTTCGGCAAGAAATACTCCGACGAGCATCGTAAGATCTATGCCGAGGAGGGTGGTGCCCCGCACCTCGACGGCGACTATACCGTCTTTGGCGAAGTGCTTGAGGGTATGGATGTTGTCGACAAGATAGCGGCCGTCAAGACGGACCCGATGGACCGTCCGTTGGAGGATGTCCGCATTCTGAGTGTTAAAGTGATTAAAAAGTAACGTAATAATATGCTGAAAGATCTTATTTCCCAGTACATTGAAGAGATTCGTGCGGCCCGCATCGAAGAATTTGAGGACAGGGCTGCCGAGGTGGAGAAGTTCCGTGTCCGTTTCCTTGGCCGCAAGGGTGTGATGAACGAGCTCTTTGAGCAGTTCAAGACGCTCCCCAACGACCAGAAGAAAGAGATGGGCGTGGCTCTGAACAATCTGAAAAACGCCGCTTTGGCCAAGGTCGAGGAATTCAAGAACTTCGTCGAGGAGAGCGAGGAGGCCGAGGACCGTCATGACCTGACGATGCCTGCCGACTTCGCCAACCGAGGCAGCCGTCACGTGCTGTCGGTGACGATGAACGAGATTGCCGAGATTTTCGCCCGTATCGGCTTCACCATCGAGGAGTCGGTGGAGATAGAAGACGACTGGCATCTCTTCTCGGCACTGAACTTCCCGCCCGACCATCCCGCCCGCGACATGCAGGACACCTTCTTCGTTCAGAAAGAGGAAGGTAAGCAGGATATCGCCCTCCGTACCCACACCTCGTCGGTGCAGGTGCGCGTGATGGAGACCCACAAGCCTCCCATCCGCATCATCGCCCCGGGCAGAGTATTTAGGAATGAGGCTATTAGTGCCCGCGCCCACTGTATCTTCCATCAGGTGGAAGGCCTCTATGTCGACAAGAAGGTGACCTTCGCCGACCTCAAGCAGACGCTGCTCTATTTCGCCAAGGAGATGTTCGGTCCGGAGACCCAGATACGTTTGAGACCCAGCTATTTCCCATTCACGGAGCCGAGTGCCGAGATGGATGTCTCGTGCAACATCTGCGGCGGCAAGGGCTGCAATATCTGCAAGGGTACCGGCTGGCTCGAGATTCTGGGCTGCGGCATGGTGGACCCCAACGTCCTCGACGCCTGCGGCATTGATAGCAAGGAATATACGGGCTTCGCCTTCGGTATGGGTGTGGAGCGTATGGCCATGCTGAAGTATCAGATCCGCGACCTGCGCCTCTACTTCGAGAACGACCTCCGCTTCCTGCACCAGTTCGACAATATCATCTGATTCCATGGCTGTTATCACCATCAACGACATGCGCTTCTATGCGCATCACGGCTGTTTCGAGCAGGAGCGTGTCATCGGCACCCATTTCCGTGTCGACCTCGTCTTCATGACCGACACTTCCAAGGCTGAAGTATCTGATAACATATCAGATACGGTCAGCTATCTGGACGTCTACCAGGTGGTGAAGGCGGAAATGATGACGCCCTCCCATCTGCTGGAGCATGTGGCCCGCAGGATAGGGGAGAGGGTGTTGGCGGATTTCGCTGCAGTAGAGATGGTTACGGTGAAAGTCAGCAAGCTGAATCCTCCCTTGGGAGGGCAGATGGAGTCGGTCAGCGTGGAGTTGACGGTGTCGCGTTAGAGGAGACCGTTGTCGTGGAAGCTGAAGTAGTCGGCCTGCCCCAAGGGGTTTATGCCGATGATGATATGCTCCAATAATTTGATTTCAAGAAGACTACCCGCTTCCGTAAGGCGGCGGGTAAGTTGTTTGTCTTCCAGGCTCGGACGCAGGGAGCCTGAAGGGTGGTTGTGTGCCACCATGAGGCTTACCGCCTTGCATTCAAGAGCGTTACGGAAGAGGATGCGCTGATCGACCGAGGTGCTGGTCTGTCCGCCCAGGGAGATGCGCTGGCGTCCCAGCACTTTGCCGCGGTTGCTGAGGAAGATGGCCCAGAACTCCTCGTGGTCGAGGTTGACGAGTGTGGACTTCATGTAATTGAAGAGGTCGTCGCTGTTGCTGATTACCAGCTCTTTGTCTTTGTTTATCTCCCCCTGCATGCGCCAGCCCAGCTCGAGGGCTGCCATGAGGGTGGTGGCTTTGGCCGCGCCGACCCCTTTGATGGAGCTTAACTGCTTGAAGTCCATCTGTGAAAGGGTGGTCAGGCTGTTGCCCGAACTGGTCAGCACTTCTTTGGCCACCTCGACGACGGTTTTCCCCTTCAGGCCGCTGCGCAGCAGGATGGCCAGCAGCTCGGCGTTGGTCAACTCCTTCTTGCCCTTGTCAAGCATTTTTTCACGGGGTTTGTCCTCGTCGGCCCACTCTTTGAGCGTCAGTGAAAAATTATCGTTCATATCTTGTTGTAATTCTAGAATTTTTGTGCAAAGATACATGTTTTTTTTCGATTTTGTTTGCTATGTCAATATTTTTTATTATTTTTGCATGTTCAAAGGAATATAATAAAAAACATAAATTTATATATAAAGTATGCAGAATAAAGGACTTATCAAATTTCTGACTTGGGCGTTTGCCCTGGCTTGTTTGTTCCAATTGTCGTTTACAGTTGTGACAACCGTGATTGAGGGCAACGCCAAAACTGAAGCCGAAAACTACGTTAACAGCAAAGATGTGCAGGCGCAGATCATGCAGCTTGCCAACAATGACAAGAACAAAGCTCAGATCCTCCAGGATTCCATCCAGCAGGTGAAGGAGGAGAGCATTCTTCTTGAGAAGGCAGATCAGAAGGTTTATCTCGGCTATACCTACCGTGACTGCCAGTCCCGTGAAATCAACCTCGGTCTTGACCTGAAGGGTGGTATGAACGTGATGCTCGAGGTCTCCACCTCTGAGGTGGTCCGCCAGCTGGCTGGCAACCACAAGGATGACCCGAAGCTCAACGACGCCATCAAGAGAGCTCTCGACAGACAGAAGAAGACCACCAACGCTGACTTTGTCACCCTGTTTGCAGAGGAGAGCAAAGACCTTGACCTCTACACCCTTTTCGGAAGCAGCAGCTATTTCAAGGATAAACTGAGTGCCGGCGCTACGCGCGACACGATTATTGAAGCCATCCGCAATGTTACTTCCGAGGCTTACGACCAGACCTTCGAGGTTATCAACCGTCGTATCGATAAATTCGGTGTGGCTCAGCCCACCATCCAGAAACTGGCCGCCTCCGAGCGTATCCTCGTCGAGCTCCCCGGTGTGAAGGATCCCGAGCGTGTGCGTAGGCTCCTCCAGGGTACCGCCCAGCTCGAGTTCTGGCAGGTCTACGACCTCGCCGAGGCCAAACCCTTCCTCGACAGAGCCGACAATGTCGTTGCCAACTTCACCACCGCTGAGCAGACCAACGACAGCACCGCCGTTGAGAATGACAGCACCGCCGTCGAGGCTCAGGCTCCCGCCGCCCAGCCCGAGGCAAAGCTCTATGACAAGCTGCACCTCTTCAACGGCAACGCCTCCTTCGTGGCTTATGCCAAGAAGCAGGACATGGCCGCCATCAACACCATGCTTGAGCAGGCTATCGAGAAGAAGGCCTACAATCCCAAGGCCGTCAAGTTCCTCTGGTCGGCCAAACCTGAGACCGACTACTTCAACGAGAAGGATGTCTACACCCTCTATGCTATCAAGATTACCACGCGTGACGGTTCCCCGCTGCTCGACGGTAGCGCCGTCGCCGACGCCTCCCAGGATTTCGGTCAGGGCAACGGCAAGGCCGAAGTCGACATGCGTATGACCAGTGAAGGTGCCCGCAAGTGGAAGACCATCACTGCCCAGAATATCAAGAAACCCATCGCCATCGTCCTCGACAACCAGGTCTATTCCGCCCCCACGGTGCAGAATGAGATTGCCGGCGGTCGTTCGCAGATTACGGGTAACTTCTCCATCGAGGAGGCCAAGGACCTCGCCAACATCCTGAAGTCCGGTAAGCTTCCCGCTCCCGCCAAGATCGTCTCCGACACCGTCGTCGGACCTTCCCTCGGTGAGGAGTCCATCCACAATGGTCTTATTTCCTTCATCTTGGCATTCATCGTAGTGCTCATCTACATGGTGTTCTTCTACAACCGTGCCGGCTGGGTCTCGGTGGCTGCCCTTATTACTAATGTATTCCTTCTTATAGGAGTCCTTGCCTCCATCGGCTCTGTGCTCACCCTCCCCGGTATCGCCGGTATTGTGCTGACGATGGCCATGGCTGTCGACGGCAACGTGATTATCTATGAGCGTATCAAAGAAGAGCTCCGCGCTGGCGTCAGCATCTCCAACGCTGTCCAGAACGGTTTCAAGAACGCCTACTCCGCCATCATCGACGGTCAGGTGACCACCTTCCTGCTGGGTCTTGTTCTTGTGATGTTCGGTTCCGGTGCTGTCCGCGGCTTCGCCGTCACACTCTGCATCGGTATCGTCACCTCGCTCTTCACCTCCATCTTCATCACCCGCTTGATGATTGACGGCAGTCTGAACAGAAAGCGCAAGATGAACTTCTCCTTCTCCTTCTCCGAGAACTTCCTCCGTGATGTCCATATCGACTTCCTTGGCAAGCGCAAGATGTTCTATGCCATCGCCGGCATCGCCATCGTGGTCTGCCTCGGCAGCTTCGCCCTGCGCGGTCTGAGCTTCGGTATCGACTTCACCGGTGGCCGCACCTATGTCATCCGCTTCGACCAGCCCGTCGACGAGGATGCTGTCCGTGCCGACATCGCCAGCCAGTTCCCCGAGGCTCCCGAGGTGAAGAACTTCGGACCCTCCAACCAGGTGAAGGTGACCACCAAGTACAAGATCAAAGAGGATGGCGACGAAGTGAAGAACGACATTATGAGCAAGCTCTATGCCGGTTCCAACAAGCACTTCGCCAAGCAGCTCACCCTCGAGCAGTTCCAGTCTACCGAGAGCTCTGAATACGGTGTCATCCAGTCCGACCAGTTCGGCGAGGGTGTTGCCCACGACAACCTGGTGCACTCCATCTGGGCTGTTATCGGAGGTCTCCTCGTGATGTTCGTCTATATCGGACTCCGCTTCCGCAGCTGGCGTTTCGGTATCGGTTCTGTGACCGCTCTGGCCCACGACACCATCCTGGTCATCGGTCTCTTCTCGCTGCTCTATGGTCTGCTCCCCTTCAACCTGGAGGTCGACCAGTACTTCATCTCCGCCGTGCTGACGGTCATCGGTTACTCCATCAACGCCACTGTGGTTATCTTCGACCGTGTGCGTGAGTACCGCAAGCTCTATCCGAAGCGTGACCTCATGACCCACATGAACGACGCTATCAACTCCACGTTGGCCCGTACGGTGAACACTTCCGGCACCACCTTCGTCACCCTGCTGATGATGTTCCTCTTCGGCGGTGAGGTGATCCGCGGATTCATCTTCGCTCTCCTCGTCGGTGTCATCGTCGGTGTCTTCTCCTCGCTCTGCATTGCCTGCGCCGTGGTCTACGAGATTTCCGGCAAGCAGAAAGTAAAAGAGATCGCCGAGTAAAAAGTGTGTGTATATAATAATTATTGATTCAATATAAAAAGAGATAAATAACCGACATGAGCATTGTCACCATATTAATCCTCATTCTTTTCTTTGGAGTCTCTTTTACCTCCAAGGCGAAGAAGGCTATGGAAGAGCAGAGCGTCCCTGTGGGCGGCTCTGCTGTTCCCGCCGAGGACGAGGGTGACATGAGCATGCGGGAAGAGAAGGCTGCCTCCAAAATGGAGTCGCCGTACTTTACCTATGAGACCGTCGACGACATCTGCCGTCCGTCGGCAGCTCCCAAGGCTGCGCCGGCCCCGGTGATGAACATGGTTGCCGAAGAGACTGTTCGGCCGCAGTTCGACCTGAGACAGGCGGTTATCAGCCAGGTGATATTGAACAATAAATACATTGACGAAATAAATCAATAAAATAAATAATCACTTAACATGTAAACGCAATGAGAATGTTTAGAAAAGTACTATTGACATTCGGACTCTTGCTGATGGCGGAAATGGTCGCCCTCGCCCAAGGCACGCTGAAGGGAACCATTACCGACAAGAAGTCGGGAGAGACCCTTCCGTTCGTGAACGTCGTTGTCAAGCAAGACGGTAAACAAGTCCATGGCGGTACTACCGACTTTGATGGTGTCTTCACCATCAAGCCCCTCAACGTGGGTACCTACGACATCGAGGTGTCGTATGTGGGTTACGACCGCTATGTGAAGACCGGTGTCCATGTGAAGGCTTCCGGTTTTACCGTTGTCGACATCCAGCTCACCACTGGTGCTGTGAACATCGACGAAGTCGTCATCGAGGCCGAGAAGGTCCCCGTGATCGAGATCGGTTCCCCTGAGCAAGGCCAGCGCATCTCGGACGAGGACATCAAGCACATGCCTGGTAACTCTGTCGAGTCTATCGTCGCAGCTGTCGGCGGTATGGGCTATAGCGACGGTGGTACCAGTTCCGCTCGTGGTGAGGACGACATGGTCACCATGCAAGGTGGTGTCCGTAAACGTACCGCCATCAACGTGCCGAAGGATGCTATCGCTGAGATTCAGGTCATCCTTGGCGGTACCCCCGCCAGTATCGGTGAGGCTATCGGCGGTACGCAGATCATCACCCTGAAACCCCCGACCAGCCAGTTCATGGGCTTGGTCCGTTGGGAAGGATGGCTCGACTATCGTCTGCTCAACACCCTGATGGTCTATCTGACAGGTCCTGTCTACAAACAGAAAATCAAAGACGAGAACGGCAATGTTACCGGCGACCGCACCCTCGTGGGCTTCCGCTTCACCGGTCAGGCCAACTACCGTCACAATAACTACTATCGTGTGAGTGGCTATCGCTATCAGGTGGTCAAGGACGAGATTGTGCGCCAACTCGAGCAGTCTCCTCTGTCGTACAACCCCCTGACGCACGCCATCAACTACTCGGCGGAGACGGGCCTCAGAAGAAGTTCGTTCCACACCATCACCATGCCGACCTCGAGTGACTTCGTCTCCTCGGACCGTGTACCCGATGTGCAGTACTTCAGCGTCGCCATGGAGGGTGCCCTGGACTTCCGCTTCACGGATTATACGAGCCTCGTCCTCACGGGTGAGTTCAGCGCCGTGCATGCCCCGTCCAACAACGTCTCTGCCTTGAATATGCCGCAGGCCGGTTCCATGGTGACCGAGCAGACCAGCTACACCATCACTGCCGACTTCACCCAGCGTTTCCCCGATGCTGAGGTCAGCAATGAGGATGATGCCAAGGCTGCTTCGCCCATCAAGAACGTCATGTACAACATCACTGGTATGTTCAGCCGCACCAGAAGCAAATCTTACAACGAGAACTTCGGCAGCAGTATCGACGATGTGTTTAAATATGGATATATAGGTCAGTTTATCACGGAAAAAGTTCCCAGCTATGAGTCAAAGCTCATCGATTACTTTGGCAACCAGCGCTGGGCTATGGTGCAGAACAACTGGGGTGACAAGATTACCTATGTTTCCGGTAGCGGTATTTACAACCCCATCTTGGCTAACTATAACGAGCAGCTGTTCTTCAGCCCCGAGTTTGCCGATATCCAGCCCTACCTCAACCAGCGTGAGTTCATCCTTGGTTATAAGGGCCTCATGAATGGTGACTCGCCCTCGTCCATCTACGGTCTTTCCAACGTGGGTGTGCAGAGCGCCAGCTACTCCACCAGCCAGGCCGACGCTATCTATCTGCAGGCTAAGGCTTCGGCTGATATCTTTGGCCATGAAATCGAGATTGGTTTCCAGTATGACCAGCAGTGGGAGTCGTCCTACTCGTTGAGCGCCTATAACATCTGGACCCTCATGCGCAACTATGCCAACTCGCACATCTCGCAGATGGACCTCGACAATCCCATCTATGAGACCCGTGGCTCGCAGCTGTATGTCAACTACAACCGTAAGCTGGATGCTGCACAGCAGACCTACTTCGACCGTGCATTCCGCGACTACCTCATCAGCAACAACTTCACCAACACTGACGGTAGCGCTATCGGCGAGTACACCTGGATTGATGTCGACCGTTACCTGCCGGAAGACTTTGTCCGTGCCGGTGGTGTGAGCATGTTCTCCACTGACGAGCTCTTCAACAGCGGTAACCCCTATGTCTCGTTCCTCGGTTACGACCATACGGGTGAGAAATATGATGGCTCCAACTGGAACCTCGACAAGTTCTTCAATCCTACCAATGGCAAGTATCGTTACCTGCCCGCCTTCTCGCCCATCTATGCTGCCGGTTATATCCAGGATAAGTTCTACTTCCAAGACCTTATCTTTAACATTGGTGTCCGTGTTGACTACTTCAATGGTAACCAGTACGTGATGAAGGACCCCTACCTGCTGTATGAGTCCTACACCGTCGCTCAGATTCGCAAGAACCCCTCGCTCATCGGTGGTGGTGCTCAGTACCTCTACAACGCCGGTGCCGACTGGGTGCCCTACATCAACTCCATCTCCACTGAGGAAGGTGCTGTCAATACTCCCACCATCGTCGGTTACCGCTCGCCCGATGGCAAGTGGTACAATGCTGATGGTGAAGAGGTCGCTTCGCCGAGTGCCGTCAACGGTACTTCCGGTAAGCCCACTCCTTACTATACCGAGAGAGGTATCAAGGCTATCAGCAACCGTACGGTTGGCTCCGAGGCCTTCGAGCGTTACACTCCCCAGATTGTGGCCATGCCCCGTATCGCCTTCTCGTTCCCCATTGGCGAGAAATCGCAGTTCAAGGCCAGTTACGACATTATCGCCCGTCGTCCTACCGAGAGCTTGTGGGCTGCCAACTATGTCAGCTACCTCTACATGTCGCAGATTTCCTCCATCACCAACCCCAACCTGAAACCCGAGAGTATCACCAACTATGAGCTCGGTTTCCAGCAGGCCCTCAACGACAACTCCGCCATCAGCGCCTCGGCTTACTATAAAGAGACCCGCGACCTGATTCAGCTTGTCCAGTACGCAGGTGCCGACCCCAACCCCAACTACTACAGCTACGACAACAAGGACTTCAAGACCATTAAGGGTGTCACCCTGGCTTACGACCTCCGTCAGACCAAGAACATCCGTGTCAACGCCAACTACACCCTCCAGTATGCTGAGGGTACCGGTCTGTCCAGCACCACGATGACCGAGCTCATCAAGGAAGGTTACACCACCCTGAAGATGCTCAACCCCATCGCTGACGACCGTCGTCACGAGTTCAAGGCCAACGTCGACTTCCGTTACGGCTCGGACAAGAACTACAATGGTCCTGTCATCACTCGCACCGTCATCGACCCGGAGACTGGCGAGCCTCGTAAGAAAGAGGTTAAACTCCTCGAGAACTTTGGTATCAACTTCATGGCCGTTGCCCAGTCGGGCCGTCCTTACACCAAGGCCTTCTCCAACAGCCAGTCGACCATCGTCGGTGGTTACCGTGGTGCCCGTCTGCCGTGGGGCTTCTACTTCAATGTCGTCATCGACAAGACTTGGCCCATCATGGTTGGCAAGCACCCCACCGCCCTCAATGTGGCTGTGACCATCAACAACCTCTTTGATATCCGCAACGTGCTTGGTGTCTTCTCTGTCACCGGCAACCCCGAGGACAATGGTTACCTCACCGACCCCGAGTCGCAGCAGGTCATCAACGCCTACCTCGATCCTCAGGCTTTCCGCGATATCTACACTATCTCTATGCGCAACAACTACTGGAACTACTCCAGCCCGCGTACTATCAAACTCTCCGTGTCGTATAACTTCTAATATCAACGCGTAAAATATTATAAAGATGAAAAATATATATTGCAAATTGGTATTGGTTTCCCTGTTGCTTGTCTCATTCTCTGCGTCGGTGACGGCACGTGACTGCGCCTGGCAAAGGAAATCTACCGCGAGAAACGCTGCTGCTAGCACCAAGGCCGCCGCTTGCAAACGCGCTCAGAGTACTGCTGAGCTCAACGTCAACAACGTTCGCGCCTTGATTAACGGCTATGGCAATATGTGGTACGACGGTTCCGTCACCCAGTACCACCTGCCCAAAAACAGTAACACCTGCCCGCTTTACTGCGCTGCTCTTTGGATCGGTGGTACCGATGTCAACGACAACCTTCGAATTGCAGCTCTTCGTTTCGGTCAGGATGGTGACGACTATTGGCCCGGTCCCCTGAAAATCAACGGTACCGCCTCTGTCGACCTCCCCATCTGTAACTATTATGACAAGCACTTTGTCATCACCAAGGCCGAGGTGCTCTCCTTCATGGAACATTTTGATTACTCCGGTAACAATCCTGTTCTCGTGTCGGAGCTCTCCAACATCCCTGATGTTATCCTCAACTGGCCTGCCAAGGGTGAGGGCGACGACCTGACTAGCTACCTCGCTCCTTTCTATGATGCCGACCACGATGGTGTCTACAACCCCTACAACGGTGACTATCCTTGGTACGACTTCAACAACGACCTCTGCCCCCGTACGCTCAAACAGCGTTACCCCGAACGTAGCAGCGTTCGCATGCCGACAATGGAAGAGGAGGCTGGTATCGTCACCGGTGGTATCCTCTCCGACCAGGTGCTGAAGGGCGACCAGACCATCTGGTGGGTCTTCAACGATATGGGTAACACCCATACCGAGACCAAAGGTCAGCCTATCGGTATTGAGATCCGTGCACAGGCTTTTGCCTTCTCCACCAACGACAAGATCAACGACATGACCTTCTACTCCTATGAGATCATCAACCGCTCTTCCTATGAGTTGAAGAACACCTACTTCAGCCAGTGGGTTGACCCCGACCTGGGTAATGCACAGGACGACTTCGTCGGTTGCGACGTGCGCCGTGGTCTCGGCTACTGCTACAACGGTACCTCTACCGATAGCCCCGGAGCTGGTTCCTATAGCGGTATTCCTCCTGCAGTCGGTATCGATTTCTTCCAGGGCCCCTACATGGATCCTGACCTGAAGGACAATCCCAAGATTGATATCTCCTATATCGAGAACTCCACCAATGCTCCTCTGAAGAAGCTCCTCAGCCTCTACAAGATGAAGAAGGTGGGTACCAGCATTGACTCTCTCGATGCCCAGGGTCGTCAGGTCTATGACACTGTTGACATCTCCTACCATGCCGACGACTTCTTTGCCGCCGACCCCAAGAGCTGGTACTTCAAACAGAACGATGTTGTTGGAAACTGCGCCATCAATGGTGTCAACTTTGGTAACGGCATCGTCGACGACGAGCGTTTCGGTATGCGCCGTTTCGTGTACTACAACAACACTGCCTCCGGTATCAACGGTGAGCCCGACAAGGCTAGTGACTATTACTACTACCTCCGTGGTATGTGGACCGATGGTTCCCGTATGAAATATGGTGGAAATGCTCTGACCGGAAGCCTCGAGTGCGACTTCATGTTCCCGGATGATTCCGATCCTTGGCATTGGGGCACCAATGGTGTCGTCCCCGCCACCAACCCCGACGACTGGAACGAGATTACCGCCGGCAACAAGCCCAGCGACCGCCGTTTCATGCAGTCTGCAGGTCCCTTCACCCTCAAACCCGGTGCTCTGAACTACATCACCGTCGGTATTCCCTTCGCCCAGGCTACCTCTGGTAACAACTGGACTTCCGTCCAGCTGCTCCGTCAGATTGACGACGTCTGCCAGCGCCTCTTCGAGAACTGCTTCAAGGTCCTCGACGGTCCCGACGCTCCCACGCTGACCTGCCAGGAGCTGAACAACGAGATTATCCTCTATCTCAACTATGAGAACCCCAACTCCAACAACTACGGTGAGTCTTACTCCGAGGATTCTCCCGCTATTCCCAGCACCTACACCGACACTGCCGGAAACGTGAAGGCTTACGATACCAAGTATCGTTTCGAGGGTTATCAGATTTATCAGTTGAAGGATGAACACACCTCCATCGCTGATATCGACGACCCCACCAAGGCCATCCTGATCTTCCAGTGCGACCTTGAGAACTACTATGACTCTGTTATCGATGGCTCCTATGTTGTCAACGCCAACGGCGACTCCGTCCTCGAGAAGAACACCAGTCCCACGCTGCCTATCGGAACCCTCATCAACTACACCACTGATACCCGTACCGGTATCCTCTCTGGTAAGGTGATGGTTGAAGGCGCCAACAAGGGCATCCAGCACGTCTTCCGTGTGACGAAAGACCAGTTTGCCACCGGTCGTAACACCGACCTGGTGAACAATAAGGAGTACTACTTCATCGCCATTGCTTACGCTCACAACCGCTACAAGGAGTACTCTCAGACCGAGGCTACCTTCCTCGATGGTCAGAAAGAGCCCTACCTCGCTGGTCGTAAGCGCGAGAAGGACGGTGGTAGCATTGTTCCCATTGTGGCCATCCCCCATAGCCCCGCAGCTGAGGACGGTGGTAAGATTGCCCAGTCTGAGTTTGGCATGTGCCCGCAGATCACCCGTCTCGGCGGTTATGGTAACGGCGGTTCCATGCTGCGTCTCGACTCGGCTTCCATCCTCGAACTCATGGGTGCCAAGGGTCAGCAGGCCAAGGCTCCCGGTTACATGACCGGTTCGCTCAACAGCCGTGGTCTGGATGTCAATATCAAGATGAATGACGCCTGTCTTATTCCTCATCCCACCTATATCGAGAATGCCGGTCCTCTGAATGTCCGCGTTATCGATCCTCTGAAGATTAAGGAAGGTCGCTTCACCATCCTCTTCAAGAACTCCTCTGCTCGCGATACCGCCAATGTTAACGACAACACTCATTGGTGCATTATCCGTCAGGACGGCGGTCACTTTGACTCCGTGGAGACCAACGGTCAGATGCGTTACATTGACACCATCTGGTCCGACTTCTCCATCGGCCGTTACAACGAGCAGCTCTTCCTCGACCTGGGTATTGCCATCACCCTGGTGAACCCCAACGCCGCTGCCAGCCCCATCACGTTGCTCTCCTCTGACTCTACTCTGATCACCAGCAGCCCCTATTATGGCGGTGTTGCCCAGAAGGGTGCCCTGCTGAGCTCCGAGATAATCTTCGAGGATGAGAACAACCAGTGGTTGAGCGGTGTCCCCGACAACGATAACTACTATCTCTACAACTGGATCCACGCCGGTATGCAGTTTTCCTACATGTCGTATAGCAACTTCTCGCAGGTGAAGAACTCCGCTGTCAGCGCTGCCGATCCTTACATGGACGAGGACTACTTCACCGGTTACCAGACCTACGAGTCGGTCGGTGGTGGCATGATGACCACCCGTGAGCATACCTTCTCCAAGGATAAAGAACAGATGTTCGAGGATGTTGTGGGTGGTCTCTGGTCGCCCTACGCATTGGTCTCTGGCCAGGCGTTCCATCCCGGCTTCAACTTCTCGTACCTGATGTCCGACGATGATACGCTGAACTATCTGTCGCGTCTCTACCTCTCCGGCGACGGCTATGCCACCGGTGAGTATAAGAACAAACTCCAGCACCAGTTGAATGTGACTTCGTTCAACCGTTCGCTGATGTACAGCGACATGTCGCTGCTGCCCAGCGTGCGTATCGTCTTCACCTCCGATACTACCAAGTGGACCCGTTGCCCAGTTATCGAGATGTGCGATGACAAGACGCAGTCTGAGGGCAATGCCCGCAAGTTCATGCTCCGTCGTCATGCTTCCGTCAACAAGCTTGGCAAGACCAAGGCCCAGATGGCTTCTGAAGGCCTCAGCTATGTCGCCGGCAGTGTCGACGATCCCGAGTACATCAGCGCCAGCGGTATGGGTTGGTTCCCCGGCTATGCCATCAACACTGTCACCGGTGAGCGTCTGAACATCATGTTCGGTGAGGATTCCCGCTACGTGAACCACAACGGTCGCGATATGATGTGGAACCCCACGGGAGAGATGACCGAGGGTACGGGCAACTATATCCTTGGTGGCCGCCACTTCATCTATGTGATGAATGCCACCAACCAGCCCTTCTACAACTTCGCACTGCCTAGCGGCAATGCCACCGAGGTGCTGACGCACTACAAGACTCCCTCGTATGATGCCGGTCGCTGGGCCATGCGTATGCTTGCCTCTGCCGAGCGTCTCATGAACCGCTACATGACTCCCATCGCCAGTATCCCCTATGTGAACCACGGTGTCTCTCACGACGAGAGAAAGGTCCTGATTCCGCAGCGTGACTCTATCGCCATGCTCTATGCCTCTGTCGCATGGGTCAACATGCCTCTCGTCAGCACCCGCCATCAGTTCACCAACCCGATGGATATCCCCAACGATGTGACCATCAATATCGATGTCCGCAGCCGTTATGGCTCCTTCCTCGGACCCAACCTGACGCAGTCTGCCAGTGCCGGTATCGCCAGCGCCAACCGCGAGTTGCCCGCCTACCAGTTCGTGCTCTCTGCCAAGGATGCCGTCCTCGAAGGCCTCGCTGTCCGCAGCAATGCCAAACAGGCTTACATCGACTCCCTCCTCGGCCAAATCAATATCGTGCCGAATCCCTACTACAGCTATTCGCAGTATGAGACTTCCAGCCAGCTTGAGACCAAGGTGCGCATCGTCAACCTGCCCACCGGTATGGAGAACGGCAAGCAGCAAGGCTGTCTCATCCGTATCTACACCGTCGACGGTACTCTCGTCCGCACCATTGGACCGACGCCTGTCAACAAGACCTATGTCGACTGGGATCTTCACAACCAGACGGGTATTCCTATCGCTGGTGGTATGTATCTCATCCATGTCGATGTGCCTGGTATTGGCGAGCGTGTCATCAAGTGGTTTGGCACCATGCGTCCTGTCGACCTCAACTCCTTCGGATTCTAATAGTGTAAGAAAACAACTAAAATATTACAGACATGAAAAATATATTCAGAATATTTGCTGTAGTTGTGATCCTTACGGCGCTTACCGTTCCCACCGCCAAGGCTGGTAACGATGTACGCCGTGGTACCGCCGGCGCCTCTGAGTTGCTTCTCAACCCCTGGGCCCGCAGCACCGGTTGGGGTGGTGTCAACATCGCCAATGTTCGCGGACTTGACGCTATGTTCGGCAATGTTGCCGGTCTGGCTTTCGTCGGCAGCATTGAGGCTTCCTACACCAACACCATGCTCTATGGTGGTAAGACTGGCCTTTCCAGTGGCGCCGCTGTCAATGCCTTCGGCCTTGGCGTTCGAGTCTTCGATGCTGGCGTCCTGGGTATCTATGTGATGACCATGAGCTTCGGTGATATCGATGTTACTACTTTTGACAGCCCTGAGGCTGGTGTCAACGGCACCTTCGCCCCGAGCTACATGAACATCAATGTGGCTTATGCCCATAGCTTCACCCGTAGTATTCATGGTGGTGTCAATCTTAAAGTCGTCACTGAGAGCACTGACAACGTCACTGCCTCTGGTTTCGGTATCGACGCCGGTATCCAGTACGTGACGGGTGAGAACGACCAGTTGAAGTTCGGTATCTCCCTCAAGAACTGGGGTCCCTCGATGAAATTCGACGGTACCGGTCTCTCTCTCCAGATGATTGGTACTGGTGGTAACAACTTCACCGTCCAGACCCGTGCCGCTGAGATGGAGCTCCCCACCTGCCTCAACATCGGTCTCTCCTATGACTTCCTATTCGAAAAGTGGGATCAGCGTCTTACCGTCGCTGCCGCCTTCACCTCCAATGCCTTCCTGCGTGACAACTACACGCTCGGTTTGGAGTATAGCCTGCTGAAGATGTTCCAGCTCCGCTGCGGCTACATCTTCCAGCCCGGCCTGTGGGACAACGATGCTGCCACTGCCAACAACGGTTTCTGTGGTGGTGCCTCTGTCGATATCCCCTTTGCAAAGGACGGAAAGACTGGACTTACGATCGACTACTCCTACCGCACCGCGGCGCCTCTCAAGGGCACCCACGCTATTGGAGCCAGCTTCAGATTCTAAGGTCCGACGACACATTATCCTGGTTGGGAAAGGCTTTTTACGAAGCCTTTCCCACCTTTTTGAACCTCATAAAAATAGCATATTACAATGGCAGAAATAAAGTATTATAGCGAAGAAGGCCTTCAGAAACTCAAGGACGAGCTCCATCAGCTCATCGCCGTCGAGCGTCCCGCGGCTTCTGCCGCCATCGCTGAGGCTCGCGACAAAGGCGACCTTTCCGAGAATGCCGAGTACGACGCCGCCAAGGAGGCCCAGGGCCACCTCGAGGCTCGCATCTCCAAACTCCAGGAACTGGTGGCCAACGCCCGTCTCCTCGACGAAAGCAAGATTGACACCTCCAAGGTTCTTCTGCTCTCCATTATCACTATCCGCAACACCAAGAATAAGATGGAGCAGAAATACACCATCGTTCCCGAGAGCGAGGCCAACCTCAAGCAAGGCAAGATTTCCATCACCTCGCCGTTTGCTTCCGCTTTCCTCGGCCACAAGGTCGGCGATGTGGTTGAAGTCAACGTCCCCGCAGGGAAAATGTCCTTCGAACTTATTAAAATCGAACGATAATGGCTACCATCTTCAGTAAAATTGTGGCGGGAGAGATTCCTTGCTACAAAGTATTTGAGACCGAGCACTGCTTCGCATTCCTCGATATTAATCCCGTCGTGCGTGGCCACGTGCTCTGCATCCCTAAGCAGGAAGTCGACTATATCTTTGACCTCGACGATGAACTCTTCACCGAGCTCCATCTCTTCGCTAAACGCGTTGCCAAGGGTTTGAAGAAAGTTTGCCCGTGCATCAAAGTTGGTGAGGCTGTGGTAGGCATCGACGTGCCGCATGTCCATATCCACCTCATGCCTCTCAACAAGCCCGGCGATCTCAACTTCGGCCACCATGTGGAGATGACTCCCGACGAGCTGAAGAACCTCGCCGCAGAGATTGCCGCTGCCATCGAATAGCGCATTGGGGAACATCAGAGGGAATGACAAAGGTGTCGTTTCTGGTGTGTAAACTTTCTTAATAAACGTTAAAATGGCGTAAAATTGCAGAAATATTTTGCCAGTTTGTAAAAAGTGCGTATTTTTGCATCCGATTTAAGAAAGAAAAAGTAAAGAAAAAGTAAACGTAATACATTATGTATCTGACAAAAGAGAAAAAAGAAGAGATTTTTGCCCAGTATGGCAAATCTGCAAAAGATACCGGTAGCACCGAAGGACAGATCGCCCTTTTCACCTATCGTATTCAGCACCTCACCGAGCTTATGAAGCAGCACAAGAAGGACCAGGTCTCCGAGCGTGCTCTCGTGATGCTCGTTGGTAAGCGCCGCAAGATGCTCGATTATCTGAAAGAGACCGACATCGAGCGTTACCGCGCCATTGTCAAACAGCTCGGTCTGCGTAAATAATCGCAGGGGCTGTTTACCATTAACACAGGAAAATAGTTTTTCATATTTATTTGGTTATGGTTGGGTCTGCCCGGTTTGTCCGGGTAGACCTTTTTTTAGGTGAGAGGTGAAAGGTGAGATGTGAAAGGTGGGAGTGTTTTTAATATTATTTATTGAGTATCAATTTTTTTTTGTATCTTTGCACTTTCTTTTTGCCGGTTTGTAGATGCCCGCCGAAGGAGATAGAACTTTGAATATTAACACTTTTATGAGTTGTGGGGACGGTCCTCACGGCTGCGGTAAAGTAATAGAAAACAATAAAAACAAATGAACGAACACATTATCACTAAACGTTTCGATCTCGGCGATGGCCGCATGATTGAAATCGAGACCGGCAAGCTGGCCAAACAGGCCGACGGCGCTGCCGTTGTCCGCATGAACGACACAATGCTTCTGGCTACCGTCTGCTCGAAGAAGGAGGTGGGCGAGAACGTCGACTTCATGCCTCTCACCGTTGACTATCAGGAAAAATACGCTGCCATGGGTCGCTTCCCTGGCGGTTTCTTCAAACGTGAGGCCCGTCCTTCGGAGCATGAGATTCTCATCGCCCGCCTGGTCGACCGTGCCCTGCGTCCCCTCTTCCCCGACAATTTCCACGCCGAGGTGCAGGTCAGCATCACCCTCATCAGCGGCGACAAAGACACCATGCCCGACCAGCTGGCCGCTCTGGCTGCCGCTTCGGCTCTCGCCGTCAGCGATATCCCCTTCAACGGTCCCGTCAGCGAGGTGCGCGTGAGCTACCTCGACGGCAAGTATGTCATCAACACCCCCATGGAGGACATCGAGCGCGCCGACCTCGACCTCATCGTGGCCGCCACCGCCGACAACATCATGATGGTGGAAGGCGAGATGAAGGAGGTCAGCGAGGACGTGATGCTCAACGCACTCAAGGCCGCCCACGAAGCCATCAAGATCCAGTGCCGCGTGCTCGACGAGCTGACCATTGAGGCCGGCAAGACCGAGAAGCGCGAGTACTGCCACGAGGTGAACGACGAGGAGCTACGCCAGCGCCTCCACGACGCCGTCTACCAAAAGTGCTACGACTTCAGCAAGCAGGGTATCGCCAACAAGCACCAGCGTGAGGACGGCTTCGCCGCCATCAAGCAGGAGTTCATCGATGCCAACTATACCGAGGAGACCCTCACCGACGAGATCAAGTTCATGATCGACCGCTACTACCACGACACGGAGCGCGAGGCCATGCGCGACATGGTGCTCAATGAGCGCACCCGTCTCGACGGCCGTCAGCTCGACGAGATACGCCCCATCTGGTGCGAGACCGACTACCTGCCTTCGGCTCACGGTAGCGCCATCTTCACCCGCGGCGAGACCCAGTCCCTCAGCACCTGCACGCTGGGCACCAAGCTCGACGAGCAGAAGATCGACGGTGCCGTCATCGAGGGCATGCGTCGCTTCCTGCTGCACTACAACTTCCCCGGCTTCGCCACCGGCGAGGTCAAGCGTTCCGGCAGCACCAGCCGCCGCGAGGTGGGTCACGGCCATCTGGCCTGGCGCGCCCTCAAGGAGGTCCTGCCCACCGAGGAGGAATGCCCCTACACCATCCGCGTGGTCTCCGATATCCTCGAGTCCAACGGCTCCAGCTCTATGGCCACCGTCTGCGCCGGCTGCATGGCGCTGATGGATGCCGGCGTCAAGCTGCGCAAGCCCGTGGCCGGTATCGCCATGGGTCTCATCTCGAAGGGTGACAAATGGGCTGTGCTGAGCGATATCCTCGGCGACGAGGACCACCTCGGCGACATGGACTTCAAGGTCTGCGGCACCCGCGACGGCATCACCGCCTGCCAGATGGATATCAAGGTCGACGGCCTCAGCTACGACGTGTTGGCCAAGGCCCTTGAGCAGGCTCGCCAGGGTCGTCTCTACATCCTCGACAAGATCCTCGAGACCATCCCCGAGCCCCGCGCCGACTACAAGGACTTCGTGCCCCGCATCGAACAGATCAAGATTCCGAAAGACTTCATCGGTGCCGTCATCGGCAAGGGTGGCGAGGTCATCCAGAAGATTCAGGCCGAGACCAACACCATCATCAATATCGAAGAGGAAGGCGATTTCGGTATCGTCGACGTCGCTTCGTCGAACAAGGACGACATCGCTGCCGCCCTCAAGTGGATCAAGGACATCTGCACTGTTCCCGAGGTGGGCGATATCTTCAATGCCAAGGTCGTCTCGATTGTCGAGTTCGGTGCCTTCATGGAGTTCTTGCCCGGCAAGGAAGGCCTGATGCACATCAGCGAGTACGAGTGGGGCCATCCCGCCACCCTCGAAGGCCTCATCAAGGAAGGCGACGAGTTCCAGGTCAAGGTCATCGCCTTCGACGAGAAGAACGGCAAGATCAAGCTCAGCCGCAAGGCCCTCCTGCCCAAGCCCGAAGGCTATGTCGAGGAGAAGCCCGCCCGTGGCCCGCGCCGCGAAGGTGGTGACCGTGGTCCCCGCAAGGACGGTGACCGTGGTGGCCATGGCCGTCACGAAGGCGGCAACGGTGGCGAGCGCCGCAGCTCCGGCAACGGCGAAGGCCGCCGTCGCTAATCTGCCGACAAATATTTCACCATATAAAAAGGGCATCCTTAGGATGCCCTTTTCGTTTGTATTGACCGTCTTCAAAAAATATTTATATCCTTAATATATTGCCATATAGTACTCTATTGGTTTTGGAATAACCAAAGAAATATTGCCATAGGTTTTGAATGTGTTAATGGGTGTTATTTTTCGATGCCGTAGAGTTTTTTCCAGTAAGGAGAGTTGACGGGACGCACCATGTACTCTTCTGTATGTAATCCTGTGGGGCGACGTTTCTCGAGCTGGCGGTTGAGCACGTCGGCGATGCCTACGATGGCGCAGTATACTTCGTTGTCGAATACCATCAGTTTGTATGACACCGACAGCTGCAGCACGTTGGCTTCGGTGCGGCTCTGCAGGTAGCGAGCCAGCGTGGTGTCGGGCAGGCGTGGCTGCACTTGGTGTGCGTCTATGGTTAGCCCTGTGTTCCGCAAAGCGTTCTGCATGTCGTCGTATAGTCTGCGAACCGTGGCTCGGTCGGGCGCTATGCCGCCCTTGAAGTCGAAGCGTTGTTCGCCGGTGTCGCCACCGAATTCAAAGTGCACGTCGGTCTTGTTCTTTACACGTTGCTCACCCACGACGACGATAATCCAGTCGCCCTTGCCGTGACCTTCAAGTATATGGTTGGCGAAGCGCTGAAAGGCGGGGTTGGCTTGGGTGTCGGCGTTGGCCGAGTAGAAAGTGAAGCGTTTCGTGCGGTCGTGATGCTGCATGGAGTAGAACTCGTTGGCTACATAGTTGAAGCCGCCGAGCTGTGCGAGATGCCAGTCGAAGTAGCTCAGGCCGTTGTCGCCCACCCCGATGGGGTTGACGATGGTGACGCTGGAGCCGCGCTCCACGTGGCTGCCGTATTCCTCATTGACGCAGTATTGGTTCACCACCATCATGTCGGTCTTGGGTCCTGCAGGCATGGCTGCCGCAAGGTTCTTGATGCGCAGGTTGGTGGATGCCGCCACCGACTTGATGATTTCTTCCACCGTCAGATTCAGCTTCAGCGTCAAGTCGCCGAAGCTAATGCTGCGTGCCGGCCAGTAGATACCCTCACGTTGCAGGCTTTTCACCAGCATCATCTCGTTGATGGCTTCGGCGTTGTCTTTGAGTTCCTGCTCTTTCTTCTCATCATCCATCACGTCGCTGAACGAGCTTCCCACCAGTCCCGCCGGCACAGCGAAGATGGCGATGCCGAGGATACCCACCAGACAGGCGATAATCTGTCCTGCGAGGGTGACTGGCGGCATGTCGGCGAATCCCCCGGGGTCGCCGATATACTGTGCAAAAGCCCATACCACTGACGTCCATCCGTTCTCGTACACTTCGGGTTGCACTTCGTGCTCCACAAAGTAAAGAATGAAGGAGAGAATAAGCGTCACAATGGCCAGGAACTGCAGCGACACCAGCAATTCGCGTTTTTTGTTGCTTATGGCTTCACTCAGTACGCGGAAGGCCTTCATGTAGCGGAACACACGCATCAGTCGCGCTATTCGCAGTGCCTTGAGCAGAGAATAAGGGATTGGCAGCAGAAATGCAATGTAAAAGGTATAGGTGGAGAGGATGTCGATAAGCCCGTAGAACGAGAAACAGTAGCGCACTCGGCCCCAGAAACCCTTATATTTGGGGTCGATGAGGTCGGCACACAATATTCTCAACGTCACCTCGATGGTAAAGAATATGGTGGTGAAGAGGTCAATGGCCTTAAGCCATTCGCCGTAGCGGTTGGCAATGCCGTCAAACGTCGAAAGGAAGACCTCTATGGTGCTGATGATAATCAGTCCAATGATGGCATAGTCCACCCAGTTCTGCCATTGTCTTGTGCGCAGGTTGTCGTCGAAGACACGAGCCAACTCATGCTTGAATTTCTTCATCATTCAAACATTAACAAATTAACACGTTAACACACTAACGCATTAACACATTTATTTCCGTTTGGCGGCAGCACGCTCACGTGCCAGACTTTCTTTGGTCCGTTCAATCTCGCGCTTCAGGCTTTCGATGCGGCGGTCGTGGCTGGCGGCACGCTCGATTTTCTGTTTGCGATAACTGGCCTTGCTGCTGGTCGAGGTGGCACGCTTGACGAGGTCGGCATAGTGTGCATTGTCTCTTTTCTTTGCCTCGCGCTCGTCGGCGACATCCTTGCGGAGGTCGATGAGGCGCTTGCGGTAGTATTCTACGCTCATGGTGTTGGCTATTTGAGTTTATAGGTATCGGAAACTTTCTTCCAATAGGTGCAGTTCTCTTTCTTGGTGCGCTCAATATCAAGCATAAATACACCTACGAACTTATAGAGGTTCAAACCAAAGTCATCACGCTGGCGGAAGAAGACAACACGCCTATGGTCGAAGGTACTCAGAGCATTTAGTACGTGGTTAGGGTAGCCATTCTCTTTTTTCGGTCGTTCTTCAATGAGATTTCCATCCTCCAAGAGTTTGTTTTCCCATAATCTATTGGTGGCATCGGGAGCCCAAAGCATTGTCTTTTCGTCAATGTCGGCACCTGCAGCACGGAGGAAGCCTTTGTGCTTGGCCTTGATGCCGAAAATGTCGCAAGCATCGTCGATGGTCTGGACATAGATATTGTCGTCCACATTCAGGCAACCTTTCTTCTTGTAGTACTTGGCATCGTGCAAGACATAGCCATCCCACGGAATGAACTTGTCGCCCAAGTTCTTGATGCGGCTGCGAATTTCATCCACCACCTTGTCGATTTCCTTGTGGACAGCTTCAAGAGGCTGGTCGCAGTTGACAACCCTGACATCCACTTTGCCACGCTTTGCCACTTCCGCATTGCGAAGCCTGTCGCGCTCCCTCTGTTCTTCGGTGGTGTAATGGTACTTCTCGTTGACTTCCACCACCATCTTCACCTGCGGCAGATAGAGGTCGGCCAGGGCATACTTGTCCTTCTCTCCACGATTGACATACTGCTGAAAGACAAACTGCACGCGGTCATCACCCAACCGATGCCATATACGCTGAATTACATACGACTCATATGGTTTGCGGGAGATGTTCTTGAATGATTGAACAAGATAGTTCAGCCGCAAATCGTTAGTAATATTTTGTCTCATCGCTATTTTCTTTTAGTTAGAACAGGATCTATCTGAAGAATAATGGTCACGTCCGCATTTTGTACAACGGATTTCTCCATTTGGGAACACCTTGTATTTGTGTCCTTTATCCGAACACTCTATGCCTGGACTTATAGGATATTCTCCATACGAAGCACGGATCCCACATTTTGTGCAAAAAATAATATCTTTCTGTATTGTGAAGCTATGTCCTTTTTCGTTACATTCATTATAAAGACCTGTTTTGCCTCCACATTTGGAACAAAAGATTGTTCCATTTGATGCTGTTTTTAATTTGTGTGCCATAATAATTGTTGTTTTGACTATTAATGCTTCGTTGATTGAAAAGCAGTGGTAGGCTGTTTGCCCACCACTGCCATAGATTGCCGCAGGCCTTTACTTGCCAGCGGCGGTGATGGTGACGCCGTTGTCGGCGAGGGCGCTGTCGTCGGCGTTGGCCACCTGGACCTTGATGCCGTAGAGCTCTTTCACCTTGTCCTCAAAGTTGCCCACCTGCATGTTGCCACGCACGGTCAGTTCGCCACCCTTGGCATCCTTGGCGCGGATGGAGGCGAGGGTTGCATCGTCGTCGGCGAAGCGGGCGCCGTTATAGACGCGCAGGGTCGAGCCGAAGGCTTTCTTGAATTGGTCGCGAAGGGTCTTCACCTTCATGTTGCCGGTCATTTTGATGTCTGCCATAATTAAAACGTTTTAATGGGTTAATAAAAGGGTTGATTGTTTACGAAAATATGATTCCCTTGCCGCGCTTGGTGGAGTTGTACTCCATCAGTATCTGTTTTATCTTCTTGCAGTCGCTCTTCGAGAGACAGTAGGCGGTCACTGTGCCACCCACGGCCTTGATTTCGATGTCGGCACCGATGAGGTGCTGGTCGATGCGGATGCGACGTATGAAGCGGAATGCCAGCACATCCTCGTCCACGCCTATCATGGTGAGGTTGCGCTTGCGCACGGTGAGGGTCTCTTCGTCGGTGTCGACGATGAGGTGCCAAGGAGTAGCGGCGTTGATAATCTTGCCGTTAGCGGCCAGTGCCGCCTCTGTGGATGTGGCTTCGAATCTCATTTGTACTCTCCGCGTGCGGCTTGGCCGATAGTGATGTTGTTGGGTACACAGACCTTGCCCTCTTTGTCCTTAATCTGTACAGTGACGCCGAAGTTCTGGTCGAAGAGTTTCTCAGCATCGCCCACCTTGGTCGAGCCTTTGATTTTCAAGCCGTCTGCCTTGGTGTTCACCTCCTTGGTGGTCTTGCTGTTTAGGGCCGCGAGGGTCATCTCGGGGTCGGCAAGCTTCTGACCTTTATAGAAAGCCAGCTGGAGCTCGAAGGCTTTGAGGAAATCGGCCGAAAGGGTTTTCAGCTTCTTGTTAGGTGCCACGGTGAATTCTGCCTTGTTGAAGGCATCTTTGATGTTGTTGATTAGTCCCATGTTCTGTTGTTTTTTATGGTTGTTTTTTATGTTTGTATATACAATAAAAAAGCCGTGAACTTTGATTGTTCTGACGGAGGCTCTGGTAAAACCCTTACTGCAACAAGAAAGCTCACGGTATCCGTGAGCGTTTCCCCTTTCTTTAGCAGTAAGTTGTGAAAGAAATTTACCAGATTTCCATCAGCAAAAGAAAAGCGAATACGCTTCAATATGTCTGTATGTCTATACTATTCTTCTGTCTTTATGCCATATATTGATGTTTTGATTTCACGGTGCAAAGTTACGCATTATTTTTGAATCTGCAAAATATTTTTAGGGGGACATCAGTAAATGCAACCCTAAATGATGACATTTCACATTTTTTAATATGCCCGCTTGTGATGGACAAATTCTCGACTGATTTTTAGAATTAGAAATCGAATTTGACATAATGTAAAGTGACCGCCGAAAGATCGCCGAAGGATTGTAGACTGAATGTGCTGGAAATAAGTTGTTTGTATGTTGAAGTTGGTATAAGTGTCATTTGGTTGATTTTCAGCGTAGTTGCTTTGTTCGCAAAGAAGGCACATATAACCCACGAAGAAGGGACATAGAAAGGACTACAAGGACTTGTCTCATCAAGCTCGGCAGGCACACCACGTGCCCCGTATTGAGCAGATCAAGATTCCGAAGGACTTCATCGGTGCCGTCATCGGCAAGGGTGGCGAGGTCATCCAGAAGATTCAGGCCGAGACCAACACCATCATCAATATCGAAGAGGAAGGCGATTTCGGTATCGTCGACGTCGCTTCGTCGAACAAGGACGACATCGCTGCCGCCCTCAAGTGGATCAAGGACATCTGCACTGTTCCCGAGGTGGGCGATATCTTCAATGCCAAGGTCGTCTCGATTGTCGAGTTTGGCGCCTTCATGGAGTTCCTGCCCGGCAAGGAAGGCCTGATGCACATCAGCGAGTACGAGTGGGGTCATCCCGAGACCCTCGAAGGTGTCATCCATGTGGGCGACGAGTTCCAGGTGAAGGTCATCGCCTTCGACGAGAAGAACGGCAAGATCAAGCTCAGCCGCAAGGCCCTCCTGCCCAAGCCCGAAGGTTATGTCGAGGAGAAGCCTGCCCGTGGCCCGCGCCGCGAAGGTGGCGACCGTGGTCCCCGCAAGGACGGTGACCGTGGTGACCATGGCCGTCACGAAGGCGGCAACGGTGGCGAGCGCCGCAGCTCCGGCAACGGCGAAGGCCGCCGCAGATAAGCCTCTGCGAGCTGTAAATAAACAGAACGAGCCGCCCGATTGGGTGGCTCGTTCTGTGTTTATTGGCTAAATTAATGCGCTAATAAATAACGTATAAAATCATCCGAGACGTTTGCCATTTCGTTTTTGTCATAGATATACAGTAGTGTAATGTTGATAACCTCGTCATCAATCTTTTCCAAGGAGAATGTTATCACTCTCATGCCACCGCTTTTTCCTTTTCCTTTGGATACAACGGCAAGCCTTACTTTCCGTATTCCATTGCCCAAGTCAACACCTTGGAATGGGTCGTTGCGGAGGCTATTGAGGAACTCCGCGTAATCGCTTGCCAAAGAACGGTACTTCTTGGCGTAGCGTTTCATCTGTCGGACGAACTCTGGATGCGTGGTGATATTGACTGTCATGCCTCTTCCATTAGTTCAGCCAATAACTCTTCTGCCGGACGGCCTATAGTGCGCCCCTCGGCAGCAGCCTTTCTTACATTGGAAACGCCCTGTTTCACGCTTTCTGCCATTCGCTTGGCAGCCTCAAGTTCTTCGGGTGGGAGTGTCTTGGCATAAGCCTCCATGTTTTTGCGGAGAGCCTCGGCTTCCTCCTCGGCATGTAGACGTACACGAAACGCCTTGCGCACCGCTTTGCTCTGCGACATATACATCGCCCACAGAGCCTCAGCAGGAGTGTATTCGTTTCTAATCGCTGTGTTCATGTTATTTGCATTTGGTCTTATAACGCAGAGAAAGAAAAAATATTTTGTCATGTTAAATGATTTGTGTAAATTTGCATTTGAAAATAAATAAAAAATGATGTGGATATGACGCACTCGGCCAAGATAACACCTCAAACACTGCGAGTTGCAGATACACGTTTTGTAGAAACGTTTCGATTCAAGAATGGGCATAATGTCCCAATATTTGATGTTGAAAGTATGCATGGTCTGAATCAGATTATTGGCTATTCGAAATATGTCTTGCGCTGAAAAAAGTTGACACAAAAGTGACAACCTAAATCAGCAAACCACAGAGAGTCAAGATACGCTGTGAGTCAACTTTGTGCACTGGCTGGTGTGACACGACAGGCCTTTTTTTTGATGCTGGCGAACTCACAACCACTGTCGATGAACCCCAAACCTATGGCAACTCCGTCCGCCTCGTCAAGGAGGCAACCAACTAAAACGGTATAGTTACATATAAAAAAAGCAGGGTGCCTACGGGCACCCTGCTTTTTTTTATTTCTGTTGGAGTTCTAGAGTCATCTGTCGGAGGGAATCAAGGAAGTTTTCGGGGGCTTCGACTTTTTTGAAATTGGTGATGGCCAGTTCAATCCAGGGAATGGCATCGGCGGGTGCAGTATCGGAGATTATCTGGCCAATGAAGAGGCTGCTGATGCCGCGTTCGAAGTCGTCAGTGGTATCGGCGTTACGTATTTTGAGGAGTTTGAGGACGTCGTTTCGCCGGTTCTGCTCCATGCAGCGGGAGAGCAAATCCTGGACTGCGCTGAAGGGCTCGTCATCTTCCATGGCAGCACTCCAACAATTGGCCATCATCTGCTGGATATCGGGACTCTTATTGTCGAGGTGCCACTGGAGTAGGAAAACTTGATTGAGATAGCTTGGGTAGATGTCGACGGCCTTTTGGAGGTAGAGAAGGGCGCTGTCAGCGTTATTGAGATTCTCGCCATAGATGATGCCGAGAGTTCGTGCGGCATCGGCTTTCTCGCTGGGCCGTTGGTAGCCTTGGTAGGCACGACGCAGGTGATGGGTGGCTGTGTTGAAGGCTTGTAGGTAGTATTCCGCGATACCGAGGTTGTAGTGGGCGCGATAGTGCGTGTCACATTGCGTGACAGTGCGCACAAAGTAGGGTGCGGCCTCCTCATAGTTCTCGTTCATGGTATAGTATAGTCCGAGTTGATAGCCTGCCGAGGGGTTCTCGTTGTCGTCCATTAAAAGCTTGAGGCAGGTGGAATCGAGATACATGCCCCATATATCCGTGGAGTAATCGTCGAGCAACGCCTCGAGGAACCGTGTATGACCGCCGAGAAGGGCTTTGTCGCCAGGATGTTTCGCCAACAGACGCCGTGTTAGGCTGTCGGCTTCGAAGGTAAAGAGCTGTCCTTCGGTGAAGTTGACTCGGACAGAGTCAAGGTTTTCTCCTTCAGCAAGGTTTTTTAGCGAGAATACGCGGTGCATGATGCTTTGTGTGAAATAGTTCAGCACGATAGTCTCTTTTTTGAGCACCACAGCAGGGCGGTCGTTTGTGGGGTCGAACTCGTCAAGCAGTTGGTAAGCCGACAGGTACTGCCGGTCGGCAATCATCTTGTCGACTTTCTTGAGAATGGAGCTTTCTTTCTGCGCAAAAGCAGAACCTGTCAGGGTTATCAGAAAGAGAGTAAAGACGATGCGTTTCATGGTCTGGATATTATTTGTGGAATAATAAGGTTATTTCTTCTTTTTGTAGTGGAAGTCGGCAGAGGCGAAGAGTCCAACAATGGGGAGGAAGAGGTATATGTAGCCTTCGATGCACTCGATGGTGAGCATGGTGATGGCCTCGAAGACTACGAGGAAGCAGAGCGCAGAGAGGAGGCAGCGGCCGAATTTCCGGGTGCGCACTGTATCGGTAATCAGTTTAGCTATCGTCATCAGCAGAACAACCACATGGTAGACAATCATAATCCAGACTCCTGTGAAGGCAGCGAAGTCATCGGTAATGCCAGCGACGGAGGCACCCAGTAACATGGCTGCGACAATCCAACTCCATTCACGCCATTGCTTCTCGTTGAGGCCCATGCGGTCGCTCTGGTGGGCAATGACTTGGAAGAGGATATTGAGCATGACGTAGATTACAAAACTGAGCATGGCCACGCCAAGCAACGACCAGCCGATACTCACTATCTGCCTTTGGCAGAACCATCCGACGCATATTTCGGTGCGCCCGAGGTCTGTATCCTCGAAGAGAGGCAGGTCGCCGGAAAAGCAGTAGTAATAGATTGCTGCCACAGCAATCCACCACATGGAGTAGAGTAGGGGAAAGAGGCTACGTTTTTCCTTGTGGTAGATGAGATTTGAGGTGATGCACAGGGCAACTGCCAGTACCATGAGGAGGATTGGTATTGTAATGGGGTGCAGCCCAAGGGGATTGTCGTGATGAAGTCCGAGCAACTCGGGAATATTGCTCATCGGGGCATTCTCATGTATGTAATCGGAAAGGGTAGAAAAAATCATATCTTTATTCTTTACTCATAATTCATAAATCATAAATCTGAATTCATCACTCCTCATTCATCACTTCTATTGCGAGTCGGTAGCCCTCTAGTCCGAGACCGCAAATCATGCCGCGGCAGGCGGAGGTGATGAGGGAGTGGTGTCGGTAGTCTTCGCGTGCGAAGATGTTGGAGAGGTGTACCTCGATTTTGGCCGCAGGAACAGACAAAAGGGCGTCGCGCAGGGCTACGGAGGTGTGGCTGTAGCCACCAAGGTTGACGATGAGACCGTCGGCGCTGAAGCCTGTCTGCTGGATGTAGTTGATAAGCTCTCCTTCCACATTGCTCTGGTAGTATCCAATCTCCACCTCGGGGAAGGCGGCGCGCAACTGTTTCAGTTTCTCTTCCATCGTGACGCAACCATATACCTTAGGCTCCCTCAGTCCTGTAAGGTTCAGGTTCGGCCCGTTGATGATCTCTATATGCTTCATATCTTTTTTGGTACGCAGGCGTCTCGCCTGCGTTATATTAACTCATATAAACCCAATAACGAAAAAGGATGCCAATTATTGTGATAAAAAAAGAAAGCCACTCGATAAGAGTGGCTTTCGTGGTTTGTATTATCTAATTGGATTAGAAAAATTCTACCGAAATTAGATGATACCCTGAGCAACCATGGCATTAGCAACGCGCATGAAGCCGGCGATGTTGGCACCCTTCACGTAGTTGATGGTACCGTCGGCCTGCTTGCCGTGCTCGACGCACATGTCGTAGATGTTGTTCATGATGGTGTGGAGGTTCTTGTCGACCTCTTCAGCGGTCCAGTTGCGGTGCTCAGCGTTCTGGCAGATCTCGAGACCAGAGGTGGCAACACCACCAGCGTTGACAGCCTTACCGGGGCCGAAGGGCACCTTGGCAGCCTGGATGGCGGCGATAGCGGCGGGCTGGCAACCCATGTTGGAGACCTCAGCAACATACTTCACGCCATTGGCGAGGAGCATCTTGGCATCTTCCTCGGCGAGCTCGTTCTGGAAGGCGCAGGGCATAGCGATGTCGCACTTCACGGTCCAAGCCTTCTTGCCGGCGGTGAACTTGGCCTTGCCGGGGAACTTGGTGGCCATATCCTCAACTTTGTTGCGGTTGCTGGCACGCATCTCGAGCATGTAGTCGATCATCTCTTTGGTGATACCGTCGGCGATTTCGCAGACACCGTCGGGACCGGAGATGGCGACGACCTTGGCACCGAGTTCGACGGCCTTGGTGGCAGCACCCCAAGCAACGTTACCGAAGCCAGAGAGGGCGATGCGCTTGCCTTCCATCTTGTCGTTCTGCTGTTTCACCATGCGCTCGACATAGTAGATGGCACCGAAACCAGTGGCCTCGGGACGGATGAGGGAACCACCCCAGCCGTAGCTCTTACCGGTCAGAGCACCAGTGCTGTGCTCACGGGCCAGTTTCTTGTAGGCACCATAGAGGTAACCGATCTCACGGCCGCCGACACCCACGTCACCAGCGGGGCTGTCCTGATCGGGACCGATGTTGCGCCACAGCTCATACATGAAGGCCTGGCAGAAGCGCATGATCTCAGCGTCGCTCTTTCCAACGGGGTCGAAGTCGGAACCACCCTTACCACCGCCGAGGGGCAGCATGGTGAGGCTGTTCTTGAAGATCTGCTCGAAGCCGAGGAACTTCAGCATGGAGACGTTGACGGCTTTGTGGAAGCGGAGGCCACCCTTGTAGGCGCCGAGGGCGGCGTTGAACTGCACGCGGTAGCCGAGGTTGGTGCAAACCTCACCCTTATCGTTGACCCAGGTCACACGGAAAGTGAAGATACGGTCGGGCTCGACAATGCGCTCAACGATTTTGTTCTTCTCGAACTCGGGGTGTTTGTTGTATTCTTCCTCGATGGTTTCCAGAACCTCGCGGACAGCCTGCAAGTACTCGTTTTCACCAGGATGTTTGGCCTCCAGGTTGGCCATGATTTCGTTTACTTTCATGATATACAATAAATTAGGTTAAACTTAATTTTTTATTCAGTTCAGCAAATGTACAATTAAAATTTTATATGGAAAAATAAATTTTGTAATTTAACATAATTATTTTTCGTTTATCAATAGTAGCACGTATCGACGAAGTTTTTGATGCGGGGTTTCACATATTCACGCTCTTCGATGAAGGCCATGTGGCCAACGTTGTCGAGAATGAGAATCTCGGCGTGATGGGGTATCATGGCCTGCGAGATGGCGAGTTCAAGAGGGATACGGTTGTCGTTCTTTCCGTAAATAAACAGTATGGGAACCTCGAGTTGGCGTAGGACGTCGATGCGTGAGGGTCGGTTCATCATGCCGTTCTGGGCAGCAATGATGGACTCGGAACGTGTCTCGAGGCATTGGTCCTGCAGGTCTTTGATATCTTGCGAGAGCCCCGTGCGGTTGTGGTCGTCGAAGAGGGTGGGCACAAAGTTGACGATATAGGAAGCGCGGTTTTCTTTCACCTGCTCGCAGATGGCCTGACGCCAATGGCGATGTTCTTCGCTGTCGGGGAGCGCATGCGAGTTGATGAGCCCGAGGCCGCGGAGTAAGTAAGGATGTTTCTCAGCGAAGGCGAGAGCGACGTAGCCTCCCATGGAGTGACCAATCATGACGCATTGGTCGACGCCAGCTTCGTCGAGGACAGTCTTCACCATGCGTGCCATGAAGTCCATGGAATGGGTCTCGCTAAAGGTCTCGGTCTGTCCGTGACCCGGCAGGTCGATGGTGATTACGCGTAGATGGTGCATGTAGCTCAGCACGTAGGAGCTCCATACATCAAGGTTCTGCAAAAAGCCATGAAGCAGAACCACGGTTTTTTTGTTGTTACGACCTTCGTCGCGGTAGTGGACCGTGTGGCCGTCGACCATGATTGTACGGTGTTGTTCCATATTTCTCTATTTTTCGCGGAGTCGGACGGAAACGCCCGATTTTCCTTGACGTTTGACGTTGACATTACCGTAGGGCGAAATGATGATATGAGCATCGTTGATGCCCTGCTGGTTCATGAAGTTGTGGATGATGTTTCCTTGCTCGAGGGATAGGTTGTAGCAGAGTTTGTCGTTGGTGCCGGCAACGTCGATGCAGAACTCGGCCACGCCCGTGGGGTTGTTGCGGAGAAACGATGCCAACTGTTCGAGCTGTAGTTTGGCAATGGGAAGCAGTTCGGTGGAGTGCTCGTCAAACTCGACGGCGTAGAGTGGCACGGGCTTGTCGAGAGCCACGAAGACGGGGAAGGTGTAGCCTTTCATGCGCTGCTTGCCTTTGCTCTTGTTGTCGATGATGACGGCGGGGACGAAGTAAAGGCCGGCATCGCCGATGACGGCATAGCGTTTGTCTTTGTGAATGTTGATGTTGATGATGTTGCTCTCGCCGGAGCAGTCAATCATCTGTGTCACCGCCTGCTGTGTAAGGTCTGCCACGCGGATGCGTAACAGCGATGATTCCATTCCGAGAATATCAAGACTATACGAGGTATAGGAGTTGGAAGCATCGTGCCATGTGGGGAAACTGAAGCAAGTGTATTGACCAAGGTTGGTATTGGCGGAGTAGTAAATGCGCTTCTCGTCGGGGCTGAAGCTGAGGGAGGTCTCGCTGTAGCCTGTATTGATTTCCTTGCCGATATTCTGGGGCTTAGACCACGAGGTCCAGTCTTGGATGTTGGTGCGGGTGACGGAATAGATGTCGGTGTAGCCCAAACTACCATGTCCGTCGGAGACGAAATAGAGGGTCTTGAGGTTGCGGCTTAGGATAGGGCTGCGTTCGGAGTAGGGAGTGTTGATCTTGTCTCCGAGGTTGATGGGAGTTCCCCAACTGTTGTTGATGTAAGGAATGAAGTAGAGGTCGCTGGCCAGCGCGGTGTCGCCGTGGAAGTAGGCTCCCGAGCGTTGGAGATTGTAGCCATTGGGACGGTCGGAAGCGAGGAGTATGCCGCTGCCGTCGGGCAGCATATAGGCATCGGTCTCGATGTAGTCGGTGTTGACGGGGTAGGGAGGAATGTCGGTCACGCGCCAGTTGTCGCCGTCGCGTTCTGCCATCATGATGTTTCCTTCCGACCCCAGGAGCATGCGGTTGCCGTCGGCATAGAAGCTGAAGAGCGTGAGGCCGTCGTTGACGGTGGAGGCTGCGAAAGGCACCTCACCGGCGGGACGCCACTGGCCATTTTCTTTGACGGCGTAGCATATGCGGCGGCTGGAACCTGCGGCACGGGTGAAGTAAAGTTTGCCGTCGGCTTTGTTGAGGCAGGGATGAATGATGTGGTAGGTGGCGCTGAGTTCGCGGGTGACACGGCGTCCTGAGGCAGGAGCCGAGAGCACTTTCACTATCTCGTTGTATTGTCCACCATATTCATTCTCGAAGCAGAGGTCGAATTTGCGTATGCGTTCGAGTGCTGCAGCATAGTTGGAGGTGGCCAACTGCACCTGAATCATGCGCTGCAGGGGTACGATGGCGATACCTTTGCCGGTGAAGCGGCGCACGTAGTCGGCATAGCGAGTGTATTCCACCTCGAGGAAGTCTTCCATAAGGTTGATGCGGTCGATACGTTCGGCGTTGTCGAGGTCGTTTTCGACAGAGCGCTGATAGGGGAAGTCGGGGTTCTCCTTGGCGAAGCGTTTGATGGGCTCGCCATTGCCTTCGGCGGAATGCCAAGAGTAGTAGCGGCTGTAGACTTCGCTGTAGTTTTGATCGAATTTAAAGTGCTGGAGGTAATAGCGGGCAGCTTCGACGTCGCGGTGTTTTTTTAGGATGCGGCACATCTCGGTAATGGCTTTCTCCGCCAGCTGGATGTCGGGATAGGTATTGGCGAAGACGGCATAGTCCATGGCCGTCTTACATTTGGCAAAGGTAACTTCGAGGAGTTTGTCTAGGCGGTCGCGGGCCTGCTGGCTCTCGTCGCTGGTGGGGTAGCGGTCGATGAATTTCTTGAAGGCTTCGACGTCGTTGGTGCGGCTGGCATCGGCATAGGCCAAGCGGCTTTTCTGCTTTTCGGCAGCACGTTGTACCGACGGGCTCAGCGGGAATCGTGCCGCCACGCTGTCGGCCTGACCTTCCTCGTTTACGCCTTCAAAGAGGCCAGGGGCCAGTTTGGCAAGGCGTGCCTCCATCTGTTCTGCTTCGGCGGTGCCGGGGTATATGTCGATGAAGTGATAGTAGGATTCGGCGGTACCTTTCTTGAGGTCCTCGTCATAGACTTGGTTGATGCGGCGTTGGCGCAGTAGTCGTACCATGTCCATGTCGATGCTGAAAGCTTCCATATAGGTGTCCAGTTCGACGCGCGACATGTCGGTGCGCAACTCGAGCGTGTTGTAGGCGGCATCGGTGATGGCCTGTTTGGTTTGACGGATGATGGGAAGGGTGATTCCGCAACGCACCAGGCGTCCCAACTCGCCAGTCTTGTCTTTCTCGATGAGCTGTATGTGGCATTGTTCGGCTCGCTGGATGTATTTCATGGCCATGGGCAGATTGCGCATGGGATGCGAGTTGTCGAAATAGAATTGGGCCAGATTGTAAAGGGCTTCGACATTGTCGGGAGCCTTGGCATAGGCTTTGTTGAGTTTGGAGAAACGTGCTTGATAGTCGCCGAGGGAGTCGACCAGCGAGGTTTGTGCGAATGTTGCCGTGGCGGCGAGCCAACAGCCGATTATGAGGAGTGGCTTTTTCATTTTCAGACTATTTTATTGAGCCTAAGATGTCTTTGAATTCGAAGTCCATATCGTCAAATGTGTCCTTGGTGGTTTCGAGACGGAATTCCACTGCCGTTTTGTTGTTGGTGAAGTAGGTCATGTAGAACTGGTAGTCTTTCTGGTCGGCGGGGTTGGTATAGGCACCGATGTAACCGATTCCGCCGCTGGAGGGCAGGCCGTCGCCTTTGCTGTATTCCTTCAGCGACTGATAGGGTTGTGCCACATAGCGGTTGTATGCCAGCTCGTAGAGGTCGCCGGAGTAGTTCTTGTTGACGTAGATGCGCAAAAAGGGCAGGATGGTGTCACCTTCGCTGTCCACGACCACATGGCCTGTGTAGCAGTAGAGGTAGACGTCGCCACCTTCGGGCAACTCAAAGGTGCGTAGATATCTCCAATCCTCATTGTTGAGGCGGAAGGTGACTTTGGTCCCTGGAATGGTCAGTTGTGCCGATGCTATAGAGCAGCATGCCAGCAGGACCAAGAGGGTGACAATCTTTTTGAATGTTTGTTTTTTCATACGCTGAGTTGGTTATTGTAAAAATCGAGCAGTTTCTTGGTGAGAATCTCTTCGTTGTATTGCTCTGCAATCAGTCGGGAGGCGGACTGTCCAATGCTGGCGCATAACTCCTCGTCGTCGAGACATCGTTTGATCTGTTTGGCAAATTCTTCCGGGGTGTTGGCGATAAGGATGTTGACGCCGTCAGTGTAATTGATGCCTTGGGCGCCTACGGTGGTAGTGACGACAACTTTGCCTATCGACATAGCCTCGATGATTTTTATGCGGATGCCGCTGCCGCTGAGCAGAGGGACGACGTTGATCTTTTTGCTGCCGATGAAGTACATGGCGTCGGGCACCTCGCCGATGACAGAGACGCCCTCGAAGGAACCCTTCATCCAGCGTTCAGGCATCTTGCGCCCGGCCAGATAGAGTTTGGCTTGGGGCACTTCACGATGCACCACGGGCCACACCTCGTCGAGCAACCATTGGATGCTTTCCTGGTTGGGAAGCCAGTCCATGGCTCCGATGTGGAACAGCGAGTTGGGCTCGACAGCGACGCTGGGTGTTTCATCGGGCTCGATGCCGAAAGGAATAGAAATAACCGGCTTGCGGCATCCGTTTTGACGGAAATAGTCTGCGTCATTTTCGGTGATGCAGATGACGCCGTCGTAGTTGTTGATGTGTTCGAGTTCGTAGGCTCGGAGGGTGAGGGACAGGTGCTTCAGGTACCAACGCTTAAAGACGTTGTGGCAACTCTGGGCCACCCGCTTCCAGATGAGGTGCTCCACGTTATGGGCGCGCAGCAGTACACGGGCGTTGGTGAGCTTGCGGATGAGTGGCACATAGGGAGTCAGGAAGATACTTTCGACATGCACGATGTCGAACTGTTCGTGCTCCAGAATGTTACGCAGTTTGGCGGCGAAGTCGGGACTGATATAGCGCTTCACGTGGTAGGACTCTCCGCAGAGCATGGCGAAGGCGGCCGGCAGCAACTTCACCCCGAGGTCTATATAGACGGCCTCGAAAGAGGTGTCATGAAGATACTCGTCGGTCATGCGGTGGGTGTTGACGGGGTGCTTGTCGGTTTTTACCGACAGTACTTTGACCTCGCAGCCCTGCGACAGCAACCCACGGGTGATGCTGTTCATAGCCATCGTACCGCCGTCGACAGGCGGGTAGGGAGGCTTGTTGCAGAGCTGGAGTATCTTCATGGCTAATTTACAACGTCGTTCTGTCTCTTTTATTGTGTCAGCATAGGAGTTTTTACTCCTTCGGGAGGGCCTTGAAGCCCATGCCGAGAATTTCGGAGCTGTCCATGATGTTGACGAAGGCCTTGGGGTCGATGCGGTGGAGGTTGGATTTCAGTTTCACCATATCGGCGCGGTCGAGGGTGACATAAATCATCTTGCGCTCGTTGCCCTGATAGAGGCCAGTGCCGGTGAGGCAGGTGCCGCCGCGCTTGAGGTCGTTGAGGATGTAGTTGCGCACGGTCTCCATTTCGTCGGTGACGATGAACATGGTCTTGTAACTCTTCATGCCGTCGACAACGAGGTCGATAACCTTGCCCTCGATGTAGATGATGATGATGGAGTAGATGGGCAGACGGATGTCGCCAAAGGCGATGAAGGTGCTGATGGTGATGATACCGTCGACAATCATGACGAGGGTGCCGAGGGATATCTTGGTGTACTTGTGGAGGATCATGGAGATGATGTCCGAGCCGCCGCTGGTGGCGCCGCTGCGGAAAATCATGCCGATGGCCACACCGTAGATAAGGCCGGCAACGACGGTGTTGAGGATATAGTCGGGCTTGAACCAGATGCTGTGTTCTGTCAGGGCCACATAGCCGTCCAAACTTTCGGGGGCCGTGGTCAGCACAGTACCGTCGTGGATTACGGGAACATAGCCCCATACCAACTCAAGCAGATATGTGAAACCGAAGATGAGGAAAGTGGAAATGATGGTTTTTATACCGAACTTGGGGCCGAGAATCCAGGTGCCGATAATCAGCAGGGGGATGTCCATGCAGATGGCGTAGAGAGCAATGCGGCCGCCCCAGAGGCTGCTGAAGACGTTGGAGAGACCATAGGTGCCGCCGGGAGCCATGAGGTAGGGGTTGACGAACATTACGTCACCCACGGCGAAGAGGGCGCTGCCCGCAATCAGTAGTAGATAGGCGAAAAACTCTTGTTTGAACGTGCTCTTTTTGTCGATATTTGTCATAATTGGTTTATTATTAGTATATAATATTATTATTCCGCATTGTATGTAATTTGCAAATATACAAATTTTCTCGGATATGAGAAAAAAGAATCTTCCGAGGATAAAAAATGCCCCGCAAACCTGTCGTCTCGACGGGTCTGCGGGGCTTTGTTTTTTCTCTAGATACTAGAATTTTACGATGTCAATGAGTCGGACGCCGTCGAGCCAGACGGCAATGCAGCCCACGGCCCCATTCTCCTTCGCCTCGTCCCAGTCTTCGATAGGCTGGAGGGTGATGGCGTCGACAATTTCGAAATATTCGGGTTCGAACTTCAGACCGTTAGGAGAGTCGTTCACCTCGTGGTAGGAGCTGAGGGTGTCGAGAACCCATTCCTTGACGTCGTCTACCTCCTCGTATTCGGCCATCTCGGCGGCCTGCTCGAGGGTGGCGTTGATGGCGGGAGCCATGGCGCGGGCCTCGGGAGAGAGTCGCATGTTGCGGCTGCTGAGGGCCAGTCCGTCGTCGGCGCGGACGATGGGGCAGGGGATGAGCTCGATGGGGTACTTGATCTGCGCGAGGAGCGAGCGGATGACAGCAATCTGCTGGTAGTCTTTCTCGCCGAAGTAGGCGCGCTTGGGTTGTGCCAGGTCGAAAAGACGGCGCACCACCACGGCGACACCGCTGAAGTGGCCGGGACGGCGCGGTCCTTCCATCACCTCCTCCACGGGACCGAAATGGTACACCTCCTTGGGCTCTCCCTGGGGATACATCTCCTCCACGGTAGGCGTGAATGCCAGCAGGTTGTCCGAGCAAGAATTCTTAATTTTTAATTCTAAATTTTTGATTAACTCCAGGTCGGCTTCGATGGTGCGAGGGTATTTCGCTAGGTCTTCTTTATTGTTGAACTGGATGGGGTTGACAAAGAGGCTGACGACGACGAGGTCGTTCTCTTTCAGCGCCCGTTCGATGAGCGAGAGGTGGCCTTCGTGGAGGGCACCCATGGTGGGCACAAGGCCTATCTCAAGATTTTTTGCTTTGGCTTCTTTGACGGCCGACTCCAGGTCGGCAGCTTTGATGACTTGTTTCATATCTGTATTTCTTTATTGCTGCTTTATTGACGGCGAATTATTCTAATTAAACTAATTGGCTGCCGCAGGTCAATTTGTGACTAATTACTCGAATGCCGATCGCTCCGATGCGGTTGGACTGCCGTAGGCAATTTAGCGTAGTTTGCTTGAAATTGTATTGAGTAGACATTTGTTGAATTTGTTAAATTAGCCGTTTCGTAAATTATTCTACTTCTTCGTAGGGAGTGAACCCCTCATCGTCTGTGTCGTTGTCTGTCTGTGTGAACGTAGGGTTTCCGGGTTGTTGCAAGTTCTTTCTGTTGAGGTATTTGTTGGGCAACTCCAGCAGATAGTTCACACCCATCAGCACCAGGCTGAAGAGCAGCGCCGAACCGAAGTTGTCGACATGGAATCCATTCACCATTTCCGAGGCCATCAGGATGATGATGGCGTTGATGATGAAAAGGAAAAATCCAAGGGTGACGATGGTGGCGGGGAGGGTGATGACGATGAGGATTGGACGAAGGATGTTGTTGAGGATGGAGATGACGAGGGCGGTGAGCAGCACGGCACCGAACGATTCGACGACGATGCCGGGCAATAGCCAGGCCCCCACCATCACGGCGATGGAGAGCAGCATGAGCCGTGTCAGACAGCCGCTCTGGCTGGAGTAGAAGTGGCCTCCGCCTCCATTATTAATAGTGACTTTCATACAGTTTTTCCGTTTAACGGCTAATTTAGACTAATTGAACTAATTTGCTTCTACGTTGGTCAATTTAAGGCTAATTACTCGAATGCCGTCCGCTTTGCTGCGGCTGGACTGCCGTGGGCTATTTAGCGTAATTCGCTTGTTATTGGACTGCGTAGCCATTAGTTAAATAAGTTGAATTCTTCGTTTATAAATCCAATACGCCTTTGCCTTGGCGGATGACCTCGATGCCGTCGCTGCAGTCGACCACCGTCGAGGGAGCCGGGTCGGCAATGCCGCCGTCGACGACGAGGTCGACACGCGCACCGAAGCGGTCGTGGATGAGGTCGGGGTCGGTATAGTTCTCGGGTTCGTCTTCTTCGCCGAGGGGACGCACGGAGGTGCAGATGAGCGGCATGCCCACTTCATTGATGATGGCCAAGGTGATGTCGTTGTCGGGCACACGGATGCCGATGGTCTTGTTCGCGTTCTGGAAGTTGCGGGGCAGGTTGCCACTGGCCTCAAGGATGAAGGTGTAGGGGCCGGGAAGATGGGCTTTGAGGAGGGCGAAAGTGTCTTTGTCCATAGCGCGGACATACTCCGAGGCTTGGCTGAGGCTGTCGCAGAGCATCGAGTATTTGGCCTGTTTGAGCCGGAAGCCTTTGAGTTGGGCAATGTTCTCGGCGGCTTTCTTGTGCTCGAGGCTGCAGGCGAAACAATAGAGGGTGTCGGTGGGCAGGATGACGATGCCGCCGTCACGCAGGATGTCGGCTACACGCCTTACATCGCGCACGTTAGGGTTTCCATTGTATAATTTCAGTATCATATACTATGAGTGAAAATGAATTTGCAAAAGTACAAAAAAAAATTTTTAAGAAAAGACAATTTTGATGATTTTAACTTTTCCTTGCGACAAAAAATATTTCCAACCACAATAAAAGGAATAGTTTCGAGTTATTTGTTACGAGTTTTGAATCGTAGAGGAAGATGAGAAAAATTACGTATATTACATTATTGTTTGTGCTGTTTGGCATGGCAATGCCGGCCTTCGGACAAAAGGTGAAGTTCGACAAGTATTTCACCGGGCAGACGCTTCGTATCGACTGCCAGCGCGAGGGCAATGCGCAGCGCGATACTGTGTGGGTGAGCCGCTGGCTCGACCGCTCGGCCGAGTGGCACGGCTCGCGGACACGGATGATAGATCCTTTCGACAATGGTGACTATCGGGTGGAGATGCGCGATGCCAAGAGTGGCAAGGTGATTTATTCACGCTGCTACAGCACGCTTTTCCGCGAGTACCGCGACACCCCTAAGGGTGCCACGGAAGTGCAGCGTTTCGAGGAGACAATCCTGCTGCCGATGCCCAAGAAAGCGGTGAAGATCGCCCTCCAGCAGCGTTCCGGTGCGCAGGGTTTCATCGACCAGACGGTGGTGGATTTTGTGCCGGGAGAGCGCGAGCTGGAGTTTAACTACCATATCGGCGAAGCCGTGGACTTGGAGCTGCGTGGCGACCCGAAGGAGAAGGTCGATGTGGTGATAGTGGCACAAGGCTATGAGGAGGGTGACGCGAGACTGAATGTGGACTACTATCGTATGCGCGAAATACTCTTCGGCAAGGAGCCTTTCAAGAGCCATCGGCAGGATTTCAATGTCTATGGTGTGTGGGCCGATGTGGATGCCGAGTTCAACACCTTCGGTATCGACCGCTACCTGATGACGCGAAGCGTATGGAAGCTGCACGACAGGATCGGGACCACGCCGTGCGACTATATTATCATCATGGTGAACGACAGCCGCTATGGCGGTGGTGCTTTGTATAACTGCTACGCGGTGAGCACGATGCACGACATGGCCGCGTCGGTGCTGCCGCACGAGATGGGTCACTGCTTCGGAGGACTGGCCGACGAGTATGTCGACGAGGACTTGTCCTACAACACGCTCCATGTGAAGGATTACGAGCCTACAGAGCCCAATATCACCAATCTGAAAGACTTCGACCACAAGTGGAAGTCTATGCTTCCCAAAGGCACGCCGGTGCCGACACCCGACGTGGAGGTGCCGCGGAGCGAATGCGGCCCGCTGGGCGTATATGAGGGCGCCGGCTATGCGTCGAAAGGCGTCTACCGCCCGACGATGCGCTGCATGATGCGCGACTATGCTCCCTTCTGCCCTGTTTGCGCAAAGCGGCTGGAGGAGATATTCGAGCTGTATACAAAATAAGTAGATAGGAGATAAGTAGACAGGAGATAAGACAAATGAAAAGGTTGCTGTATGTGATTGTTCTGTCGGTGATGCCGATGATACTCCTCTCGTGCGAGCAGGAGTCGTTCGTGCGTGACGGCGGCGAGGTGCAGCTGGCTTTCTCCATCGACACGGTGGCGTTCGACACGGTGTTCACCACCATGGGTACAGCGACGCAGAAGGTGACGGTGTATAACCGTTCCGACGACAACTTGATACTGAGTTCGGTGACGCTGGAAAAGGGCCGTACGAGCCGCTTTCGCCTGAATGTCGACGGCGACACCTCGATGGTGGCACACGATGTGGAGATCGAGGCCGGCGACAGCATCTTTGTCTTCGTGCAGGCCAATATCAACCCCAACGACGAACAGTCCCCCTTCCTGGTGGAGGATGCCGTGAGCTTCAGCAACGGACAGCGCCTGCCGCTGACGGCATGGGGCCGCAACGCGGTGTATCATATCACGCCGCGCGACTCGGTGTGGCTGCGCATCGGCAACGAGACCTGGACCGACAGTCTCCCGCATGTGGTAGTGGGCAATGTACTGGTGAGCGAGGACTGCACGCTGCGCCTGACGGCAGGCGCCGAAGTACATTTCGCCACCAACGCCATGCTTATCGTCGACTCGGCGGCGCGTCTGCTGGTGCAGGGTACGGCGGAGCGACCGGTACTCCTGACGAGCCTGCGCCACGACGGCTGGTACCGCTTCCTGCCGGGACAGTGGCAGACGGTGTGGTTCTACAATTACAGCACTGGTAACATGATAGACCATGCCGTGATAGAGAATGCCACGGGAGGCCTGCGCTGCTACCCCGGCGCACAGCTGACAGTGAGCAACAGCATCCTGCGGAATATTAGCGACTGCGCCATCATCGGCCAGGGCGCCACGGTGACGGGAAACAACCTGTTGGTGTACGACTGTCTGGCGGGTTTCACGGCGCTGATGGGCGGCAGCTACGACTTCCGCCGCTGTACCTTCGCCAACTACTGGAGCTATAACGCCCGCAAGATAGAGACCATCGTGCTGAGCAACCAGATGCTGACATCCGCCGGCGTGGTGGGTGGCGCACTGACCAAGGCCGATTTCGTCGATTGTATCATCTGGGGTACACGAAGCCCCGAGGTGCTGCTGAGCGAGGACGAACGGTGGCCGTTCAACTACCGTTTTGTGCATAGCATTGTCCGCGGCGGCGAATGGGACGAAGATCCGCTCTTCACCGATCCCCGCGAGGACGACTACACGCTGCAGGAAGGCAGTCCTGCCGAAGGAATAGGATATAATTTTTAGACCATGTACGAATACTTTGAAGGAAAACTGGCATCATTGGAACCCACGCAGGCAGTCATCGACTGCTGCGGCGTTGGTTACCTGTTGGAAATAACGCTGAATACCTATGAGGCGCTGCGAAGGGCCGACGCGTCGCGGGTGAAACTCTACGCCCACCTAGCGGTGCGCGAGGATGCTCATCAGCTCTACGGCTTCTACGACATGGCGGAGCGCGAGATGTTCCGCCTGCTGGTGGCTGTCAACGGCGTGGGCAACCAGACGGCGCGAGTGATGCTGTCGTCGCTCACCGTCGACGAACTTCGTGCCGCCATCCAGACGCAGGATGTCAAGAAGGTACAGCGCGTGAAAGGCATCGGCGCCAAGACGGCGCAGCGTATCGTCCTCGAACTGGCCGACAAGATGGGCGCTGGAGTGGATAGTGGAAAGTGGAAAGTGGAGAGCGGAATGGCCAACCAGGCTCGCGATGAGGCGCTTACGGCGCTGACGATGCTGGGCTTCGCCAAGCCGGCCGTCGAGAAACTCCTGATGTCTACCGACTGGCGCAATGCCGACGGCAGCGCGATGACCGTGGAGGAGATCATCAAGGAAGGCCTGAAACGACTCTGACGATAAATATTTTTTATATATTAGTGCAATAATAATAGCCGAGTTGCGTTTTATGTAGGTTAAATGAAAAACGCAACTCGGTTTATACTTTTATTGGCACTGCTGTTCTGTGTGCATGAGGGCGTGTGGGCGCAGACCGACTCGTCGGCGTTTACGCCGATGGGCAGCGGCTACCAGCCGGCGGCCGTCAAGACCGAAGTGGAGTATAATCCTGAGACAGGCGACTATGTGAAGGTGACGAAGGTGGGCGACGTGGTGATCAGCCGCGAGTATATGTCGTTCGACGACTATCAGGACTGGCGTATGGACCAACTCATGCGCGAGTACTGGGACGAGAAAAGCGCCGGCACGGCACTGGACAACAGCGGCGGCGGATTGCTGAGCAAGATTCCCGGCTTCAACCAAATCAGCGAGAAACTCGAAAGCTTGATGGGTAAGCCCGAAATCACGATTACCCCGAAGGGCAGCGCCGAGTTGAAGTTCCAGATAGTGAACAACTACCGCAACGACCCGCAGCGCGACGCCAGCGAGCGCAGCGTGACGACCTTCGATTTCGACGAGAACATCCAGCTGAACATCAACGCCAAGATCGGCGACCTCATCAATTTCGACATCAATCATAACACCCAGGCTACCTTCGACTTCGAGAACAAGATTAAGCTGCGCTACGAGGGTAAGGAGGACGACATCCTGCAGCTCTTCGAGGCGGCGGATATCTCGTTCCCCTTGCAGACGACGCTCATCAAGGGCAGTCAGCAGCTCTTCGGCTTCCATACGAAGCTGAAGTTCGGACGTCTGACGGTGGATGCCGTGGTGAGCGAGAAAGAGACGAGTACGGAGAATATGCAGGTGAAGGGCGGCGCCAGCAGCCACGAGTTCGAAATCCGCGCTGACGAATACGAGGATAACCGCCATTTCTTTATCTCGCAGTATTTCTACGACAACTATAACAAGGCCATGAGCACGCTGCCTGTGGTGAACAGCAACGTGAAGATTATCCGCATCGAGGTGTGGCGCACGAATGTGGGCGCTGCGGTGCAGCAGAACCGCAATATCCTGGCCTTGACCGACCTCGGCGAGGGAACTCCGTGGAACCCGCGGGTACACGGCAGTGGCCCGCAGCTGCCGCGCAACAGCGCCAACGACCTGCTGCAGCTGGTCAACCCATCGAGCGTGCGTAGCATCAACTCGGTGACGAACTATATGCAGGGCGTGGGCATGACGGCAGGCACCGACTACGAGAAGGTGGAGAGCGCCCGACTGTTGAACAGCAACGAGTATACCTTCAACCGCGAGCTGGGATTCATCTCGCTGAGCCAGCCGCTGGCTAACGACCAAGTGCTGGCAGTGGCTTACCAATACCAGGTGGTGGGCGACACGACAGTCTATCAGGTGGGCGAGCTGACGACCGACGGTATCAACGACCCCAATACCCTTGTCGTCAAGCTGCTGAAGAGCACCTCCGTGGATACCCATGGCCCACTGTGGAAGCTGATGATGAAGAATGTCTACTTCCTGAAGAGCAGCCAGCTGAGCCGTGACGGCTTCCGCCTGAATGTGCTTTATGAGAGCACCGATGGCGGCGTGGGAGTGGGCTACTTCACGGAAGGTCCCCGCCAGGGCGTGCCGCTGATTGAACTCTTCGGCATGGACCGCATGGACGCCAGCCAGAGCTACTACTATGCCGACGGTGTCTTCGACTGGTTCGACTCGGCGGCCTTCAAGGGCGGCCTTATCCAGGCCTCCACGGGACGTATCTTCTTCCCCTATGTCGAGCCGTTCGGCAAGGACCTGCGGACACTGTTGGGCGACGAGGAGATGGCCAACCGCTATTGCTTCGACTCACTCTATACCATGACGCAGGCGCTGGCGCAGCAGTATGCCGAGCGCAACCGTTTCTATCTGGAGGGCTACTATACGAGCAGCGTGAGTGGCGAGATAAGCTTGGGCTACAGCGTGACGCAAGGCAGCGTGACGGTGACGGCGGGCGGCGTGCCGCTGATAGAGAATGTCGACTATACCGTCGACTACACCATGGGTACCGTGCGCATCATCAACGAGAGCATCCTCTCGTCGGGCACCCCCATCAGCGTCAGCTCGGAGAACAACTCCTTCAGCATGACCACCAAGCGTATGCTGGGTCTGCACCTGAATTACGAGTTCGCACCCGACTTCAATCTGGGTGCCACGGTGATGAACCTGCACGAGAAGCCGCTGACGCAGAAGAACAATTTCGGCGACGAGCCGACCTCTAACAGCATCTGGGGTGTCGACCTGAACTGGCGCGGCGAGGTGCCCATCATCACAAAGATTATGGACATGCTGCCCGGCATCGACACCAAGGCGCCGAGCAACTTGAGCCTGCAGGCCGAGTTCGCCCATTTCATCCCCGGCATGTCGCAGACGGGTATGGGAGAGGGCAGCGTGAGCTATATCGACGACTTCGAGGGCGCCGAGAGTAGCATCAACCTCACCACGGTGAGCTCATGGGTCCTGGCCAGCACGCCACAAGACTGGCGACGCCCCATGTCTATGTTCCCCGAGACATTCCCCAACAGCGGACTGGCTTATGGCTTTAACCGCGCCAAACTGGCCTGGTACCGCATCAGCAACGACTTCTACAACAGTGGCACACGTCCCGAGAATATCACCCTCGACGACCTGTCGAAGCCTTATGCCCGCCGCATCTACGAGCAGGAGGTGTTCCCCAACAAGGACCGCGTGGCGGGACAGCCCACCTATATCTACGAGCTGAACCTGGCCTACTACCCCGAGGAGCGTGGCCCCTACAACTTCGATGTGGCGCCGACGGCCTACAGCGCCGGTCTTACCGACAGCGGCACGCTGGCGAATCCCAGAAGCCGCTGGGGCGGTATCATGCGCAAACTCGACTATACCGACTTCGAGACACAGAATATCGAGACCCTCGAGTTCTGGCTCATGGACCCCTTCATCGAACGGCCCGACCACACGGGTGGTAAGCTCTATATCAACCTCGGCGACATCAGCGAGGATATCTTGCGCGACGGCAAGAAGGCTTTCGAGAACGGCCTGCCCACGAGCGCCGTGGTGGTCAATGTCGACACCACCATCTGGGGCCGTGTGCCGACGACACAGCCCGTGGTCAACGCCTTCGACAACGACGCGCAGAGCCGCAAGTACCAGGACGTGGGTTACGACGGCTTGGGAAGCACGCAGGACCTCGACGACGAGCAGACCTTCTTCTCCGACTACCTCGAGGCTATCGCCCAGCGCTACGGCACGGCTTCCAGAGCCTACCAGATGGCTGCCGAAGACCCGTCGGCCGACGACTACCGCTATTTCCGCAGCAGCTACTACGACCAGAACAACGTCAAAATCAACGACCGCTATAAGCGTTACAACAACCCCGAGGGCAACTCACCCGTCGACGAGTCCAACGAAGAGGAATATATGACCTCGGGCAGCGCCTACCCCAATGTCGAGGACATCAACAAAGACAACACGCTGAGCGAGTCGGAGAACTACTACCAGTATGAGATAGACCTGCGCCCCGACCGCATGGTGATAGGCGAGAACCACATCGTCGACATCCAGGAGGCCCACAACGTGCAGCTGGCCAACGGCGAGACGACGACTTGCCGCTGGTACCAGTTCCGTATCCCCATCCGCGAGCCCAACGAGAAAGTGGGCACCATCAACGGCTTCCAGTCCATCCGCTTCATGCGTATGTTCCTCAACGATTTCGAGGAACCTGTCATCCTCCGTTTCGCCACCCTCGACCTCGTCTACTCCACATGGCGCAAATACAGCGAGGACCTCCTGCAGCCGGGCGACTACCCCACGGGTACCACCGAGGAGACGAGCTTCAATATCTCGACGGTGAATATCGAGGAGAACGGCAGCCGCCAGCCGGTGCCATACGTGCTGCCTCCCGGCATCGAGCGCGAGGAGTGGTATTCCTCGGGCAACAGCTACACGCAGCTCAACGAGCAGTCGATAGCCCTCGACGTGGACCACCTGACGAGTGGCGACGCCCGCGCCATCTACCGCTCCACCAGCTATGACCTGCGTCAGTACGGCCACATGAAGATGTTCGTCCATGCCGAGCAGAAGTATGCCGCCGACCAGATGCAGGACGACGACTTGGTGCTGTTTGTGCGTCTGGGTACCGACTACACGAGCAACTACTACGAGTACGAGCTGCCGCTGAAGTTCACGCCGTGGTATACGCCCTCCGACGACGCCTACGCCATCTGGCCGCGCGAGAACCTCGTCGATATCGACCTCAAGCGGATGACCGAAATCAAGACCAACCGCAACTACAAGATACGCCACGGCGAGGGCGGCTATTCGCCCACGATGCTCTACAGCGAGATAGTCGATGGCAAGAAGTATACCGTGCTGGGCACGCCGAACCTCGGCAAGGTCAAGGTGATCATGGTGGGTGTGCGCAACCCCAAGAAGGAGAGCCTCACCGACGGCAACAATATGCTGCCGAAGTCGGCCATCGTCTGGATCAACGAGCTGCGCCTGAGCGACTACAGCAACAAGGGTGGCTGGGCAGCCATGGCGTTGGCCAGAACGAACCTGGCCGACGTGGGTAACCTGTCGCTCTATGGTAGCTACACCACGGCGCATTTCGGCAACCTCGAAGACCCGCTCATCAAGGAGGAGCTAATGAATACCTTCACCTTCCAGACGACCTTCGACATGGAGCTGGGCAAGTTCCTGCCCGAGGAGTGGGGTCTGCACATACCGTTCTACCTCGACTACAACCGCGAGATTGGCAGCCCTGAATACAACCCCAACAACCCCGACGTGCTGCTCTCCGACGACCTCAACACCTACGCTACCTCGGCCGAGCGCGATAGCCTGCGCCGCGTGACACAGCGCCGCAAGTCCACGACCAACGTCACGCTGGCCAACATCCACAAGGACCGCGTCGGCAAGGAGTCGCTCAAGCCGCATATCTACGACATCGAGAACTTCTCCTTCTCCTATGCCTACAGCGGCGAGCGCAGCAGCGACGAGGAGACGGAATACTACAACAAGGACCAGCACCGCGGTGGCTTCACATACAACTACAGCCTCCAGCCCGAGCCGGTGAAGCCCTTCGACAAGGTGAAACTCTTCCGCGGCAAGGCTTGGAAGATTATCAAAGAGTTCAACTTCTACTACCTGCCGAAGAACCTCAGCTTCTCGACCGAGATCTACCGCGACTTCGAGGAGACGTTGCTGCGCAACAAGAGTGCCGCACTGGTGATCATCAAGCCTACCTACTTCAAGCAGTTCACCTGGCAGCGCAACTACGGCCTGCAGTACGACCTGATGAAGTCGCTCCATATCCAGTATTCCGCCAACGCCAACGCCCGTATCGAGGAGCCTGTCGGACGCATCGAGAGCTCGTCGGCCGTCGACTCGATATGGCACTCCATAGCCCAGGGTGGTACCATGCAGAATTTCCAGCAGTCTATCACCGCCAGCTACGATCTGCCCATCACTAAGCTGCCCTACCTCGATTTCCTGAAGGTGCCGCTGAGCTACCGCACCAACTACACCTACCAGGGCACTACCCAGGCGCTGAAGTCGCTTGGCTCGGTGCTGCAGGGCTCGTCGAACTTCCAGGTCACGGCTACGGCCAGCTTCACCACGCTCTATAACAAGATCAAAATCCTCAAGGATGCCAACGCCCCGGTGAGCAACAAGGGTAACAAAAAGGGCGGCGGCCAACGTCCGCCGAAGAAGCAGCCCAAGATGAGCGCTCAGGACTCCCTGGCGGCGGCCGACAGCTTGCGCAAGGCGGAGCTGAAGGAGATGCTCAAGCAGGTGGGCTATTTCAGCCTCCGTCTGCTCACCGCCGTGAAGGACGCTACCATCCAGTACAACGTCACCAACGGCTCACGTCTGCCGGGCTACATGGGCGAGCCCAAGTATGTGGGTCTCGACCCGCGCAACGGCTGGACCCCGGGACTGGGCTATATCCTCGGCTACGACTACGACGTGGTGGACGACCTGCGCCGTCAGAATCTGCTTTCTCGCGACTCGCTGTTCAACCAGGCCCACGAGGCTACCACCAACCGAACACTCTCGTTGCAGTCCACCGTGGAGCCTATCCGCGACTTCAAGATAACCGTCAACGCCAATCAGACCTACTCCTCGCGCGAGGAATACTATTATAAGTACCTCTCCGACCGCGGCTTCGTCGACGGACCGCTGTCGTCACGCCTCACGGGTAACTATACCACTACCACCTGGAGCTTCTCCACCGCCTTCAGCAACGCCGACGACCTCTTCCAGCAGTTCCTCGACAACCGCTCCGTGGTGGCCAACCGCCTGGCCGAGGCCAACCCCGACCCCTACAACGACCAGATGGTGCTCGACACCATGAACGGCCAGTACTATCCCGCCGGCTATAGCGCTAACTCACAGACGGTACTGCTGACCTCCTTCCTGGCCACCTACCTCGGCAAGGATCCCGCCAAGCAGTCCTTCTCGCCCTTCCAGCGCTTCCCGCTGCCCAACTGGAACATCACCTACAATGGCTTGAACAAGATCCAGTTCCTCAAGAAGTGGTTCACCAATATCACCCTCTCGCACCGCTATTCGTCGACCTACAGCGTGGGCAGCTTCTACACCGACGCGCTGCTGTCGGCTTCCGACGACTATGACTACGGCACGGAGAACGTACTCAACAGCACTGGCGACTATGTGCCGCCGCTGAGCATGGACGGCGTGCAGATCTCCGAGCAGTTCAACCCCCTCATCCGCATCTCGGTCAACATGGTCAACAGCTTCCAGTTCAACTTCTCCATCCAGAAGAACCGCACCCTGCTGCTCTCTTTCTCCAACAACCAGCTCACCGAGACCTCGCGCGACGGATTCACCTTCGGCGCCGGCTACCGCTTCAAGGATATCTCCTTCGACGTGAAGTTCGCCGAGAAGGTCCACAAACTCAAGAGCGACCTCGTGGTGCAGCTCAACCTCACCTATAACAGCAACATGGTCGTCATACGCAAGATTAACCAGAACCTCAGCCAGATCTCGTCGGGCAGCTCGGTGTGGATGGCCGAGCTCAGCGCCGAGTACGCACTGACGCAGAACCTCACGGCCAAGGCTTTCTTCCAGACCAATATCAATACCCCCTATATCTCCAACGCCTATCCCAACTCCACCACCAAAGGCGGCCTCTCTATCCGCTTCTCGTTCTAGAATTACTAGGGGTAGTTAAAGTAGTTAAAGGTAGTTAAAGGACAATTGAAAAAAGACAGATTCAAAAATTTCGACGACGAGGTTCGCGAGCTGGTGCTCGACTTCGAGAACACCGTTCTCCGAGGCGAGAGCCAGTTCTTCGATGCCGACGAGCTGGAGATCATCATCGACTACTACTTCGAGGTGAACGACCAGAAGCCCTTGGAGCGTGCCGTACAGTACGCCGAGCAGCTCTATCCCTCCAGCACGTCGATACGGCTGCGCCGCGCACACCTCTTCATCGCACGGGAGAACTACAAGGAGGCCCTGGCTATCCTCAAGCGTCTCCGCAGCGAGGAGCCGACGAATACCGACATAGCCTATTCCCTCGGCGTGGCCTATAGCGCCATGGACGACCCCGAGACCTCTATCCGCTATTTCAACGAGGCAGCCTCCGACGGCTGGATGCTCGGCCGCGTCTACGCCAACCTCGCTGAGGAATACTACAAACTCAAGAACTACGACACCGCCCTCGATTGCTACCGCAAGGCCATGGAGAGCGACTCCTGTGACGATATCGCCATCTACAACTACTACGACGTCTGCTATGAGATAGGCCGTGTCGAGGAGAGCGCCGACTACCTGTCCAAATATGTCAAGGACAACCCCTACTGCAAGGAGGCCTGGCATTGCCTGGGCTGCGCCTACCGCGACCTGACACTCTACGAGAAGGCCGTCGACGCCTTCGAGTTCGCCATAGCCATCGACAAGAACTATGTCGACGCCTATATCGCCCTCTCACAGACACAGGACCTCATGGGCCATACCTCCGAGGCGGTGACGACGATGCTGCGCGTGCTCGACTACACCGACGACCGGGCCCGCATCTACCGCACCGTGGGCTCCCTCTACGCCCGCGAGGCCAACTACGCCTCCGCCGTGGCCTATTTCCGCAAGGCCATCGACGAGAACCCCGTCGACGCCGAGGCCTACGCCTCTATGGCAGTATGCTGCCTCGAGACCGGCGACCTGCCCTCGGCGAGGACCTTTGCCGACAAGGCGCTGGCGCTCAACGAGGCCAACGACGACCCCAACTACCCCAACGGCCACCCCGACGTGCTGTGCTCCGCCGCCATGGTCTACGACAGCCTCGGCAATTTCGACAAGGCCTCCGAGTGCTTCGAGCAGATGCTCCTCACCGACCTCTACACCGAGCCCCAGTGCCAGCTCTACACACAGTTCCTATTCGACCACAAGGTCTACGACCTCATGGAACAGTTCGCCGAGGAGTCGCTCGACGTCTACCCCCACAGTGCCTTCTACAGCACCTATCTCGCGGCGGCCTATTTCTATACCAACCACTACAACCGCGCCCGCAGGATGCTGCCCGACGTGTCGCCGATGCTGCTCTCCGAGCTCTGCCCCGAGATCATCAAACACCCGCTCCTCGGACCCCTCGTCCCTACCGACCCGTATAATGGGGACAAGTAGTTAAGAAGTTATGAAGTTAAGCCAATACATATAAGAAGTTAAGCCAATACATACAATATGAAACGTTTCTTACCGATAATGATTCTTTTGGCGATGCTTGTCGCCACAAACCCTATCACCGCACAGGATACCGTCCTCCAGGCACAGGCACCTGCCGCCGCTGCTGTCACGGCCGATACCGCCCATTCCGGCTGGGTGATGGAGCTGATCAATTTCTACGAGAAGCACATGAACTACTGGACCACCGGTGCCCTCATGGCTGTCGAGAGTTCCTTCATCCCGTTCCCCTCCGAGGTGGTGGTGCCGCCGGCGGTCTTCTTCGCCCTCGACGAGGACAGCAACATCGACATGCTCTGGTGGCTGATCATCCTGGTGGGCACCCTGGGCGCTCTCGTGGGAGCCTATATCAACTACTTCCTCTCCATGTGGCTGGGACGTCCTATCATCTATAAGTTCGCCAACAGCAAGATGGGCCACCTCCTGCGCCTCTCGCAGGAGAAGATCGAGCAAGCCGAGGTCTACTTCAACGACCATGGCGCCATGTCGACCCTCGTGGGCCGCTTCATCCCTGTCGTCCGCCAGCTCATCTCTATCCCGGCGGGACTGTCGCGCATGAACTTGGGCTCCTTTACCTTGTATACTGCCCTCGGTGCCTTCGTCTGGAACTGTATACTGGCACTCTTGGGATACTTGGCACATCTGGCCGGTGACAAAAAAGTCATCGCCGAATATAGCCACGAGATCAGCATCGGCATCCTCGCCCTCCTGGCCGTCGTCATCCTCTTCTTCGTCATCCGCTACTTCCTGAAAAAACGTAAAAAATGAATATCCGCGCCCAATTCCCCATCCTTGACACCCAGGTGCATGGCCACCCGCTGGTCTACCTCGACAATGCGGCTACCACGCAGAAGCCGCAGCGTGTCATCGAGGCCCTCGATGGCTACTACCGCACCCTCAACAGCAATATCCACCGTGGGGCTCACCACCTCGCCGCCGAGGCTACCGAGCGCTACGAGGCCGTGCGCCGCCAGGTGCAGGCCTTCATCAACGCCCGCCACAACTACGAGATCGTCTTCACCCGCGGCACCACCGAGAGCATCAACCTCGTGGCCTCCTCCTTCGCCAAACGCTACTTCACCGGCGACGACGAAGTCATTGTTTCAGGAATGGAACATCATTCCGACATCGTCCCCTGGCAGCTTGCCGGCGCGACACTTTGCCCCATTCCCTTCAGCGACGAGGGCGTCCTCGACCTCGTGGCCTATGAAAAACTCTTCACCGACAAGACCCGCATCGTGGCCGTCAACCACGTCTCCAACACCCTCGGCACCGTCAACCCCGTCAAGCAGATTGTCGACATCGCCCATGCCCACGGCGTCCCCGTGCTCATCGACGGCGCCCAGGCCATCTCGCACCTTAAGGTCGATGTGCAGGAGCTGGGATGCGACTTCTACTGCTTCTCGGGCCATAAGATGTACGGTCCCATGGGCGTCGGCGTCATGTACGGCCGCGAGGAACTCCTCAACGAGATGCCGCCGTACCAGGGTGGGGGAGAGATGATCGAGACCGTCACCTTCGAGCGCACCACCTACAACGCCCTGCCGTTCAAATTCGAGGCCGGCACGCCCTCCGTGGGCGACGTCATAGCCCTCGGCGAGGCCATCAACTTCATGCAGGAGGTGGGCATCGACACCATCGCCGCCCATGAGGACGACCTGCTGCGCTACGCCACAGAAGGACTTAAGGAGATTCCCGGCGCACGCCTCTTCGGCACCGCGCCCCACAAGACCTCTGTCCTCTCGTTCCTCATCGGCAACTCCCATCCGTATGATGTGGGTACGCTGATCGACCAACTCGGCATCGCCGTGCGCACGGGACACCACTGCACGCAGCCCATCATGGACCGCTACGGCATCCCCGGCACCGTCCGCGCTTCCTTCGCCGTCTACAACAGCCGCGAAGAGGTGGACATCTTCCTCAACGCCCTCAAGCGCATCATGCCGATGCTGATATGAGAAAGGTTATAGATATGAGAAAGGTTATAGGTTATGGGTTATAGGTTATAGAGGGCTGCCGCATCCTGTTGTCGCCAATTTGACTGCGTAGCGTCTATAACCAATAACCTATAACCAATAACCTTTAAAGAGCAGGATTCACTCCGTCAAGAACAATGGGGGCCTTCAGATAGAAAGGCTCCCTTTTTTTTAGCTCTTCCGCTATCTGGCAGCGCAGTTCCTCCTCGGAGAGCCCTTGGAGCTTGGGCCGTGGGTTGCGGCTGCGGAGGGCGCGCTCCACGATGCTGTCGACCGTCATCTGCAGGTAGATGGCGGTGCCATGGGCGAGGATGAAGTCCATGTTGTCGGAATGACAGGGCGTGCCGCCGCCACAAGAGATGACGACGTTGTCGAGCTCGGCGGTGTCATGCAGCACGACTTTCTCGAGCTTGCGGAACGCCTCCTCGCCGAAGGTCGCGAAGAAGCGCGGCACGGTGTAGTGGTAGCGGTCTTCGAAGGCACTGTCGAGGTCAAGGAACTCCATCCCCTTCTCCTCCGCCAGCTGCCGCCCGAAGGTAGTCTTCCCACTATACATATATCCGACGAGGTAGTATTTCATTTTTCAATTTTCAATTCCCCATCAGCTCTCTCGCCGTCTGCAGCGCTGCCGCCGTGGGTGGGTCGGAGCTGAGCATCGTGGCGATCTCGGTGATGCGGTCGTCGGGCGTCAGCTCGCGGATGTGCGACACGGTGCTGTCGCCGACGGTCTCCTTGTACACTTTCAGGTGCTGCGAGACCTTGGCGGCGATCTGTGGCAGATGGGTGATGGCGATGACCTGCATGTGCGCTGCCATACGCCTCATGATGGTGCCCACGGCGACGGAGATATCGCCGCTCACGCCGGTGTCTATCTCGTCGAAGATGATGGTGGGCAGCAGCTGGTGGCTGGTGAGCATGCTCTTGATGGCCAGCATCAGGCGCGACAGTTCGCCGCCCGAAGCCACCTTGGCGATGTCGCGCATCTCGCCGCCGCGGTTGGCGTTGAAGAGGAAGGTCACGGCATCATGGCCCGTGGGACCGTAGGTCGTGGCCGGCGTGAGCTCCACGGCGAAGCGTGCTTCTGCCATGCCCAGGTCGTGGAGGATGGGCAGGATATTCTTCGACAGGGCGTCGCCGGCCTTGCGGCGCGAGGCGCTGAGCTTGTCGGATGCCGCCTGCAGCTTGGCGAACGAGCGGTCCACCTGCTCCATGAGGCTCTGTATGCGCTCGTCGAGCGACGAGATGGACTGCAGCCGCTCGTCGAGGCTGTCGCGTATCTCTATGAGCTGTCCCACGCTCTCTACCCCGTGTTTCTTCTCCAGACGGTAGAGCAGGGCCAGTCGCTCGTCGACCTGCTGCTGCCGCTCGGGGCTGTAGGTCACGCCGTCGGCGGCATGCTGCAGCTCGCCGCAGATGTCGTCGAGCTCTATGAGCGACGAGTCGACACGTGCCAGCAGCGCCTCGGCGGCGGGGTGGTAGGCGGCGATATGTGACAGGGCGGCTTTGGCCTGCCGCAGGCGCGGCAGGATGGCCTGTCCCTCGTCGTCGTCCATCAGCGAGGCCGCGGCCGAGAGTCCTTCGCGGACGGCTTCAGCATGCGCCAGCAGCTGCGACTCCTGCTCCAGCTCTTCCTGCTCGCCGTCCGTCAGACGGGCGTCGTCGAGTTCGGTGAACTGGAACTGCAGGTAGTCGGCGTCACGGCGGTTCTGCGCCTCCTCGGTGGTGAGGACCTCGAGCTCGCGCTTCAGGGCGCTATAGTCGGTATAGGCTTGCTGGTAAGTCTTGAAGGGACTCCCGCCGGCGGTGTCGGCGAGGGTATCGAGCAGCGACAGACGGAAACGGCTGTCGCCGAGGGTGAGGGTCTGGTGCTGCGAGTGGATATCGATGATCAGGGGCGCCAGGGCCTTGAGGAAGGGCAGCTGTACGGGCGTGTCGTTGGCGAAGGCGCGGCTCTTCCCTGCGGGGAGTATCTCGCGGCGCAGGATGAGGAGGTCGTCGTAGTCGACATCCGCCTCGTCGAAGAGCGGCTGCAGGGCGAGACCCGCAATGTCGAAGCGGGCTTCGACGACACATTTCCGCTCTTTGTCGGCCAGCACGGCGCTGTCGGCACGTTGGCCCAGCAGCAGCCCCAGGGCACCCAGCAGGATGCTCTTGCCGGCACCCGTCTCACCCGTGATGGCCGTGAAGCCGTCGCCGAAACGGATATCCGTCTCGCGGATCAGGGCATAGTTCTCTATATGTAGCGTCTGCAGCATTTTTATAGACTTCGAGACTTGCTCACTTTTATTTATTCTTCGCTTCGCTCAATTTCAGCGGTGTTCGCCACTCCTTCGGGGGCCGAGACGTCAAGCTTTTAATTCTTAATTCTTAATTCTTAATTTTTAATTTTTAATTTTTAATTCTCAATACTCGAACACGCTTCCGCCCAGGAACTCTCTCATGATGGAGTTGTAGGGGATGAACTTGTCGTCTATCGGCAGCAGCAGCTCGGAGAAGCCCAGCAGCTGCTGGGCGATGGAGTACTCGGCGCAGTCTTCGGGCACCTGCTTCAGCAGGGGCTCGGCATAGCGCTTCAGCACACCCAGCTCATAGAGCAGCGCGCTGTTGAACATCACGTTGGCGTTCTCCTGGTAGGGGAAGATATGCTTGCGCTCGCCGCGCACCACCTCGGGCCAGCGGTGCAGCGTCTCGTAGGCGTTCCATCCGCGGAAGTTGTTGTCCCTCACGATGCGGCGCACCAGACGGTTGTCGGTGCCGTGGATGATATTCTGGTCGTCGATGGAGAGCTGCGTCAGGGCCGACACATAGACCTTGAATTTCAGTCCCTCGTCGATCTCTGCCGTCAGCTTGGGGTTCAGCGCGTGGATGCCCTCCACCACGAGGATGCTGCGGGGTCCCAGTTTCAGCGTCTTGCCGCTGAAGAAAGGCTCGCCGCGTTTGAAGTCGAAGGTGGGTATCTGCACCTCCTCGCCGCGGAAGAGGCGCGTGAGGTGGTCGTTGAGCATGGGTATGTCGAGGGCGTCGATGCTCTCGAAGTCGTACTCGCCATTGGGCAGCTTGGGCGTGCGGTCGCGTCCCATGAAGTAGTCGTCGAGCGACAGCTGGTTGACGTCGTAGCCCAGCACGCTGAGCTGCACGCTGAGGCGGCGGCACGATGTCGTCTTGCCGCTGCTCGACGGGCCTGCCAGCAGCACCATCTTGGCGCCGCTCTGGCGCACCTGGTCGGCAATCTCGGCGTATTTCTTCTCGTGCAGCGCCTCGGCCAGCAGGATGAGGTTCTGTCCTCTGCCATCCCACACGATGCGGTTGTAGTCGGCGATGGTCGACATGTGCATCAGCTCGGTCCACTGGTAGTGCTCGCGGAAGATGGAGAAGAGCTTGGGGGTCTCGGTGAAGAGCGACAGCTTGTCGGGATGCTCGGGGTCGGCGCACTGCAGCATGTAGCCGTCGTCGCCGTACTGGCGGAAGTCCCAGGTCGTCAGGCATCCCGTGCTGGGTGCCAGCTTGCCGTTGATCTTGTGTATCGTCTCACCTAGGAAGTTCATCTCTATGTAGAGCTGCTTCAGGTGCTCCAGGATGTAGAGTGTACGCGGTATGTTGAGCGGACGCACCAGCTCGACGGCGTCCGTGCGGAGCATGGTCTTGGCCACGAAGGGCAGGTCCTGCTCCTGCAGCGCTATCATGCGCTCACGCACCGTGCGGCACACCTCGTCATTCGGCGGCAATGCAGCCGTTCCGGAATTTCCGGAATCTCCGGGAAGTTCAATTCTGCAGTAGAATCCGTTCTGCAGCGAGTGGTCGATATGCAGCTCCGCCTGGGGGTAGCAGTCGCGCACCGCCTTGTAGAGCATCATCTCCAGCGAGTTGCGGTACATGCGGAAGCCCTGGCGGGTGGTGATGTCGAGCAGTTGGATGGTCTTGGGGTTGTAGATGCGGTATTGCAGGGGCTCCACCTTGTTGTTCACCAGGGCGCCGAGCACGGGCCATGGTGCCTTGCCGTCGGCGAGGGTCTTCTGTTTCACGTAGTTTTCCGCCAGCTCCGCCACCGCCGTCCCCGGCGCAATCATCATCCGCTCGCCCGTGTTGGCAAGCACTATCTCTACTTCGGTCATATCTTGATATATATTATTTCTTTTTTTTTATTCTCCTGCTCGTTTCGCTCGCGAGATCTCGTAGATCTTGTAGATTAATTCCGCCTGCGGCGGGAGGCTTGCGCAGACATTTACGCGAAGCGCAATAATCTACTAGATCTACAAGATCTCTGCCCGAAGGGCAAGGCGAATCATGATTTACTGAGCCATCGTCTCCTCGATTTCGGCGACGGTCTTGGGTATCGGCTTGCCGAGGACGCGGCAGCCGGTCTCGGTGACCAGGATGTCGTCCTCGATGCGGATGCCGCCGAAGTCTTTCCATTTCTCCAGCTCGTCGAAGTTCACGAAGTCCTTGCCGGTGCCTTCGGCCTTCCATTTGTCGATGAGGGCGGGGATGAAGTAGCATCCGGGCTCGTCGGTGATGACGAAGCCGGGCTGCAGCTTGCGGCCACAGCGCAGGCTGCCGAGGCCGAACTGCTCGCTGGGACGCGTCTCGTTGTCGTAGCCCACGTTGATCTGGCCGTAGTTCTCCATGTCGTGCACGTCGAGGCCCATCATGTGGCCCAGGCCGTGGGGCATCAGCAGGCTGTGGGCGCCGGACTCGACGATGTCGTCGACATTGCCGCGCAGGATGCCCAGACCCTTGTAGCCCTCGGCCAGCTTGCGGCTCGCCGCCTGGTGCACCTCCTTGTAGGTGATGCCGGGTTTGGTGACGCGGATGGCCTCCAGGTTGGCGCCGAGGACAATCTCGTAGATGGCCTTCTGGCGGGCGTCGAACTTGCCGCCCACGGGGACCGTGCGTGTGATGTCGCTGCAGTAGTTCATGGCGGTCTCGGCGCCGGCGTCCATCACCAGCATGCGGCCCACCTCCAGACGGTTGTTGTGGCCGTGGTTATGCAGCGTCTCGCCGTGGACGGTCATGATGACGGGGAAGCTCACGGGGCCGTTGCCCTTCCAGGCTTCGCCCTGCATGAATCCTGCCAGCTCGTACTCGTAGCGGCCGGGCATGGCCAGCTTCATGGCACCCACATGCATGTTGTAGGCCGTCTCGATGGCCTTCTCGATCTCGGCGATTTCCTCGGCGCTCTTGATGCTGCGCTGCTTCACGCAGGCCAGGATGAGCTCCATCGAGGCGTGGCGGTCGACGGTGGGGTATTTCAGACCAATGAGGTCGGCCAGGTCGGCGCGTATGTCGGCACGGTAGGGCGGCAGGTAGAGCGGCATGGGGGTGTCGCAGGTCGGCGAACGCAGGGCATAGATCATGTCGTGCAGCTCCTTCAGCGTGCCGGTGTTCTCCACACCCACGCTGGCGGCCAGCTCCTTGACGCTGGGCAGCGGACCCGTCCAGACGATGTCGTCGATATCGTAGTCGTTGGCGAAGATATAGTCCTTGCCTTTGTCACAGTCGATGACGCCCACCAGGTCTTCGCGCTGAAGGCCGAAGAAATAGAGGAACGTGCTGTCCTGGCGGAACCAGTAGGTGTTGTCTTTGTAGTTGCAGGGGGCTTCGTGGTTGCCCGGGAGGATGATGATGCCGTGGCCCATGTCCTTGCGCAGCTGCTCGCGACGGGCCATATAAGTCTCTTTCTTGAACATAATTCGGGTTTGATTTTAAAGTTTCGTATGCCTACATAACGAGCGAGACGGGGGTTTAGTATGCCTCTTTGTTAAAAAAAATAATCGACTGATAATCATGTAATTACGTGTTTAGTCGGAGTACGTTTATAACTTACTGGAAATCAATATCAAAACCGTACCAAGTCCGTATCAACTCCGTATCAACTCCGACCCATCTCCGACCACCGTCGGAGATGGGTCGGTGATGGTACCTTTTTGGTACCGTCATGATGCCTTTTTGAGCCCTCCCGAAGGGGGGTGGGGGAAATGTTAAACTTTTTCTGTTATGGTGTTGGTTATTAGTGGGGAATGCATTAACAAATGGGCGGTGGCGCGAAAAAATTTGGTTGGATAAAAAAGATATGGTATCTTTGCACTAGTGAGAATGGAGTATATTGTTGTGTAAGGAAAACAATATCAGAGCATACAATTAAGAAAAAAAATAAAACAATTTAACCAACATTATTTATTAACCAAAATCACAACATCATGCAAAAGTTTTTACGTACTTTGATGCTTCTGGCGCTCATGTTAGTGCCGTTCGCATCGCAAGCGCAAGAGACTCTGACAGTGCACGACGGGACGGCCACAAACAGTTATGTGCCCGTCTACGGCCACTATGCCGATGCCTATCTGCGCTGCCAGATGGTTTATCCCGCCGCCGAGCTTTCGGTCATGACGGGAGGTACGATTTCCGGCATGACCTTCTATGCCTCGCAGTCCTCAGTAGACTGGGGTGTGGCAAGCTTTGAGGTCAAACTGACGGAAATCGAGAGCTCTACGTTGTCGACCTTCGACGGGAGTGCCTCCACTACGGTCTATACCGGCTCGCTGTCCATCAGTGGCAACCAGATGACCGTCACCTTCACCACGCCTTACACCTATAACGGAGGCAACCTCCTTGTCGAGGTGGACAACCTCACCAAGGGATCTTATGTCACCTCCACCTGGTACGGTGAGAGTGTTACTGGTGCCAGCCTACAAGGCTATAGTTATAGCGTCTTCGATGGAATTACTGGCACCCAGCGCAACTTCCTTCCCAAGACCACCTTCACCTACGAGCTTCCTGATCTCAGCCCCTGCGCCAAGGTGAATAATCTCGCTATCGACACCGTTACCTACAACAGCATGACTCTCAGTTGGGTTGATACCAACTCGGCTGCTACCTTCAGAGTCTATGCCGTCACTGCTACCGACACCACCCTTATCTCTGGTCCTAACGGTATCACCGATTCTTTCTACACCGTCACCGGCCTCGATGCCAACACGGAATACACCTTCGGTGTGAAGGCTGACTGCGGCGAAACGGACGGCCTCTCCAACCTGCGCACCGTCACCGGCCGCACGCTGAACAATGTCGCTGCCATCAACACCTTTACCGCATCTGGTTCCACCATTGTGCGCGGTGACCTCGTGTTCGACACCGTCGGCCACGCCATCACCGTCCCCGTGTTCTACACCAACAGCCTCTATAGCTTATACCTAAACTGGACTCTATCCGACCATGCCACCGGCATGTATGTCGATACCGCCAACGATGGTAGCTACACCTGCAAGGTGACCAACTATTCCATCAAGAACTACCTCAAGATGCGTACCCCCCTGACCGTCCGCGTCAAGGCTGAGGTGCCCACCTTCTATGCCGACTACACCATCACCCTCGCTGCCGAGGATTGCGTCAAGGACCGCGACCTGGCTCTTACGCCCGAGCGTATCCGCTACACCGCCACTTGGAACAACCCCGACACCTTGGTGACCACCCACTACTTCATCAATAGCCCCGTGCGCCTCACCGCCGATCAGCTGTCCGGTGTCAACTATGTCATTGTCAACAATGCCCATGAGTACACCGTCGAGGGTCTGGACCGTGCCACCACGTACTATGCCTACCTGAAGGCCGCCTGCGATACCGTCTGGATTGAGGACAGTGTCACCACCAATGGATTGATGGATTGCGAGGTGTTTGACGGTTCCACGGGTACTTCCATTGCACAGTATTTCTTCCCGGGCTACTTTGGATACCAGTATACCGGAAACCTCTATGATATTGATGCTAATATCGGCATTACGGGTATCTCGGCCTATCTTAATTCTGGTAATTCCAGCACTGGTGCTACCATGAAGGTGTGGGTCAAGGAGGTTCCTGCCGACTTTGCTTTCAGCAGCACCATTACTTTCGAGGAAATGACCACCGGCGCCACCCTTATTTATGATGGCGATGCCGACTTTACCAGCGCCAATGTGGGTTGGGTAAACTTCCCCTTTGCCGAGACTATGAATGTCACTGCTGGCAACCAGTTGCTCGTTCTTTCTCGCGGTGTTGGTTGCAGCGGTTCTGGCGGTTGTGGCCGCTATGAAAGATATACCTCCAAGACTAACAAGCAGTGGTATAAGCGTATAGATAGAAATGATCCCGGTATGTCCACCACTGGTACTGTTTCCAGTAACCGAGTCAATCTCCAAATTTGCTATGTCAGCAACCCCTGCCCCGATGTGACCAACGTCGATGTTGACAGCCTGAGCCACGACTTCGCCCGCATCGAGTGGACCGCTTCGAATGCTGACTACCGTGTGGGTAACCAAATTATCGTCAGCGCCACCGAGCTCGACTCGGCCGCCCTGGCCAATGCCACCGGTGCCGTCACCCTCGCTGCCAACGCCACGAGCTACGACGCTACCGGCCTCACCCCCGAGCACGACTACTACGTCTACGTCAAGGCCCTCTGCAACGGCGAGGCTCACCCCGAAGGTACCTCCGGCTGGGCTTCCTACCAGTTCCAGACCTATCCCGCCGTGCGCGTTCCTGTGATCGTTTACTCGCAGGTCTCTGGCAAGCATAGCGCCAAGGTGCTTGTCGCCAATACGGGTATCACCGCGGGTCAGCCCACCAACTTCAGCTACGTCCTCAGCACCACGGCACTCGATTCCGCTGCCCTGGCTACCGCCACTCCCACCGTCACCGGTATCGACACCATGATTGTTGACATCAACAACCTGAACAGCGACACCAAATATTTCTTTGCCTTCCGCAACGAGCTGAACGGTGAGGTCTCTCACTGGAGCACCCCCGACAGTGTGACCACGCCCGTGGCCATGCCCGCCGTCCGTTACCTCCAGGTGACTGAGGTTGCCCACAACGCTATGACCGCTATCTGGCAGCCCAACTTTAGCCAGTTTGCCGACGAGACCGCTTGGCGTGCCGCCATCGTGCTGCACGGTCAGCAGCCCGCCGCCGCCGCTTGGCAGACCGTCACCACCACCATCGAGGGACCTAATAACACCTATAGTGCTTACAACCCCTTCATCGGTCTGATTACCGACACGGCTTACGACATCTATGTCGCCGCCTACGACGTTGAGAGCGGTGCCACCAGCGACACCGTCATCCTCGACAGCGTCCGTACCGCCAAGTTCCCCGGCACCGGCCTCGTTGTGGCCGACAGCACCGCTACCAATGGTTTTGTGATGCTCCGTTCGCAATATCAAGATACCGACCATCGTTCACAGGTTATCTATCCTGCCAGTATGCTTACCGCACTTCAGGGTAAAACGATGACCTCTATGAGATTCTATACGAATTATGTTTCTTCGATTCGTGATGGATACGGCGATTGGACTGAGAATAACTTCGTTTTAAAACTTGCCGTGACCGCCAATGAGAATCTTGCTTCCGCATGGGATGCCACGGAAGGCGACACCGTCTTTGAAGGCAGCATCTCCACTGTTGTTGAGGACGGACAGTTGGTGTTCGAATTCGACACACCCTTCCAGTACAATGGAGGTAACCTCCTTGTTGAGTTGCTTTATGACGACTCTTTCAGTAACAGATACACGAGTGGCTCCTTCTATGGCATGACAGCCGATAGTGCCAGCCGCTATGCCAATGGTCTTTCTGCTTTGACTACTGCTACTGGCACCGTGCAGAACTTCCTGCCCAAGGTGATGTTCGACTATACTGGCGCCAGCACTTGCCTGCCCGTGAACACTATTTATGTGATGGATGTCACCGATGCCAATGCCAATGCCATCTGGTATCCCGGCAACGAGGAGAACGCTTGGGAGTATGCCCTCAGCACCAGCGACAGCATGACCGCTGCCGAGCTTGAGGCCGCCGCCCTGCCCGTGACGACCAACAACGTCGCCCTCTCCGGCCTGGTCCGCGACACCAACTACACCTTCTACATCCGTCCCGTCTGCTCCGATACCGAGAAAGGTTTGTGGAACCACACCACCTTCACCACTCCTCATGTGGACTACTACTATGATGTCACCGTCAACGTCAACGACGACGAGATGGGCGAGGTCGAAGGCCTGACCCACGTCCTCGAAGGCACCGACACCATCCTCGTGGCCGAGGCCAACCTCGGTTACCACTTCGTCAGCTGGACCATGGGCGCCACCGTCCTCGGCACCAACGACACCCTCGAGGTCACCGTCGACAGCAACATGACCATCATGGCTAACTTCGAGCAGAACGACAGCATCACCATGACCTTCGGCGTTAACTATGCCGCCGCCGGTAGCATCAGCCTTACTGGCGAGCAGCACCCCGTCGAGGGTACCATCCTGAGCGTCACCGCTACCCCCAATGCCGGTTATCACCTGGCTGGCTGGCTCTTCGTTGACGAAGGCCGTGACACTCTGATTACCGAGATCGGTCTTACCTACAGCGACACTGTCGAGACCTACATGGACAGCGCCAAGGTCTTCGCCGTCTTTGCCAAGGATGCTCCTCTGCCCGTCGAGGCTACCATCGCCGCCAGCGACATCGAGTACAAGGTGGGTACCGGTAGCAACGAGGCCGTCATCGCCGTCAACTGGGCTGACACCGCCTTCGCATGGGCCGTCAAGTTCAACGGCAGCATCACCGTCCAGGATGCTATGGATACCATCGCCGCCTACGACAGCCGCTTCAACTACACTGTTGGCAACTTTGGTCTCGAGAACATCACCTTCACCGAGGGTGACCTCAGCTTCAGCGGCAGCGGCAACGCTATGAGCTACTGGGAGAGCAACAACGGTACGGATGCCGGTCTCGGCCAGGCCCTTACCAACGGCTCCTTCGAGAAATGGGCACAGCCCGAGGCTGGTGTCTGGGTCAGCAGCTACTATACTGTTGATTGGAATTGGTGGTCGCCCGTCTATGTCTATGACATGAACATCACCCCGATGTGGGCTCCCGCAGTTCCTCAGACTGTCACTATCACCTTCGCTGTGAACGATGCCTCCATGGGTAGCATCGAGCCCAACGGTACGCATGTGTACACTGTCGGCGAGACCGTCAACGTCACCGCTACCGCCAACGAGGGTTACCACCTCGCCTCCTGGCACCTCGTCATCCCGATGCTTGGTGTCGACACCACCGTCTCTGCTGAGTCTGAGCTGTCGCACCCCGACACTGTCAGCACCGACCTCGATGGTGCCACCTTCACCGCCAACTTCGAGCGCAATGCCGTCAGCATCGACGATGTTGAGACTGTCGACTTCACCGTCTACAGCGTTGACAACACCGTTGTCGTGAAGGGTGTGGAGAACATGAATGTCTATCTCTTTGATGTCAACGGTCGCTCCATCGAGCACATGGCCCAGGCTACCGAGACTGTCGAGTTCACCGTGCCTAGCACCGGTGTCTACCTCGTCAAGGTTGGCAACGCCGCCGCCAAGCGCGTCGTCGTGATTCGCTAACGTCGAGTAACACTTACAACGCGGCAGGGGCTCCCAAACGGGAGCCCCTGCCGCGTTGTGGGGAGTGAGGGAGGAGTGAGATGTGGAGAAAAGGGAGTGAGAGGGGAGTGAGAGGGAAGTGAAGGGGGAGTGAGGGGGACAAATGAAGGCTGCCGCGGTCTGTGTTTGCTGTGGATGTAGTCAATGTTTGCGGCAGTTTGGAGTGGCTTTTGTTTGCTGCAGGTGCTATTGTCCCTTTCACTCCCCCCTCACTCCTCCCTCACTCCCCTTTCACTCCCCCAAAATAATCACACAATAAATAAATCATCTCTCCGTTATACTAATCCAACTTTTTAAATCAACATATATATCATGACACAAGAACAACTGAAATTCAACCCCAATCCATTGGTGGCTTTCCTGGAGAAACCCATGTCTGAGTTTACCAAGGCCGATATCCTCAAGGTCATCGAGGAGTTCCAAATCGAGATGATCAACTTCCGCTACCTGGCGGATGATGGCAAGCTGCACACGCTGAACTTCGTCATCCAGAGCCTGTCGCATGCCGACGAGGTGCTGACCTCCGGCGAGCGTGTCGACGGCTCGAGCCTCTTCCCCTACATCGAGGCCGGCAACTCCGACCTCTACGTCATCCCGCGTTTCCGCACCGCCTTCCTCGACCCCTTCACCGAGGTGCCTACCCTCGACCTCCTCTGCTCGTTCTACAACAAGGACGGCGAACCCTTCGAGATGGCCCCCGAATACACCCTCCAGAAAGCCGGCCGCGCCTTCCGCGAGGCCACGGGCGGCATGGAGTTCGAGGTGATGGGCGAGCTGGAGTACTACGCCATCGCCCCGCGTCAGGACGACTACATGCCCGAGGATCAGCACGGCTACCACGTGTCGATGCCCTATTGCAAGTTCGAGGAGTTCCGCACCGAGGCCATGCGCATGATTGCCGCCGCCGGCGGCGAAATCAAGTACGGCCACAGCGAGGTGGGCAACTTCACCATGGGCGACATGATGTACGAGCAGAACGAGATTGAATTCCTCCCCACACGCCTCGAGGATGCCGCCGACCAGCTGGTCATCGCCAAATGGATGATGCGCGAGCTGGGCTACAAGTACGGCATCACCATCACCTTTGCCCCCAAGATTACCGTCGGCAAAGCCGGCAGCGGCATGCATGTGCACACCCGCGTGAGCCTCGACGGCAAAAATATGTATGTCGGCGAGAACGGCCTAAGTGACGTGGCCATGAAGACCATGGCTGGCATCCTGTCGCTCGCCGGTTCCCTCACCGCCTTCGGCAATACCAACCCCACGAGCTACTTCCGTCTGGTGCCCCATCAGGAGGCTCCGACGAACATCTGCTGGGGCGACCGCAACCGCAGCGCCATGGTGCGCGTGCCGCTGGGATGGAGCAAGAGCGCCGGCAATATGATGGCCGCCGCCAATCCCCTGGAGAAGAACGACAAGGTGGACTTCAGCCGCAAGCAGACCATCGAGCTGCGCACTCCCGACGGCAGCGCCAATATCTACCTGCTGTTGGCAGGCATGACGGTGGCGGCACGCCACGGCTTCGAGATGCAGGACGCCGTGCAGTATGCCAAGGACCGCTATGTCAGCGTGAATATCTTCGAGCATGAGGATGTGCTGGCCAAGCTCGACGTGCTGCCCGACAGCTGCGCCGCCAGCGCCGACCTGCTGGAGAAAGACCGCGCCGTGTATGAGCAGGACGGCATCTTCAGCCCCCGCCTCATCGACGGCATCCTCAAGGGCCTCCGCGCCTTCAACGACCGCACCCTCCGCGCCGACATCGGCAACGACCCCGAGAAGACGTTGGAGCTCGTCGAGAGGTTCTTGCATTGTGGATGATTTCTTTTCGAGAAGTTAAGAAGTTAAAGAATATAGTGGGTAGTTAAAGGTAGTTAATCCAGTAGGTAGTTAAAGTAGTTAAAGTATTTAAAGGTAGTTAAAGGACAAATGAAGGCTGGCGCGGTCAATGTTTGCTGCTGGTGCTATTGGCCTTTAACTACCCAGGCGAGCAAAGCGAGCTAACTACTTTTAATTACTTTAACTACCCAAGAAAAGTACCCATAAAAAAAAGAATGAGCAAAGTATCCCTCCTCATCGGCGGCAACCAGGGCGACCGCCAGGCTCTGATGGAACAGGCGACAGAGCAGATACGGCAGCGTATCGGCTCTGTCGTTGCTCTTTCGCGGGTCTATGAGACTGAGCCTTGGGGAGACTTTGAGGAGACCCCCACCCCGTCCGCCTACGGCGGCCACCCCTCCCTGCAGGGAGGGGATGTGGAAGGTTCCCTCGTTGCTGCGCCAGCCGTCCCCTCCCTGCAGGGAGGGGATGTAGAAGGTTCCCTCGTTGCTGCGCCAGCCGTCCCCTCCCTGCAGGGAGGGGTGCCCGTAGGGCGGGGTGGGGGAAAGGTCCCGATGTTCCTCAACCGGGGACTCCTCGTCAAGACCACGCTGTCGCCTTGGCAGGTGCTGCGCACGGCGCTGAGCATTGAAGCTGGCCTGGGGCGTCAGAGGGACCTTAAAGACCCTAAGGACTTTAAAGACTTTAAAGACCTTAAGGACCTTAAAGACCTTAAGGACCCTAAGGTCCCTAGACTCTATCATTCTCGCCCGATGGATATCGACCTCATCTTCTACGATGACCTCGTTGTCGACACTTCCGAGCTGACGCTGCCGCATCCCCGCATGCACCTACGCCGCTTCGTCCTCGAGCCCTTGGCGGAGATCATGCCCGACTACCGCCACCCGCTAATGGGTAAGACCATGAAAGAACTCCTATCAGAATTATGAAACGCTTTGTCATACCCCTGCTGCTGATGCTGCTCCCCCTGTTGGCGGTGGCGCAGAACGCCACGGTCAGCGGCACCATCACCGACGCCAAGACCGGCGAGACGCTCATCGGCGCCACGGTGGTGGACACGCGCAGCGGCAAGGGCACCGTCACCAACGTCTATGGCCACTTCTCGCTGACCCTCAGGCGCGACTCCGTGGACCTCAAGGTCACCTATGTGGGCTATGAGCCCCAGTTCTTCCAGTTCCGGCTCGACAAGAACCGTGAGGTCAACGTCAAACTGTCGTCCAGCGTCACCCTCGACGAGGTGGTCATCACCGCCGAGCGCACGGGTGACACGCGCTCGTCGCAGATGAGTGCCGTGGTGGTGCCCGTGGAGAAACTCAAGGCTGTGCCCGTGATGTTCGGCGAGGCCGACCTCATCAAGGCCCTGCAGCTTATGCCGGGAGTGCAGAGCGGCTCGGAGGGCAACAGCGGCATGTATGTGCGTGGCGGCGGCCCCGACGAGAACCTCTTCCTCCTCGACGGCGTACCCCTCTACAACGTCAGTCACATGGGCGGCTTCTTCTCGGCCTTCAATACCGACGCCATCAAGAATGTCACCCTTTATAAGGGCAGTTTCCCCGCCCGCTTCGGCGGCCGACTGAGTTCCGTGCTCGATGTCACGCAGAACAACGGCAACGACAAGGAAATTCACGGCAACCTCTCCATAGGCCTTATCTCGGCCAAGTTCAACCTCGAAGGACCTCTCGTCAAGGAGAAGACCACCTTCAGCCTCTCGGCCCGCCGCACCTATGCCGAGCTCTTCATCATCCCCGCCGTCATGTGGCTCAACGACCTCGGCGAGGAGGAGAAGCCCGCGGCCCCCACCGTGGCCTCCAACGCCAAGTTCGATGCCGGCTACTGGTTCTACGATATCAACGCCAAGATTACCCACAAGTTCAGCGACAAAAGCCGCCTCTACGGCTCGTTCTACATGGGTGAGGACAAGATACACGGCAATATCAACACCGTCACCTCGCTCGAGGAGAATATGGACCTGGGCTTCGCCAACAAGTGGGGCAACCTCGTGGGTGCGCTGCGCTGGAACTACGAGCTCACACCGCAACTCTTCATGAATCTGGCGCTCAACTACACGCAGTACAAGAACGATATCGTGGGCACGGTGAAGAAGATTGACTCGCCGGGCGACCTCAATGCCTCCACCATGGAGGGCACCTACCGGTCGGGCATCAAGGAAGCCACGCTGAGGGCCGACTTCGACTATACGCCCGCCCCCGAGCACAACGCCAAGTTCGGCGCCTCCTTTACATGCCACTGGTTCATCCCCGAGGTGGCCGACGGCAGCATTAACTACTACGACTCCATCCAGATGAACCATGCCTTCCAGTTCGACTCCTCCATCTTCAGCGGCGTGATACCCGCCAACGAGATGGTGGCCTATGCCGAGGACGACTGGGCCATCACCGAGGCTCTGAAGGTGAACTACGGTCTCCACCTCAGCGCCTTCCGTGTACAGAATTCCTTCTACACGGCGCTCCAGCCGCGCCTCTCGGGCCGCATGATGCTCAGCGACGACCTCTCTGTCAAGGTGGGCTATGCCCGCATGAGGCAGTATGTGCACCTGCTGAGCACCACCAGCGTCACGCTGCCCACGGACCTCTGGGTGCCCGTCACCGACAGGGTGCGCCCCATGGTCTCCGACCAGGTGGCCGGCGGCGTCAGCTATAGCCGCAGCGGCATCGCCGACTTCAGTGTCGAGGTCTACTACAAACACATGGACAACCTCATCGAATACAAAGACGGCGCTACCTTCTTCGGCAGCAGCGAGAACTGGGAGAACCTGGTGTACAGCGGCGAGGGCTGGAGCTATGGCGTCGAACTCCTCGTGCAGCGTGAGGTGGGCAACCTCACGGGCTGGGTGGGCTACACCTGGAGCCGCACGATGCACCTCTTCGACCGTCCCGGCCAGGTGCTCAACGAGGGCCGCGCCTTCCCCGCCAAATACGACCGTCGCCACGACCTCTCGGTAGTCCTCAGCTATAAGTTCAGCGACCGCTTCGATGTTAGCGCCACCTGGGTCTTCTCTACCGGCAACGCCGCCTCGCTGGCCACGCAAAGCTACCCCGTGGCACAGGAAGACCCCGACGACTACGACCTCGGCGGCGCCGGACAAGGGGCGTCGGTCAACTATATCGAGGGGCGCAACAACTACCGCATGCCCAACTACCACCGCCTCGACCTCGGTGCCAACTTCCACCGCAAGTTCAAGCGTGCCCACCGCACCATCAGCGTCAGTATATATAATGTATATAACCGCCAGAACCCCTACATGCTCTACCGCTCGCGCAACGAGAGCTACAATGGCTATCCCTCGGCACTGGTCCAGCTGAGTCTCTTCCCGATACTGCCCAGCGTGGGGTATACGTTGTTTTTCTAGTTCTTTTGGAGTAATCAGAATAATCGGAGTAATCAGATGAAAAGGATCGCACATATAGGCCTCTTAGCTTTCATTTTTCATTTTTCATTTTTCATTTTCGGCTGCGAGAAGATTATCGATATCAGCGAAGACCCGTCGAAGCAGCAGCTGGTGCTCAATGCCGTGCCTATCGCGGGGCAGCGCGCCTTCGTCTATTTCGCCCATACGCGCTTCTTCCTCGACGCCTCCAACGACCAGCCCTTCGACGAGCCTGCGACGGTGACGCTCTATGTCAACGGCACCCCCTATACGCCCGACTCTGTGGCCTATTGCAAGTATTTCTTCCCTTACACCTACGCCGAGGGCGACAGCCTCGAGGTGGTGGCTACCGTGGGCGACCGCGTGGCGCACGCGCGCACCTATATCCCCAAGACCCCTGTGTTCAGCAATGTGCAGCTTGTCAACAACGCCTTCGGCTCCACCTTCCGCTATTACCTTGCCGACTTCGACTTCCAGGACCATGCCGACGAGCGGGAGTACTACAGTCTCGCCGTTGCGGTGCGCGACAGCGGCGTGCGCTACAACGAGTGGGAGCAGCGCTTCGATACCGTCGACACCGTCCATGTCTCCTACTTCATGCTTCGCAGCAACCCCGAGATTACGGGCGACGCCTCCTACACGGTTCCTATGTTGGGGTACCTCTACACCCGCAACCTCTTCAACGATGGCGCCATCGATGGCCGCAGCTACCATGTGGCCATGCGCATCCTCAACCTCATCGACACCAATGAGGTGCAACCCTTTAAGCACGAATATACCGTCAGCCTCGAATCGCTGACATTTGCGCGCCTGCGATACCTTATCGACGTGAGTCGTCAGGGAGGAGGCTTCAGCTTCTTCGCCGAGCAGGGTCAGGTGCGAGGCAACGTGGAGGGTGCCCAGGGTATCTTCGCCGGCTGCGCCCGCAGCAAGATAGTCTTCTGGCCCGACACTCTTGCCGTCACAAAAAAAGCCCTGGAACCGCTTCCGGAGGAGGTGCGGAGGGCGCTGAAATGAAAAAAACGGAAAAATATTTTGCCAGTTTCAAAAATGTTTGTATTTTTGCAGTCCGAAATCGAGGGGAAAAACCTTCGGTTATTTGTGAAAGTAATTTAAAAACAATAAGTTAAAAAAATGTACGCAATCGTAGAAATCGCAGGCAAGCAATTCAAGGTCGCCCAAGATCAGAAGATTTTCGTCAACCGTCTGAAGAACGACGAGGGTAGCGAAGTTTCTTTTGACACCGTGATGCTTAAAGACAATGATGGCAAAGTTGAGGTTGGCAAACCTTACATTGCTGGTGCTAATGTAAAGGCTACCGTCCTCCGCCACCTTAAGGGCGATAAGGTTTTGGTGTTCAAGAAAATCCGTCGTAAAGGCTATCAGAAAATGAACGGCCACCGCGACTATCTGACCCAGATCAAAATCGATAGCATCAACTAATCCTAGTGTCTAACCTTTTAAAAACAGTATAGTATGGCTCATAAAAAAGGTGTCGGTAGTTCCAGCAATGGTCGTGAATCCGAAAGCAAACGCTTAGGCGTTAAAATCTTTGGTGGTCAGAAGTGCATCGCCGGCAACATCATCGTTCGCCAGCGCGGTACTGCCCACAACCCCGGCCAGAATGTTGGCATGGGTAAGGACCACACCCTCTTTGCGCTTATCGACGGTGTCGTTAAGTTCCACAAAGGCCGCGAAGACCGTAGTTACGTCTCCGTGCTTCCCGTTGAAGAGTAATTTTTTCATAGTTTTGCGATGGCCCTGCTCTGTCTTGGAGCGGGGCTTTTTTTGTCCCCCGCTCGCAAAACATTTCAATTAGATTTATGGATTATGTCCGCAGGACAGGAGATGGTTAGCCCATCTGGACGCGGACGCTCTCGCCGTGGATTTTCTCCAAGAGCTCTTTGATGAACTCGGGGTTGAGACCTAGGCTTTCGGCCTGCTGCAGGCGGTCGTTCATGACCTCTTCCCAGCGTTTGGCCTGGTAGACGGTAAGTTTCTGCTCACGTTTCACGGAGGCTATCTGGCGCGATAGGTTCATGCGGTGGCTGAGGAGGCTGAGGAGCTCGTGGTCGATGTCGTCGATCTGCTTGCGCAGGGGCTCCAGGCTGGCGTCGTTGTCCTGGCCCGAAGAACAGGGCAGCGAGGTCAGCAGCGAGGTCAGCTCGTCGGGGGTGAGCTGCTGTGCCGCGTCGGAGAGGGCGGCGGAAGGGGAGGGGTGTACCTCGACGAGGAGACCGTCGTAGTCGAGCTGTACGGCTGCCAGCGACAGCGGTGCCACAAGGCTGCGGTCGCCGCCGATATGGCTGGGGTCGCAGAGGATGGGTATGTCGGGCCGATGGCGGCGGAACTCCAAGGCTACCTCCCAGAGGGGCGCGTTGCGGTAGCCTAGGTTGTTGAACATGCTGAAGCCGCGGTGGATGGCCATGATACGGTCGATGCCGGCCTGCTGCAGGCGCTCGACGGCGCCAATCCACAGCTTCAGGTCGGGACTCACGGGATTCTTTACCATCACCTGCATGCCGCTGCCGCGCAGTGCCTCGCAGATTTCTTCCACCATGAAGGGGTTGGCGGTGGTGCGGGCGCCAATCCAGACGGTCTGGATGCCATACTGCTGGCAGAGCGCCACATGCTCGGGGCGTGCTACCTCGCAGCAGAAGCGCACGGGTTGGCCGTCGGCCATGCGCAAGGGGCTGTCGCTGATTTCTTTCATCCACCGCAGGGCGGGCTCGCCGAGGCCTTCGAAAGCACCCGGACGGGTGCGTGGCTTCCACACGCCGCCGCGGATCATCCGCACACGCGGCATGCGGCACAAGGCCTCGCTGACGGCCAGCAACTGCTCGCGGCTCTCCACACTGCAAGGACCGGCGATGATAAAGGGTCTGTCGTTATGTTCCATAAAATGATTTGCAAAAATACACAATTTTTTTGACATGGCGGCTAAACGCTTTTTTGAAACGGCGAATTAATCTAATTAAACTAATGGGCTGCCGCAGGTCAATGGTTGGCTAATGACACTAATTGGCCTGCGGCAGCACAATTCGAGTAATTAGTATAATTAGCCGTTATACAATAAAACAGTCTTTTCGCCGTTATCTAGGGTATGAAAGTAAAATATCTCAAACTCAAGAACTGGCTGCTCGTCACTGTGATGGGCGCTTTTGGCCTGTCGGCCTGCCATTGCCACAAGGAGGCGGTGGCGACCGAGCCTGAGGAGGCTCCGCAGGTGAAGCCTCGCGAGGATATACGCCTGATGTACGGCGTGCCGACGATGAACTACATGATTCGCGGCCAGGTGAAGGATTCCGACGGACGTCCCGTGAAGGACATCCGCGTCAACATGCTGGAGCGCAACATGGAGGTGAAGGATGGCGAGCTGCAGGGCGACCCCGAGCGTGTGCGGCTGTGGCTCGAGCAGAGCGCCGTGAAGACTGACAAGAACGGCAACTTCCTCATCAACAACAGCGGCCTTCCTCAGGAGGAAGTGAAGCTGATGGTGCGCGACGTCGACGGCCCAGAGAACGGCGAGTTCAAGAACCAGGTGCTCGAGATGGAGGTGCGGCAGGCCGATATAGACCGCACCAATGCCGGCGGCTGGAACCAGGGAACCTTCAACAAAGAGGTGGAGATTAAACTGGAAGGAAAATAGGGATTACCTAGGATCGCCTAGGGAAGCCTAGGAGAGCCTAGGATTGCCTGGGAAAGCCTAGGACTTCTTAGCAAAAGATGAGCCTCTCCCTCAAACAACGTATAGGTCTAGAGCTGCAGCGCTCGCTGCGGCATACCAACGAGCAGTTGCACCCGTTGCGGACGCTTTTCTGGGAGTGTACGCTGCGATGCAATATGAGTTGCCGCCACTGTGGCAGCGACTGCAAGGTGGCTCCGGCGGTGAAGGATATGCCTGCGGAGGATTTCCTCCGCGTCATTGACACTATCACCCCTCATGTCGACCCTCATAAGACTTTTGTTATTTTCACCGGTGGCGAGGCGCTGCTGCGCGACGACCTCGAGGAGGTGGGTCTCGAACTTTATCGCCGCGAGTACCCCTGGGGACTGGTGACCAATGGTTTTCTCTTGGACGAGAAACGGCTCGACTCTTTGATGGCCAGCGGTATGCACTCCATTACCGTCAGCCTCGACGGCTTTGAGGAACAGCACAACTGGATTCGCCGCCATCCGCAGTCGTTCGAGAAGGCCACACAGGCCATCAAGTTGCTTGCCCAGCAGAAAGACCTCCTCTGGGATGTCGTTACCTGCGTCAATCCACAGAGCTATCCACATCTACACGAGTTCAAGGATTTCCTCGTTTCACTCGGCGTTCCCGCCTGGCGCTTGTTCAGCATCTTCCCCATGGGCCGTGCCGCAAACAACCCAGACTTGCAGCTGAGCGACGAGCAGTTCTGTGGCTTTCTTGATTTTATCCGCGACTGTCGCGAAAAGAATACTCAAGCAATCAAGCAATCAAGCAATCAAGCAATCATCGATGTTAGCTACGCCTGCGAGGGTTTCCTCGGCCCTTACGAGCAGAAGGTTCGCGACCATTTCTTCTACTGCCGCAGTGGTGTCGAGGTGGCCTCGATACGTTGCGACGGTGCCATCAGCGGCTGCACCTCGGTCCGCAGCCACATGGACCAGGGCAACATCTACCGCGACGACTTCTGGGATGTGTGGCAGAACCGCTTTCAGGTGATGCGTGACCGAAGCTGGACCAAGAAAGGCCAGTGCAAGGGCTGCAAGGTCTGGCGCTACTGCGAAGGCTCCGGCCTCCATCTCTACGACGACGACGGAAACCTCCTCGTTTGCCACTACAAGAAGGTGAAAGGTGAGAGGTGAAAGGTGAGAGGTGGGTATCGCCATCCTTAATAATGGGTATTTTCGTTTTTTCTTTTTGCTGTTGCCGAAAAAAGTTGTATTTTTGCAACCGCAAATGTGGATAGATTTGTAATGATTGCAACCACTTGAAAAAATGCTAAAGCACTAATTCAACGGTAATTTCAGTACAATCTTTTCACTGTTAAAACAAAGTATTAACAGTTAAAAGTAATGTAATTATGAGTTATTTTTTCACTTCAGAAAGTGTTTCCGAGGGCCATCCCGACAAGGTGGCCGACCAGATCAGCGATGCGCTGCTCGACGAATTCCTCCGCCGCGACCCCGAGAGCCATGTGGCTTGCGAGACGCTGGTAACCACGGGTCTTGCCGTCGTCAGCGGCGAGGTGACCTGCAACGGCTGGGTCGATATCCAGGAGACCGTGCGCGACGTCATCAAGGAGATAGGCTACACCAAGGGCGAGTACAAGTTCGAGTCTGAGTCGTGTGCCGTGCTTTCCACCATCCACGGCCAGAGTGGCGACATCAACCAAGGTGTCAGCCGCAAGCGTGAGGAGGAGCAGGGTGCCGGCGACCAGGGCATGATGTTCGGCTACGCCTGTAACGAGACGCGCGAGTACATGCCGCTGCCCATCACGTTGGCCCATATCCTCCTGCAGGAACTGACCCGCATCCGCAAGGAGGGCAAGGTGATGACCTATCTGCGTCCCGACGCCAAGAGTCAGATTACCATCGAATACAGCGACGACCACCGTCCGCTGCGCGTCGACACCATCGTGCTCTCCACCCAGCACGACGAGTTCGACACCGAGCGCCGCATGCTCAAGCAGATTGAGAAGGACGTGCGCGAGATACTGATACCGCGTGTGCTCAAGCGCATCAACGCCAAGAACCGCGCCCTCTTCGAAAAGAAGGACTACAAGCTGTTTGTCAACCCCACGGGTAAGTTCGTCATCGGCGGTCCCCACGGCGACACCGGCCTCACGGGCCGCAAGATTATCGTCGACACCTACGGTGGCCGTGGTGCCCACGGCGGCGGTGCTTTCAGTGGCAAAGACCCCTCGAAGGTCGACCGCTCGGCGGCCTACGCCACGCGCCATATCGCCAAGAATATGGTGGCTGCGGGACTCTGCGACGAGGTGCTCGTGCAGGTGGCCTACGCCATCGGCGTGGCCGAGCCTGTAGGCTTCTATGTGAATACCTACGGCACCGCGAAAGTAAAACTTACCGACGGTGAGATAGCCAAGCGCGTGGAGAAACTCTTCGACATGCGCCCCTACGCCATCACGCAGCGCTTCGGCTTGAAGAACCCCATCTACCGCCGCACCGCCGCCTACGGCCACATGGGCCGCGACCCCAAGGAGGAGACCGTCGTCCTGTTCGACGCCGACGGCCGCAAGCACACCAAGAAGGTGCAGTTCTTCGGCTGGGAGAAACTCGACATGGTCGAGGCGATAAAGAAGGAATTTAAATTGAAATAAGGAAGTTGGAGAAGTTAGTAGTAGTTAAAGTAGATAAATTAGTGGTACTTAAAGTAGTTAAAGGTTGTTAGCTCGCTTCGCTCGCATGGGTAGTTAAAGGCCAATAGCACCAGCAGCGAACAATGACTACACCAATTGGCAACAAACACGGACCGCGTCAGCCATCATTTGTCCTTTAACTACGTTAACTACCCATAAAAAAGAAAAAAATAATGACAAAACTCAGTGTCAATATCAACAAGGTGGCCACCATCCGTAATGCGCGTGGCGGCAACACCCCTGATGTGTTAAAGTTCGCGCAGGATTGCGAACGTTTCGGTGCGCAGGGTATCACGGTGCACCCGAGGCCCGACGAGCGCCATATCCGCTACGCTGACGCATTGGCGATCAAGCCGCTTATCGGCGTGGAGTATAATATCGAAGGCAACCCCAAGGGTGTCTCAAAGAGTCGTCCCTATGGCTTCATCGACTTGGTGAAGGAGATCCGTCCTGCCCAGGTGACGCTGGTGCCGGACGCCGAAGGAGTGCTGACCAGCAATGCCGGCTGGGACACCGTGAAGAATCAGGACTACCTGAAGGATGTCGTCAAAGAATTCAAGCAGTGTGGCATCCGTGTGAGCATCTTCATCGACGCCAATCCGCAGATGATTGAGATGGCCGCGAAGACCGGCACCGACCGTGTGGAGCTGTACACCGAGAGTTATGCCAGCCGTTACGCTGCCGGCCGCGAAGAGGCCATCAAGCCCTTCGTGGAGGCCGCCAAGGTGGCCCGCGACTGTGGACTCGGTCTCAATGCCGGACACGACCTCAGTTTGGAGAACCTCACCTTCTTCCACCAGCAGATTCCCTGGTGCGACGAGGTGAGCATCGGCCACGCCCTTATCAGCGACGCCCTCTACCTCGGTATCGAGGAGACCATCCACCGCTACCTAGACTGCCTGAAGTAAAGATGACCATGATGATTAAAAGAAATCCCCTACGAAAGAGGAAATCCAGTGGATTTCCGGGCAGAGCAGGTGTGTGTAGGCATTATCTTTCAATAGCTATTAAGAGTAATTCCCTACGGGAAATACTCCGTAGGAGTTTTCTTTTAATAGCACTTAGTTCATTTCTTGTTTCCCAAGCGCAGGATCATGTCAACCTCGGTCTGATACCCACGCCGCAGAGGGTGGAATTGTCAAAGACACAAGCCCCTTCGTACCCGAAGAAGATCAAATCGCAGAAAGTCGACACTCTCCCAGTAGAAGCCAACCTCGACCAAGCCTATCAGCTTATCATCAGTAGAAGGCAGGTGACCATCCGCTATGTCGGCGAGGAAGGCTTGCGCAACGCCCATCTCACGCTGGATCAGCTCCAGCGTCTCTATGGCGCCGCCATTCCCTGCTGCACCATTACCGACTGGCCGGCGTATAAGTACCGCGGTTGGATGGACGACATTAGCCGTGGCCCTGTGCCCCACGAGGCCTACCGCCAGAAGCAGTACGAAGTGTTGCATGCGCTGAAGTACAATTTCAGCAACTACTACACCGAGCACACACTGTACCAGAAGGAGTTCCCCGACCTGGCGCCTGCCTATGCCGCCGACTGCAAGCCGCTGCCCGACGAGGTGATAAACCTTCAGCTCTTCGCGCATGCCGAGAAGACATTGCGGGTGCCGTTCTATCAGTATATGATGGACAGCAAGAACAATTTTAATCCCGCCAAGGAGGCTACCTATGAGTTCTTAAGGAAGCGTATCGCAGGTGCTTTCGAGCGCATCCCCACCTCGCCCTTCTTCATCATCAACTGTGACGAGACTGAACAGCTGGGTACCGGTCGTGCCAAGTGGCTTGTGGATAGCCTTGGTGCCGACCAGGTGTATGTCAACCATATCAACCGCTGCTACAACCTCATCCGACAATTCTCCACTCTCCACTCTCCGCTCTCCACTCGTGTGGTGATGTGGGGCGACATCGTGGCGAAGAATCCGGCGATGATGCGGCAGCTGCCCAAGGATATGACCTACATCATGTGGGCCTATGAGCCGCTGGACAGCTACGACCACCTGATACGGCCGTTCAAGGAGAATGGCACGCCCTTCTGGGTGGCGCCGTCGCTGAGTCACAGCAGCAACATGATCCCCAACCCTTACCGCTACATGAAGAACATCGCCAACCTCGCCCGCGACGGCTGGCGCAATGGCGCTGAGGGCTTGATGAACACCTGCTGGGACGACAACGGCGAAGCGCTCTTCGACAACTGCTGGCACGGCCTCTTCTGGAGCGCCGAGATGGCGTGGAACCCCATCAAGACCGATGACCCTGAAGAGTTCAAACGCCGCGAGAAGCAGTTCAACCAGAACTTCGAACGCCTATTCTACAATGCTAAGAACATAGTCAACGTCAACACCCTCTACGAGATGGGTGCCCTCGAGAGCAATCCGCTGATTGCCGACTGGTACACCTCCGCAGCCCTGATGGAACCCCTCCTCAACATCAACCCCGAAAACATCGGCAAGGAAATGCGGGACAGAATTGACTATGTGATGCATCTGGTGGATACTTTCTATGTTGATTCCGCTGCCAACCCGCATGTCCACTATGCTTTGATGCGTATGAAAGCCACCGCCGAGAAGTGTAATCTCCGAATGGATATCCCATGGAAACTCTCGGGAGGAGGTGTTGTCTTTCCTAACGTGGAAGGCGATTGTCAAAGTTACTTGAAGACACTTTTTGACCTCAAGCGCGAGTATCTCCGACTCTGGGATCAGGAGAACGGCGAGTATGAGCGCTATATCGTCTGCAATCGCTACGACGACCTCGCCCGTGAAGTTCTTGAACTTGACCGTCACGTTTTCGTTAATGTTGAATGTGGAATGTGGAATGAGAAATTAAATGACGCGTCAGCCAATTCATCACTCATCACTCAACATTCATCATTCCCATACGTCACCCTCCGTACCCTTTACGACGACCGCCCCATCTACTACACTCTCGATGGCTCGGAGCCAACGGCTTCCTCGACAAAATACGAAGGTACCTTCCCGCTGGAACGTTCTGCCACCATCCGCGCCATATCATATAATGGATACGGTGAGGGGGTCGTTACCGAGCAGTACCTCCTTTCGCACCTCGCTATGGGCGCCAAAATTACCCTCAACACCCCTTACTCCACCTATAAGTCCATCTACAGCGGTGGGGGAGAGAACGCCCTCATCGACGGTCAGCTGGGTTCCAATACCACCTATGCCGACGGCCACTGGCAGGGCTACTGGGGCGACAGCATCGATGCCGTCATCGACTTTGGCACTCCGCGCGAAATCCACGAGGTCTCCATGCGTTTCATGCAGAATACCTTCGACTGGATTCTCGCCCCCACCGAAATCCGTCTCTTTATCTCTGACGATGGACAGCAGTGGCAGCAACTTTACACAGAACCTTTCGACATGGATCCCCGCGAGACCGGCATGCGCCTGAAGCACTATTCCATGGAGACCTTTGTGTCAAGGTTCGTTAAGAAAAAGGGTCTCATTGAGATGCCTCCGATCACCCGCTATCTCCGTGTCGTGGTCCCCAACCCCGGCCCCTTGCCCTCGTGGCATCCCGCCCCGGGCCAGCCCTCCTATCTTTTCACCGACGAGATTATCGTTAGGTAATTTTAGTTGGTAGTTAAAGGTAGTTAAAGTAGTTAAAGGTAGTTAAAGGACAAATGAGGTCTTGCGCAATCATTGTTTGCTGCAGGATCTATTGTCCTTTAACTACCCAAGCGAGCGAAGCGAGCTAACTACCTTTAACTACTTTAACTACCCGTTAATCATTACCTCACCAAGGTCACCGTGCCCACCTCGGACTGCTCTTCTTCGGGGTGGTCGATGGCGTGGTAGATCATGCGCCAGACGTAGGCGCTCTGCTGGCAGCGTGTGCCGTCGAGGGCTACGCCGTTCCAGCCGCGCTCGAGGTCGTCGGTCTTGTAGACCAGCAGACCCTCGCGGTTGTAGATATAGAGCTGCGCGTCAATGACGCCACGAGTGACGATGATGAAGCGGTTGTTCGTGTTCTCGTCGGGAGTGAAGATGTTGGGTGCGAAGATGGCCACGCGCAGGATGGGCAGGGGCTTCGTGGCGGTGTCGGGACACTGGCCGTTGAAGACGCGCAGCGACATATACAGCGTGTCGGCATGGGTGAGGAAGTCCTCCACCTCGGAGTGGTAGTGGCGCGATTGCTCCTCCTGCTCCTCATAGTCGACGAGCCAGGTGCGTGTCCAGAGTTCCTCGTCGCCGGGGTGGATGCTGCGTGGGTCGGGGATGGAAATGTCGTAGGCGTCGAAAGAGGCGGCATTGTAGCGCAGTGCCTCGGGGTTGACCTGCATCAGTGCCTGCGGCACGACGATGGGCCTCAGCCAGAGGCTGTCGCTGACGGGACAGAGCGGCGTCTCGTGGTAGTCGACATAAGCGCGGTACAGGGTGTTCTCCGTGGGGCTGACATCGACGACGCTGTCTTCCGTAGACCATAGGGTAGCCGGCAACTGGTAGCCGGTAGAGGCTGTCCACTTGAAGTACGGCACATCCGTGCTCAGCTTCAGGCGGTAGTGCTCCCAACGGCAGTCGATGCTGTCGACGATGCTGAGGTGCGGGCGCGCCATCTGCGTCAGCTGGATGGCCAGAATGGAGTCGCAGGTGATGGTGAGGGGTGTTGAACGATGAGTGAAGGTGTGCGTCTGCAGGGTATCGGCGAGGTCGTAGTGGTGCGTGGTGTAGAGGTCCGCCGTGTCGCCCACGATGTGTTCGCGCCAGCGGTAGAGGCGGTCGTAGCAGAAGGTGTCGATGACGCTCTCAAAGGTGGCATAGTGGACGTTGAGGTCGAGGTTGACCACTGAGTCGCAGCCTCCCACGGTGAGCAGCGTGTCGACGGGCCCCACGACACGGTGCGAGCCCAGAGGACCGGGGACGCCGAGGGTATCGCGGTAGTAGTAGCGGGTAGCCGGTAGCGGGTAACCGGCAGCATCCATGGGCCACTGGAGACTGTCGCAGGCGATGCGGTAGTCGGTGGCGTAATGGGTGTAGTCCACCGTCAGCTGCAGGTGGCGCACGGAGTCACACTGGATGTTGAACGGTGAGTGATGAATGGTGAATGGCGCGAGGTGGGGGGCAGGCTGCTGGGTGTAGAGGCCTGTGGTGTCGAAGGACGAGAGTTGCATGAGGTACTTGTAGGGCTCGTCCGTGCTCACGCGATAGGTTGTATCGGGCGTGTGCTGCCAGATGAGCGAGTCGCACGTATGGACGATGTCGACGGTCGCCGCCGTGTCGCGCGCAATCACCGTCATTACGAGCAGCGAGTCTACGCCGCCGACACCACGCAGATGCAGCGTGTCGCGCAGCACCTGCATCGTCCCCATGCGGCTGCCCCCATCGTTGCTGAAGAGACGTCCTCCGTGCCATCTCACCGGCAGCCCGTTCTGGCAGACCACCGTGTCGATGAACGTGCGGCGGTTGCACTGCAGGTGCAAGGTGCGGAGGCTGTCGCAGCTCGTGGCGGGCTGTAATGCAGGCGAGAAGCCTGCGTAGCCGTAGCTCGAGGCCAGCAGGTGGGGGTAGAGGCCGGTGGCGTTGTACGACGTCCCTTCAAACGTGTATTCGTCGCCATCGTAGATAGTGTCGTACAGGTGTATGTCGTAGGTGGGATAGACCTTCAGGTGCAGCGTCCGTGTGCTGTCGCAACTCAGTGACTGAGTGGAGAGTGGTGAGTGGACAGTGGAGAACAGGTGGGGGTAGGTGCCCGTCGCGTCGTAGGCGGTGTTCTCGAAGGGATAGCTGTGCGCTAGCCACTCTCTGCTGCCTGTTACCCATTCATTACTACAGATCGTGTCGCTGAAGTGCAGGTCGTAGGTCGGCAGCACGTTCAAGTGCAGCGAAGAGAGCGAGTCACATCCGTGAACCGACAACAGCGAGTCGGTAAAGGAATAGCCGGTAGCCGGTACCTGGTAGCCCGTAGCTCTGTCGTGGGCGTGGGTGTGGACGACGACGCTGTCCACAGCCACCATCTGGCGCTGCGGTGTGCCCCAGGTGTAGGAGTGGTTCGAACAGACCGTGTCGTACAGGTGGTCGTCGTAGGTCGGATGTACGGTCAGCTCGATCGTGCTCAGCGAGTCGCAGCCGATAGAACTAAACAGCGAGTCGGTATAGTGGAATAGATAGCTGGTAGCCCCTAGCTGGTAGCCCGTGGCGGCTCCAGGCGTCAGCAGGCTGTCGGAGAAATAGTAGGAGCGGTTGTCGCACACGGCGTCGTAGGCCGTGTCGCGCTTCGTGTAGTCGCTGTTGCGGTAGACATGCAGGTCGAGGGTGAGGATGCTGTCGCAGCCGCCCACGGTCTGTCTGTGTAACTGAGTGACCGTGTGACTGAGTGCCTGAGTCACTGCAGGGTTCAGCGTCGTGTCGCGCCAGGAGTAGGGGAAGAGCAGCGAGCACAGGTCTAGCGTGTCGTACTCTCTATACACGGGATGCACCGTGAACGAGTGGGTGACGGTCTCTGTGCACCCCACGCTGTCTACAGCCTCCACGCTCAGCGTGTAGCTGCCGGGGGCGTAGCTCGCACTGTCCACCACATGGCGGTAGTGGCGCAGCACGTGGGTGCCCACGATGGCACTATCCACCGCCGTCCACAGCGGGTCGCTCAAGGGTGCCGCCACGTTGTAGAGCTCCAGCGTGTCGGGGGCGTCGTTCAGGCAGCGCTCGTCACGTCCCACCATACGCAGCCCCGTCTCGGGGAACGCCAGGGTGAGGGGCATCACCAGGGTGTCGAGACATTCGTCGCCCGCAATGCCGCTCACGAGGGTGACATAGTAGGTGCCAGGGGTGCTGTAGGTCGTAGAGGCGTGGTAGGAAGAGGAGCCCAGACCGTTGCCGAAGTCCCAGAGGGCCGTCTCGCAGGGCTCACCCGTGCCGACGGGGGTGATGCCGTCCGACGAGATCGTGCTGCGGTTGTTGAAGCCCACGACGAAGCTGCAGGGTGCCAGCTCGACCTGAGGCTCGATGAGCGCCAGCGGGAAGCGGATGCCCGCGAAAGCGCTGATGTCGAAAGCGCACGAGGGATTGTCGATGAAGGACAGGGTGCAGTAGTAGGTGACGTCGTTGTTGGAGGGTACGACGATAGACTGCTCGTTGGTGAGGGTGGCAGAGGGGTTAGTGGAGGAGTACCAGCGGTAGTTGAAGCCCGAGGGGGCGGTGAACTCGTTGTCGGCGATGATGCCGCAGCCGCTGGCGACGACGCGCTTGTTGCCGCACCGGAGGGTGAAGTAGGCATAGCCGTAGTGCGAGCCCTCATTGCAGTCGCGGGTGGTAAGGCGAACGTAGACGGTCTGGCCGGCATAGGGCGAGAGGTCGAAACCGACGGTCGTCCAGTCTTTCCAGAGGACATTGTTGTCGGCCTCGTTCCAGCCCATCTGGTAGTTGGCTATGAAGTCGGCGCGTCCGCAGTTGCTATCGATGACGTGCATCTGGTCGTCGAGGAGCTCGAGACTGAAGCGCGGCTGGTCCTTGGGGTCGTGGAGGGCGTCCTGGAGGACGGCTGCATACTGCATGATGAGAAGGTCGAAGGCGAGGGTGTCGACGGTGATGCCGTAGACGATAGACTCGGCCTCGGGGGCACTCATAGAGGAGCTCCAGTTACCCAAACGCACGGAGGCGGCGGCTCCCGGCGGCACGGTGGAGAGCTGGTTGCCCGTGCGCGGGTCGAGCTCCGTCAGGTCGTAGTGGACGGTGTGGCGGCTGTAGGGTGAGGCGTAGCCATAGTTGACGACGCCGGTGTGGGAGTAGGGGTTGCCATAGGTGCCGTAGAAGCAAGAGGTGTAGGAGGCGTTGAGGTTGGTGGGGTCGATGCACTCGGAACCTCCGGCGGGGGTGAACACCTGGCAGGTGTCGAAGTAGTTGGAGGTGCAGTAGCCGGAGCCCTCGTCACAGAGCGAGGAGAAGTAGAAGGTGTAGTTGGTGAGGGGGATGAGGCCGGAGACGGGGAGTATCTGAGAAGCCGAGGTGCTGAGTGTCTGAGCGGCTGAGTCGGTGAGGTCGATGGTCCAAGAGGTACCATTGTCGGGCACCACCTCGACGGTGATGGCGGGGTTGCCGGTCTGGCGCCAGGCGAGGGTGATCTCGTCGGCCTGCACGTTGGTTACATGCAGACTGTTGGCGCCACATTCAGAGATGAAGATATCGTCGACCCAGAAGCGGTTGTCGCCACTCATACCGTTGCAGCGCATCGCAATGAAGTAGGCACTGTCGGGTGCATCGGCAAAGTCCATCAGCTGGCGCTCCCAGCGGTTGCTGCCGGAGCAGATGAAGGTCTTGAGGGGATAGAAGGTCTCGGGGTCCGAGGCATCGGAGATAACGCCCACCTCGAGACGGCCGTTGCCGGCGGAATTCATCCATAACGAGAGGGAGAGCCCGCGGAGGGTGTCGCGTCCGAGGTCGGGAAGGACGACGATGTTCGAGTGGCCGAGGGTGCTGTTGAAGTAGAGCGACTTCGAGGGCGTGTGGCTGCGGGAGCTCACAAGCTTGATGTCCTGCGCGTTGTTGAGGGGCGACACGGTGCGCCAGCTGGAGGGCAGCGAGCCGAGGGTGCTCTCTTCGAAGTCCTCACACCATGCGAGGGCCGGCGGGGCGTCGAGGGTGCGTATGCTCTGTCGCGGCAGGCAGAAGCCTCCGAGGCTGTCGCAGCGGAGGATGAACTCATAGTCGGTGCTGTTGGCCAGGGTGAGGTCCATGGGTAGGCTGTCGCAGCGCACAATGGTGCCGCTGCCGGGCGTGAAGCCCGCGGCCCCGTACTCGAGCCACAACTCTCTGCTCAGGTCGGCATCAGCGGCGTCGACGCGCACGATGTTGTGGCGCAGCAGTGCGACGGAGGCCTGTTGCGGCGGCAGACAGTGGTCGAGGGAGAGGTTGGAGAGGGTGGCTGAGTAGCTGAGTGTCTGGGTGGCTGGGTTGGGCAGCAGTTTGAGGGCCAGGAAGCGGCCGTGGTGGTTCCAGCGACTGAGTGAGGAGTGGATAGAGGAGAGTGAAGAGTTGAGGGTGAGGGTGTCGAGGGGGTGGAACGAGGTGTCGCTGTTGCGCACATGCATAGTGCCCACCACGAGGCGCAGCCCCGCGGTGCTGGAGCTAACATCGGCACGGAGGATGAGTGTTGAGATGTCGGGATCTGCCAGCTCGGGACCCAGCCAGAAGGGGTCCGAGGTATAGAGGTTGACCTGGAGGCCGCAGATCGGCGTGGTGTCTAGGTGCGTGGTGTTGACTTCGACGGAGGGGACGCAAGTGGTGAGTGGAGATTGGAGAGAGAGGAGTGAGAAGTGATAGGTGGCGTCGGGGTCGAGGCCAGTGACGAGCTGCGGCAGGGTGTCGACGAGGACAGAACCGCTACCCGCTGATGAACTGTAGCTGATATAAAAACTGTCGACAGGTTGCGGCATATCGGGGGCGGTGACGAGGACACTGTTGTGGCCCACAAGCAGGTAGTCGGCGAAGGGTACGGTCTGCAATTCGACGTTGTCGAGGACGACATTCTGGGGGTTGCTTCCTATTGCGCGGAAGGCCAGGTAGAGGCCCGCGCCGCGGTAGGTGGCCAGGCTGAGGATGGCTTCCACGTTCTGACCTGCAACATCCGAATAGGTGGCCACATGCGTGAAGGTGTTCTCGTTGTAGGGGCTGTCCATCACACCTACCTCGAGGGCGGTTCCGGCCTGTGGGATGCGGTAGCGCATACGCAGATAGACGGGATAGATGCTGTCGAGGTCGATGATGGGCATGATGGCGTAGCGCGTGCCGGCGGCAGCCTCAAGGGTGAACCAGCCTGCGGGCAGCGTCGACGAGGCACGGAAGGTGTAGCCGTTCAGCGGAGCGCAGTGGGGCACCTCCATGAGCACGCCGGTGAGTATGTTTGCAGGCGGCAGGCAGGTGGCGGTGGCGCTATCGCAGCGGTAGCGGAACGCATAGGGGGTGTTCTGCTCCAAGCCTCCAAGCACGAAGGGATTCGTGGTGGCATGGACAATTTCCCCGCTTGGGTACGCAGGCGTCCCGCCTGCAGATATTTCTATCCAATAGTCCGGCGTCTCGTCGTCGGGCAGCGTGAAGGTAACCTCGTTATACGCTGTCAGCGTTGCCGCGGGCACGGGGCACTGGTGCAGGTAGACACTCTGCAGCTCGCCGCCGCGGAAGGCTATGTAGTGGCGCGCGGCAATGGAGTCGGCAAAGTCGGCCAGACGCACGGTGTGCTCCTCCCAGTCGCCGGAGAGTGGAGAGTGGAAAGTGGAGAGTGGAGAGAAGGAGGCGGTGTCGGTGAGGGTGCTCTGGCTGCCGATGGCGAGGTCGCCGCGGGAGCGGAAGGTGACATATACCGAGGTCATCGTGTCGACGTCGGTATAGGGCATCACGCGGAAGCGTCCTTCGCTGTACCAGCCTTCGGTGGCGGGTCCCAGGGTCTCGCAGTAGGGGGGATAGATGTCCAGATGGGTCTGCAGTCTCACGGGCGGCGCACAGGTGACCTGCCCCGAGTCGGCCAGCACATAGAGGTCGTAGGGGGTGAACATGTCGAGGTCCGTGATGAGGTAGGTGTTGCTACCTGCTCCTTGTTGCCCGCTACTGACTATATGGTGCAGTATGCCGCTGCCCTGGAGGCCGCCCGCGTGGCACACCTCGACCCAGTAGTCGAGGCTCTCGCCTGCCGGCGAGGTGACGGAGATGGTGTGGCTGCTCTCGACGGCAAACTGCGGCCGCGGGACGGTCTGCACGACGATGTCGGAGACGGCGGCAGCGCCATCATCGTAGCGGAAGGCCAGATAGCGGTGGGCGCTGTCGGTGATCCACTGCGTGCTGTCGATGCGGAAATAGCTGGTAGTGGGTAATGGGTAGTGGAGAGTGGAGAGTGGAGAGAAGCTAGCGGTGTCGTAGAGGGTGCGCAGGGTGCCGAGGGTGACGGTGCCTTTGGTGGTGGCATAGAGGTGCAGGTTGACGGCATTGTCGCTGAGGATATAGGGCATCACGCGGTAGCGTCCTGCGAGGTTCCAGCCGTTGGGAAGAGAAGAGAGTGATGTGCAGTAAGGCGTGGCGATGTCGAGGTGCGTGCGCAGCGTGACAGGCAGCGCGCAGGTGCTGGTGGACAGGGTGTCCATCACGTAGAGATTGTACTGCGTATAGGGGGTGAGGTTAGTGATGAGTGAGGAGTGATGAGTGAGGGGTGATGAATTAGGAGTGATACGGTAGATGGTATCGGTGCCGTCGGCACTGGAACTTACGCGGACGTTGAAGTCGGTGCTGTCCTGCGGGACGACCTCGATGGTGCTGCTGTTGAGCACATGGAACTCCGGCTGCGGTACCGACTGCAGCGAGAGGTTTCGGATGTAGCCCGAGGCTCCGACGAAGCGCAGCGCCACGAAATGGCCGGTGTCACTATAGGAGGAGAGGCTGATGGCGGAGCGCTGGAACTCGGAAGTGGAGACTGGGTAGAGAGTGTCGACGGCCTGGAATGTTCCGTTGTTGTTGATGTTACTGATGGCTCCCACCTCGAGGCGGCCGCTGGCACCCGTCCGCCAGTCGAGCAGCAACGTCAGCTGTGAGACGGGAAGCTCGACCTCGGGGAGGATGTATAGACTGTTGCTGTTAAGGCTGCGCTGTGCGGGTTCGCAGTAGGTGAGATCCACGGGCGCGTCCATAGAGGTGAACTCCCGCGGGTAGCAGAAGCGGTTGCCGAGGGTGTCGAGGAAGTAGTACTGGTAGTGCGTGCTGGGGGTGAGAGGACCAAGACAGAGGTGGCAGCTGTCGCTGTAGACAACGGTGCCGCTGCCTGGGGTGAAACCTTTGGGTCCCCATTCCACATGATAGCGCGAGACGCCACCAATGGTGTCCCAGCGGAGGTGCTGCCAGCGGCTACCCGTCTTTAACTCCCATACGCCAATGGGCTCGGGATAGGCGGAGAGCTGCAGGTCGTCGATGTTGATGGTGCGGGATCCCGAGTAGGAGGCGGCTCGCAGCACAAGCTGCCGTGCACTGCAGTCGGGCAGGGTGACGAAGTGGGTCTCCGTGTTATTGGAGTTGGTCAGAAAGGCCAGCGTGCGGAAAGTTCCGCCGCTGTAGTAGCCCAAGTCTAGTTCGACGTAGCTGCGGTCGGCACTGCTGGTGCTCATGGTGAGCCTGACCTGTACTCCCCCGAGGGTGTGCCCCGTGAGTGCGGGCAGCATCACCCTGTCGTTGTTATCCGGGTCGTTACTGTTGGGCTTCATCACGTAGCGGCCGTTTTCCACGCGCGGATAGCGGCCGTCGTTGTGGCTCAACACTTGCCACCCCATGGGGTCGATGCCGTCGGTGTTGAAGTCGTGGCAGTAAGGCAGTGCGATATGCTGTCCGACGACGAGGCTTTCCTCGTTGCAGACGAAGGCCGTGCTGTCGGCGCAGAGTGGATGTGCCACAAGGGTGTAGGCGGTGTCGGGCGAGAGGCCGATGGAGGCCAGGCTCCGCGTGCCGCCGTCGAGGGTGAGCTCGCGGTAGGTGCTGTCCTCGTTGTTGAGGATGCTGAGCAGATAGTGCGTCGCGTCGCCCAGGGTGGTGACGGTGATGTCGTCGCCGTCGCTGGTGATGGGACTGACGCCGCAGGTGGAGACCGAGAGGTCGTCGAGGTAGAGGTGGTAGGTGCTCGTGGGTGAGAATCGGAGGATTATGTAGGCGGCTCCGGCTGTCTGCCGCATATCACGGGTAATCACCACATGGAAACTCTCCCAGTGGTCGACGGCGTCCAGCGTGATATCGTCGACAGACGTGAAGGTGCCGCCCTCAAGCTGGCTGGTGTAAAGACCCACCTGGAAGCGGGGACCCATGGTGGCATCGACATTGGAACAGTAGAGGCGGCCGCTGACGACGACGGTTTCCACGCTGTCGGCCACAGGCTCGAGCACCACGGTGGAGGGTTTGTCCGAGGAAGTGTAGAAGTCGAGGGAGCGAGCGCCGCTGTAGTGGCGGCTGGTGGTTGTCCGCGGATAGTTGCTGTAGGGACTGCCGAAGCGGCGCCACGATTCCGGGAAGCCGCTCTCTTCCATGGCGTAGCAGTTGGGTATCTCCATGGGTTCGGCGGGTTGCTGGATGCTATAGCCGTTGCTGCCGACGCATCCTTCTCCAAGACAGAGACCCATTGCTTGACAGCCACAGTTGAGCGTGAAGTGGAAGGTGTAGCTCTGGTTGGGGTTGAGGCCCGTGACGGTGTAGGGACTGGTGGTGGCGGTGTCACTGCCTCCCTCCCAGCTGATGGCGAGGTCCGAGGCTCCGTAGCCGCCCCATTCCACCGTCACCGTGGTGGCGGTTTGCTCTGTAATCCTGATATTTCCACCCATACAATAGGCGACACACACCTCGTCGAGGCAAATACTTGCCTCGCCGCTGAGCTGGAAGGCAATGAAGCCCCCGTCCACCAGGGCGATGGGAATGCCTACGACGGTATCGACCCACGTGGCCGGCGGCAAGGAGGAGATGTCGATGGTATGCAGCGCTCCGAAGGTCTCCATCCCGCGGCTGTGGTCGCTGACGGTACCTACTTCAAGGGTGCCACTCGAGGAGAGTTTGTAAACGCTGAAGCGCACATACACGGTGCTGATATCGTTGCAGGCGTCGCTGACATCGACCTCGGGCATGATGAACAACGACGGCGATGATGGATAGCAGGCCAACTGCACCGAGCGGCCGGTCACACCATAGTAGACAGAGCTTATGGGTCCCTGATAGCTCCAGTCGTCGGGTATCGCGTAACCGTCGAAATGCTGGCAGTAGGTGAGACTCAGCGGTTCGGGCAGCGTCTGCAGCTCCGCCTCCACCTTGTGGCATTCGAAGAGGCTGTCGGTGCCGCAGATGGACCAGGCACGCACGGTATAGTTCGTCGAACTCGACAGACCCGTCAGCGTGTAGGGCGAACTGCTCACACGCCGCCGCTGCATGTTATTGTTCGACGTGCCCCACTCGAGCCATATCTCGCCCCCTCCCGTCCAGCTGACGTCGAGGGAGTGGCTGTGGGGGTTGTCCAGCGTCAGCACAGGCATCGCGCAGCGCTGCAGCATCAGGTCGTCGAGATAACCGTAGCCGGCACCATCCATGTAGCGGAAGCGGAAGGCGATGAATCGGTCTGTCGCCGGCACGCCGCTCAGCAGCACCTCGCTGCGTGTCCAGCTGCCGGTGCCGCTCACCGTAGCTACCAGCGTGAAGCTCGCCGTGTCGTCGGACGACGACATCACACCCACCTCCCACACGCTGCCCGCAGGGGCGTTGTGGTAGAACGAGACATAGAACCCCTCCAGGGTGCTCTCCTCGATCACGGGCGACACACCCATGCAGTGGCTCTGGCTGGCGTAGAACTGCAGCGCCCGCGAGCCGCTGTGGCGTGTGCCGGTCTGCGACACGGGGTAGCTGCCGTAGGGACGCAGCCAGCCCACAGGCAGTCCTGTGTTGGAATAATAGTCTTCAAAACCATAGCACAGCGGAACCTCCATCGCCACCAGCATCGTCCGCGCCGTCACGCTCACCGTCTGGCAGTCGCTCTCGCTGTCGCCGCTGGCGGGGATGATGTAGAAGTTGTGGTCGGATCCCGCACTGAGGTTCGTAATCACGGCGCTCCAGCGGCCACCGGCCACGGGCTGCCCCGTGAAGTTCACCCACGGGTCGCTGCCTACACGTATCTTCACTTGCTGTGCACCCGACCATGTCAGCCTCACGCTGTGGTTCGTCACCTCGCTGGCCATAGGCTCGCCCACCTGCTCGGCGGCGAGACCCAGGTTGGTGACATAAACGCTGCTCGTGCCCGAGCCCGAGAAATATTTCAACGCTATCACACGGCCGCTGCCGCTGTAGCTTCGGAGGTCCAGTATGCAGACTCTGCGGCTGGCGACGGGATATACCGTGTCGCAGGGTGTGAACGTTGTCACATCACCCGCGTCGGTCATCACGCCTGCGATGAGCATGCTCCCTTCGGGAATGCCGTTGGGAGCCACCGTCTCGAGGCGCAGCTGCAGACCGTTCACCGCCGTCGCGGCACTCGGCATCGCCACCACCGTAGCCTCCGAGCCCGTCGCCGAAAGGTTCAGCCAGCGGCTGCCGGAATAGGTCACTATTCCTGTTGCCCCGTTGCCGCCGGCGATTAAACGCCAGCCTGTGGGAATGCCGCTATTGCTGTAGAGGAAACGCTCGCACCAGCCCTCCTGGAGGTCTTGGTGCAGCGTGACGAAGCTGCCGTCGAGCGACGAGCAGTTCCTCGCCGACGCCCCGTTGTAGGGCGTGACGACATAGGTGTAGGTGGTGCCCGCCGTGAGGCCCGTCAGCGTCAGCGTGGGGTCGGTTACCACATAGTTGACGGTCTGTCCGCCACCTTGCGGCGTCACCTCCACTCTCACGCTGTCCACCACACCCGTCTCGCTCCACTGCAGCGTGGCCGACGTAGCACTCTCGTCCTCCACCGTCAGGTCGTAAGCCTCACCGCGGCTGATACGGAGGTTCCGCACCTGGATGGTTCCGCTGCTGCTCTTCAGCGCCAGGTAGTGGCCCTGCGCCTCGTGGCCCGTCAGCGACACATGGTGGTGCGCCCACTCTCCCGCAACGGTGGGGAAGGAGGCCAACTCGGTGAAGGTCGACGCTACATCGGGGTCGGTCATCAGACCTACCTTCAGCGTCGCCCCGTTATTGCTGCTCTTGTTGTCGAGACTCACGATTAGTCCCGTATAGGAGGTCTCCTCCAGATAGGGGAGAGTCCAGAGGGTCGTGCCGATGCTCTCCTGCGTGGGGTGGCAGTAGTCGGCCCTCATCGCATCGTCGTTGGTGGTGAAACTGCCGCCATAGACCCAGCAGCTCTCGCCTCCGCAGCGGCTGCGGAAATAGTAGGCATAGGTCGTTCCTTCTTCCAGGCCGCTGAACACCAGCGGGCTGGTGGCGTCCGCTTGCGGCGCCATGCTGATGGTGCCGTTCTTGCGCAGCTGCACGTCGACCGTGTCGCCGGTGCTGTTCCACGAAAGGGTGGCACCCGTCGACCGCACGTCGTGCACTTCGTCGCCGCTCACGCCGCACTCCATCACCGTCAGGTCGTCAATCCACAGCGCACGCTCGCCACTGCCCGAACGGTAGTAGCGCAGCGCCAGACGCTCGCCAGCCGCAGGGGCCGCAACGGTGACCGCATAACGGTGCCAGTCTCCGCTGGTGGCACTCTCGCTGCCACGCGAGGTGAAGGTGCTCTCGTTATTGGGATTGGTGATGACGCCCACCTGCAGCGTGCTGCCCGCATAGGCCGTGTAGGCCGCGAAGCTCACCGTCACCATCGACGCGCTGCCCGTCTCGACGGGAGGCAGCACCGTCAGCGTGTGGCTTGCCGACAGGTTGCCGTAGGCGTTCATCTTCAGCGCACGGCTGCCGCTGTGGGACTGGGCGTTGTCAAGTCTCGGACAACTGTTGTAGGTCGTCGTGTTATGCCAGTCGGTGGGCAGCGTGCCGCTCTCCTCGAAGTCTGTACAGTAGGGTAGGGTATACTCGGCGGCGAAGGTCGTCGCACTCACACTCGCCACATCACAAGGGGTATCGTCGCAGCCGCCGTAGACCAGATAGGTGTGGCTGCTGCCAGGCGTCAGGCCGCTGATGGTGTAGACCCATTTGCCGTTCTCCACCGTGCAGTCAGCCGCGGTGACCGTCGTCGTGGTGCCGCCACCCACCGTGGGCTCCACCACCACGCTGTCTCCTGCCGCGGGCGCATCCCATTCCATCGTGATGCTGCTCGAGGTATACTCCCTCAGCGCTACGCCGCTCAGCAGGCAGCGTCCCATGCGCAGGGCGTCGATATAGAAGGTGCCGCTCAGCGGCTTCAAGATCAGATAGCGTCCCGTGCCGCTGTAGCGCGACAGCCGCGGACGACACATCGTCCAGCTGCCCGCGCTGACCGTCAGGGTGTCGACGGGCTCAAAGGTCGAAAGTTCTTCGGGATAGTCGGTGACGGCCACCAGCAGGCGGTTGCTGCTGGAGCTGCTGTAGGCCATCAGCTCCATCATCAGCTGGCCGAAGCCCAGGGCATTGCCGTCCACCAGGGTCTGCGGTACCACCGCGTAGCCGCCGTTGGCGATGCTCAGCGCCCGGCTGCCGTCATAGATTGTCGAAGACTGTGTCGTCGCGCTGCCGTAGCCCATCCATCCTTCGGGCAGCTGGCTGGCATCGAAGCCCTCGCAGTAGGTCAGGCCGCTGCGTGGACCCGTCAGCGTCGACGACGTGATGCTCTTCTCCTCGCCCGGCAGGGTCTCGCCCTCGCAGCGCGGCGTCAGCGTCAGCGTGTAGGAGGTCAGCGGCGTGAGCCCTTGGATGCGGTAGGGACTCGTCACCGACGTGAACGACTGCAGGGTGTCGCCGCTCTGTGACCTCACCGTCAGGTCGGCAGTACCGTTGCCGTTGCTCGTCCAGTGAAGCGTCAGCTCGTCGCTCGAACGGTGGCTCACACTCAGACCCGTTACACTGCAACGCTCTATCGTCATCTCGTCCAGATAGATAATCCTTCCCACATGGCCTCCCTGCATCGATTGTATCATCCTGAACGCCGGACGGTCGCCGTCGCCGCTATAGTTCGAAAAGTCTATCTCGTATTCGTTCCACGTATTGGCACTGCCGATGGTGATGGTGTCCACGGGCACAAAGCCGTAGAGCTGGTTGAGGGTCGTGCCGCTCTTGCACACACCCACCATGATGACGGCACCCGCCTGGTTGGCACGCATCTTGATTCTCATCCGGATGCCCGAGGGCGACAGCGTCAGCTTCCGCGCCATCACGATCGACTGGTGCACCTGCGTGTTGTCGGCTCCGCACGAGATCATCAGCGACCCGATGCCGAAGGCCGGACTTCCCACCACATGCGCCTTCATCTCCTCGGCGTCGAAGTTCTCGCCCTTGTCCCAGCATTCGGGCAACAACTGCGTCGTATTGAAGTCCTCATAGAAGGGTAGCCCCACGGGCGGACAGAGTCCCTGTCCGTGTCCCAAAGTCGGGCACAAAAACAGCGCAATGGCAAGCGTTATGTAAGTTTTTTTGAATCTGGTAAGTGAGTAAAGTTTGTTCATTCTCTTGTTATATATGTAGTTGCGCGCGTAGCGCGTTCAAATAATAAAACTGCAAATATACGTTTTCTTCCAGACTTGCTAAAAAAATATCCGCCGAGCCATCGCCGCCGGTCACTTCCCACCATCGCCGTATCAAGTCCGACTGAACTCCGACTCATCTCCGACCACCGTCGGAGATAACACGCTGTAGCTGCGCCACTCATACGCCCTTCCCCGCCGCTTCCCGCCACCGGCCCCTCAAGGCGCCGAAAAGTTAAATTTGTGTTAAAAAAACCGATGTTACCACTTCAGACCTTATGTTATATAGTGACCCTAAAGACCCTAAGGTCCCTAAAGTCCTTAAGGTCCCTAAGGTCTCTAAGGTCTTTAAGGTCTTTAATCATTAATCGTTAATCATTAATCATTACAAAAATGGCAAAACAAAGATTCGGAATCAACGACGGCTACCGCGGGACCGTGGGAACGGTCATCGGGTATATGTGGCGTGGCCGCTGGTGCCTGCGTGCGCGTCCGCGTCAGGTGCACAACCCGCGTACCGAGCTGCAGCAGGCAGGCCGCACGGTCTTCGGCACCGCCTCGAGACTGGCGGCCGGCATGTCGCAGGCCCTGCGTCTGGGCCTCGGCGCTGCTTCGCGCAAGGCCTGCATGACGGCGCGCAACCTCTTCATCAGTCTCAACCGCCAGCATATCACTCTCGACGGCAATGTCGCCGTCGTCGACTATCCCTCCCTTGTCCTCTCCGCTGGCCCCGTCGCACCTGTCGCCTTTGCTTCGCCTGCATTCGCATCAGGCGGCAGTGGGGTGACGGTTACGGTCACTTTTGAGAAGAACCCGCTCCACCTCCGCGCTTCCGGCGACGACACCGTCTATCTCTATGCTTGGTGCCCAGGGGTGGGAGAGGGGGTGTTGTCGGCACCCGCGGCGCGCCGTGGCCAGACGGTCTCCGTCGAATTGCCCGCGGAATGGACCGGCTATTCGGTACACCTCTATGGCTTCGTGACCGACTATGCAGGTCGTGCTTCGGCGTCGACTTATGTCGGTGAGTTGGCACCGGAACCTTCCCCAGCCGACGAATCCGACCATACCCTTGATTCGCCCGAAATCCGTTCTATTGAATTTGATGATAATTGTAAATCAATGAGTTATAAATCTCCATATTTGCATAAACGATTAAGATACAATATGTTACAATGATTTTATTTGAGGGTCATTTTGTTCCGTTTCGATTTTTGCTTATTTGAGCTGTCTTCGGCGTATTTTGTGGCCTGTTTTCTTCTGCTTTGAAAAAAAAGTTTCAATTTTAAATGGCTGCAAATCAATATTTGATGACAAGAAATAATTTTTTTTTGAAAAAATATTTTGTCGGTTTGAAAATTGGTTGTATCTTTGCATCCGCTTTCGACGAAAAACGAGTTGTTGAAAAACTTGTTGATAACGAGAGCGAGAGAAATTTGAAACAAATGAGAAGATAGAGATAGCGTGTGTCAAACATCTTATAATGATAGGATGTGGACACGAGACGAGTCAATAGGTAAAAAGAACAATTCTTACAATGAAGAGTTTGATCCTGGCTCAGGATGAACGCTAGCGGCAGGCTTAACACATGCAAGTCGAGGGGTAACGCGGGGTAGCAATACTCTGGCGACGACCGGCGCACGGGTGCGTAACGCGTATGCAACCTACCTGTAACAGGGGTATAACGGAGAGAAATTTCCACTAATCCCCCATATTGTTAGAGATTCGCATGTTTCTCTAACGAAAGCTTCGGTGGTTACGGATGGGCATGCGTGACATTAGCTAGTTGGTAAGGTAACGGCTTACCAAGGCGACGATGTCTAGGGGAGCTGAGAGGCTTATCCCCCACACTGGTACTGAGACAC
>Ga0310694_10000130_pt1 | contig 112558 bp, 87 predicted proteins | sample 174DNAGHGhighgp2_FD_203884 | JGI IMG/M metagenome (GOLD analysis project Ga0310694, IMG submission 203884) | Sheep rumen microbial communities from Palmerston North, Manawatu-Wanganui, New Zealand - 1742 DNA GHGhigh gp2 (v2) (version 2) | ecosystem: Host-associated > Mammals > Digestive system...
CGTTTGTCCACTTCTTGTCAACTGAAAGTTCAAGGTGATCGCCCTTGATCTGAGCGTTCTGCTTGTACCACCAGCAGTCAAAAGGCTTGCCGTTTGTCCATCCGTCAGAAGCGAAGAAGTCACCGGCCTTGCCTGTACGGAAATCAGATATCATTGTAGCTGAAGTATCCATTGGTGTGCCGTAGTCCTTGAGTGAACCGTTGTTCTGGGTAGGCTGAGTTGTTGGCTGAACTGTAGGCTGAACTGTTGGCTGCGGATTCTGTGCATTTGCTGACTTTTCGTAAGTTACCCACTGATAGTAAGCTGTAAGAGGAGCATTGCCGTTGTAAGCCTTAAGCCAGTCATCAACAGTCTTGCCAGGCCATGCGTTCATCATGATCTTGCCCGGTGTTACAGGAATGTTCTGTGTAGCTTCATGAACCTTCCTGCCGTCAATGTACCATGTGATCTTTCCAGGCTGCCAGTCAAATCCGTAAGTATGATAACCTTCGGAAGCATCGAAGCCGAGGTCGATCATCTTTTCGTGGTTGCCTGTGCCGTTTGTATAGTAGTTGAGCTGAACCTTTGTTGTGTCCTTGCCGAGAACTTCGATATCGATCTCATCCCAAGGATTGTCGTCAGAAGGACCTGTGTAAGTGAAGAATGAAGAAACAACACCATCGTTCTTGATAGCCTTCATGGATGTTTCGTAGTAACCGTAGCCGTAGAATTCGTTTGTACGGAATTCACCGCCTGAGTAAGCAGGGTTCCAGTCAGGGTTGCTGTCGTTTGTCCACTTCTTGTCAACTGAAAGTTCAAGGTGATCGCCCTTGATCTGAGCGTTCTGCTTGTACCACCAGCAGTCAAAAGGCTTGCCGTTTGTCCATCCGTCAGAAGCGAAGAAGTCACCGGCATTTCCTGTGCGGAAGTCGGATACCATTGTGGCATTTGCATGCATTGCTGTGCCGTAATCAGGAATACTGCCCGGCTGAACGTCACTTGATTTGCCGTTAAGAACATTGTTCTTTACCGTACATACATCGGCTACATTGACCTTGCCGTCACCGTTGGCGTCAGTGTTGTTTGCGTTTGCTGACTTTCCGGTGAAGTATTCGATGATTGCTCTTGCATCGCTTGCGTCAACCTTTCCGTCACTGTTGATGTCGCCGCCTGCGACAGCAGCGACAGTACCGAGGGTTCCGGCTGCCAGCATGCCGACAAGAACGATTGATAAAGTCTTTTTGTGGAACTTTAACAATTTAAAAACCTCCTTAAAATTATTAACAGGTAAATGATTAACAATTGTAAAAGTGCATGGGCATAATCTGCCATTGCATATTATCTATATTGTATAATTAATCCTGCAGATTATATATCTTTTTTTTGCTGAAAATAATAAAATTTTAACCGAAACAGGCATGGAACTGATTTGTTCTGCTGTGCGTGAGCGGTTTGAAACTAATTTGTATTATATTATATAGTACATGTGAGTTTTGTCCACTAAATATTCAGAATATGGGTTGAAGAAAGTCATGCCTTCATGGTAGAATTGAAATATAATCAAGGAGAATGTCATGAAAAATTGTGCATATTTTTAAAAAATACAAATCAGATTCAAATTTGTACGTTTTTTAAAGAATACAAATCTTGAGGCGCGATGAGTACAATTTAAAAGAATGGACATTTGAAGTGATGTTCCCGGCGGTTGTTAATACTATAATTCAAATCGTGAATACAGAAACAGAGAGAAAAAACAGACATTCTATTTTCATTACGGTTTGAGGTGCGCAGATATGATTTTGTGATTCCCCCCCAGGATGCACAGAACATACGAAGCGGCCACATCAATTTAAATGGGAGGATATTGTATGAACGTAAAAAAGTTTAGTGCAGCAGTTACGGCAGTCATCATGTCAGCCGGTACGTTCGGTTTCTTTCCTGAAACCTCACTTTCACAGGTTTCAGCAGATGCCGTTTACGTAGCGAATGATTTCGATGTCACCTACGAAGGCTGGTGCAACATGGGCGAGCAGGTCAAGCTCGAACCGGACTGGGAGGACACTCACGGCGGTACACGAAGCATGGCTGTTACAGATCGTCTTTCTCCGGAAGACGGTGTAAGTTCAGCAAAGGGTTTCTACCTCTGGGGCGGAAGAAAGTACGACTATAAAGTATTCGTAAAGCACGACAGCGGTGCAGACGAAAACTTTAAGCTTACACTTTCATATCTTCTTTCAGATGAAACAACATGGGAAACTGCTACAATCGCAGAATCATCAGTTTCATCAGGTGAATGGACAGAAGTAGGCGGAAGTTTCACAGCTCCTGAAGGCGCTACAGAGTTCGTTGTAAAAATCACAACGGACAGCACATGCGACTTCAAGTTCGATGATTTCACTGTTTCAGGCAAAAAATATGCAGACAATACAGTTTCTGCAGCTGCCAGCGGTCTTAAGGATGTATACGGAAAGTACTTCCGCGTAGGTAACATACTTAACGGCGGTACAGTAAGAAACAGCGGCATCACAGGAATGATCCTTCAGAACTACAACAGTCTTGAATGTGAAAACGAAACAAAGCCTGATGCAACGCTCGTAAAGAACGGCAGTTCAAATACAAACATCAACGTTTCACTTAACAGCTGCGCAAGCATCATGGACTTCGCTGTTAAGAACAATATACCGGTAAGAGGTCATACACTTGTATGGCACAGCCAGACACCGCAGTGGTTCTTCAAGGAAGGATTCAATGACAGCGGTTCATGGGTAAACTCCTCAACAATGGATCAGCGTATGGAAAGCTACATCAAGAACCTGTTCGCAGCGTTCCAGAAGCAGTATCCTACACTTAACCTTTATGCATACGACGTATGTAACGAATGTATCTCAGATAACGCGGACCGTACAAAGAACAACGGCGGTGCTCGTGAGCCGGGCTACGGAAACGGTAAGTCACCTTGGGTACAGGTTTACGGAAGCAACGCTTTCATGGAAAAGGCATTTACATACGCAAGAAAGTATGCACCTTCAACATGTAAGCTTTACTACAACGACTATAATGAATACTGGGATCACAAGCGTGACTGCATCATAAGCACATGTAAGAACCTCTACAGCAAGGGCGTCCTTGACGGTATCGGAATGCAGAGTCACATCAATGCTGACAGAAACGGTTTCTCAGGTACACAGGCTTATACTACTGCAATGCAGAAGTTCCTTGAGATCGGCTGTGATGTACAGGTAACAGAACTTGATATCAGCCGTGAAAACGGAAAGTATTCAGAAACTGATCAGGCAAACAAGTATAAGGATGTATTCCAGGCGGCTATCAACTGCAATACAAGCGGAAAGTACAAGGGTAAGGTTACTGCAGTTTGTATATGGGGTCCGAATGACGCTAATACATGGATCAAGACGGAAAATGCTCCGCTTCTCCACAATACAAACAATCAGCCAAAGGCAGCTTACAATGCACTTATGCAGATGGTATCTCCTGAAAATCAGCAGCCGTACGGCGGAGATACTCCTGTTACTCCTCCTTCACCGAAGACTGCGGATTCAAACGGTTACTACTATCACTACGATATGGAAAACGGAGTTTCTGACTTCAGCGCAAGAGGCAGTAATACAGTAGAGGGTTCAGGCGATTTCTACAAGGGAAGCAAGGGCCTTTCAGCTTCAGGACGTACAGCTGAGTGGAACGGTATCCAGATTCCTCTTGACTATACAACATTCAAGGCTGGCGAAGAATACTCATTCGCTGCAGCTTACAAGGGTAAGGAAGACGCTACCTTCAAGATGACACTTCAGTACAATGACGGAACAGAAACAAAGTACGATGAAGTTGCATCAGCTGCTACAGCAGCAGGAAGCTGGGTAATGCTTTCAAACTCAAACTACAAGATCCCGGCTGGCGCTTCAGATCTTACACTTGTATTTGAAACAACTGATTCATTATGTGACTTCAGCATCGACGAAGTTATCATGGCTAAGGCCGGCACAAAGGTTGACGGTCCTCAGGGACAGAAGCCTGTTACACAGTCTTCTGTAAGAGGCGACCTTGACGGAGATGAAAGAATCACTATTGCTGACCTTTCAGTTCTCAAGAACGGTATTCTTAACGGCTGGAGAACAGATTCAGAAAAGAAGAATGCAGACGTTGACCAGAGCAGAGAGATAAACGCAGCTGACGCTCAGTATGTACGTGATTATCTCCTCGGCAAAATCACTGAATTCCCTGAAAACAAGCCTGCTGGTCCTAAAGTAAGCGAAGCAGATCTCGCTAAGTTTGCACAGCAGTTCTCAGGACTTAACCTCACTAAGTCGAACAAGAAGGACGGCGAAAACAATCCGCTTTATACACAGCGTTTCGGTGCTGACCCGGGCTGGCTCGTATATGACGGCAGACTTTACGTTTACACAACAGCCGATCAGTTCGCATACAGGAATAATCAGATGATCGAAAATGACTATTCTTCAGGTTACATCAACTGCTTATCAACAGCAGACCTTGTAAACTGGACTGACCACGGCGGAATTCCTGTAGCAAAGACAAGAGTAAACGGAACTCCTATTGCAAAATGGGCAAACAACGCATGGGCTCCTGATGCTGCATGGAAGAAGATCAACGGACAGGACAAGTTCTTCCTCTACTTCGCTAACAACGGTTCAGGTATCGGTGTTATCACAGCTGATGATCCGACATTCACAAAGAATGTAAAGGATCCTATCGGTAAGGAACTCATTTCAAGAAATACACCAAACAGTAACGTAACATGGCTCTTCGACCCGGGCGTTTACTACGATCCTGAAACAAATACAGCAATCATGGCATACGGCGGCGGTGTTCCTCAGGGACAGGCAGCTCAGACTAAGCAGGGACGTATCGTTCAGCTTGGCGATGACATGATCTCAATCAAGGGCACACCATTCGATCCGGGTACACCGTACCTCTTCGAAGACTCAAGCATGATCAAGATCGGCAACACATGGTATTATTCATTCTGCCACAACTGGAGTGTTCCGGGCGGCACAAGTATAAACGGTAACTCATTCGGCAGTGCTGATATCGGATACATGACATCAACAAATCCGCTGGGCGGATACAAGTACCAGGGTGTTGTATTCAAGAACACAGGTACTCAGAGACTTGACAACGGCGGTAACAACCACCACTCAATCATCGAATTCAAGGGCAGCTACTATGTACTTTATCACTCACGTCAGCTTGAAATGCGTATGGGCGTAAACGGCGGCAAGGGTCTTAACTACAGATCACCTTGTATCGACAAGGCAACTTTAAGCAACGGCAAGATCACATGCAGCGGTTCACAGAAGGGTGTAAGCCCGGTTGATACACTTGATCCGTTCAAGCTTGTTCAGGCTGAAACAATGAACAACAACGGCGGCATCAACGTTCGCGGTGTAGGCGACACAGTTGTTACAGATGTAAACAAGGGCGACTGGATCAGCCTTACAAACGTTAAGTTTGGTCAGGCTCCTACAAAAATTACAGCAAAAGTAGGTTCAAAGAGCGGCGGATGCATCAAGGTTTGCACAAAGCAGACAGGTGAAGCAGTAGCTTACATCGATGTACCTGCAGGCAACGTTCAGGAAGTTGAAGCAGCAGTATTCGGCGACCTTAACGGCACAACAGATCTTTACTTCATCTTCTCAGCAGATGGTATTGAATTTGATTCATGGCAGTTCAGCTGATAAATGAATAACTGATCACTAAGATCATAAAATATACGGATCATATCTTTGCAGATGTGATCCGTTATTTTTTTATAACTGTTGAAGATGTCCGCTGTTAGTGCTATAATTATATTGTAAACTACAGAGGTGCGGAAAGTCGCTGTGCACTTACCGGTTGTTTACACGATGGATTGTGAAAACGCATTTTTGATTTGCGTTTATGGTTTTACGTATCTGTTTGTCAGACCAATTCAGATTTTTGGAAAATAACAGATATGAAAAAACCAGGGTTAGGTTTTTTTACAGGAGGATTGTGTATGCATGTAAAGAAATTCAGTGCAGGTCTTACTGCACTTGTCATGTCGGCGGGCATGGCAGCATATCTGCCCGGGACCACATTTTCGGTGATCTCAGCAGATGAAACAGATTATTATTATCATTACGACATGGAAAACGGAGTGGGCGATTTCACCGGACGAGGAGCAGCTTCAGTTTCACCATCGACTGATGCGTTCAAAGGAAACGGTGCACTTAGTGTAACAGGCCGTGAGGCGAAGTGGAACGGTGCTCAGCTTGCACTTGACTCAGCGACAGTCAGTGCGGGAAGCGAATACGCCATCGGAGCAGCGTTTAAGGGAGCGGAAGATACTGAATTCAAGATCACGCTTCAGTATGATGCCGGCGGAGAGACAACATATGATAAGGTGGCTCAAAGCTCCACAGCAGCCGGAAACTATATAATGCTCAGCAATTCGAACTATAAGATCCCGGCAGGAGCTGAAAACCTCGTTCTTGTTTTTGAATCAACAGACACCACCTGCGACTTTACGGTGGACGAAGTTGTCATCGCAAAGGCAGGAACGGTAATAGAAGGACCAAAGGGTATTGAACCGCTGCCTGTATCAGACGTACGCGGTGACCTTGACGGGGACAAAAGAATATCAGTACAGGATCTTCTTCTCCTTAAGTCAGGAGTACTCAGCGGATGGAAAACACCGGGTGCAAAGAAGAACGCAGACGTTGACCAGAGCAGAACAACTGATGCTGAAGATGCGCTCTACGTGCAGAAGTATCTTCTCGGAACTCTTGATGAATTCCCGGTAAACACACCTCCGGGACCGACAATAAGCGACAGTGACAAGCAGAAATTCAGTTCAATGTTCTCAGGACTGAATCTTGCAAAGAGCTGGAAGTATGACGGAGAGAACAATCCGCTTACAACACAGCGATTCGGCGCTGATCCGGGCTGGCTCGTATACAATGACAGGCTCTATCTCTACACAACAAACGATGCGTTCGAATATCTCAACGACGGAAGAATGAGAATAAATACATACGACTCAGGTACGATCAACTGTGTATCAACAGATGACATGATCAACTGGACTGACCACGGTCCTATGCCTATTGCCGCAAGAAACGGCAGAACAAAGAACGGTGTTGCTTCATGGGCATTTGCCGCATGGGCACCTGATGCATGCTGCAAGATGTTCAACGGCAAGCCGAAGTTCTATCTCTTCTTTGCAAACAGCGGCGGCGGTATTGGTGTAGTTATGTCCGACAGTCCTACAGGTCCGTGGAAGGATCCGATCGGCGGCGCACTTCTTTCTCATAATACACCTAACTGTTCAGACGTTGTCTGGATGTTTGACCCTGGCGTATACTACGATGAAAAGACTGATGAATGCTATCTCTTCTTCGGCGGCGGCAGAAAGGACGGCGTTCCTGCTGACAGCCCTGGTACAGGACGAGTAGTAAAGGTAAATCTTCAGGAAAACAAGGTATCACTTGCAGGCAACCCTGTAAAGATGGATATTCCTTATCTCTTTGAGGATTCAAGTGTTATCAAGGTTGACGATACATGGTATTACTCATACTGTGCTAACTGGAACGTACCGTTCGGCACAAAGATCAACGGTGCTTCGTTCGGCAGTGCGGATATCTGCTATATGACTTCAAAGGATCCGCTGAAATGGAGCAAGAGCAACTTTACCGGTATGGTATTTGCAAATACAGGTTCACAGAAAATCGATGGCGGCGGTAACAACCATCACTCGATCATTAAGTTCAAGGACAAGTATTACGTAGCTTACCATGCACGCCAGCAGGTGATCAGAATGCAGAAAGCAAACGGATACAAGTTCTATGAAAAGGACGGCAGAGCAAACAACGGTGAAGGTAACTACCGTTCAACACATATCAACGAGGCACAGTTCAGCGGCGGAAAGTTTACATGTAAGGGCGATATGAAGGGCACAAGTGCGATCGGCACACTCAATCCTTATGAAACAGTACAGGCTGAAACAATGCAGAACCAGGCAGGAATCCAGATCGGCGGACTTGGTGATACATACATAACTGACGTAAACAAGGGCGACTGGACAAAGGTTGCTAATGTTAAGTTCGACAAGGGCGCATCTGCGATAACAGCGAAGGTAAGATCGAAGAGCGGCGGTGTTATCAAGGTTTGCACAAAGCAGACAGGTGATGCAGTGGCTTACATCGAAGTACCTGCCGGCAGTGAAATGCAGGAGGTTGAAGCAGCAGTATTCGGTGAGCTTAACGGCACAACGGATCTTTACTTCATCTTCTCGGCTGACGGAATAGAATTCGACAGCTGGAAGGCAGAATGATAAATAAAACAGACGGACAGCGATACTCCGGATATCCGGTGCGGAATAACCGGTTATTACACCGGCAGTGATCTGTCGGCAAGCCTGTAATACGGACCACGTTCATTAAACTGAACGTGGTCCTTTTTATGAAAAAACGCTGGTCTGTTCACTGTTAAGCGCTGCGCGGATCCTGGTTTTATCAGTGTTTCTGCGGGAAGGAGAAAATATTTTTTTAAATTCTTTTTTGTCTATTTAAAAATGATACAAACTTCCGATTAATATATTGTAGGGATTATTCTGCGACGATTTATATTCAAACTACAGAAAGGAGTTGTGCTTATGAATATCAACGTGGGCAATATTTCCGGCGGATATATGAAGACCGAGAAGGTCGGCAGTGCTGCAGGTATCAAGGCTTACACGAATATCATGGCTTCAGCAGGAAGACCGGCGGCAGGTCAGCATGACAAGGTGTCGATCAGTCCTGAAGCTTCATCATTCCGTGAGCTTAACGAAACAACAAAGTCGATTTCTTCAGAGGTAAGCGCTTCAGCTTCATCGGAAAAGATCAGTTCTCTTAAGGCACAGATTCAGTCAGGCACTTATAGTGTATCAGCTGGCAGTGTAGCTGATGCTATTCTCGGAAGAATGGCATTTTAAGAGGGTAACGAAAATACAGGGGAATAAAAAAGAAAATATAAGCCGGACGGGGGCTCGGCTTACTTTTGAGAAAAATCTGAGACCGGAGATGGATACGGATGAAAAATTACGACGAGTTCTATGATTTTATGGAACAATACACTGACTTTTACGCCGAAGTATCAGAAAATGAAAAAACAAAAATGGATGCTCTTGCATCTGAAAATCTGGAACTTATCAATAAGGTTCTCGCCGATTATCAGGTTTTTGTTTCAAAAGCAGAGAATTATGAAAAGAGAAGAGAAGAGCTATTTAAGAAAATAGGACTTGATGGAAAAACTTTCAGGGAGATCGTCGACGCAGAGAGCGGCGATCGACGTGAAGAACTTGAGGACCTGTTCTGTGATTTCAGGGACGCTGTTATCGCTGCGCGCGACTATAACAGCAGATCGCTTGACATCGTGAAGAAAAACCTGAAGGAAATGGGCATGCAGGACTATGATATAAACGATCCGGCTTGTTACGATAAGAGCGGAAATGTTTCTGAAAAGTTTCATACCATGCAGAACATTCTTGACAGACAGGCCTGAAGCGGAGGGATTATTATGAGTGTCAGACCGACATTTATGGGGTTCGAGGCATCGAAGACAGCGATTTTCGCAAGCCAGAAAGCGCTTGATATAGTCGGACAGAACCTTGCGAATATGTCAACAGAGGGGTATACGAGGCAGCGTACTGATCAGGTTTCTGTAGCGAATTACGCATACAGAAGCAGGGTCGGTGACACTTCCTACAATCATATCGGAATGGGGACGAACGTCGAGGGTATATCGCAGACCCGTGACGAGAGAATGGACACAGCCTTCAGAAATTCATATTCCGATACTTCTTACTACAGTAAGAGCAACGATATGTTTTCCGAACTGGAAACTATTATATCAGAGATCGATATCGGTACGGACGGTGACGGCTACGGACTCAGCTGGGGACTCAAGCAGATGTATTCTTCGCTTGAAGCTCTGTCCAACAACGTTAATGTTGCGGCAAACGCAACGATTTTTGCCGATTCAGTAAAGAACATGACATCACTGCTGAACAGGACATCTGAACAGCTTGATGAAGCATGTGAGTCATACAAGGAACAGCTTCAGACTGAAGTAGGTGACTGCAATCTCATTCTTGAAGACATTGCAACACTCAATAAACAGATCTCCGAGGTAATGTCCGGCGCAGGATATACTGAACAGTACGGTCCGAACGAGCTTATCGACAAGAGAAACATGCTCCTTGATGAACTTTCATCTTTCGGCAAGGTCGAAGTGAAGAACAAGACGGACGGTACAGTTGATGTCAAGCTCAATAATCATCAGTGTATCAAAGGCAAGGAAACTGACAGGATAGTTTACCAGGAAAACAGGGACAATACAGTTTCACTTCTCTGGAAGAGTACCGGTGAAGGAATGGACAAGCAGAACGGTATTTTCAAAGCTTCGGCTGAGATCATAAACGGACGCGGACTCAATTCCGAAGGCGTTTCCGGTTCAGATACCAGAGGATTCAAGTATTATCAGGATCAGCTTGATGCGTTTGCGGTACAGATAGCAGAAGTACTCAATAACAGTGTTCCTGATCCTAAGTATGACGGCACACCTGCCGGTGCACCGTATCCTTACAAGAAGCTTGTCGGTGAAAGCGAATTTGATGAAAACGGCAATGAACATATCTACGTAAACCGTAAGGTCACAGCTGCTAACATCACGATCTCAGATGAACTTCTGTCAGATCCTTCGTATGTGCTTCCTGACAAAAACAGCAGTGACAATTCATATTTCCTTGACATGATCAGCAAGCTTACTGATGAAAAGCATGTTATGTACAACGGAGTTGAAAAATACGAAGGTACACTTCAGGATTTCATTTCTGATTATGCGGGAAAGATAGGTTCAGACGTTAGTTATACAAAATCAAAATATGAAGCATGTGAGAAGTACTCCAACGAACTTCAGGACAACCGTGAAAATATCACAGGTGTCAGCGAAAGTGAGGAAACTGTTGCAATGCTTACTCATAACAGAGCTTTCCAGGCTGCTGCGAAGATGATGACTACGATGGATGAACTTCTTGATGTTATCATCAACCAGATAGGAGCTCTTGGATAGGTATGAACGGGGGTGAGATGATATGTCAGTGAGAATAACGAGCGGTACTACCAACAGGACCTATCTGAAAAATCTCAACGGTTCACAGTATGCTATGAACCAGGCAATGGAACGTGTTGAGAGCGGAAGAGACTTTCAGAAAGTTTCAGAGAATGTCCAGCAGGGTACACGTGCTATAAGTGTAAGGTCGAGACTTTACAGAAACGTGCAGATGACTGACAACGTAAATACTTCAATGGAACAGCTGAATATGGCTGAGACCTGTCTGAAGCAGATGAACGATATCTGTTCAAACGTTCAGTCTGAAATGTTCAAATGCCTTAACACACCGACTCTTGAAGCCGGCAAGGAAGCGTTTCTTTCATTTCTTGACGGTGCGAAGGATGAGATCCAGAGGCTTGCCAATACAAAGTACAATAACAAGTACGTTATGGGCGGCGTTGGTGTTGAATCCAATCCGTTTAAGCCGGACGAAAACGGATATATGAACTACAGCTGGGGTTCAGGAGCGGCTGACGGTATAAAAATGAATGAAATGTTAAATGCCGATCAGATAATCGATAAAATCAACAACGGCGGTGTCAGCAGCGGAAAAACAGCAGCAGAAGTTCGTGCTGATGTTGAAAATTACTATGATTCAACAGGAAAAGCACTTAAGTATACTGGTGACAGCTACATCGACGTAGGTCTTGATATGAACGTTGCTGCTAACGGCAAGGTAGCTCAGAAAACGGCGTTCAGAGTTACTGTTGACGGAATAAATGTTCTCGGCTACGGCAAGACTGAGGTTTCCTACGATGATATCAGAGGTATTCAGGCTCAGGCTGGCGCGACCGGTTCAGGTTCCGGAAATTCAGAGATCGTATCGAATAATATATACGATATGATGACCGATATGCAGGATGCGATAAGACATTCTGATATCGACAAGCTCAGTGCAATAATGCACAATTTCCAGAAAAAAACTGAAGATATCATCTCGGCAGAATCTGAGATAGGTGTAAGAACGAAATTCCTTGAAACCAATCTCGACAGACTTGAAGCTGAAAACACTTCGCTCAAGAAAATGCAGAAGGATATCGAAGGGGTCGATGATGCAACTGAAATAACCAATTTCCTTGGCTATCAGAACGCCTGGAACCTGGTGCTTCAGTTCGGAAAGAATATCGTTCCGAAGTCACTTATGGATTATGTTAACTGATAATGCCTGACGGTTTTATCATATAAAATGTAGTATGTCAAAATAAGAACAAGTGAATAGAAGTTTGTATATTAACAAGGAAAGTTTGATTATTCATTATTCAGGGAGGGATTTGAATGCAGCTTCTGAAAATAACTACAGTTCCGATTAAGTTTAAAGAACAGGAGAATATCACGGCTGATAATAATCCGGACTTTTCTCCTGAAAATGCTGAAGTGAATTCAGCGAATGTAAGAATTCCGGTTAAAAATACACATTCTTCAAAAAACAATCCGGAGATGTACGACGGTAATGTGGTCGGCAATAAAGCTGCCGGCGGCGTTCAGCAGAAATTCATAAACCGGCAGCCTGACAGTATGAGGCACGAAAGTGCTTCGGAAACTGAAGGCAGCGAGTACAGTGTGAATTACTGCTACGGAAAGAAAAACGTCAAGCCTGAGCCTAAACCGAACTGCGCGGAATATCTGCGTCAGAACATACAGTCGGCAGCCACTATAGATTCGGCAATTGACAGCCTTGATTCTGTAGTGCCGGACAAATCGTGGGAGCCGGAGCCGAAAGAAGCTCCGAAGGCGGTAAAGCTTCATGCACTGAAACCTCAGCCACGAAAGATAGTTGAAGAATATGCACATGTGGAATTTGAATATCTTGGCGGTTTCAATTACGTGCCAAAGAGTTCCGCACCTGATTATGAAGAACCGGAAGAATAGGAACATAACAGGGAATGTGCTTAAACGGCATATTCCCTGTTTTTTTTAACTGTACATGCACTTACAAAGTGCTTAAGTGCAGTACATAAACTACTGAATACTGTCTCCTGCGGCTCGGCCGGCGGGAAACAACGAATGCGGAGGTAATTATGAAAGTAAACACTAGAACTTTTGGCGAGATCGAGATCTCAGAGAATGACATTATTACATTTGAACAGCCGATCTTAGGATTTGAGGGAAACAAAAGATATGTATTCATGATCGATGAATCACTTAACGGCGAATTTATCTGGCTTCAGTGCCTTGATGATACAGATCTCTGCTTTGTGCTTGCAAATCCTAAAACACTGAATCAGGATTATACACCGACATTTGAGGAAGATATCGCAAAGGTGATCGGTAAGGGAACATATGAAATGTGGCTCGTAATGGTAGTTGCTGATAACTTCGGTGAATCTACTGTAAACCTTAAGAGTCCTATAGTTGTAAATCTCGATGAGAGAAGGGCTGCTCAGTTCATTGCTGAGGAGGACTACACGATCCGCTATAAGCTTTTTGAAAATGTTAAGGAGGACTAATAATGCTTATACTGTCAAGAAAAGTGGGGGAAACAGTTTACTTAAATGAAGATATAGAGATCAAGATCGTTGAAGTCAGCGGGGATAAGGTAAGACTCGGTATTGAGGCACCTAAGGATGTTAAGGTGTTAAGAAGCGAACTGCGTCAGACCATGGAGAGCAATAAAAAAGCATCAGACGCTGTTGCGCCTGACGCATTTAAGAATATGCTTGGTCAGATCAAAAAATAAGTTAAAACTTATGCAGAGAGTTTACGGGACATCCCGTACTCCTGCAGTGATCAGTTACTGAACAGTGTCTGCTCATCAACAAGCTCTATGCTGCCGAGCAGCGCCATGTTTGCATTGCGTATGAATGCACTGAGTTCAGATTCACATCGTTTATTGATTTTTCCGATCTTATATTTGTATTTGGTATGATTCCCAAACATGAGCCCTTTTTCTCCTGTGTGGAGATGAAGCTCCGTAGGCTTAGAAAATATAGGATCGGAAATTTTTATTGTGATCCTGTCAGCGAATTCACTGACGATCTCCGGACATTCTATTGCAGCTCCGCTCATTGATATGGCCTTGATACAGCATTCTTCCCATCTGTAGGTAAGTCTGTTTGCGAAAAGACCGTGTCTGAAGGCAGGAACGTATACCTGTGCTTCAAACGGTACATGAGCGGCCAGCACTCTTTCAGCGCCGAGAATGAAGGCACATTTAAGCGAGATGACCCGGAGGAGTTTCGGTGAAGAAAGATAAACATCACCAGTGAAAACGTGTGTTGTAACTCCGTTTTCAGTACATACTACGGTGACTTTTGAATTGATCTGAAGAATAGGCACAAACTGAGCTGTGAAGTCTAAGTGCTGTTCTTCAGCCGAGTACGAAGCAAAACCGTATTCCAGTATTTCACCGTTTTTCAGCTTGAGTATTGCTTTGCATTTTACAGGAAACACTGATCACACCCCCAAATAATCATATTATTTTATTATTATACCATAAAAACTGATGAATTGGAATATACCGCGAACGAAAAATTCGTATTTTTATTCAGGTGAGGAAGAAAAAATGGAAAACAGTGAACGTACAGTACAAATTTGCAGCATTTTCGATGAGATCGTGGAAGTGCTGCTTGAAATGGAAAAGGAAATAGGTGAGCTTTACGTTTGTTCACCTGATGATGTTGACATTTCAGTGGAAAGAATAAACAAATACCGCGAGATCACCGACGAGCTTTTTGCCGGGATAAATTCATTATGTGCCGAAGAGGAGACCGGCGAACTGAAAAAGGCGACAGAACCGCTTGCTGACAGAAAAGACGTGGCCGATGAATATGCCGAAGTATTTGAGAAAAGGCAGGAAGTAAACGCTGTTGCCTACAGGATAAGTGTAGCCATACCGATGGTTCAGGACAGACTGAAGAAGTCCATGGACAGAGTTCTCGAAGAGATCAGAGAGAACAATTCCGGACAGAGTGCCAAGGCAGCAAGGTTCTACAGCGCAGTGAATGAGACTGAAGGACAGGGGTACAGAGCCTTTTCACAAAAAAGCAGAATTATATGAAAATTTCTTAAAAACTCTTTAAAAAAATGTAAAAATGCCGAATAATATAATAAGCAGATTAATCTAATACAAGCACCAGAACACTGGTAATACATCAGTTCCGTTAAATCCGGATATACCGGAAGCGGAGTTTACAGGCAGATCCCTATATTCCTGTGCTGATGCCTTTAATCAGTGATTTCTTAAATTTTATGATCAGGGGGGATACATATGCAGGTAAGTTCAAGTTCAGAAAATACGTACACGAATGCATCCTACAGCAATAAGGGTATTTCAGGCATGAACTCAGGACTCGACACTGAAAGTCTTGTCAAGTCAATGATGAGCGACATGCAGACAAAAATAGACAAGCAGGAACAGCAGCAGAAAGTTCTTGAAATGAAGCAGGATCAGTATCGTGAGGTTATTGACAAGATCAATGATTTCCGGGGTAAATATTTTTCAGTTACCGGTGAGAAAACTCTCGCTCTTACATCAAGCTTCAAGAGTACAACTACTGAAAGCACATCTTCTGCAGTAAAGGCTGTTTCAACAGCGGATGCAGTTGAAGGAAGCTTTGACGTTGAAGTTAAGAAACTTGCATCTGAAGCCAAGTTTACAAGCAGTGTGAGCGCAAGCAGTAAAATGAATGTAACCATCGGTGGAGGACTGAAAGCGAATACGTCAAAAACTGAAATGACTATCAATGTCGGCGGTACAGACATAAAGGTCGATATCAGCGGTGCTGCTTCTGCAAGTGACATGGCGGAAAAAATAAACAAGGGCATAACTACATACAACAGACAGAATTCAGGTTCTGCAGTTGATGTTACCGCATCAGTCGGCTCCGACGGTAAACTTAAGTTTTGCGGTACAGGTGCGTCTGCGGCTATTACCGTAAACGGAAATACAGCCACACCTAAAAAAGCTTCCGTTACTTCAGGTAAGTTTGACAAGTCAAAGCTTGCTGATACAGATACGGAGTATAAGTTCAAGGTCAACGATAAGGACGTTACCGTTCAGCTTAATAAAAATCTTTCTGAAGACGAGATACTTGGCAAAATAAATTCTGCTTTAGGTGACGTAACAGAATTATCCGGAGTATCAGTATCCTGGGAAGGAACCGGAGATGACAGAAAGCTTAAGTTCAGCGGAAACGATTCAGTTGATAAACTTACTGTGGAAGCTTCATCTGAAGACGGACACGCAAATGATTTTAAAACCCTTGGTTTCAGCAGCAAGCAGGAAGCATCAAGAACTTCTGAAGTTTCAGTTGACGCTCCTGCGATAGAGTCAAAGGGTAAGCTTAACATTACGTTCAACGGTGTTTCCAAGGACATCTCTCTTACTTCGACAGACAATCTCGACAGTCTCAGTGAGAAGCTGTTCAATGCTTTCGGATCAGGTATCTATTTGAAAGAAAATTCCGAAACCGGTGAAATTGAGATTAAAGCCGGCACAGGTAAGAATATAAAGGTCGCAGGTGATAAGTCAGCACTTGAATTTGTAGGAATGTCAGAAAAAGGCGCCACAAATCAGCTTGATACATCTATGACACTTAAAGATCTTTACGGATACGGTGACAGTGAAAAGATTGAATTCACCATCAACGGAACAAACTTCTCATTTACAGGCGACACCAAGCTTTCCGACATGATGACGGAAGTAAACGAGAGCCGTGCCGGTGTTACGATCACATACAACTCGTTAAACGACAAGTTCAGTATAAAGGGGCAGGAAACAGGTTCCGGTTCAGTGATCGATGCAAGCGACAACGATGAGAACGGCATTCTTAAGAAAATGTTCGGTACATCGTCCATCAGCAGGCAGGGAACCGATGCTCATGCGGTTATTGACGGTGAAGATGTTTTCTACTCGGGTAATGAGCTTAAGTACAACGGAATCAATCTCACACTTAAGAATGTTACAAACGGTCCGGTAAACATCGAGACCACGAACGATAACGACAAGGTGCTTGATAACATAGTTTCATTTGTTGAAGACTACAACGCTCTTATCAAGGATCTCAATGACAGGACCCACGAAAAGGCTGAGTACAAGCAGTACATGCCTCTTACTGATGCACAGAAGGATGAGATGACTGAAAGTGAGATCAAGAAGTGGGAGGAAAAGACCAACAAGGGCCTTTTAAGCGGTGACAATGATATTTCAAGTTTCCTCAATGAAATGCGTACAGTGCTCTATACAAAGGTAGGAGACAAGAAGCTTCTTTCCGAGATAGGAATAGAATCAAGCAGTGACTGGAAAGATTACGGCAAGCTTACCATTAACAAGGACAAGCTCAAGGATGCTATCCAGAACGATGCCAAGGGTGTTGCTGATATATTCACAGGTTCAAACGGCATAGCTTCAAGACTTGACAGCGCATGCAGGAAGGCAGCAAATACATCTTCAGGTTCTCCTGGTTCACTTGTATCACTTGCCGGACTCAAGGGTAAGGCTACAGAAAAGAACAACACTATAAGCAAGCGTATTGATACTATCAAGGAAACGATCAAGAAACTCAAGGAACAGTATGATTCCAGAAAGGAAAGACTGTGGAAGCAGTTCAATTCGATGGAATCAGCTCTGGGAAATATGAATTCAACAGCTAATTACTTCGCATCAATGATAGGCGGAGGATTCTGATAATAACTCTGGTGAATGCCGGATGTCTGTCCGGCGTTCACTGTAACAACACTATTTAATCTACCCGAAAGGAGAAGTCTTCTATGGCTGCTTCAAATCCATATAACAATTACAAAGAACAGGCGATAATGACCATGACACCGGGAGAGCTTATAATAGTTCTTTACGAGGAATGCATAAAAATGCTCAATCACGCTGTCTTCTATATTGAAGAGAAGAACGACCCTGATGAAGCTGACAAGGCTATCAGAAAGGCGCAGAGAATAATCCACTACCTTGACGGCATTCTCGATTACAAGTACGAAATAGCGGCAAACCTTCACATGCTTTACGATTACTTTATCAGAACACTTGTTCAGGCGAATATCCGCAAGCGTGTCGAGGTATTAAAGCCGATCATCCCGATGCTTTCAGAACTTAAGGATTCATTCCAGCAGGCTGAAAAGAAAGTACACATGAAATAACCTGTTTCGCACCCTGGCCGAAAGGTCAGGGTGCTTTGTGTGAAATGCGTAAATACGGCGTCCGTGGGCTAAACTTGCATAAAATAAGTTTTTGTGGTAAAATAAGAAAGTATACAATTGACAGGAAGGATAATGGGTGTGACAAATAACCGTAATTCTCTGCTTGGAAGAGACGCTGATATTACTGTCGACAGGCAGCAGGGTATGAGAAACGTCGGACGCAAGAGCATGAGCTATCTTGTTAAGATGGGTTTCTTTACTGCTGAAAAGGATCTTCCCAGACAGGAAAGGCATATGATCTATATAATGGGTGCTGAAGATGTCTCCGACGACTTCAGGGGTAAGATACTTGCCACCATAAAGCGCCCTGCCGGAGAGCGTCTTCTTTTTGTTGCTGCGCCTGAGGGAAAACTTTACTGTGAACAGCAGATACGTGAATGTCTCGGATTCTACGAAAGACAGTATAAGTCTGATTTTGAATTTTTCATGACCATAGTCTGCGGAATGATACTTGTAAAGGATTACGGTGACAGGATCAGGTTTCTGCTTGCCGAGGACAAAAAAACGAAGAAAGTCAGTTTTATAAAAGATGTCATAAACTACGGCGAGTCTGAAAAGCAGGCTTCCGTACGTGTAGTGAATTACTTCACCGGAATAAAGCCGGACGTTGATGATTTCAAAACTGAGTACACCCTTGGAACTCCTGAAGGTAAAAAACAGAAGACGATTATGTATTTCGGAACATATACAGAAAGAAAACTCAGAATTCCGGAGGAATGCAGCTTCCGGACTGTTAATCTTGAATTTGATCAGGCTATAAGAAGCCTTGACGATCCGCAGGAGAGGATCCTGCTGATGGAGGCAAAAGAACATTATGACAAAAAAAGAAAAGGCAGTTCTGGTGTGTGAACGGCTTAAGGAGAAATATCCTGAAGCGGTCTGCTCGCTCGTCTACGACAAACCCTACGAACTGCTTATCGCAACCAGGCTGTCGGCACAGTGTACCGATGCCCGTGTAAATATAGTCACGAAAGATCTGTTTGCAAAATATCCTACGCTGCAGAGCTTTGCAGATGCTTCCTTAACTGACCTTGAGGAAATGGTAAAGCCGTGCGGTTTCTACCGGAACAAGGCGAAGAGCATAAAGGAAATGGCTGCAATGATCATTTCCGATCATAACGGTGAGGTACCGGACACAATGGAAAAACTCACTTCGCTTCCGGGCGTGGGACGCAAAACAGCAAATCTCATTCTCGGTGATGTTTACGGCAAGCCTGCCATTGTTACTGATACACACTGCATCAGAATAACGGGAAGGCTCGGTCTTACCGGCAATACCGAACCTCATAAAGTCGAAAATGATCTGAAAAAGATCGTTCCTGCTGCTGAAGGATCAGATCTTTGCCACCGCCTTGTGTTTTTCGGACGTGAGATCTGCAGGGCAAGGAAACCGCTGTGCGGTGAATGCTGCCTTTCAGATATATGCAGTTTCTGCAGAAAAGAAGAAGGATCTGAGTAAATGATCCGTTTCCGGAAACAGGCTGATCGGAGGAAAGTAAATGAAAAGAAAATGTATGAGTCTGCTTCTTGCTTTTGCACTTGCAGGTTCAGAACTTTTTTCGGAAGTTTATTTAAAAGATAATTTAAGTGTTGTCTGTTCAGCATCTTCATATCAGATAAGCGAGAACGGACTTGCTCTTATCAAGAGCTTTGAAGGTTTTACGCAGTATGCCCAGTGGGATTACCATCAGTGGTCGATAGGCTACGGCACAGGGGTCGGCAAGGATGACTATCCGGACGGAATTACTGAAGCAGAGGCTGACAGACTGCTTCGAGAGGTAGTCGTTGTCTACGAGAAATTCGTGCGTAATTTTCTTGACAAGTATGGTCTTTCCGTTACCCAGAACCAGTACGATGCACTTGTAAGCTTTACGTACAATATGGGAAATGTCTGGAACAATACGTCTGAGGTCACCATAAGGACCTACCTTATAAACGGCATCGAAAACTATACACCTGAGCAGATAACCGACGCCTTTAAGCTCTGGTGCAAGGCCGGAGGTGAAGTGCTTCCGGGACTGGTACGCAGACGTGAGGAGGAAGCGGCTCTTTTCCTTTCCGGTGTTGACTATTCGGTAAATGAAAAGGGCGAAAAGTGGAGAGTGACATCCTCTACCGGCATCAGGCTCAGGAACGATGCAGATACTGACGCTGAAATAATCAGCGTAATTCCTTACAACCATACTCTCACCGTCGATGAAAAAAAGGAAACCGGAGGTTTCCTGTGGGGAAAGACTGAGTACGGCGGCATGAGCGGATGGTGTGTTCTTGACTATGCAGAGCATATCAGGGGAGAAGTTGAAACAGTCACAGTGCCTGAAGAGGAGGAAAAATACGATCAGTACAGTATAACTTCTGCTACGGGCGTCAGACTGAGATATAATCACGGAACCGGTTTCGATGTACTTGACGTTGTACCTTTTGAAACAGTTATCACAGTTTACGAAACTTTCAAAGACGATGAGTACATCTGGGGAAGAACTGAATTTAACGGAAAGCCGGGCTGGTGCGTTCTGAATTACGCGAAAAAGCTTGGTGCTGACGAACCGCCTGTGGATATCGTATTAAGAGCAATGCCGCAGAAAACAGAATATCTGGCCGGCGAGTTTTTTGAAAATGCCGGTATGGTCGTTGCCGCACAGTTCAGCGACGGACGTGAAGAGATAGTTGAAGATTACGGATGCGAAGGCAATACGATGGTGCCGGGCGAAAGCGTTATAACAGTTAAGTACAAAGGACTTTCCTGCGACCTTACTGTCAGGGTAAATGCACGTGCCGGTGATATCAACAGAAACGGTTCCATCGATCCGGAAGATAATTATTATGTAAAACAGCATATACTCGGCACAGCCGAAAATGATATCAGCGCCAGCGGTGACATCAATTCCGACGGAGCTATAGATGTTTTTGACAGCATCCATATGAAGCAGAATATGCTGGCGGTACAGGAGAACAATGATCAGATCTACAATCTTGTCACAGAATGATAACGGGAAAACGGGGAATATGAATGATAACGGGGACAGCACTGTTTCTTTACAGCTTCGGGGCTTTTAACTTCTGAAGCAGGAAATAAATAATTATTCAGGAGACGTTTTCAGAACTTATGATAACAAGCGAGAATATGGGAAAAAAATCAAGCCCGTTAAGATCACTGATAATAATAGGATCTGTACTGGCTGCAGCAATTATACTGCTCATAGTGGGTTTTGTATTTCTTTTTTCAGGCGGGGAAAGGACCATGCCTGATCCGGGACCGTTCACAGTACCGGATATAAATGTGACGTTCACGAAGCTTGATACAAAGAAATTTTACAAGGACAAAGGATTTATACATTACAGTGACGGCGACAGAAAATCAAAGACAGGTGTTGATGTTTCATACGCTCAGAAGGAGATCAACTGGCCGAAGGTAAAGGCTGCCGGAGTGGATTACGCTATGGTAAGAGCCGGATTCAGAGGCTACGAGAGCGGGAAGCTCAACATTGACGAGTATTTCGCTAAGAACATGACTGGTGCCCGGAATGCAGGTCTTGAAACGGGAGTGTACTTTTTCTCACAGGCCACTACCAGTGCCGAGGCTGAAGAGGAAGCGAATTTTGTACTTGATCTTATAAAAGACTACAGTATTACCTGTCCGGTCGCATATGACTGGGAACCTGTCACTCATGACACAGCAAGAACCGATAACCTTGCAGGTGAGGAGCTCTGCGAATGTGCGCTTGCATTCTGCCGCACGATCGAACAGAACGGATACAAACCGGTGATCTATGCCTCACTGAATCTTCTGCGTGAACAGTTTGACAAATATGATATGGAAGTTATTTCGGAGTATAATCTCTGGCTTGCAGAGTACAAGGATCATCCGGAATTTCCGTATAAGTTTGTTATGTGGCAGTACACTGACGAGGGCAGGGTAGACGGCATTAATAATGAAACCGATCTGAACCTTTATTATGAGTACTGATAATAAAAAACGGACAGCGCCTGCGGGCACTGTCCGTTTTTTGGTTCCTTAAAGAAACATTTTTTCGATAAACTTTGCTGCTCCGTCTGAGTCGTTGTCTGAATCAGTGATGAAGCGGCAGAGTTTTTTTACGTTTTCATCAGCATTAGACATTGCTGTGCTTATACCGACTGTCTCAAGTATGCTGAGATCATTTTCAGTGTCACCGAGAGCGGCTGTCTCTGAAAGCGGTATTCCGGTCACTTCGGAAAGCGCTGTTATGCAGTTTCCCTTGGTGGCTTTTTTCGATGTTATCTCGATGTTGTTGGCACCGCCCGTGACGTATACAAGTTCTTCGTCATATTTTTTCAGTATGGAAAGAAGTCTGTCACGGTTTTTGAATTCACCGTTTATTTTACGGAAGTTGACGGTGATCTTTTCAACATTTGGCCTGCATTCTGTGTAAAACTCAGTTATGCTGTCAGTCAGCACTCTGCTGCTTCTGATATAAGCTTTTACAGCGTCAGAAGCATCAACGTCATTCAGGACATCGAGACAGCGTCTGTCAGTATAGGCGTTTTCAGCAGTAAACAGATCGGACATAACATCAAGTTCCGGAAACATCGGAATAAGTTCGGCCATAATGCTTTCCGGAATACATTCTTCTTTAAGCATTTTTCCGGCAGAAAGATCATATAATCCTGCTCCGTTTGAAAAAATCGCATATCTTACGCCCTGTTCCAGTATCTCTTTTGGTATTCCGCCGAGATGCCTTCCGGTCACCGGTACTATAAGAATGCCTTTTTCCGATGCCTTTTTTAAGACCTCCAGGGAATATCTGCTCACGGTCTTGTCAGACCGGAGCAGAGTTCCGTCAAGGTCAGTGCATATCATTCTGACGGTCATTTTTCAGGTCCGATAGCTTTGATCTTCTTTGAAAGATACTGTCTGAGTGTTGCAAGGTCTGTAAGATTAACTGTTTTGTCAGTAAGTACGTCTGCAGCTTTGAGCTGATCTGCTGTAAGCTTGCGGTCACCGATGAGGTAAAGACTTAAGAGTGACATATCAGTTACGTCAACCTTCTTGTCTGCATTGATATCACCGTAGATAAGCTCACTTGTTTTGTCAGTTGGTTCCTTTGTGGCAGGAGCCTTTGTAGCAGGTGTTTTTGTTGCAGGAGCTGAAGGTGTTTCTGAAGGATTGATCGGAGGGAATTCCTTCGGTTCCTCACCGTACGGAGTTCCGTAAACGAGTTCATCTTCGAAGTAAACAGGAATTCTGTCTGTCGGACCGAATTCCTCGGACATTTTGAGACCTTCACGGCTGTAGTCGTTTGTGGCATCCCAGTTGCTTTCGTATTCAGCGTCCTGTCCTACGAGAATACCGAACTGCAGAGCTCTTGCACCGTGCCAGAGAGTACCTGTCCAGTCCATTTCAACGTAGTAAACATTGTCTTTGAGATGTATCGGCTGTGATACCTTTGCACTTTCCTTCATGTCAGTGGTTGACTGAACTTCATCGTAGTATACTTCAGTTCTTACATCCTTGATGCTCTGGCCCTTGGCTACGAGTTCAGATATGTCGAAGTAGTAGCGTGCCTTGAGCTTTTCAGTGTAGAGATATCTTGGCGGCTGTGTTGTGTCATTGTGTACGCGTACAGTTACCTGCGTTCTTTCAACGTTTTCCTGTACAACGTTGCCTTCGATCCAGAAGTCTGTCTTTGCAGGTTCCTTTGGAGGGAAGTTTTCATCAGGCTTCATGTCCTTTGTTCCGTACCACTTGTAAAGTGCGGCAAGATCGCCGACGATACCTGCGTTGTAGTCAACGGCAACTTCGTTGTAAACGTAGTCCTTTGTGATGTCTCTGTGCCAGTCTGTTGAGTCAGGACCGCCGACGAGAGCACCCCAGAGTGTATGTGCCTGATCGATAGGATCATCCATGCTGAATGTTGTTGAGCCGTGAGCTGCACGGTGGTGAGGATGTGAAGCTGCTGTAGGTGAGTAGCCTACGATGTACGGACGGTTCATCGGGTTCTTGCCCATGATGTATTCCATCTGTCTTTCAGCCCAGTCAGTGAATCCTGTGTATTCCTCGTCAAACTTTGCAGTTTCCTTTCTGTAAACGGCAGCGCAGAGACCTGCAGCTGTGTTGTAACGGCATGAACCGTATTCGTTTACAACTGAAAACTTTGAAGGTGACATGTTAATGTATGTCTTGTCGTTAGGATCAATGTCCTTGATGTGCTGGTAGTCCATGTTCCAGATCTCGTCTGCAAGGCCTGCACACTTAAGGTGCGGTTCGCCTGACCAGAATTCGAGGTTCCATCTGAAAATGAACCAGTCACGTTCGTTGTTTGTGATAGGTGCGAGTTTAGCAAAAACACCGCCCCATACTGTATCCCAGCAGTGTACCCAGATATTCTGCCATGTAGAACCTGTAGTCTCCATGATTCTCTTGATATATCCGGTATATTTGTAACCGCCTGTTTCAGTTACTTCAGAAGTATCAACTGAGTTGATGTGGTCGATGTATTCCTTTTTGCCTGTACAGATGTTGAGCCATACAGCAGCCCATGCGAGTTCATCGTAGTCGTAGCTTGAAGTGTAGAAACCGCCGTCGTAACCGAGGCTAAGTACTTCATTGCTGTCTTCTGCTTCCTTGTGGGTCTCACGTGCAAAGTCATAGAGAGCGATGGCTTTTTTAAGACTTTCCTCAGCGTATTCAGGTTCTGTGTCCTTGAAGTTGAGGTAGTTGATAGCGAGTGAAGCGGCAGCACCTGCGCACATGTCTGAAGCCGGTGTATCGACTGTTGCGAAGTATGCCGGTCTTGCAAAGTTAAGGAGCATCTTCGTATCCTGAAGTTCCGGAGGACACCAGTAGTTGTGGTCGTTGTTACCTTCGCCGACCTGGTAGCAGAAAGCAACTACTTTGTCATCTTCATCAAGATATGTACCCTTCATGTAGAAGTCATTGAACTGGTGAAGAATGGTTTCAATGTGTTCCTGATTTCCTGTATCCTTGTATGCGTCCCTGAATTCGTAGTAGCCCCATCCGAGTGTTGATGCGGCATATGTACCCGGAAGACCGAATTTTACATGGTCACCGGCATCGTGCATACCGCCGCCGCAGTCGATGGTACCGTCACCGTCAGGGTCAAGAATGTCTCTGTATTCATCGATGAATTCCTGTGAGAGGTTAGTACCGAATTTTGCGTCTGCACCTTCCATGTCAACAGGCTGGAGAGGAATCGCGTAGTCCTCAACGTGACACTGTCCACGCCATTCAAGCTGACGGAGCTTTTCACCTGTTTTAGGGTTTATATCCTTGCCGCACATTTCAGCGTCATAGAAATAGAGGACGTACTGAAGTGCCTTTGCGAAGTTTACTTCAACGTCATCATAGCTGAATGAATCCGGGTCTGGGAAAACTCGTTCATCGTCCCATATCTCCGGCGGCGGATCTCCGGCTGTTGCACCCACAAGTGACGGAGCCATTGCACTGCTGACGACAGTGAGACTCAGTGCGCCTGCAAGAAAGCGACTCCAGATTTTTCTGTTCTTCATTGGAAAATCAACCTTTCTGCAATATGTTTGCATTTATTAAATAGAAAAAATATGAAATGAGTGTGAGAACATACACATCCATTTTTGCATACTATAATAATTATACTACAAACCGCGAGCGGCGTGCAACTTTAATTGCACTTAAAGCAAAAAATGATCAGGCTTTTATGTGGTCCTGCACGGTTTTTATGATAATGTTTATTATCTTGAGGCGGGCATAGAGCTTGTTGTTGGCTTCAATGATATGCCACGGGGCAAAAGCAGTGGATGTTTTTGCTATCATTTCATCAACGGCCAGCTCGTACTGATCCCATTTGTCTCGGTTGCGCCAGTCCTCTTCAGTTATCTTCCACTGTTTTTCCGGGTTGTTCTGGCGGTCGGTAAATCGTCTTAACTGTTCATCGCTGTCAATGTGCAGCCAGAATTTTATGACTATCGCACCTGAACCTGTGAGCTCATATTCAAATTCATTGATCTCATTGAAGGCTTCGTCACACCTGTTTTTTTCAGTGAATTCCTCGATCTTTTCGACCATTACACGGCCGTACCAGGTCCTGTCGAAGATCGCAATATGTCCGCTTTTAGGTATGTGGTTCCAGAAACGCCACAGATAGTGGTGGGCGAGTTCAGTTCTGTCCGGGGCTGATACAGGGACAGCTTCATATCCTCTCGGATCAAGTGCGGATGATATTCGTTTTATAGCGCCTCCCTTGCCGGCAGCATCCCAGCCTTCAAAACAGAGTATGAGCGGTATTCCTTTTTTATATAGTATGTTGTGTATGTCTGAAAGCTTCTTCTGATATTTCTTCAGAAGTACCGGGTAGCGTTCCGTACTTATAACTTTTCCGTCAAGTTCGGTTTCGGAAAGCTTCGGCATATCGATAAGTATGAACGGTGAAGTGCGTGAGATGGAGCGCTTGGTACTGTTCATGGAATTTGTGACGGTTTCGTTGATTATGGTGTAGACCATGTACTTTGTGAAAGTTGATTTTTTTGCGTCGATCACGTTCCAGCGTGCAAACGGAAAATCCGTTATGGAAAGCAGATCATCGTATGTACGGTAGTACTTGCTGTAGTTTCTGTTCTGGAACCGGTCACTTTCCGTGACACGCCACTTTGTCTTCTTGTCGTCGCTCAGTTTTTTCATTCTCTTCTTCTGCTCGTCAGCGTCTATCTGAAGGAATATCTTAACTATTATATAGCCGTCGTCTGAAAGCTGGCGCTCAAAATTTCTTATCGAAATGATCCGCCGGTCATATTCGCTTTCGGTTATCTTTCCTTCGAGAAAAGCGCATGCGAGCTCGGAGTACCAGCTCTTGTCCAGAACCGATATCTTTCCTTTTTCCGGTATCATGCCCCAGTGCCGTTTCATGAAAGGGTATCGTTTTTCGGTTTCGTCAGGTGCCTCCACGGTGAATACTTTGAAAAAACGCGGATCAAGATATTTTATGACGGATGCAATAACGCTGCCTTTTCCTGATGCCTCCCAGCCTTCAAAAACCAGTATTACCGGTCTGTTCTGCTCCTTTATTTTCAGCTGAAGACGGGGAAGCGATTCGCGGAGCTCCCTGTTCATCTCCTGCAGTGCAGATTTTTTTACAGTCTGGGACACTGCCTTCTCTAACATATGTCATTCCTCCCTTGTATCAAAATTGTAAATGGTAACAAAAGTTTTCCCCATAATATTATTTTATCATATATTATAAGCTTATTCAAGTGCTAAGTCATGATGGACTTTACAAAATTTTTATAGTGTGATATAATGAATACGTTCTGTTTTTTTACGGGATCAGGGTTTTTACCCTGCCAATACTACTGAAGTATACGGAGGAAAATTATGGAAGAAAATATTGCCGCCGGTATAGGGGCAACTCTGAGAAAAAATCTCAGACGACGTGAAGGACAATTCAATGTTACATTTGGTGATATAATTGCTGGACTTAAGAAGCTGCTTGTTTTATGGCTTGTTGTTTCTGTTGTTTTATCTCTTATAGTCGTTTCTGCTACGGCGATCGTCAAGCAGGATGCATATCAGAAACTTACAGCAGTAATAAGCTTCACTTATGACGGAGTTGAAAAGGGACTTGATCCTAACGGAAACAAGTTCTACGTTAATTCCATCAAGAGCGAAGAGATCATTGACGAAGTCATGAAAGACATGGGCATCGCTGAAGATCAGAAAGACATTATAAGAAGAAACATCACATTTGAAGGTGTTATTCCTGAAAATGCTATTTCAAGAATCACATCAAGCAATAACCTTTTTGACGGCAAGCAGGCTGTTTCTTCAACTCAGTCAGTGTCAGAAACAACTTACTATCCGACACAGTACAAGGTCCACTTTGACTACGCTGCAACAAACCTCGGCAACAGTCAGGCTGCTGATTTCATCAACAACATGCTGGAGTGCTACAGCAAGCATTTCTTCAATTCATACGGATACAACAAGTCGCTCAGCAAGTCTCTCTATGCTTTTGACTATCAGAATTACGACTACGCTGAAGCGATCGATGTATTTGATTCATCGCTTACAAAGCTTTCCACATACATCACTCAGGTATCAAGCAACGATACGACCCGTTTCCGTTCTGCTGAAACAGGCTACACATTTGCAGACCTTACAGAAGCTATCGAAACCATCAGGGAAAGAAATCTTGACACTATCGATTCCTATGTAAGTATCAATTCCGTTACAAAGGACAAGGAAACACTCCTTACATACTACATGTTCAGGATCGAATCACTTCAGAGACACCTTGCTGTATGCAACGAAACACTTGCTTCAGTAAACGACTCGATCGCAAATTACAAGAAGAACACGATCCTTTACTTCTCACAGGGTGAAGCTCAGAAAGACACGGACATGACAGCATCTATCGCTTCACAGGAATACGATGAACTCTTCGAAAAGAGACAGTATATTCAGAATGATCTTTCATCAACTGCCCAGCAGATAAACCTCTACAACAAGAGGATCGAAAGACTCAATGCTTCTACACAGGCTAATTCAGCTTCACAGAAGGCAAAGGTTGAAGAGGAAATTTCAAAACTCAATGCGATGATCAACGATATTTCGGAAAATGTAAGCAAAACTACTGATGACTACTACAGAACAGTTGTTTTCCCTAAGGCTTACAACATTCTTACATACGCTTCGTCTTCAACACTGGGCGTTATCAAGCATGCAGTAAAGGATTCATTCTCAACAGTATTCATCCTCTGTGCTGTAATTTTTGCAGTTTATATAGCTGCCGCTGTAGTTCTTGCAGTAAACAAGGAACTTATAAAGCTTTACGGATCGAAGTCAGGAAAGAAAGCTGCGGCAAAGACAGGCGCAAAGAAAGAAGCGGCTGCAAAGAAATAACTGAATACTATCTGATACATTAAAATGCAGATTCCTTGTTTTATGGAATCTGCATTTTTTCTTTACTTTAAATTGTTCATATGTTATAATTACTATATACGTCGAAATTTACTTTTTCAATTAACGGAGGGAACGTTTTTGGCTAATAACAAGATCAGAAATTTCTGTATTATAGCACACATAGATCACGGAAAATCAACTCTTGCGGACAGAATACTCGAAAAGACCAAGACAGTTGCTGAAAGAGATATGGAAGAACAGCTGCTTGATAACATGGATATTGAGCGTGAACGAGGAATTACCATCAAAGCCAGAGCTGTCAGACTTCTTTACACTGCTGAGGACGGAGAGGAGTACACATTCAATCTTATCGATACTCCTGGTCACGTTGACTTCAATTACGAAGTATCGCGTTCACTCGCTGCCTGTGAGGGTGCGATACTAGTCGTTGATGCGTCACAGGGTATCGAGGCTCAGACACTTGCAAACACTTATCTTGCGATCGAGCATGACCTTGAAGTTCTTCCTGTGGTAAACAAAATAGATCTTCCTTCCGCTGATCCTGAAAGGGTATGCAGTGAAGTGGAAAACATAATCGGAATTCCGGCTATGGATGCACCGCGCATATCAGCCAAGATGGGAACAAACATTGAGGCCGTACTTGAAAAGATCGTTAAAGAGGTACCGCCTCCGAAGGGAGATACCGAAGCACCTCTCAAAGCACTTATCTTTGACAGTTACTATGATTCATACAAGGGCGTTATCATTTACGTAAGGATCAAGGAAGGTACAGTAAGAACAGGCGACAGGATAAAGCTTATGGCTACCGGTGCCGAGTTCACAGTTGTTGAAGCCGGATTCATGGATGCGGTAAATCATATAAACAAGGATTACCTTGAAGCAGGCGAGGTTGGATACATCGCAGCTTCCATCAAGAATATCGGTGACACGCGTGTAGGTGATACTGTTACCAACAGTGACAGACCGTGTGATGAGCCGCTTCCGGGTTACCGCAAGGTAAATCCTATGGTTTTCTCGGGTATTTATCCGGCAGACGGAGCCAAGTACGGCGACCTTCGTGATGCCCTGGAAAAGCTTCAGCTTAATGATGCTTCACTTTCTTTCGAACCTGAAACTTCCATAGCCCTCGGATTCGGTTTCCGCTGCGGCTTCCTCGGACTTCTTCACATGGAGATCATTCAGGAAAGACTCGAAAGAGAATATAATCTCGATCTTATAACAACCGCACCGTCGGTTATCTTCAAGATAAACCTTACCAACGGAGAAACGGTGTATATCGACAATCCTACGAACTATCCTGATGCTGCAGTTATAGCATCTGCCGAGGAACCGATGGTAAAGGCTGAAATACTTGCGCCGTCTGAATTTGTCGGCAATATCATGGAGCTCTGTCAGGACCGCCGCGGAGTGTTCAAGACAATGGATTATCTTGATGACACACGTGTAAACATCCACTACGAGCTTCCTCTCAACGAGATCGTTTATGACTTTTTCGATGCGCTTAAGTCAAGGACACGCGGATATGCGTCATTTGACTACGAACTTATCGGCTATCAGCCATCCAAACTCGTTAAACTCGATATTCTTCTTAACGGCGATAATGTGGATGCGCTTTCATTTATCGTTCATGCAGACAACGCCTATGCCCGTGCAAGAAAGATGGTTGAAAAGCTTAAGGAAAACATTCCGAGACAGCTTTTTGAAGTTCCTGTACAGGCTGCCATCGGCGGTAAGATAATTGCGCGTGAGACCATCAAGGCGATGCGCAAGGACGTACTTGCCAAGTGCTACGGCGGTGACATTACCAGAAAGAAAAAACTTCTTGAAAAACAGAAGGAAGGTAAAAAGAGAATGCGCCAGCTCGGAACTGTAGAAGTTCCTCAGGAAGCATTTATGAGTGTTCTTAAGCTTGATGAATAAGGAGGAATTTTTCTATGAAGTACAAATGCCCTTACTGCGGAAAAAAATCGTATTCGTTTTTAGCCAAGATGTTTGCCGGTAATATGAACGCTTCCGGCAGAGCCTGCCCTGAATGCGGAAGACATTCAGTTCACGGACTTGATTCGACTATTTTCAGCACTGTGCTTATGCTTGCAGTTTTTATATATCTTGTCGTGTGCATCAAAAGAGGACAGTTTAATTATCTGTTCTGCATCGGTCTTTTTGCAGGTGCGTATTTTATTTCCCGTCTGGCTGACGGACTGTTCTTCAAACTCGCAAAGAATAACCGTATCGATGTATCGTGAAGGCGGGACTTTACATACACGTTCCGTTCTGCATAAGAAAATGTCCCTACTGTGATTTTTATTCGGTATCCGGAACAGATGAAAGTCTTAAGGCGGAGTATACTGCGGCGGTTGTCAGAAATACGGAAAGATATCTTGAAAGATATACTGATCTGTTTTTTGATACAGTCTATTTCGGAGGCGGAACACCGTCGCTCATGCCGGCAGCTTTTTTCGGAAGTGTGCTTGGATGTATAAAAGGACGTCTTGACACGAATGCCGAGATAACTATGGAACTTAATCCGAAAACGGCAGATGAGGAAAAGCTGAAGAAGATCAGAAGATCCGGTGTGAACCGCGTTTCAGCGGGGATCCAGTCAGCAATCGACAGCGAGCTTCGTGATCTCGGACGAATACACGATTTTGCTGAAGCTGCCGAAGCCGTTCGCATTGCGAAGAATGCAGGCTTTGACAACATCTCAGGCGATCTCATGATTGGTATAAAGGGACAGACTGAGGAAAGTCTCGTTCAGTCAGTAAATGCTCTTGCCTCTCTCGGACTTAAGCATATTTCATCATATATGCTTAAGATCGAACCGGGAACGGAGTTCTTCAGAAACGGCATATCTTCCGTGGTTCCTGATGAGGAAAAGACAGCGGAGTTTTATCTGCTTGCAGTGAAAACGCTTGCGGAAAAAGGATACCGTCAGTATGAGATCTCAAACTTCTCGCTGCCGGGATCTGAAAGCAGACATAATCTTAAGTACTGGAACTGCGAAGATTACATAGGAATAGGACCTTCGGCCCATTCCTGCTTTGACGGGAAAAGGTATGAAGTTCCGCGTGATCTTTCCTCGTTCATAACAGATCCTTATCAGAAGGAAGAAGTAAACGAGGATCATCCATGCGGATTCTTTGAAAAAGCGATGCTTGCCCTGCGGCTTTCTGCCGGCCTTGATCTTGGCAGATATCCTGATGAAGCTCCTCTTGTTCTCAGGCAGGCTCAGAAGCTGAAGGGAACAGGGCTTATAAACTGCGTAAGCGGTGTGATATCACTGACACCTGAAGGATTTCTCGTGTCAAATGAGATCATATCAAGACTTCTTGCAGATTTCTGATACTGTTATCATCTGATTAAATTTTAAAAAGGAAGGTGAAAAATTAATGGACGGCGATCCTGGGTGTACTATCAGCAAAATATTTGATCCGTTCAGATGATTTTTCAGACCCTTAAGGTCCGTCTGTCCGGATCTGAAAGGGAGTAAGACTTTTTTATTATGAAACAGATCTACAAAACCAATGACGGTAAGATCAGCACAGTTGATTCATGGGAAGAAGGCTGCTGGATCTCTCTTGTTGCACCGTCAGAGACAGAACTTATCGAGATAGCACAGCAGAACGGCATTGAGACAGATGACATCCGTGCTGCCCTCGATGATGAGGAACGTTCACGTATCCAGATCGAAGATGCTTACACGATGATCATCGTTGACGTTCCTACAATAGAAGTTCACAATGAAAAGCAGTATTATGTAACCATACCAATGTCTATAATACTGACGAAAAAGGCGATCATCACTGTATGCCTCGAGGAAACAGAAGTCCTGAAAGCCTTTGCACAGTCGAAAATACGTAATTTTCACACTCACATGAAGACGAGATTCGTCCTTCAGATACTCTACAGAAATGCATCTCTGTTTCTTCAGTATCTCCGAAACATAAACAGGCAGAGTGAGGCTATCGAAACGAACATGCACAAGTCCACCAAGAACAAGGAACTTATTGAGATGCTTGAACTCGAAAAGAGCCTTATGTACTTTACGACTTCACTCCGTTCCAATGAAATGGTACTTGAAAAGCTTCTGAAGACTGAAGCTGTAAAGAAGTATCCTGAAGACCAGGACCTTCTCGAAGATGTTATCATCGAGAACAAGCAGGCCATGGAGATGTCGAATATCTACTCCGGCATCCTGAGCGGCATGACCGATGCCTTTGCATCCATCATCAACAACAACCTGAATATTATCATGAAGATCCTTGCAACGATCACTATTGTTCTTTCGATCCCTACAATGATATTCAGCGCCTACGGAATGAACCTGAATCCGCAGAGCATGCCTTTGTCCCAGAATTCTCACGGTTTTGCTCTGGTAATCATTTTCACTATAGTACTCAGTCTTATTATTGCCTTTATTTTCTTTAAGAAAAAACTTTTCTGATAAAGGCTTGAAAATTATTTTATAATATGATAAAATATATTGGTATAATTGAATAGCGTATGAGCATATGTTTCCGGTAAAAAAATTTTATACATGAGGTGATAAAGTTGGCAAAGAAAACTAAGGCTAAAAATAATAAACAGAACGTTAATTTCAATTCAGGAACCAAGAAGAAAAAACAGGATCCTATGATAGTTGCAGTCTGCGTATTCGGTGCAGCTGTACTTGTTGCGCTTCCTGTAATCGGATTTCTTCTCTCACGCGGCGGCGGCAATTCGGGTCAGACCGTTTCAAATGAAAGCAATGCCGGCTGGAACAGCATTGACGGAAGAATGATCTATATCGATCCTGAAACACATGAAAAGGTACAGGGACTTCACGAGATCGACGGCAAGATGTATTTCTTCGACGCAAACGGAGGAATCACACCAGGCTGGACAACATATGATGACAATCTCGTTTATGTTACCAAGGAAGGAACACTTGCTACCGGTATCTACAAGATCGGTTCACAGGTATTCTATTTCGATGAAGAAACTTATGCAATGTTCACTGGTTTCAAAGTAGTTGACGGAAAGATCTACTGCTTCAGAGATGACGGACAGGCTATGACAGGTTTCCAGAATATTGAAGGCAATGACTATTACTTCAATAATGACGGCGAAATGCAGACCGGATGGTTCGAAGTCGACGGCAAGAACTACTACGCAGACGAAGACGGTCAGCTCGCAAGAGGCTGGAAGATCCTCGATGACGGAACTCACTACTTTACAGATGATTTCAGCGCTGCAAGCGGTGAACTTCGTGTAGATGATACACTTTACAACTTTGATGAATTCGGATGTCCGGACCAGTCAGCTGAAGTTACAACAACAGCAGTTACAACTGAAGCTGTTACAGAAGCTGTAACAACAGCAGCAGAAAGCAAGGCGGCAGATAAACCGGAAGATAAACCTTCTGATACACCTGCTGAAAACAAGGAACCTGAAAAGCCTTCAGTTCCTGCCGGACATGAGCAGTTCTTCAACGACAAGGGTGAACCTTGCAAGGGCTTCTACGAAAAGGACGGCAAAAAGTATTTCCTTGATGACAACGGTGTAACATATGACAAGGGCTTTGTCAAGGTTGGCGACAATACATACTTTACTAAAGATGACAACACTATTGCAACAGGTGAAGTTGAAATAAACGGCAACATTTATCGTTTCGGTGACGACGGTATAATGAAAACAGGCTGGCAGGATGACAAGACACGTTTCTTTGAAAATGACGGTAAGATGACAAAGGGCTTCAGAAACATCGACGGCTATAAGTACTGCTTCAGCTGGGATGACGGTAAAAAGCTCACAGGATACATCTTTGCGCAGGGCAACAGATACTTCCTCGACGGCAACGGTATTGTTCAGCAGGGCTGGATCAACATGAACGGTGATGACTACTACTTCGCATCAGACGGACGTGGTGTTGCAGGTTACCAGAATATTGACGGCAACAAGTACTTCTTCAACTCTGACGGTGTTCTTCAGAAGGGATTCCAGGAGAAAGACGGAACAGTTTATTTCTATGGTAATGACGGTGTTATCAGACCAGGAACATATAACTACAACGGCGAAGACAGAAACTTCAATGAAAACGGTATGATGACAGACTGATAAAAATCAGTTCAGTTAATACAAAAAATCAAGGCAGATCCGAAAAGGGTCTGCCTTTTTGTGCAGTCGGTATTTCTGGTTTTTAAGGAAACGAGGCGGAGCATCGTTACCGTATGATCTGCGTTTTTCTAATTCTGCAAAGTCTTACGTTTATATGCAAGATCAAAAAGAAGTGCTTCGAGTTCGGCGTCAGTAAATATTTTCGGACATCCGCATATTCTTGTATCGCTCTGGGTGCGCTTTACTATAGTGTTTATGTCTTTCTCATAGAGCTCATCAAAATGGTCTTCAAGGCCGAGAAGCATATTAAGATCCCTTATCTGTTCTATCATACGGAATGCGTTTTCCACTTCGTTGTTTCTGTCGTCCGTAAAGTCACAGTGGTAGGCTATCTCAGCAAGGTCGCTTATTATTTCCGGCATGTATTCTTCAAGAATTACAGGCAGAAATACTGAGCAGGCTTTGCCGAAGTGAATTCCGTACAGTTCGGTCATGCGGTTTGCAAGCGCTGAAATATAACCGCCTGAAGCACGTCTGAAAGATATACCGGAGTAGTATGATGCCTTCAGGAGATTCATACGTGCTGTTATATTATCCGGATCGAGCCAGGCTTCATACAGATTTTCGAATACCATTCTGCATGCCTTCGGAGCGTTGACCGTATCCCTGTAGAATCTCTCGGAGTACGTGCTTATATACGATTCAATGGCGCGGGTAAGAATGCTCATTCCGCACCACGCTATCATTTCAGGAGTAAGTGAATAGAGAAAATCAGGATCAAGTGCCACTGCACGCGGAACAAATTCAGAAGATACTACCGGGCACCTGCGTCCTTTCTGGTCGGTATAGAAGGAGACCAGCGATACTTCCGATCCGCTGCCCGGAGTAGTTGGTGCAGCGTAGAGAGGGACAGCACGCTTAGGCGTGGAGGTGTAGTCAAGAAAGTAGCTCATGCTTTTAGTCGGATTGCCGGCTTTCAGTGCTATCAGCTTGGCACAGTCGATGACAGTGCCTCCTCCTATGGCCATTATAGTGTCACAGTTTTCAGTTAAAAAAAGTTCCGTTCCTTTTTCGATACATTCCAGATCTGCCTTACCGTAAATTTCAGTAAAGTGAGTGAATTCTATATCGTATGTGACCAGCTGCTCCTCAAAGCTGAAAGTCATACCGTTTTCATAAACATTGTCGTCGGTAACAATCATTACTTTACGTACACCTTCGTTGCGCATTATTTCAGCAATATGAAGGATCGATCCCGAACCTGTATATTTTTCTGCAAGATGTAGTTTTTTCATTCTCAGTAAACTGCATGAGATCTGCTGCAGTGATGACAGATATTTTTTTCTCACACTCATTGTTTCACCTCCGTCCAGTGTATATAAAATTCATTACTATAATTATACCATAAATAATGCACATAGTCAAATGAGAAAATGTTGAAATAAATATACAATATACATAAAGAAATTTCCCATTGACTATATGACAGTTATATGATATACTTTGTATTATATTACGGCTTAACTTAAGGAAACACGAGTTCAACCGCAGATTCGGCAAAGCCTGATCTGCGGGAGGAGAAACGGGGCTTCGCCCCGGGTCCCTGCTTAAATTTATTCATGAATCAGAGCATCCTTAACCGGTGTTTCTTCTGAAAATAAAGGTGATCTATGAAACAGTTTATAATAAAAAGCAATGACGCCGATCAGCGGCTCGACAAGTTTATCACAAAGGCGTTTCCTGAATTGCAGAAAAGTGTGATGTACAAGGCTATACGCACCAAAAACATCAAGCTCAACGGTAAGCGCTGCGAAATATCAACAAGGCTGAAGTCAGGTGATGAGCTTAAGATATTTATAAGCGATGAACTTCTCGGAAATCAGAAAACAGAAAAAAAACAGGTGTTCCGCAGCGGATCATGCCTGAAAAAAGAAGATATTATTTACGAAGACGAAAACATTATTGTTCTGAACAAGAAGCCGGGAGTTATTGTCCACAGTGACAGCAAAAATGATGGTGATACACTTGCAGACAGACTTAAGAACTATCTTGTGAAACACGGGGAGTATGATCCTTCCTCTGAGAACTCGTTTGCTCCTGCACTGTGCAACCGGCTTGACAGGAATACTGCCGGCATCGTTATAGGAGCGAAAAATGCAGCAGCTCTCCGCGAGATCAATAAAAAGATCAGGGAAAACAATGTTGTAAAGAAATATCTGTGTCTTCTTTCTTCGGTACCGGAGAAACAAAAGGCGACTATTACAGCCTGGCACAGAAAAGACAGTGCCACCAACATCGTTACGGTAAAGAATGAGGAGTTTGAGGGCAGCAAACAGATAATTACAAAATACAGGGTAGTGGATCCGTCCTTCGGAGAATATGTGCTTGCCGAAGTTGAACTCGTTACCGGACGTACTCATCAGATAAGGGCGCACATGGCGTTTATAGGATGTCCTCTGGTCGGTGATACCAAGTACGGCAGACGGGAGGTAAATGAGCGCTCCGGCTTTGAATATCAGGCTCTGTGTGCGTACAGACTCATGTTCAGGAAAACTGAAGAGGAAAACGTTCTTACCTATCTTGAAGGCAGGGAATTTGAGTGCCGTGACATATGGTTTTTAACATAACAAAAGGCGCTGAGTACATCTTTTCAGATGTGCGCAGCGCCTTTAATGATTTACTGTTACCGTTATCAGTACGGAGTGATCTTCTGATCTTTCTTCGGAGCAAAAATGAATCCGAAACCGGCACCAATGAGACCGCCGAGAATGTGTGAAAGCTGAGATACATTGTCATGGCCGAGTGAACTGATAAGTTCGTTGCCGATGTAGAAAGCAGCAGCAAGAATAAGCGTTACCGGAATGTTGCCTTCTTTTATGTTCCCGCATGAAGCGAGAAGTATGAACATGAACACGATACCGCTTGCGCCGCAGAGAGCAACGTTGAAGAATACGATGTTGATCGCTGCAGTAAGTACTGCAGTGACAGCCATCATGAATAAAAGACGTTTGCTTCCGTATTTTTCTTCAAGCATAGGGCCGAGAATCAGAATGAAGCTGAAGTTGCCCATGAAGTGAGCCCATCCGCCGTGGCCGATAACGTGTGTGAAAAGTCTGAGGTAGAAGAGAGGATTAAGAAGTGAACCGCGTGATACAACGAACAGACTGTGGAACGCTTTTGTACCCGGAATCGAACTGATGAGCTGGACTGCAAACGCTATGATCGTAAAGGTGAGAATTACGGGGGCGTTGTAGTCGAATTTTGATAATAGTTTTTTCATTTGTTTGTCTCCTTTTCTGTATGGTTTTAAAAACATTTTATCACAACCGTAAAGTACTGTCAATAGTTTTACGTAAAACAGGGAAGGCTGCCTGGTAAGCGGCAGCCTTCCCTGTTCTGTTTTAGGATTTTTATCGTACAGCGTAACCGCTGCGTGTGGCATTAAACTTCAGGTTCGAGTACAGCGTAGTTACCGTCTGTTCTCTTGTAAACTACATTTGTAGAACCCGTCTGAGCGTTGCTGAACATAAAGAAGTTATGTCCTAAAAGATTCATCTGAAGGATAGCTTCATCTACGTCCATCGGGCGCATTGTAAACTTTTTATGTTTAACAACTTCGAAGTCGTACTGTTCTTCAACTTCTTCGGTGTAAGGAGCTGCAAAAGCATTTTCCTTGAGTTTCTTTTCAACTCTTGTCTTGTTTTTGCGGATCTGTCTGATGATCTTGTCGATTGCTGCGTCGAGTGCGTCGTTCTTGTCAACAGCGCTTTTTTCTGATCTGTAAATAATATTGTTGTATCTTACAGTAAGTTCGACAACGATCTGGCCTCTTGCTTCAGAAATAACGATTTTTGCATCAGCATCGTCGCCGAAGAACTTTGATAATCTTGAATCAAGTCTCTCCTTTGCGTAATTGTCAAAAGCCTGTGGGATGTTCATTTTCTTAGCTGAAATAATTGTTTTCATACAAATTCCTCCTTTGTAACAAAGCATACATAAAAAACATGTATGCTAAGTTGATATTTGTATTATATCACTTTTCTGAAAAAAAGGCAATAGCTTTTCAATATTTTTTTGCCTAAATACACAAAAAGAATTTTTGACAATTACTGAATATTGGTCAACATTCATCCGGGTCCCGCATCTGAAGGTCCCGGATGACGAAAAAACGATTGATTACGGGGCTCTTTAATGATATAATATATCTAAAGAAGGCAAAGCAATTACAAAGTTGTATGTAAATTTAAAACGCTTTGTTATATAAGACAAGTGCCGGATCTGTTTTCGGTTCCGGTGAAAAGGGAAGGGAAATGATTATATGAAAAAGATACTTATGGTTATTGACATGCAGAACGATTTCATTGACGGTGCTCTCGGCACAAAGGAAGCAGTAGGTATTGTGCCGGCTGTTGTAAAGGCTGTAAATGAGTTTGACGGTGAGGTCATTTTCACTAAAGATACACACTATGAAGATTATATGGATACGCTCGAAGGAAAGAAGCTTCCTGTAAAGCACTGTATAAAGGGCACAGCAGGATGGGAGATCTGCGATGCCCTTAAGGAGACAAAGGCTTACGCTGAGGGACGTATAATCGAGAAGGTAACTTTTGGTTCTGAGAAACTTGCAGAGCTTGTGAGAGAGGAAAAGCCTGATGAGGTATACATGACCGGACTCTGTACGGATATCTGCGTTATAAGCAATGCGATGCTTATAAGGGCGTTTTCACCAGAGACGGATATTACGGTTATTGAGAAGTGCTGTGCGGGGGTTACTCCGGAGAGCCACAGGAATGCTATTGAGGCGATGAAAGTTTGTCAGTGTAATGTGATTTGATTCAGGGGAGGAGATTCAGGGGACTTTGCGGTCGCCCCCTGGGACCCCTTCGCTTAGGGGGCTTTGCGGTCGCCCCCTAAGAACCCCTTCGCTGCGGTCGCCACACCTACGTTAAGAAGAATTAGTTGTAACATTAAAAGATCCTCTGAAATCTGGTTCGATTTCAGAGGATCTTTTTTAGGGAAACGCTGATTTATTCATAAATCAGCGCGGGGCTCCGGGGCGAAGCCCCGCAAATCTCACCTCCGGATTTCCGGTTTAATCAGTGTTTCCTTAGTTTATGAATTCAACTTCTACAGTGACGTCTTCATACGGGTTGAGGGCCATTATAGCGGATGTTATTTTCCGTCGGGCTGTTTCGGCGGCGTTTTCAGTGAATACTTTGTTTTCTGTTATCTGTTCGCGGAGGTCGATGTTTTTTTCTTCAAATTCACCGCGGGCAAGTTCAGGTGTGGACATTTTGCCGTAGCTTACGGTCAGACCTGATTCGTCGAGAAGCTTTGCTTTTTCGTATTCTATTGTGAAATCGGATATTTCAGGATATGGAACGCGTACAGTTACGGTGCCCCGTTCCTGATCGGTGATGAATTCAGCAAGCTGGAGATCAACGGTGTAGACTCCGCTGAAAGGGACCACAAGTGTCAGTGAGCTTTCAACGTCTTCAGCTTCTGACTGTGGGATGCATACCGAGTCGCAGACCTTCATTATCTCCAGTTTTCCGCTGCCGTAGTCTGCGCTGACTGATGTTATTACGTCATTTTTGGTTTTGTACTGTTCAAGCGCAGCAAGGTAAAACTGTTCGTAGGTAAGGGGAGTCTGGGCTTCCTTTGACTGCTGATATGCCTCATCAAAGGCAGCACTTCCGTTTTCAACAGTCAGTCTGTAAAGTGTCAGATTCATGCTGGCTGCAAGAATTATAAAAACAGCCAGTACGATTGCCGTAAAGTTTATTCTCCGTTTTCTGGCTCTGCGTGCCGGTGCTTTATTCATTTGTGTCACCGCCTTTTTGTGATGCGAAGACAACTGAACATATAAAAGTTTTGTCACACACCATGTCGGCAAGCTTTTCAGTACGTGTCAGAGCGTTCTGCTTTGCTTCACGGCGGATGCTTTCTTCAATAAGTCTGTTTGCTGCGGCTGCTTCTGTACCGTCAGAATTTCTGTAGATATGGCACTCCGGTTCCGGTATGGTAAAGAGAAGTGTAGTATCGCCGGTCACTTTGACTGACGCTTTGCTCATGTCAAGCGTGAAAACAGCTGTTACGCCGCCATCTTCTTCATCGGAAGTGTTTCCGAAAGCCGAGTCAGAAGTTACTGTTTCCGAAATAAGACATATTTTCCCTGTGGCTTCGGCTATTCTTTCAAGACTTTCTGCAGCTTCGTTTATTGTATGTTCAGTATTGCGGCTCTGTTCAACACCGTTCTGTATGCCTTTTAATGATCCGGTGTATACGCCGACTTTTCTGCCTGTTTCCTCACCCAGCTGTCTTCCGTTCTCCGCTGCGCTGCGGTATGCAGGAAGAGTAAGGAAGAACAGCATGTAAACCAGGACGACAAGTATAATGAGCATTACTGTGCTCAGTGAGATTCGCTTTATAGTGATACGAGGTCTCATTTATCACTTCTCCTTCTTCTGGACTACGATAAAGTCCTCACGGCTGATCGATGAACCGTCAAGATCTTCGGTAATGGTGATCGCTTCACTACGTTCATACGGTGACTTGTTTAACAGGTCGTACATAGCAGAAATGAAGTCTTTGTATATGATGTAATCTTTGTTCTCAATTACATAATCCATTACAAGCTTGTCATCTTCTCTGACCTGTGTTTTTCCGCTGACCTTTTTACCGTTGAGAGTGTAGGTAACTTTTCCGTATTTATCAGTTGTGACAAGATCTACCGTATATATCTTTTTACGCGGATAGTTTTTGCCGATTTTCTCAGCTGTCTGCAGATATTCAGAGTATTTCATCTCAGCGGAATAAACATTGTCGGTCACGTTTTCACCGCTTATATAGAATCCTTCAGCCGGTTTGAATTTAACTGTTACTATTCTGTCACGGTCAAGCAGTTCCCCGGCAGATATGACCTGACGGTCAGATGTGTCTGCGTACTGAAGTGAAAGAACAGCGTTTTCATAGTTCCTCGGTTCGTAAGTCTGCCTGAATGCAATGGAAATGGTGATCGTGATATCCGTATAGTAAACATCGGCTGTGTTAGATTCGTTCTGGCTGTAAATATCTATCTTCTTTTCGGAAGGAAGTTCATTTAAATAAATGATTTCGGTTGTTTCATTTCCTTTTGAATCGGTTTTTACAATATGGAGCTTAACGATCTGGCTTTTCGCTATTTTTCCGTTGTCGGCAGAAATATAAATGCCGTCAGCCGTTCCGGTCGTGGTGTCAAGAAGAACGTTGTTCTTGATGTCGCGGCTGAGTTCATTTTCAGAAACGTCAGATGTTCGTACGGTAAACTGCATGTCCGTACCGACCAGCTTGTCAGCGATAACTTTCAGTTTAGGTCTGTGTTCTTTTATTTCCTTGAAAATATTCTTTACGTTTACGTCGCCGATGGTAACAGTCTGCTCGTCAGATTCGTCCGATACAGTGAATGTATCACCTTCGGCTGCGCTTTCCCAGCCGGCCCACGGTTTAAGGATAAGCTTTATCTCAGTTCCGGCAAGCATTTTTTCAGTTTTTCCGGTAAGTGTAAGGTCATCCTTTTTGTAGATCACGCTTCCGCCTGCAGATGGCTGCGGAAGTGTTACCGTTACGAGCTTCTTTTCGTAGAAACGTATCTTTTCAAGCTGTTTTGCTGTTTCTTCCGGATCTTCGGAAACAGTAATAACGTTGTTTCCGGTCGGCAGCCAGTATCCCTCATCAGCCGAATCCTCGTAGTATTCAATCTGGCGTCCTGCTGCAAGGCTTATCTTTCCGGTTATAGGTTTTCCGAGATAGCTGAAAGCAACCTTTCCGTGTTCAAACGTGTATTCCGACGGATCGAATGTGAAATCCTCGGACTGTTCCTTGACGATGAATGTGTACCGTGCAAAGTTGTCGTCCGATTTTTCGAGTGAAAGAACGGTCTTGTCATACTGCGGGACGTCCTTCTTACTGCAGTTCAGAACAATGGTGTCACCGAATTTAAGGTGATCAAGCACAATGTCCTGTCCCTTTGCGAACGAGCCGGCAGATTCACCGTTTACTTCTGCTTTCGTGTTACTGTCCGGAGTTTTCAGGGTTACACTTATGTAAGGGTGAAGTTCAACTGAATATTCCGAAATGTCGTCAGATGCCGATACACGTCTGAATACGACGCTGTTCTCATTTAAGAAGCTGTACTTCGGTTCCGATGAAACAAAGAAGTATTTGTCTGAGTCAAATTCGTATTTTACACTGTAAAGTCCGAAAGGATCAGCTTCGGCTTTTCCTGCACTGAATTCTTTGTCTCCGATGCTCCATTTTCCGCCGGCATCTATGTGGGTGAAGGTGTCGTCGGTATAGTAATCGGACAGAACAAGTTCCTGATTTTCGTATTTTCCGACCGGTGCGGCTGAGAATTCAAGTCCGTCACACTTGTCCGGAGCTGTGAAGAAAAGACCGGTTTTAGTATCATAATCTTCTGAAAAAAGATTTTTCTTACCGTCCTTTATGCTGTAAACGCGGAATGCGGAAAATAAATATTTTTCAGGTGAGCTTCCGCTTTTTTTCTCAGCAACCGCATACAGGGACTGTCCCGGGGCAAGATATATATAACCGTGGTAGGGGTCAGTTATCTCATTTTTGTGAGCTTCATCAAGATAGTAATGCACATTCAGCATGCTGTTCTGCGATATTGAAATAACAGCTTTTCCTGCACTGTCATCCGTGCCGTTCCCGTTAGTATCAACGTGAAAGCCGGAGTATGAATAATGTCCGTCGGTAAGTCTTCCGGCAGAAAGATCTGCTTTATAACTGATGTAATCAGAATCACTGTTTATTTCAGAACGTTCTTTCACTGCATTGTTTATGCGGTCTCTGAAACGATCTCCGGCGTTTGCCGAAGAACATCCGGTGAGCGTACACATCAGAAAAGCAATGCAGAGAGCAGACAGGGCTTTTTTCTTCATTCGTTATCCCTTCATTAATAAAATATAAAACGCTGACTGTACCGTTTTTTGTGTACAGTTCAGGGTGAAATTTATCTGATCAAGTTGTCATTAATAAGTAGTATAGCATAATGCATTTCGTTTTTCAATAGTGCGCAGATCTAAAATATAACCGTAAATCTGAAACAGTGATAATAATGAAGAAAAAATGAGAACAGATGCAAATCATATCAGCAGATTAAATAAACAGGCTAAAATAAAGAAAATCTCTGAAAAATCATCTGAAAATAGTGAAAACACGATTGACAACAGGAGCAAATCAATGTATAATAAATAATGTTGTGTTGCGATAATACTGAATAATTGCCGTTAAAGGCTTCTTGCGATATTTGGTTTATCGGCAATTATTATTAAATAATCTAAATTATAAGACGGAGGAATCGAATATGTCAACTTATATGGCTAAATCAGGCGAAGTAAATCGTAAGTGGTATATTTTAGATGCAGAAGGCAAGCCGCTCGGTAGAGTTGCTGCTAAGGCTGCTCACATTTTAAGAGGTAAACACAAGCCAACATACACACCACACGTAGACTGCGGTGATCACGTAATCATCATCAACTGTGACAAGGCTATCCTCACAGGTAAGAAGCTCGAACAGAAGAAGTTCTACTGGCACACAGGCTGGATCGGTGGTCTTAAGTCAGAAAGCTATAAGGACCTTATGGCTAACAAGGCTGACAAGGCAATGATGATCGCAGTAAACGGCATGCTCCCTAACAACACACTCGGCAGAGCAGCTTTAACTCGTCTCAGAGTTTACAAGGGTGCTGAACACAAGCAGGCAGCTCAGAAGCCAGAAGCTTACGAATTCTAAGAAAGGAGCAAATTAACATGTACGAATCAAAGGAAAAATACTACTACGGAACAGGCAGAAGAAAGCATTCTGTAGCAAGAGTTAGAGTATATAACGGCACAGGCAAGATCACAATCAACGGCAGAGACATCGACGATTACTTTGGTCTTGAAACACTTAAGCTCATCGTTCGTCAGCCAATGGCTCTCACAGAAACACTCGGCAAGTTCGACATCGTTTGCACAGTAGCAGGCGGCGGCGTAACAGGCCAGGCTGGTGCTATCAGACACGGCCTTTCAAGAGCTCTCCTTCTCTTCAACCCTGAACTCAGAGCAACTCTCAAGTCAGCAGGTCTCCTCACACGTGACCCAAGAATGAAGGAAAGAAAGAAGTACGGTCTCAAGGCTGCACGTCGTGCACCACAGTTCTCGAAACGATAATCCGATTTTTTCCAGATTATTATTCAGAGCCTCACGGATTGCCTGTGGGGCTCTTTTGTTTTATGGAGGTGTAAGTATGCCGGATGCAGTAATTTTCACAGGAATACAGGCCTGCGGTAAGACCAGTTACTATCATAAATATTTTGAAAACTACGCTCACATCAGTCTGGACGTGCTCAATACACGTAACAGGGAAAAACTTATGCTGGAGGAGTGCATTTCATCGGGCAGATCTTTTGTGATCGATAATACTGATCCGACAAGAGCTGACCGGGAAAGATATATTGTTCCGGCTAAGAAGGCGGGTTTTAAGATCATAGGTTATTACTTCCGCTCTTCTATATCAGAATGCATCGAACGTAATGAAAAGCGTGAAGGAAAAGCAAAAGTTCCGAGAACTGCAGTCGCACATACCCATGCAATACTGGAAATGCCGGACTACAGTGAGGGATTTGACGAGCTTTATTATGTATATACGGAAAACGGTAATTTTGTTACAGAAAAATGGAAGGAGGAAAAAACATGAGGTTTAATGAGTTTGATAAAATGATGAGAGTATACGAGGAGTCACTTGACCAGTACATCCTCCCGGATATGTATATTGTTGCGAGACTGGACGGAAGAAGTTTTACTCGTCTTACCAAGGAAATATGTAAGTTTGAAGCGCCTTTTGATGTGCGCTTCCGTGATATGATGACAGGTACGGTAAAGGCACTTATGGAGTCATCAGGATTTCGTATTGTTTACGGTTACAGTGAAAGTGATGAGATTTCGCTCCTTTTCCACCCGGAAGACAATGCGTTCGGAAGAAAGGTACGTAAGTTAAACACAACACTTGCCGGTGAAGCAAGTGCGGCATTTTCACTTATGCTCGGTAAAGTCGCTACATTTGACTGCCGTATAGTACCGCTTCCAAGTCTCAAAAGGGTAGAGGATTATTTCGCATGGAGGCAGGAAGACTCACACCGCAATTCACTGAATGCACACTGCTACTGGCTGTTAAGAAAAGAGGGCATGGACAAAGATGCTGCTACACGCGAACTGAGCGGCAAAAGCCTTGCTTACAAGAATGAGCTTCTTTTCCAGCACGGAATAAACTATAATGACCTTCCGGCATGGCAGAAAAGAGGACAGGGTGTATATTTCAGAAATGTACAGAAAGAAGGTGTCGACCCGCGTACAAATACAAAGGTGATCACCGAAAGACGTGAACTGTACACAGACCTTGAACTTCCGCTTGGTATGGAGTACAGGAAGTTCGTACTGAAATTTCTTGAGGATGAGAAATAAATCATAGGTTGAGTGCTCTGATGTCACGACTGAAATGGTGGTGCCTTCGGCACAATGGAAAAAAGCTGCACGCGAGGTGCAGCTTTTGTAATATCATTTCAGATTTTCAGACTAATTTTTTTCATTGAAAACTGCTGCGAGTTTTGTTGTAAGTTTTCAATTGCATCACATAAGATGATGAGTGATCAATAGTAAATCGTTCATTATCTTATGCAGCAGTATCTGTGTCCGGTACAATACTGTACATATGATCTTCATCCGGCTCAACATTCTTACATTCAAATAATTCGTTCAACGTAACGAATGTGTACCCTTCCTTCTGCAGTGCTGGGATGATAGTCTTCAGCGCTTTGACTGTCTGCTTATTGCCTTCTGCATCATGCAGTAAAATGATTTGACCATCCTTTGCATTTTTGATAACAGCATCTGCACGCTGTTTAGCAGTTACGTCATCCATCCAGTCGTCGCAGCCCTTACCGCAGATAAACGGTATATCAATTGCGCTGTACATATCATCACTGACTGCAATAAAAGGCGGGCGGAAAAAGGATGGATATTCGCCTGTGATTTTGTATACATAGTCATCAACATATTTTATCTCATATTTGATCTCGTCGACAGTCATTTTATCCATGTAGTCGTGGGATTTTGAATGGTAATCGATCTCGCATCCCATATCATGCGCACGCTTGACGGTTTTTGCGCTTTTATCATCAATGTTATCTCCGATAAGGAAAAAACTTGCCTTGACATTATACTCTTCAAGAATATCAAGTACTTCATTGGTCGTCGATGTATTTGGACCGTCATCAAATGTAAGTGCGATATACTTTTCATTTGCTTCGTCGGCTGGAGTATTCGCTACAGGTTCGTTCGCTTCTTTTGCCGCACACGATGTTAGACCTGTGAGCATGCATAATGACAGTAATGCTGCGGAGCTTCTCGCAAAAATGTTCTTCATTATATAATTCCTTTCTCAGAGGGCGACTTAAGTAATAATTATAATTCTATTATACACATAAAGTAAAAGAATTCAATGGGTATTCTGGCTAAATAACAGGCAATTCGTTTTATGTGGATTGACATTGATTTAAATAGCGAGTATAATTGTGTTGTATAGATGCATTGATCATAGATGATAATACTGGAGTTGTTGATAATGAGTGAGGTTTATGATATCGTTAATAGGTGTATCTCTCATGGCGATGAGGCTGAATGGTTTGAATTTAAGGAAAATCTGAATAAACCTGATGATATTGGAGAGTATATTTCTGCGTTATCAAATGCAGCGGTTATGGCAAATGAACCTTTTGGATATTTAATTTGGGGCGTTCATAATACGACGCATGAGTTCACTGGCACAAAATTCAACTATAACAAAGATATAAATAATGAGCCTTTTCAGCATTATCTGAGTAGAAAACTGTCTCCGGCAATATATTTTCGATTTTGTGAGGAAGAAATAAATGGAAAAAGGGTAGTTGTTCTCATTATTCCGGCTGCAAGAATTGTTCCTACTGAATATAAGGAAGTTCGATATATAAGAATTGGATCGAGTAAAGAAAATATCAAGAAGCATCCTGACCGTGAAGCAGCTCTTTTCAGTTATCTGAACTATGGTCCGCCAACTTTATTGAATATAGAGTCAAGATATACTGACCTGACATTTGAGCAGTTATTTCTTTACTATGATATGAAAGGTATCAGGTTAAGAGAAGAAACCTTTAAAAAGAATCTTGAACTCCTGACACCTACCGGAAAATACAATATGCTGGCACAACTTCTGTCTGACACTCCTCATATACCTATAAGATTTGCCTTGTTCAATGGTGATGATAAAAGTTCAACTATGTATGCCGTTCGCGATTTCGGTAATATGTGTTTGCTATTGGCTCTTGAAAAGGTTATCGATTATGGTGATACCATAAATGTTCCGCAGGCAGATGAAAGAGACAGGAGAGTTGAGCGGAAAGAAGTACGGCTTTTTAATCAAAATGCGTTTATGGAAGCAGTGATCAATGCCTTTCAGCATAATTTGTGGACAAGTGGTTCAGCCCCTAAATTTCATGCATATAAGGATAGAATAGAGATCACTTCGCTCGGGACTTTACCGTCCAACCAGACAAAAGACGGATTTTTTGCCGGGATTTCTGTTCCGGTCAATGACAAGCTTTCTGAAATATTTCTTCAGCTGCATATAAGTGAGATGTCCGGACGAGGTGTACCGAGAATTGTAGATATTTACGGTAAAGAAGCTTTTGAATTCAGAGATAACGCAATAGTTGTCACAATTCCTTTCAATCGTCTTGATTTGGATAATGATGTCCAAGATGATGCCTATGTCCAAGATGATGTCCAAGATGATGCTTATGTCCAAGATGATGTCCAAGATAATCTCGATTATATAACTCCTGATCAGATAGAGAGCAAAATTCTTGAGCTTTGCACTACTGCAAGGAGTGCTTTGGAGATAACTGATAATTTGAGAATAAAGGGAAGAAAAACGGTATCTAGATACATTCGTAAACTATTGAACGAAGGAAAAATTGCAATGACGTTGCCAGAAAAGCCCAAAAGTAAAAATCAGAAATATATTGCTATAAAATGACTTTTGAATTTTTTGAACGAACAAAGAGAATTTTTGGAATCTAAAACAGGAGAGGAGCGTTAATTGGAAGAATTACGAGCACTTCAAAACAGGATTACCGAACTTGAAAAAGAAAATGCATATCTTAAATCATTACTCAACAAAGCCGGAATCTCATATTCAGCAATTGAGCCTGTGTTAAATTCAACGCAGGAATTATATGATAAGAACCAGGGCGATAGAATAATACCCGTACAGATCACGCATAATCATGTACGGGCATTCTTTTCATATTTCTGGGGACGCATGGATGTTTTCAGTAAAAGATATCAGAATAAAACGAGCGGCAAAGCAGGTTATTTCACTCAGTGCAATAATTTCTGGAAGTACGGATTGTGCCCTAAAGCATCTGGGACAAAGATAAATTGCAGAGAATGTAAAAATCGTTCGTGGACAAAACTGCAGGCAGTTCATATTGAATCACATCTTATCGGTAAAAAAGACGATGCTTCAGATGTAGTTGGTATATATCCTCTTTTTCCGAATGGAACATGCAGATTCCTTGTGTTTGATTTTGATAATCATGAAAAGGGTTCAGATGAATGCGATTTTGCAAACTTAGATGATACCTGGATTGAAGAAGTAAATGCATTAAGAGAGATTTGCAAAAAAGCTGAGATACCGACATTGGTTGAACGTTCAAGATCAGGGCGCGGTGCTCATGTATGGATTTTTTTTGATACACCAATAGAGGCAGCATTAGCAAGAAAATTTGGAAATACTTTATTGGACAAGGGTGCCGAAACGGTTAATCTGAAGTCATTTCGCTATTATGACAGAATGATTCCTACACAGGATATATTAAATGACGGCGAAGTGGGGAATCTGATAGCACTTCCGCTACAGGGACAGGCATTGAAAACTGGCAACAGTGCGTTTGTTGATGAAAACTGGAATGCCTATTCAGATCAATGGAAAACGCTCTTATCCACGCACAAATTTTCTAAGCAGCAGGTTGAGGGTTATATCGTAAATTGCTGTTCAGAGAAAGAGAAAAGTGATATCATGCTTCTTGATGATAATATCAAGCCATGGGAACGTACAACTATTTTTCATAAGGAAGATGTAACCGGGAATATAAAAATAGTATTATCAAATCAGATATATGTCAGTACAGGAAACCTGAAACCGAGAATACAGAATCAAATTAGGAGAATGGCGGCTTTTGCAAATCCACAGTTCTATAAAAATAAAGCGATAGGACTTTCAAATTATGCGCAGTCAAGATTTATATATTTAGGTTGCGATGAAAACGGTTTTATATGTATTCCACGAGGATTGCTTGACGCATTAAAAGAACGATGCGCTAATGCTGGAATTAACATAGAAATTGAAGATAAGAGAAGCGACGGAAAAACACTGAATATAGAATTCAACGGTGAATTGCGTGATAATCAGAAAGAAGCAATTACCGCATTAATGAAGTATGATAACGGAATAATAAGCGCAGCTACTGCTTTTGGTAAAACTGTAACCTGCAGCGGAATTATTTCAAAAATAAAGAGATCAACTCTTATTCTTCTGGAGTCATCTGCTTTGGTGGAACAATGGGAGAAGTCACTGAATACATTTCTGACAATAGATGAAGAACTTCCCGAATATCAGACGAAAACGGGAAGAATCAGGAAAAGGAAAAGTATAATTGGAATAATACATGGCGCTAAGGATACCTCAACAGGTATTATAGATATCGCTATGGCAGGTTCTCTTTGTAAAAAAGGCGAATATCACTCAAGACTAAAGGAATATGGACTGGTAATTGTAGATGAATGTCATCATAGTGCATCATCTACAATAAGTGATGTGCTTCGTGAGATCAACGCAAAATACATTTATGGTGTTACGGCAACTCCGTTTCGCGGAGATGGTTTAGAGAAAATCATTTTCATGCTTATCGGAGGTATAAGATATAAATACACAGCAAAGGATAAGGCTGCTGAACAAGGTATATCACATTTTGTAGTTCCGAGATTTACAAGAACAGTCAGTCCGCACGGCAGGGAAAAGCTTCATGTTAATGATGCTTATGAGCTTGTACGGGATAATGATATCAGAAATGATCAGATTATAGCTGATATAAAAAGCAGCGTAGAACAAGGAAGAACCCCGGTTGTTCTTACGAAATACACAGATCACGCATCTAAACTGTATGAAAAATTAAAGGAATATGCGGACAGTGTGTTTCTGCTTACAGGAACAAAATCGAAGAAAGAGCAAAAAGCTATAATAACAGCTATGGAACAAGTAGCTGCCAATGAAAGTATGATACTGATCGCGACAGGACAGCTTATAGGTGAAGGTTTTGATTATCCAAGACTTGATACGTTGTTTTTAACAACTCCTGTTGCATGGAAAGGCATTGTTGAGCAGTATGCAGGACGTTTGAACCGAGATTATGCAGGAAAAGAAAATGTTATGATCTATGATTATGTAGATATACATATTCCTGTCTTTGATAAAATGTACGCCAAAAGATTAAAGGCATACAAAAGAATAGGTTATCAGCTTTATACTTGCGAAACGCCTGAAAAGCAGGAGACTAATTCAATCTTTGATTCTGATACATATCTGTCTGTTTATGAGAAGGATTTAAAAAGTGCTTTAAGCGATATTGTTATTTCCAGCCCTACACTTGGAAAATATAAAGTTCACAGAATGATAAGCATTCTTAAAGAGCGGCAGGAAGCAGGCGTAAAGGTCACTATTGTCACATGGCATCCTGATGAGTATAAATACGGCAAAGACGAGCATAGAATAGAACTTATGGAATTACTTCGAAATGCGGGCTTTCATATTGAACTAATGACCGAATCATGTCAGCATTATGCTGTAGTTGATAAGGAAATTGTATGGTATGGAAGTATGAATCTTCTGTCTAAAGACGATATAGAGGATAATATTATGCGTGTATCAAGTAAAGCTATCGCAGAGGAATTATTGGAAATGACCTTCAGAAAAGATAATGGCCTTAATGAATATCAGCTGCCGCTTGATATCATATAAGACTTTGAAATCAACTGCGTGGAAGTGCATAAAAACACGCAGTACAATGTGTTTGAAAAGAGCTCTTAATCTTTTCATGATTGGCCAATCACTGATTAGCCAATCTTCAGATAATAGTATAGCTTAAGGAGAGCGGATTTTATAACATGAAAAACACATGGACTTCCATGAAATGCAAGCAGAAAATGCGTATAACTGAGATGATGTTTGATTCAGTAATTGAAATATACAAAGAAACAGGAAATATGCCTTTGGAAGAGCAGTATGAAGAAATAGTGAGAGACATATTTCCTAAGTGTAATGTACAAAAACTTCAGTATGAAGACCTGCTTTCCGCTTTTCGTAGAAAACAGAAAAAGTTTGCTCAAAGAATTGAGTTTCACGGAGTTGCAGATTCAAAGCCTACGAAAGTTAAGAAAACAGATGCTGAGAATCTTGCGAAAAAAAGAGCGGCAAGGCAGCATAAAAAAGAACGTCAGAGACAGAAGACTCTTAAGGAAGAAATGGAACGATACAGAGATTATTATGATACTTTCTGTTTTTTAGATGAATATGAGTCAGATGATGAGCTGTATGATCAGACATTGGAGCGGGAAGAGAAGCTTCCGTTTTAATAACAAAGTCTGAATTTACAAAAGCAGAGAATATGACGGTTGCAATAAAATATTTCAGGATAAATGGTATCGTTTTATTTACAGATGGAGAGACACAAAATGAACATAAGAAAAATAGCAGGAATACTGCTGTCGGTTATTGGAACGATGATAGCAGGTATAATGATTTTGATAATCATCAAAGCATGGAATTCAGTTAATCAAAACAGCAGTACAGCGATTATTGGCGGTGCTGACGGACCAACAGCTGTATTTTTGATTTCCAGAGGCGGTTACTGGATGATCATTGCTATGATCGCAGGCATCGCCATGCTTATTACCGGAATTGTTCTTCTGCTAAAAAAGAAGAATAAGAAATAAATCAGATTATAAACAATCAATCACAGGAGGAAACATAATGACATTTCTTGAACTTGCAAAGGAAAGATTCTCAGAAAGATATTTTGAGCCAAAGCCGGTAGAGGATGAAAAGCTTAAACTTATACTTGAAGCAGGAAGGATAGCTCCTACAGGCTGCAACTATCAGCCTCAGAGGATCTATGTTATACAAAGTGAAGAAGCTATGAAAAAAGCGGTCAGCACGAAAGCTTCTCTTTCAGGCTGTCCGGTAGTTCTGCTTGTATGCTATGATAAGGAAGAGGTATGGCACAATCCGCGGGAAGAAGGTTATAACTGTGGTGAGCAGGATGCCAGTTCTGTTGCACTCAGCATGATGTTTGAAGCTACGGAACTTGGAGTTCACAGCTTATGGATACGCGGATTCAATTCAGACGATGTAAGAAAAGCCTTTGATCTGCCGGAAAATCACGTTCCTGCAATGATGGTAGCTCTGGGCTATCCGTCTGCAGACAGTCACCCTGCAAAGCTTCATTCAGATAAGAAACCACTTGAGGATACAGTTATCTACATCTGACCGTTATTTATTTTTTACTTGCGCTTTTGTATAAAACGATGTATAATAACTATATAATTATGTTAATTCTTTGTTTTATTCCGGAAGCAACAGGATATTTCCGGATAAAAAGCGAATTATGCAGGGTCAGAAATAATCTGATCTGTACGTAGATCATCGGGGATAAGAATGATTTACGATCTGGGCATTATTTCGCTGAAGGATGAATTATATGGGATAACAGGGGGATGAAAGTGCATGTATTACTCAGCAATAGGTATACTCGCAATATTTATTTTACTTATAGAAAATTATGATATTTTTCTGAAACTGGGAAGCTTTGCGAAAAATTCAGAATGGAAAGTGTACCGAAAATTCCTGCTCTCAGTACTGGTGTACTATGTTACGGATGCTTTATGGGGATTCATTGAATACTTAAAGCTACCGACGCTGCTGTATATTGATACGCTGTTTTATTTTGTAGCCATGGCAGGAGGGCTTCTGTTCTGGACGAATTTCGTGGTGACCTATATTAATTCGAAAAATAATCTAGGGCGTGCTCTTGTCATTACAGGGCGGATATTCTTTGCCGTGTTTTTAGCAGGTATCCTTGTCAACGCTTTTGTTCCTATACTTTTTGAAGTAGACAGTAACTGCGTTTACGTTGCCAAACCTCTCCGCCACGTTATGCTTGTTCTGCAGATTCTGATGTTTGCACTTCTGACGATTCATGCTTTTGTTCATATGAGAAGCAACAGCGGCCTTCTCAGATTCCGCTACTGTACGGTTGGATTTTTCGGACTTGTAGTGGGGGTGTTCCTTACAATACAGCTCTGGTTCCCGTATCTTCCACTGTACTCCATAGCATATATGCTGGGCACCTGTCTTCTTCATACATTTGTTATTAACGGTGAAAGAGCCGAGATTACTACCGAACTTGAAAATTCTCTAGAAAGAGAGAAAAAACAGTATCTTGAACTGCTCAGCACACGTGTTCTTGCATACAAAGATACGCTTACCGGAGTAAAGAGCAAGCTTGCGTATGCCGAGTTTGAAGCCAAAAAGAATTCAGATATCAAAAACAGACGCAATCTTGAATTTGCGGTCGCAGTATTTGATGTAAACGGACTTAAGCAGATAAACGATACCTACGGACATAAAAGAGGCGATCAGTTTATCATGGATGCCTGTGCAGTAATATGCGCTCAGTTCAAGCGAAGCCCGGTGTTCCGTATCGGCGGTGACGAATTTGTTGCCATCCTTGAACGTGACGATTTTGATAATAGAGAAGAACTCACCGAAAGCTTCAACTTTACAATTGAACATCCCGTCGATCCGGATTTTCCGTTAGTTGTTGCACTTGGTATAACTGATTACGAAGACGGCAAAGACCAGAGTTTTCATGACGTTTTCGAGCGCGCCGACAGGCTTATGTATGAGCGTAAACGGGAACTGAAAAGCAAGATGAATTGTTGTGCTTCAGCATAAATAAGATAAAGTTTTATCAGCATATCCATACGTGTTTTGACGTTAAGGATATGCTGTTTTTTTTAATACGGTGCTGATAACCTCGTTCCCAGTGCTTTTTCTGTTGCCTGAACAGTCAAAACGTGTTATACTTATAGCATGAGAAAAAATAAAGGAAGGAGAAAAAAGTCTTGAAAATAAATATCAGAGCATCATATGACAGCTTTCGCGAACTAAGAGAAAACAATTCGTATTACATAGATAAAACTGAGTTAATAGAAGAATTTCTTATCGATAAATTCGATAAGGCAGTACTGTTTGCACGTCCGAGAAGATTTGGAAAGACACTTACAATGACTATGCTCAGAGATTTTCTTGATATCAGACAGGAAAGCAGGGACATTTTTTGTGGTCTGAAAGTTATGGATAATGCTGTTCTTGTTGAAAATTACATGAATAAATATCCAGTGGTCTTCATATCACTGAAGGAAGTCTTTGGAGAAAATTTTAAATCAATATTCAGTTATTTACGTATTGCTGTTTCGAATCTCTGTGAAGAGAATCGTTTTTTAGTCGAAGAAAACAATACGAATATAAGCGAAACGAGTAAATCATTATTTGCTAACCTCTGGAATCGCAGAGCCGAACAGCCGGATACCGAGCAGGCGCTCGGTCTGCTGTGTCAGATGCTGAGAAGTTATTATAAGCAGAAAGTATTTGTTATAATTGATGAATATGATGTACCGATGGCAAAGGCACTTGGCAGTCCTGAGTATGACAAAGTCCGTGATATGATTGAACATATGCTCAGTTATGTATGCAAGACAAATGAAAACGTTAAGGGCGTTATTCTTTCCGGATGCCTTTATACTGTGAAAAACAGTACTTATACAGGTGTGAATAATATCATACCATATACAGTTCTTTCACCTAATTTCGCATCATCTATTGGATTTACCGATGATAACGTAAAGAAGCTTCTTGAAGATGCCGGGTTGTCAGACAGATATGATACTGTTTCAGAATGGTATGACGGATATATCTTCGGACGTGAAAAGATGTACTGTCCTTGGGATGTGCTTCTTTATGTACGATCAGTTCTTGATGGTTCATACAGTGAAATAATGGGACCTGAAAGCTACTGGGTGAATACATCGTATACAACACAGAATCTTATACATGGCTTTTTAGGAAAAACTTCTGAAGTAAATGAAAAGTTTGAAAAACTGCTTGCCGGTGAAACTGTAAAATGTTTCGTAAATGAACATGTTCCATATCATCTTATTCATGAAAATGGCGATAATCTCTGGTCAGCACTGCTTGAAACCGGGTATCTTTCAAAGGCTACAGAAGAACGAATGAAAGTCATGCCTTTAAGAATACCGAACAAAGAAATTAAAGAAGTGTTCCGGCAGGAAGTCTGGAATTACTTTAACACTAAAATAAATAATGAGTTCGTAAATAATCTCATAGATTCGCTTTGGGCAGAGAGTACTGAAAGTGCAAAGGCTTCAATGAATCAGATCCTTGAGGCAACACTTTCGTTCTATCACGAATACCATGAATACAGCTATCATTTGATCCTTGACGGATTCTTTACCGGACTTGGGTACATGGTGGATTCAGAAAAGGAAAGTGGATACGGAAGAACAGATCTGATAATCCGTGATCCTGAAAGAAACCGCTGCCTGATTCTTGAGCTTAAGCACGTAAAAGAAGAATCGGAAATGGAAAATGCACTGAAGGAAGCAAAAAGTCAGATTGTTCGTAATAAATATGAAAGCAGATTTGAGTATGAAGGATATACGACAAGACTTCAGTACGGAATGGTGTTCTGGGGTAAAAAGTGTATCATAGGAAAAGTAGCAGGTAACTGATTCGAAAATGGAGTATTTTCCTTCGGAAAATAAAATAGAAATTTTCCAGTCTGAGACTGGAAAATTACCGATTGAAAGGATAACGTATGACATTTGCAATTCTAAAGATCATCAGAAAAGGTGAAAAGCCACCTGTATGGCGCAGAATACGGGTACCGATTGAGATAACTTTTGCACAGCTCGCAGTTATTTTAGAAAAAGTCCTTGAAATCAAAGAAACAGATAAATATCAGTTTGATTTTCTGCGTAAATACAGAATGATGGAAATAACTGATGAAACGGTTTATGAAAATTCCTATTACTATACATATCTTAACTCACCGGACACGTTTATAAATAATTATCTGGAATGCAAAAAGAGATTTACATTCAGAATTTCTGGCAATACAGATTTGCCAGAATATACGGTCGATGTTGAAAAATTCGAAGTTTATGAAAGCAAAGATGAAAATCATATCTTTACCCCTCAGATACTCAAATGGACAGTAGTACCAGATGACAGATACTGGGCTCGTGATTCGAAAGATATCAACAGTGAAATGGAAACGGAATTCGGACTAAGCTATGGGGAAAAGGTCTGTTCCACTTTCAGTCAGATAACAGGAAACATAAGATCAGGCAGCGGAATTATTCTGTCAAATGATACTGAAGACATAACAGATAAAAGGAAAGCTTCAGGGTCAGAACTGTTGTATGAAACAGCAAAAACGCTTGAAAAATTCATTAATTCAAAACAACAGAAACAGTCTTCAGGTTATCCATCTATGTCAGAGATACTTTCTCATTTCAGCGATAATTCCTTAAAGTATTATACTGAGGACTTTAAATTTAATTTTGATTTTTCGGACAGAGTAAGTAGTCTGGAGAAATTCAGCAAACTTCTTCTGAAACCAGAAATAATTAAACTTAATCTCACTCTGCTGAAGCCAGAATCTTTTGATCTTATAGAAAAATGCATCAATGATCCGGATATCTTCGACAAAACAAATCCTGAAATGTGCAAGCTCGTTGAATTAGGATATTTTTTCATTTCAACTGATAACAAGATATTTCCTTCGAAAGAGTTCAGCGAAATTTATACGAACTATATTTCAGAATCGTATCGTGATTACCATAGTAAAGTATACTGGATACGTAACTGTCTGTTTGCATTCCAATGGTGTTATTCTGTTGCTCCTTTAAAAATCATGTATGGAATGTATTGCACTAATAACAGTTTTACACATGATAAAGATGAGTTCACCGAAATTCTGTCAGATATGTCCAGATTGATGTCAACAGGTATTACTATACAGAATGGTTATATTATCGCTAACGGTGTTCTTAAAAATAAGACCTATGAAAAAATCATCAAAAAATACAGCGATATTGAATGGACCATTATTAACGAAAATGAAATCAGAGAACTATTTGAACATTTGTATCCATACAAGTCTGATGCATATAAAATGTTAAGAACGTTTCTGAAAAAAGAGTCAGACTTCGACGATGAGAAAATTGAAGATACGTGCATAAAAATTTATCAGCTTGCTGCGGCAGGTATGGATTCAATTGAAATTATTCCAGTTTATCTATCTGAAATAGGTGTTTTAAAAAACACTAAAAGACATAATAATCTATTCTTGCCAGTATTGGATAAGATTGTGTTAAACACAAGAATGCCTGAATTTAAAGGACATACACCGAACGAAGCAACTGCCGAATTAACAAAAATAAACAGAGAACTTAAGAAACAAATAATAAGCAACCTTGATAATCTTTATGGAGCTGCTCCTGTAAATCATATGCTTAAAGATCCTTTTCTGACGTCTTCTGGCAAACTGGCAAGTACAGTTAAAACATCCCCTAACAGTCCGTGCCCATGCGGCAGCGGCAAAAAATATAAAAAATGCTGCGGACTAAAGTAAAAACATAAATATCACTTATAACCCCCCCTTATTGTTATTTATGACACTCGGGAAAATTAAGGGCAAAAACTCCCGCACTGCATATCACACTGCAGTGCGGGAGTTTAATATTTGTATTCACGACTTGCGTCTGTTTTTGTCCGGATGCTGTCTGTAGAATTCTTTCTTGTTTTTGCTGTTAACTCCCATGAGTTTTATTTCGCCGAAGCTTCCGTCTTCCATTATGTCAAAAGCGTAGATTCCGGCCATTCCGTCTATCTTTTCTATCCATTTATTAAAATCCATAAGACATTCACCCCTTAATCCGCTCTGCTATCAGTTATAAGTTTTTCAGCCTGTTCTGCCGTCATCGGTTTTCCCCAGATATATCCCTGGATAAGGTCGCATCCGATATCTTTAAGAGTCTTAAGCTGTATATCTTTCTCGACACCTTCAGAAATGACTTTAAAGCCCATAATGTGACCGATAGATATTATTGCGGCCACATACTGCTTTGAAGAATCGCTTTCGTTCATCTTGTCTATGAACGATTTGTCTATTTTCAGCAGATTTGCAGGGAATTTATTTAAGTAACTCAGCGAAGAATAACCGGTACCGAAATCATCAATAGCTATGTTTATACCCATTTTACGGAGCTCATCTATGCATTTAAGGGCTTTATCGGCTGATTCTATCATAATTGACTCAGTAATTTCCAGTTCAAGGAATTTTGCAGGCATTCCGCTTTCCAGTAAAATATTATGTACTTCTTCCGGAAAATCTTTTTTGATCAGGTGCCGGACTGAAACGTTGACACTGAGAACAATTTCTGCACCCGTATTCTTTATTATACTGCCGACAAAAGCAGCTGATTTTCTGAATACTACAGTATCGACCTTATCAACAAGTCCGGCTTTTTCAGCAACAGGTATGAATTCACCCGGACTGATAAAGTCACCGTTTTCGTCCTTCATACGTGCAAGTGCTTCAAATCCGTACAGTCTGTGTTCCATGTCGAACTGAGGCTGAAGATGAAAGAAAATGCCGTCATTTTCAAGTGCCATTCTGAGTTTGTTTTCGATAATGAGAGAACGCTTTGGACGAAGCATGTCAGATGTGAAATGCAGGATGTGATTGCTGCTGTTCAGCCTTTTTACTTCACGCATTGCAGCGCTGGCTTCGGAAATAAGGCTGTCGGATGTGTTTGCATCTTCCGGATAGGAAGAGTAACCGAAACTTGCGGTAACGAAAATATCCTGTCCGTCAATATTAACACGTTTGTTTAATGCTTCTTCATACTGGGAAATTATCCGCATTATCTGTTCTTCAGAATAATCTCCCTTGATCACGAATGCAAATTCATCACCGCCCATACGTGCGATAAGGTCCTGGTTTTCCGACATGTTTTCCTTCGCGATCTTTTCCCATCTTGCTGCTACCTCTTTCAGTACAGCGTTTCCGGCTTCAAATCCCATACTGTCGTTTATGCTCTTGAAACCGTTTATATCAGCTGATACAACGGAAAAAGCAGTACGTGTTCTGATAAGATAACTTATAACGTCCGTACAGGCAAACCGGTTAGGTATACTGGTAAGCCGGTCGGTATAGCTTATCTTTTTAAGATGTTCGAGCATTTTATGACTTGAAAGCTTCGAAGAAATAAAGAATGTGGTCAGCTCAAGTGTTTCCTTGATGCGTATAGTATCAGCAGTTTCAAAATTTGTAGCCCAGATGTAACCGAGTATTTCACCGGCATACCGAAGCGGAAGAAAAACTATGCTGCTGACGTTTGCTTTTCTGAGGTCTTCGTACCATATCTGATTGATTTTCTGCAGATAAATCCAGTCTTTTTCTTCCTTTATGATCATGCAGTCTCTTCCTGTTATCATATCTGCCCAGGTCCTTGCAACCACTGAATAATCGCTACGCTGTGCAAAAGGCCTTATATATGTGTGTTCAGCCCGGTCTGTAGCAATAATTGAAAAAGTATCTTTTTCAATATCTGTGAGCATGATGGAACATACTTCTGCACGGCAGATAAGACGTATGTCGTGAATTATGCTCTGCATAGTTTTTTCAAAATCATCGGTGCTGTTCAGTTTTATACAGGTTTTTATAACGTCCTCTGATGTGGTACTGCTTTTGCCCGAGCTCATTCCTACATCGTATGCATTGCTTGGAATAGCAGTATAGGCACAGTAGCAGAGATCATCTTTTTCATAGTTTACCGGCACGCAGAAGATCTCAAACCACATATTCAGATCATTGAGATAGAAAAATGTGTGTACTGAAAGTTTTTTTACGGCTGCTCTGAAGCATATATCTTCAAAGTTTAAATCTTTCGGCAGATATTCCTCGTAAAGTGAATTCGGTATGTATTTCTTTTTGTGCAGAAGAATATCCGGAATTCCGGGAACCTCTGAAAGATCACCAAGCGGCTGTTCAAGAGGAATAATGTATTTTTCATTTGCTGCGACAAGACGAATCTCCCCGTATCCGTCATCGCCTTTTTTCTGTACTGATATTATGCAGGTAGCTTCCAAAAAGCTGTCTGCGATTTTCTGCAGATCCATAGCAGCTCCTTTCTGTAAAATCCCCGTTTCAGGAAAGAATAACCCCTGTTCGGCTATGGCTAAACAGTTTACAAATAAATATATTTATATTATACAATATAAATCAAAAAAATTCAATAGAAATATGCAAAATAACCTCGAAGGATAAAAAGTAAAGTCCTGCGAAAGAGAATTGTACTTTCGCAGGACTTTATACTGATCAGCCAAGCAGTCTGCTCTTGAGTAAAACAAGATCGAGAATGCTTACCTTACCGTCACCGTTTACGTCAGCTTTAAGGTTTTCTGCCTTTGCGGTTCCGGACATTACAGAGATCACAGCTACGAGATCTTTTGAGTTTACTGTCCCGTCTGAATTAACGTCGCCGTTTATTGTGTCGTTCTTCGGATAGGATGTCGGTTCTGATGAACCGGCGTCTGAATAGAGGGCAGTAACTGTCATGCTGTCTTTTAAAGTGATCTCCGCGGTCTTAGTCTTTACAACAGTGCCGTCACTAAGCTTCCAGCCTGCAAATTCACAGCCTTCAGCCGGTTCGACGGAAACCGTGACCGGATAATCTGTAAAGTATTTTCCTGTATATTTCCCCGATGAAAAATCAGGGGTAAGTGTGTTTACTTTAACTGTTCCGTATTTCTGGTCGTTTGAAACAGTAACTGAAACAAGATTTCCTTTAAGTCCGGCAGCATTCTTAAGATGTGAAACAGCATACTGGTATCTTGAACCGAACCAGTTCTTAACTGTAGAAACTGAGTTTGAGAAGTTATTGCTGTTTCCCCAGAACTTTTTGAAAGTATCTGCAGCCGGTTCACGGTATATGCCTGTGTATTCACTTATAAGCGCGTTTACCTTGTTTGTGTCAAAGTTATAGTTTGCGATATCCATGAAAGTTACTGTGAACTTCTGTCTGAATTCCGGATTCCTAAGCGCAGCTTTGAGAAGGGTATTCACGAAATTCTCTTCCTTGTCAAGGATCTGGAACAGGTTTATATTTGCCGGAACTGTGTTGTAGATATTTGATGAGAATTCAGTATCAAAAAGAATGAATCTCCATCTGCCGTCTGCGTACGGATTGCTTTCATCGACCGTTGTCGCTTTCCAGAGTGCAACGTTGTTCTTGCCCCAGTCCTTGTTTGCTATATAGATCTCAGTTGCCATGTAGTCAGCGAAGCTGTCCATATCAACAAGACTGCAGAGCTTTTCGTAATTTTCCGATGTGGAAAGATCAGTTTTCTTTACCCATTCTCCGAGCTCCTCGTATTCTTTGTAGGTAGTTTCTTCTCCTTCATCGAGTTTCTGGTTCTTGACGATGCATACGTCCTTTTTGCTTACACCGGTGTGATCCTTTATGTATTTTTCACTGAGTTTTTCGGTTATTTCATAATGTCCGTAGAACTGACCGTTTACGAAAACTATGCAAGGCTCCATAGCCTGTTCAAGAAATTCGCGGTCGTTTACAAGTGCCTGGTTGAGTTTGTCCCTGAATCTTGTGTCCTGGCAGTCGTTGCCGGCATTTCTGAGAATGAAGCTGTCAAATTCCTTAATTTTCTTTCCGGTGGATTCACTTCGCAGAGCTCCTGAGAAAAGATCATATTCAATAGTTGATTTTCCGTAGTCTTCTCTTGCATACACGTTGAAACTCTTCTGATTGAATTTACGTGAATATCCGCCGTGTATTCTTATACCGATATTCTGATCAACATCAAGCTTGCCACTGCTGAATATCTGCATGTTTGCAGGACGTTCCCATTCGCGGCCGCTCTCTTCATAGTTTGTCCAGATACCTTTTTCTCTGCCGAAAAGATTATCGCTGTCCGTAACAAGTGAGATTATCTTAAAATCCTGATAGTATGATGCCTTGTTCTGATAGCCGAAGAAGTAAACGGCTGTTACAGGCTCACTTGCATTGCCTTCGGAATCATATGCAATTGCACGTATTACTGCAGCATCGTTTGATCCGTTCTGCTGCGGTGCACCCGGATCCTTGTCATCCGGTCTCTTTCCTGCATCAGGGCCACCGTCCTCAGGTCTTTTGCCGTCTTCAGGACGTTTTCCGTCTTCCGGTTTTCTTTCCGACTGAACAGCTTTATTCAAAGCATTTGCAAGGTCTATTGCGGAAGTGTATTCATTTGAACTCTTGTCCGGAGTGGAAGAATCTACAGTGAAATAGATCTTTGATCCTTCTTCTGCGCTGAGCGTAAGATCAAAACTGTCGTTATAGAAACCTGACGGTGCTGAAAAGACAGGGGATTTAACCACCTTTCTGATCACAGAATCTGTCTTGTTTGCTTCACCAGGTGTCATTTTCATAACAGCAAACTCTGAAGCTCCGTCGCTTGATCTTCCGTAGGAAACATTTGCTTCTGTAAGACCGAAAGAGATCGTATCGGCAGCATTTCCGCTTTTGTCTGTAAGAGTAAGTGTTTCGCCGTCTGTGGAAAGCCCAAAAAATGCAGTGTTCTTTCCTTCAAGTGTGAATTCTTTTGAATTGCAGTAAACAAGAAGATGCTCGCCGGCCTTTATTACCGTGCCGTCGCTGAATTTAAACTTATCAGGCTTTTCTGCATTGTCTGAAAGTCCGTATCCGCTGATATCGATGCTTTCTGAAGAAGAATTGTAAAGCTCGATAAAATCATAGAAGTTTCCGTCCGGTGCAGCAAATTCGGTATTCTTTGCACATACTTCATTGATCACGATAGAACCTTTTTCAGCGGCATTTGCTGAAGATAACGGGAAAGAAGCCATTGTACCCAGCAGTGATGCTATGCAGCATACTGACAGAGCAGTTTTTCTGTTCTGAGTCATAATTAGTACCTCCGGAAGTTCCGCCGCACACCATTTATCCGTATATGGAGTGTCAGCTGATATTCGAATAATATCCTATTAAGTAACGTTACACATAAAAAATCCCGCTATCATAAACATCCTGTAATTAGATACATGAAATGCCGAAAAGGTTCCCGGAAAAATCAATTTTCTTCTCATAAGCATTATTCTATTTATCATAGCACAATATCTGATAGCAGTCAATGATAAACTGCAATAAATGATGAGCACAATCTGAAAACGTGCAGTTTGGAAATCAAGAAAAAAAGGCATTCTTTGAAAAAGGGAGATGCCGTTTCCGATATTATAGTCATCGGATATGGTTGTGATCCTTTAATTATAATTGAGTTTTCCGTCAGAATATGATATACTATAATTCTGGTACAGTAAGCGGTATATTTGTCCTGTTTACTGACTGCATGCAGTTACAGATCTGCAGGAATATATATTGAAAACGGGCGACAGAAAAAGCTGTTGTCTTCAATAAACTAAGAAAAAGGAGATACAAATGAATCTGCCATATACAGTAACACAAAACGAACTTTCAGATCTGCTGCTGAATATCTCGCCGAAAAGGCCGGTATTCATATGGGGAGCACCGGGAATAGGAAAGTCGGCACTTGTGCAGAAATTTGCTGATGACGTGGGAATGGAGTGCGTTTCACTTCTCGGAAGCCAGCTTGCACCGGAAGATATAATCGGTATTCCGCAGATTGACGGAGAGACTTCACGTTTCATGCCACCGCATATGATGCCGGCTGGATTCGTCCGGACGACTTAGCAGGAACAGTCGAGGTAAAAGGCCGCGGCGGAACAGTTATTCAGCCTGCCGTTGATCTTCTCGAACGCGATAAGGATTTTCCGAAGGACGGACCAATACTGATAATCACTGACGGAATGATAGAAAAAGATCTGACCGTGCACCACGAACATGCCTTCATGCTGCCGAGGGGATATTCACTTCCGTTCAGAGCGCGGGGAAAGGTGTTTTACTTCAGCAGGAGATGACAGTATCAGTAACTTAAAACATACATCAGCAGGTCTGCGGATCTGAAAAGCGAAATAAAACGCTGTAATATATTACAGAGGAGTATACCATATGAAAAAAGAAGAAAAAACAAATGTAATGAGAATACTTGACGGTAAGAAAATAGAATATCAGAGTCATACCTACGAAGCAGATCCGACACTGACGGGCGAACAGATAGCCGGTATTCTCGGTGAGGATCCGGAAAAAGTGTTCAAGACACTTGTTACTCAGGCGAAGAGCGGAACTTATTATGTTTTCGTTGTTCCGGTAAAGGAGGAGCTTGACCTGAAAAAAGCTGCAAAAGCGGCGGGCGAAAAGGCGATAAGCATGCTTAAGCAGAAGGATCTTCTTCCGCTTACCGGATATGTTCACGGAGGATGTTCACCTGTAGGAATGAAAAAGCAGTTTGCGACCTTTATACATGAAACAGCACCTTCATTTGAAAAGATCTTCGTAAGTGCCGGCAGAGTCGGAGCCCAGATAGAGCTGAGTCCTGCTGATCTTATGGCGGTTGCGGGAATAAAAACAGCCGATATCATAGTCTGAGCAGAAAATGTTGCACTTTTGACCGAAATGTGCTATAATAAAGTAAATTTTTTGTTTCGATATTACAGCAATCTGCCTTGAACTTTTACGTTGAAGTCAGATATATGAGGTATAGAGATGAATGGGGTAATTAATAAAAACAAACAGACGGTAAGGAAAAAACCGGAGAAGCGTCGGAAAAGCATAACTACCTGGAAATATGTTTTTGCTGCCACGCTCATGATGCTTGTAAATATTCTGCTCGGACTGTTTCTTTCCGGAAAATCAGGCGAAGCGATGAAGACTCTGATATCAGCACGAATGCTTGATATCACCAATACTGCTGCTGACATGATCGACGGTGATATTCTGAAAAATATTACAGCGGAAGATGCCGGAACACCTGAGTATGAACAGATAATGGAAGTGCTGACACATTTTCAGGATAATATTGAACTGGAATATATCTACTGCATACAGGACAAGGGAAATAAGAATTTTGTTTTCGGTATTGACCCTACTCCGGTTGATCCGGGTGAATTCGGAGCTCCCGTAGTATTTACCGAAGCTCTTTTCAGTGCAAGCCGCGGAAAAGCTGCGGCTGATATGGTGTCGTACAGTGACGAATGGGGGTCATTCTACAGCGCCTACAGTCCTGTCTTTGATTCGGAAGGAAATGTAGCCGGAATAATCGCAGTGGATTTCGACAAAACCTGGTACGATTCATATGTGAACCGCTTCCTGTGGACAACTGTCCTTATAGTTACAGTTTCACTTGCGGTAGGTGTTGCACTTGTTATAATGTTCACGAGCAATACCCGTAAAAGAATAAGCAGGGTAAACAGTCAGCTTGTCGGACTTGCTGATAATTTTACCAGACTTATGACTGAAGTACGTAATATGTCGGGATCCGGAGATGACCCGTCAGTATTTGAAACTGAAGACAATTATACTGCACAGGATGATATCGAAGCGATCCAGCACAGGATAATAATACTTCAGGACGATCTCTATTCACTTCTTGCAAGTGTGCGCCGTCAGGCATTCACTGACAGTATGACCGGAGTGCGCAACAAGTCGGCATACATTGAACGTGAGCGTGAGATCAGTCTCAGGATAAAAAAAGGCAGCGCAGCATTTACAGTTGTCATTTTCGACGTGAACGGACTGAAAAAAGTCAATGACAGTCTCGGCCACGCATACGGCGATATGCTTCTTAAGGATGCAGCGGACATACTTATTGCAGTGTACGGATGCGACAGGGTCTACCGTGTCGGCGGCGATGAGTTCATTGCAATAATAAACTCACTTTCCGAGGATGAGATACAGACCTCCATTTCCAGATTCGATTATCATATTGCTGCTGAAAATGCCAAAGAGAAGCCGTACGGTCAGACTTTTGCAGTATCAAGAGGATATGCCATTTTCCGCCCGGGTATCGATTCCGATTACCAGGATGTTTTCAGACGTGCTGATCATATGATGTATCAGGACAAGGCGGCCTACTACAGGACTCACGGTGACCGCCGCAGGAGACAGGAGGGATCGTAATGCTTGTATTTATCATGGTCATCCTGTCAGTTTCAGTGACAGCAGCTGCTGCGGTCGTACTGTACAGAAGAAATGAGGTAACGCAGCGCATCAGCAATCAGCTTTCGTCAACGGCTGATATATATATTTCTCTTCACGAGATCAATTTTATAGACGATACGTTTATTGAAGTACGTAACAACAAGTCTGAAGCAGTCGATATGATAGGCGATACGCGTTCGGACTGCCAGCAGATGATACGTGCTGTAATGGAGAAGTTCTCCGATGAATCCACGCGTGAAAGTGTGCTTGACTTTGTTGATTTCAGTAAGCTGAACGTCCGGCTCAAGGACCGTAACACCATCACGACAGAGTTCCTCAATGCTGAAAAAAAGTGGAGGAGAGCAAGGTACATAGTTTCGGAAAGAATGCCTGACGGCAGAGTTGCCAGAGCGATGTATCTTATCGAGGACATCGATGAGGAAAAGAAAAACCGTGATCTGACACTTGAAGCGCTCAGAAAGCTGAACAGTCAGATGGCATCAGTGGCGAACATCTATTTTACCATGCATGACATAGATCTTGAAAATGATTCGTTTACTGAGATAAAAACAAATACAAATGATGTTTCGGAACTGGCTTATGCCGATAATGTCAATGCACAGGAAACAATGTATGCCGTAATGAAACAGCTCGCAGATGATACAACCCGAAGTGCGATGCTTGAATTCGTTGACTTTTCCACACTGAACGAGCGTCTTAGAAACAGAAACACGATAACGCAGGAGTTTTTAAGCTTCAAGGGTGTCTGGGGACGTGCAAGATTCGTTGTTTCAAAGCGAAATGAAGACGGCACGCCGGCTCATGTCATGTGGCTCATCGAAGGTATCGACGAGGAAAAGAGAAAGCGTGACGAACTCGCTGAAACGGCAGAAACGCTCAACTACCGTATTTCATCCATTGCGGATATTTATCAGACTGCTCATGACATCGATCTTGAAAATGACACGTTTACTGAGCTGAAGTCCGACAGCAGAGCGGTGAGCGAACTCGTCGGAGGAGCTCATGACCACGCCCGTGCAACTCTGCAAAGAGTAATGAAAAGTATAACTGATGAGGCTTTTACTGATAATGTATTAAGATTTACCGATCTTGACACCCTTGAACAGCGCATGTTCGGTATCAAGACGATGACTATCGAATACATGCACAGAAACGGTCAGTGGAGAAGAGGAAGATTCGTTGCTTCAAGACGTGACGAAAACGGCAGGCTCAAGCGCGTCCTCTGGCTTTCGGAAGATATTGACGGTGAAAAGAAGGAACGTGACAAGCTTATCGACTTGTCGGAGCGGGCATTCGCCGCAAGTGAGGCCAAGTCATCATTCCTTTCGAACATGTCCCACGAGATCCGTACCCCGATCAGTGCGGTGCTGGGTATGAATGAAATGATACTCCGCGAATGTGATGATGAAAACATTCTCGGATATTCCGAAAATATACGTGCTGCCGGAACTGCGCTGCTCAGTCTTATAAATGACATACTCGATTTTTCAAAGATCGAGGCGGGCAAGATGAGTATAACGGAATCAAAGTATGATCTGTCCGTTCTTATAAACGATATTGTGAATATGATTCAGATAAAGGCGGAGGAAAAAGCACTTCACTTTGTTCTCGACGTCAGTCCTGACATACCGAGGAATCTTTTCGGTGACGGATCACGTATCAGACAGATAATAACCAATCTTTTGACCAACGCGGTAAAGTACACGGAAAAAGGAAGCATAGAGCTGAGTATCAGATACCGTAATGATAATGATGATCCTGAAAAGATAGTTCTCATCATTTCAGTAAGGGATTCCGGCATAGGAATAAAGCCGGAGGATATGCGCAGACTGTTTTCAGAGTTTGAACGTATTGATGAGGATCATAACCGGAACATCGAGGGAACCGGCCTTGGAATAAGCATTACGGAAAAGCTTCTCGGACTTATGGGTTCGTCTCTCAGAGTTGACAGTATTTACGGACTCGGCTCAAGGTTCTGGTTTGAACTGAAGCAGAAAGTCACAGACCGTGAACCTGTGGGTGACTGTAATGCAAAAGACACAAAACTGCCGGGAAGCAGAAAAAGATATTATGAGATGTTCCGTGCACCTGATGCATGCGTACTTGCTGCAGATGACACGCCGGTGAATCTTATGGTATTCAGAAACCTTCTTAAAAGAACGGAAGTAAAGATAGATACTGCAGAGAGCGGAGCTGAATGTCTGAAGCTTGCGTCTGCAAAGAAATATGATATTATTTTCCTTGATCACATGATGCCTGATATGGACGGAATCGAAACGCTGAGGAGAATACGCTCCGATCCGGATGGCATAAACGCAGGTACACCTGCGGTGTGTCTGACAGCCAATGCGATATCAGGAGCAAAGGAAAAGTATATCGAAGCCGGATTCGACGAATATCTTACAAAACCAGTCGATCCGGAACTTCTGGAGATACTTCTGGCTGACAGGCTTCCTGGGGAAAAAGTGATCATAACGGATCCGTCTGAAGCCGAGAAGAGGGAAAGCGAAAGGCAGGTTTCCGTTATTCCCGGAAGCATAAGAAAGATAAAGGAACTGAATATATCTGCCGGTGTTGAAAACTGCGGAGATGAGAATTCGTATCTTGAAACGCTGAAGATATATGCAGAAATGGTCGATGAATATGCAGACAGCATCGATGAGTACCTGAAAAACGGTGATGCGGAGAATGCGGTTATCAGAATACACGCACTGAAAAGTACTTCACGTATAATCGGTGCTTCCGGACTCGGAGATCTCGCAGCGGAACTCGAAAGCGCAGGCAGAAACGGAGACACGGAAACGCTTGACCGGAATGCAGGGGAACTGACGGAGAGAAGCAGAAAACTTGGTCAGGAACTGAAAGGGGTATTATTATGAACAGCACAGTGAATGAAACTAAAACGGATGTCAGGGAAGAACAGTTCATACATGACAAAAATCACATTCTCATATGTGACGATGATATAATGTTCCTTAAAATAGTAAGTGACTGGCTGAAAGGCCGCTATCATGTAATTGCTGTAAGAAACGGTCCGGAAGCGGTTCCTGCGGCATACAACGAACGTCCGGACCTTATCCTGCTTGATCTTGAAATGCCAGGTATGAACGGACCGGAAGTACTTGAAGCACTGAGAACGGATGAACAGACTGCAAACATACCGGTAGTTTTTCTTACCGGTCATTCAGACAGAGACAGTGTTATGGACTGCCTGAAACTCAGACCTCAGGGATATATGCTCAAGTCTGTGAAACGTCAGGGAATGCTGGCGAGTATCGATCATTTTTTTGAAAGCGGTCGCTGGATGAATATCGAAGCCTGATGGACAGAGGGTGATATGATATGAGGGAAAAAAACGGAAACAAGGGATATTCTGCTTCAGGAAGCATTCTGATAAGTTTAACACTGACAGTTTTCTTTGTCGGTATAGTGCTTTTCTATTACAGGCAGATCTATCAGGAAAAACGTGAACTGATGGTCAGAAACGGTGAAATGGCATCTGTAAAGGCTGTCAGTGAAATGAACAGCTATCTTTCCATAAGCTATGATACCATTGAGCTGACTTCATATACGCTTGACAAAATGATAAATGATGGCAGATCAACAGGAGACATACTGGAGTATCTTACCGATCAGTCAAATGGTATCGAAGCAGCGATAGACAAGAAGAGCAACGGTATTTACGGCCTTATAAACGGTGAATTCCTTAACGGATCCGGCTGGGTGCCTGAACCAGGTTTCATAGCTCAGTCAAGACCGTGGTATAAGACCGCCATGGCAGCAGGCGGCGAGATAACCATAGTTGATCCTTATACTGACGTCAAGACCGGTACTGTCATGATAACACTTGCCAAGATGCTGTCTGACGGGGAAAGCGTTGTCGCTTTTGACATAACACTTGACGAACTGCAGCATATTACAGAAGAAACAGTAAGATCCGGAATTACGGATATGCTTTTCGTACTTGACAGAAACAATACCGTTGTTGCAAATTCTGAAAAAGGAGAAATCGGAAAAAACTACAGTATAGATGACGGTTCGTTCGGAGCGGCAATAGTCGGCGAAAAAATGCTTACCGGCAGGGAGTATTTTGATATCATGTACAACGGCCGGCACAATATCGTATACTGCAATGTGATGAAAAACGGCTGGTACTGTATTTCGGCCGGTGATGCCACGCGTGACCTTCGTGCTATTCTTGCTATATTTATATTCACGGTTCTGACAATAATAGCAATAGTTGCGACAGTCGGCATAATAATGGCAAGAGCAAACAGAAGAAATATGATAGCGGCCCGTCTGGATTCACAGCTTTCTTCGACTGCTGATATCTACATTTCGCTCCACGAGATCAATTTTATCGACGATACTTTCAGTGAAATAAGAAATAACAAGGCTCAGGCATATACTGCCATAAGCGAAGTACATGACAGCTGCCAGGAGAAAATACGCGAGATAATGACAAAGTTTTCTGATGATACCACACGTGATATCATTCTTGATTTTGTGGATTTCAGCAAGCTTAATGAACGTCTGAGAGACTGCAATACCATAACGACTGAGTTTCTTAATGAAGAGAAACTCTGGAGAAGGGCAAGGTACATAGTTTCAGGCAGAACACCGGACGGAAATGTCGCAAGAGCGATGTACATGGTAGAGGACATCGACAGGGAAAAGCGTGAACGCGATATGACGCTTGAAGCTGTAAAACTGATGAATGAGCAGATATCATCAGTTGCCAATATCTATTATTCAATTCACGATATAAATCTTAAAAATGACACATTCAGTGAGTTAAAGACAGATGAACGCAAACTCACAGAGATAGTTGACGGAAGCAGCGGAAGTGCGCAGCAGGTCATTTATACGTTAATGGATAAAATAGCCGGCAGAAAATATGCTGACAGCATGCACAGGTTTACCGATTTTTCAACTCTTGATGAACGTCTTAAGCTTAAGGACAGTGTTACCGAAGAGTTTATGGACAATGAAGATGTATGGTTCAGGGCAAGATTTGTGGCAACAAAGCGCGGGGCCAGCGGAATGGCAGAACAGGTGCTTCTGCTTGTTGAAAATATCGATGAGGAAAAACGCCGCAGAGATGCTCTTTCGGAAACCGCCCAGAATCTGAATTCACAGATGGCGTCCATCTCGAATGTCTTCATGACAGTATACGATATCGATATTCTTCGTGATACTTTTGAGGTTATAAAGTCATCCAATTCAAATGTTGATAATCTTGTTCGCGACAAACGTGACAATGCACAGAAGCTGCTGTCCGAGATCACGCTGAAATTCACTGATCAGCGGTCAGCAGACGAGACACTGCGATTTGTCGATCTGAGTACGCTCAGCACGCGTCTGCTGGAATGCGATACTGTTATGATGGAAGCATATACTGCCACAAAAAAATGGGTGCGTATGAGATTCATGGTCTCGGAACGTGCGAAGTCAGGCAGACCGGTACATGTACTCTGGCTCGTTGAGGACATCGATGCCGAAAAGAAAAAGCGTGATGAGCTCATCGACATGTCGGAACGTGCGCTTGCCGCAAGCGAAGCCAAGTCTTCATTCCTTTCTGTAATGTCACATGAGATCGGAAGGCAGCTGCTAACGGTACTCAGCCTGAACAAAAAGATACTCGATCACAGCAGTGAACCTGATACACTTGAATATGCAGAAGGAGTACGAGAATCAGGAAAAGTTCTGCAGGAATATATAAACGGCATATTTGACTACTCCGAGATCGAAGCCGGCAAAATCAGGCTTGAGGATAGTGATTACAGGTTTAAGGATATGATCGGCGATTTAATTTTCAAAATGAGGAAGGAAGCCGAGAAAAAGGGTATCTTTCTTATAGCGGACACAGATGATGAACTTCCGGAAATACTCCGCGGTGACGGACAAAGAATGAGGCAGATAATCGATGCAGTTCTGCAGAATGCTGTCAGATACACCGAAAGGGGAAGTGTTACTTTCTCGGCAGGTTGTGAAAAGGTCACGGATGATCCGGACAGCGTTTTGCTGAATGTTTCCGTCAAGGATACCGGCAGCGGTATCAGGGAAGAAAATATGCGCAAACTGTTTTCAGCTTTTGAACGCTTTGAAACTGAAAACGGAAATAATTCAGAAGGCCTTGGCCTCGGTCTGCCGGTCGCACACCGGCTGCTTGAAATGATGGGTTCATCGCTGAAGGCTGAAAGTGTATACGGCCTTGGTTCACGTTTCTCATTCTCAGTAAGACAGAAACTTCCCTGAGGAAACGCTGATTAATTCAAAATCAGCGCGGGGCTCCGGGGCGAAGCCCAGCAAATCCCACCTCCGGAGATCCGGCAAAGCGGGATTTCCGATTTGAACAGTGTTTCCATAAGTAAAAAAGAAAGCAGGAAAAATATTGAATATAATTGAGATCAGCAGTGAAAACAGGAATGAAACAGACATATTTACACTGGTGTCTGAGCGGGATCTGTATCATTACTACGAACCGGATCACGGAATCTTTATTGCGGAAAGTCCGAAAGTTATTGAAAGGGCACTTGACGCAGGGTATGAACCGCTTTCACTGATGATGAGCCGGAAAGATATTACCGGCGAAGCAAAGGAGATCGTTTTGCGATGCGGAGACATACCGATTTATACCGGTGATTACGATGAAATAACTGCTGTTACCGGTTTTGAACTGATACGCGGTGCAATATGTGCAATGCGGCGCAGGAAACTGCCGGCGGCTGAGGAGATATGCCGTGATGCAAGGCGCATAGCTGTACTTGAAAATGTAGTGAACCCGGCTAATATGGGATCGATATTCCGGAGTGCAGCGGCACTTGATATGGATGCTGTACTTCTTACGAAAGGCTGTACCGATCCGCTTTACAGGCGTTCATCCCGTGTGAGCATGGGGACGGTCTTTCAGGTTCCGTGGACTTTTATCGATGCCGCAGAAAACGAATATACTGAACTGCTCCGTGATCTTGGATTTTCGACGGCGGCAATGGCTCTGTGTGACGACTCCGTGGATATTGACGATGAAGCTCTTAATTCAGAGGAGAAACTTGCTGTCATAATGGGAACGGAAGGTGAGGGACTTCGCACTTCCACCATCGAAGCCTGCGACTATACTGTGAAAATACCAATGTCACACGGCGTCGATTCACTTAACGTGGCTGCAGCAAGTGCAGTTGCCTTCTGGCAGCTCGGAAGAAAGAAGGGATAAAAGTCGCATTTACCTCATATGCGGCTGATTCATCAAACGGAATTTATATAAATTCTTCAAAAAATATTGAAAATCTTATTGATATTTGGTATAATTACATTAAATAAATTCATACACGGCTTTTCATCAGGGAAATGCTGATTTATGAATAAATCAGTGTGGGACTCCGGGGCGAAGGCCCGCAGATCCCTCTCCGGAAATCCGGCGAAGCTGTATTTCCGGTTTGATCAGTGTTTCCCTGGAAAACGTATGATAGAAGGGTAATATTATTAAATGAAAAAAATTTTAGACTGGAACAAGTATATTGAAAAGGCTGTGCAGACTGTTTCCGAGGGTATAGTAATGCTCATCAACAAGGACGGTGCGCTTCCTCTCGGTAAAAATGAAGAGGTAGCAGTTTTCGGAAGAATACAGCTGCACTACTATAAAAGCGGAACAGGCTCCGGCGGAATGGTAAACGTTTCGAAGGTGACCGGAATCGTTGACGGCCTCCGTGAAAGCGGTGTGCCGGTAAATGAGGAGCTTTATTCCGTTTATGAAAAATGGGATGAAAAGAATCCTTTCGATCCCGGTGAGGGCTGGGGAACCGAACCGTGGTCACAGAAGGAGATGCCTCTTGAAGATGAACTTGTTGAAAGAATAGCAGCTCAGTGTAAGACTGCTGTAGTAATAATCGGCAGAACAGCAGGTGAGGAACAGGATAACCGTGAGGAAGACGGTGCGTTCTTCCTAAGCGAAACTGAACGTGATATGATACGAAAGGTAAGAAAAGCCTTTCCGAAAATGATAGTCCTTCTGAACACAGGCGGAATCATGAATACTCTGTTTATCGAGGAGAATGAGCCTGATGCACTTCTGTACGTATGGCAGGGAGGCATGACGGGAGGCACCGGTACAGCCAGAGTGCTTACAGGTGAAGTTTCACCGTCCGGCAAGCTTACGGATACTGCTGCATTTAAGATAGCAGACTATCCGGCTGCGGAGTATTTCGGCGATAAGGAACGCAATTTCTACGCTGAGGACATTTATGTCGGCTACCGTTATTTTGAAACTTTTGCGAAGGAAAAGGTGCATTTCCCGTTCGGCTACGGCCTTTCATACACGACTTTTGACGTAAAGGTGAACGGAATCAGTTCGAAAGAGTACCGCAGTTATTCGGAATATACTTCAGTTTTTGATATTACAGTAAAAAACACCGGTAATTATTCGGGTAAGGAAACAGTACAGATCTACTGTGAGGCACCTCAGGGAAAACTCGGAAAACCTTTAAGGGTGCTGTGCGGATTTAAGAAAACAAAGGAACTGAAACCTGGTGAGGAGGAACGCTTTACTATTGAAGTTCCGCTGTCAGAAGCCGCTTCCTACGATGACTCCGGTGTTACAGGACACCGTTCATGTTTTGTGCTTGAAGCAGGTGAATATAAATTCTGTGCCGGAACTGACGTAAGAAGTGCAAAGCTGGTTTCTTCTGTTACTCTTGAAAACACTGAGGTAATAAAGGAACTGTCCCAGTGTGCAGCACCGGTACTTCCGTTTAAGAGAATGCGTCCTGAACTTCAGAATGACGGAACGTACAAAGTTGTTTTTGAAGATGTTCCGCTTCTTGAAGCAGATGAAAATAAAAAACGTCTTGACAACCTGCCGCCTGAGATACCTTACACAGGCGACAAAGGTATAAAGCTTAAGGACGTTAAATCCGCAACCCATACGATGGATGAATTCATCGCACAGCTTTCAGACAATGACCTTGCATGCATAATACGCGGCGAGGGTATGGGAAGTCCGAAGGTAACGACCGGAACGGCTTCGGCTTTCGGAGGGGTCACAGACAGCCTGAAAGACTTCGGCATACCGTGCGGATGCTGTGCGGACGGACCTTCAGGAATGAGACTTGACTGCGGAATAAAGGCGTTCAGCCTTCCGAACGGAACGATGATCGCCTCCACGTTCAACCCGGAACTTGTAACCGAGCTTTTTGAGTTTACAGGATATGAAATGGCAGAAAACAAAGTTGACTGTCTTTTAGGACCGGGAATGAATATCCACCGTCATCCGCTTAACGGCAGAAACTTTGAATATTTCTCCGAAGACCCGTATCTCACCGGAATAATGGCGTGTGCCGAACTCGAGGGCCTTCACAGAAGCGGTTCCGAGGGAACGATCAAGCATTTCTGCGGAAACAATCAGGAAACAGGACGTCTTGTTATAGATTCTGTTATTTCCGAAAGAGCTCTCCGTGAAATATATCTCAAAGGCTTTGAAATGGTCATTAAGAACACAGGCGCACGTACCGTTATGACAACATACGGTTCACTTAACGGACTGTGGACAGCCGGACACTATGATCTTGACACATCCATTCTGAGAAACGAATGGGGTTTTGAGGGAATGGTTATGACAGACTGGTGGGCCGATATAAACGAGCGCGGAGGAAAGCAGTGCAAGAACAATTTCGCTGCAATGGCAAGAGCCCAGAATGACGTTTACATGGTTTGCTCGGACAGTGCCGATCATGATGACAACACACTTTCCTCTCTTGCCCGCGGAACGCTCACAAGGGCTGAACTCCAGAGAAACGCAGCAAACATCTGCCGTTTCCTTATGAATACAAATGCGATGAAGCGCCTTGAAGGCACATACGAAAAAACTGAGATCATAAACCGTCCTGAAGAGGATGAGGGAAGTGATGCACCGGTTGTATTCTATGAGCTTGAAAATGAGATAGAGATACCGTTTGAAAATGTTAAGACCGACAAGGGATGCATTTACTGCTATGAGCTTACCATTACCACGCCGGGTACATTTGAGGCGGAAATAACAGCTTCTTCGAAAAACAGCGAGACTGCACAGATACCTGTCACATATTTCTGCAACGGTACAGTCTGCGCTACCTATACATTCAACGGTACCGGAGGAAAAGATGTTTCTGAGGTACGCAGTGTGAACATGTATTCACGTTTCAATACCGTCCGGTTCTATTTCGGACAGAGCGGTCTTGATATAAAAAGCATAAGGTACAGGTTAGTAAAGCCTTTCGAAAGAAGGCATGATTAGTTAAAGAAAGCGGGGATTCTATGAAAGTAACACTTAATACAGACGAAGAAGTAGTAAAGACAATAAAAGAAGGTCTTGAACGCACAGGCGGATACTGTCCGTGCAGAATAGGCAAAAAGGAAGAATACAAGTGCATGTGCCAGGAATTCAGGGATCAGATAAAGGATCCTGAATTTGAAGGTTTCTGTCACTGCATGCTCTATTACAAGTCAAAATAAATGAAATACGGAGGTTAAAAAATGGCAGAGATCAATGTTACTCTTGAAAACTTTGAGGAAGAAGTGGAAAAGTGCAGTATACCTGTTCTTCTTGACTTCTGGGCAGAATGGTGCGGACCGTGCAGAATGCTTTCGCCGGTTGTCGCAGAGGTAGCAAAAAAATATGAAGGAAAGATCAGAGTAGGCAAGGTCAATGTTGATGAAGTTCCTGAACTCGCTGATTCCTTCGGAGTTTCAAGCATTCCTATGCTTATGGTCATGAAGGAAGGAAAATGCATGACTACAGCTGTAGGATACAGAGATCAGCCTCAGGTTGAAAAAATGCTCGAAGAGTACATCTGAAAATAATAAAGCTGCTTAACTGACCGGTTAAGCGGCTTTAATTTTTTAATTAATTAACTTAATACAATATTTGTGCGCAATATACATAAAACAGCTTGATTTTTTTGGATTTATGTGTTAAAATAATAATCAGGATTGGATGACGGGCATTTTCAGGTATGCCCGCAAAAATTGAATTTAACAGGTAAGGAGCGTATGTAATGAAAGTTTTTAAAAGAATCGTGTCATTTATGACAGCAGCAGGGCTGTGCGGTACAATGGCAGGATACCTGACATTCAGTGAAAATGAGGTAAAGGCAGCTGCTGTCGTATCTCTTTCACCAAACAGCAAATACGAGATCAACAACGGCGTGTTCGAAGGATGGGGCACATCACTCTGCTGGTGGGCCAACCGTGTCGGTTATTCCGATGAACTTGCTGAAAAGACAGCAGAGCTTTTCTTCGGTGACACAGGTCTTCGCATGAACATCGCAAGATTCAATATCGGCGGCGGTGACGATCCTTCGCACAACCACATCACGAGAACTGACTCTGCAATGCCTGGTTACTCAAAGTACCAGAACGGACAGGTAGTCTACGACTGGAATGCGGACTACAATCAGAGAAACGTTCTTAAAAAGGCTATAGGAAAGAACAAGGACCTTATTGTTGAAATGTTCTCGAACTCTCCTCCGTACTACATGACAAACAGCGGATGTACAAGCGGTAACAAGGATGCAGGCAAGAACAACCTCAAGGATAACTGGTACGCAGGTTTTGCAGACTACATGGCTGAAGTTTGTGCCCATTACGAAAAGGAATGGGGAATACATATTCAGAGTGTTGAACCTTTCAACGAACCGTATACGAATTTCTGGGGAGCCTACAGTCCAAAGCAGGAAGGCTGCCACTTCGATATCGGCAACAGCGAATCAAAGATGCTCATGGAAATGAAACGTGCCATGGATGCAAAGAACATGGGCGGCACAATGATCGTTGCTTCAGACGAAACATCTATCGATACACAGATCGATGCATTCAAGGCTCTTTCAGGCGATGCCAAGAAGGTAGTTCAGAGAATCGATACACATACATACGGCGGCTGGAAGAGAACAGACCTCAAGAACCTGGCTCTTCAGAACGGCAAGAACCTCTGGATGAGTGAAGTTGACGGCAACGGTACAGCAGGAACAAATGCAGGTGAAATGGCTCCGGCCCTCTGGCTCGCAAACAGAATGCGCGACGACTGCAACGGACTCGAGTGTTCAGCATGGATCCTCTGGCAGGCTATCGACAAGCACATTTCAAAGAACGGCTACAACGGAAAGAAAGACAGCGGTATGATCGATATCTCCAAGGGCTTCTGGGGACTTTCAGTCTGCGACCATGATAAGAAGGACGTTATCCTTACACAGAAATATTACGCATTCGGACAGTATTCACGTTACATCCGTCCGGGATTCACAATGCTCAAGACATCTGACAAGACAGTTGCTGCCTACGACCCTAAGGGCAATCAGCTCGTTATCGTAGCAACAAATGACGGCGGTCAGCGTGATCTCGAATTCGACCTTTCAGAATTCGGTGCTGTCGGCGACAGTGTCAAGGTAATCAGAACAAGCGGTACAATGTCCAACGGTGAACACTGGAAGGAAGTCGGTACCATTGCAACAAACGACAACGGATTCAAGGCAACTCTTGCTCCGCTTTCGATCACAACATACATCGTTGACGGCGTGAAGGCAGAAGCTTTCGCAGGCAATAAGATCGAAATCGATGCTTCAAAGGTAACAGGAAGCAATCCGTGGAAGAATTCAGCAGATACAGCTCAGAAGGTATTTGACGGAAACACATCAACATACTTTGACGGTGTAGGCAACGGCTGGGTACAGGCTGACCTCGGCGGTCTTTACAATATTTCAGCAATTGCATATTCACCTCGTTCAGGCTATGAATACAGATGTCCGGGCGGACAGTTCTTCTCATCAGCCGACGGTGTGAACTGGAAGGAAATGTACAAGATCACTTCCGTTCCTTCATTCGGAATGCATACACTTACAAAACTTCAGAACACTGAAGGAGTAAGATACATCAAATATCAGGTTCCGGAAGGCAAACCGGACAGCAGCATCAACAAGGATTCAGTTTACTGCTGCAACATTGCAGAGATCGCAGTTTACGGCGATGCTGCACAGGCAGCTCCGACAGTTGAACCAACAGTTGAACCAACAGTGGAACCTACAGCAGAGCCAACAGTTGAGCCAACAGTGGAACCTACAGCCGAACCAACAACAGAGCCTTCACCTGAAAAGGTAAAGGGCGACGTAAACAATGACGGTGCTCTTAATACAACTGACCTTGTTGCACTTTCATCTTTCATTCTCGGAAAAGATGCTGTAGTTACTGCAGAAAACGCAGACCTTAACAGTGACGGAAAGATTAACATCATTGATTTCATTACCCTCAGATCTTTATTTGCGTAATAATCGTTATTAAATAATTAAACAAAAAAGCCCATGAAATGCATCAGTTTCATTTCATGGGCTTGATTTATTATTGACAAAAAACAACTCATAATATATAATAAAATATATATATAACTGTACGAAGAGATCGAGGGGGGATCTTTTTATGATAAAGGATTACAGGGGGGAAGGCATAACCAGAAAACAGACGATGCTGCTTATTCAGATGCTGATCGTGCTGTTTCAGTTTCTGATGGAGATATTCAGCATCCTGTACAATACCTTTCACAGAACGGAATTTATTCTGAGTTTTAACTACTGTCTTGATTATCTCGTTATGCCGTCACTGATGAACATTTTTGCCATGCTATCCGAGATTTTTCTTCTCAGCAGGACAGAATCATCAGAACGCCGTGACGTATATCAGAAATACATAATGCTTATTACTTTTATTGTAATAGGTCTTGTGCTTTACACCACTCACTATGACTGCGCCAGTGCTTTTGCTGTATTTTTTGTTCCTATTGCGATGACTCTGTTTTATGAGGATCAGCGACTGACCAATATTATGACTGTATTCAGCCTTGGAGGACTGGTTCCGGGGCTTATACAGAGAGCACATGACACTGAACTGGCGGGTGATTTCTATCCTGAGGCGGTAACATCTGTCGGATTCGTTTTTCTTTTCGGGCTGCTGATAGGTACAGCATCAGGAGCATTTGTAAAGCGAAGCGAATCACTGCGTGAAATGACTGACATTGCTGAAAATGCCAGCCGTGCAAAAAGTGATTTTCTTGCAAACATGAGCCATGAGATCAGAACACCTATGAACGCGATAGTAGGTATGTGTGAACTGATACTCCGTGAACCTGATATCAGTGACAATGTCCGCAGCAGCTGTTTTGCGATACAGAGCTCAGGCAGAAATCTTCTCTATATCATAAACGACATACTTGACTTTTCCAAGATCGAATCCGGAAAAATGGAGCTTATAGAATCGGAATTCAACATAGCTTCCACGCTTAATGATGTTATCAATATGACTGTTACGAGAAAAAGTGACAAGAAAATTGAGATCATCGCCTTTGTTGATCCTGATATCCCGTCAGGACTTATCGGTGATGAGATACGTATCAGACAGATCATGATAAACATTATGACCAATGCAGTCAAATATACCAATGAAGGCGTTGTTGTACTGAGAGTGTCATATACAAAGCATAATTACGGTATTAATCTTAAGGTAACGGTTGAAGATACGGGAATTGGTATATCTCCTGAAAATATAGAAAAACTGTTTACCAGTTTCCAGCAGGTGGATACGAGAAAGAACCGTGCTGTTGAAGGCACAGGACTCGGACTTGCCATTTCAAAAAGACTCGTTTCCATGATGGGCGGTTTTATCAACGTAAAGAGTGAACAGGGAAAGGGATCGGTTTTCTCGGTTGTCATTCCGCTTCGTGTTTCAAATGAAAAGCCGTTCATTCTTATAAAGGATGCAGACAAGATAAATGCTGTCGCATTCATTCGTTCAGACAGACTTCCTGACAGTATAGTTACTGAAAAGTACAACGAACTTGTGGATGAGATAAGAAACAGACTGAAGATCAATGTTGTACAGACTGACAGCATTGACGAGGTAAAGGCGATTTTCCGGCTGCCTGATGCCGGCATTACTCATTTGTTCGTAACGAAGGAAGGATATCTCGAAAACAGACAGTATTTCAAGGATATCAGCAGTATTGTTCAGGTAGTTATTATCCAGGACATTATAAACTCCATTCAGCCGGAACCGAATATGAAGTGTATTTACAAACCTTTGTATTCGCTTTCAGTTGCTTCGGTTTTCAATAATGAAAACATAGTGCTGAACCTGAACGAAAGAAGAAATTCACAGATAACTTTTTCGGCACCAAAGGCCCGTGTCATGATCGTTGATGACAATGAGATAAATCTTAAAGTCGCTCTGGGACTTATGAGGCCGTACAACATGCAGTTCATTACCGCATCAAGCGCAAGGGAAGCGATTACTCTTTTACGGAACAGGAATATTGATCTGGTACTTATGGATCACATGATGCCTGAAATGGACGGAGCTGAAGCCACAACGCTTATCCGTGAGTTCGATGATGAATACTACAAAAAACTTCCGATAATAGCTCTGTCGGCAAATGCAGTCAGCGGAGCCAGAGAAATGTTCCTTGATTCAGGATTCAATGACTTTATTCCAAAACCTATCGAACACAGTACACTTGACAGAGTACTGAAAAAATGGCTTCCTGAAGAACTTATCTGTCCGCCGGTACGGACCGTAATGGTGGGCGGACGAAGAAAGAGCGACCGTGAAGGAGGAACAGCGGTAAGCGGAAGACTTATATCGGTAAACCTCGGACTTAATTATACAGGCGGCAATGAGGAGGCTTATCTTGACATTCTAAAGGATTTCATAGAAAGACTTCCGGAAAAGACCGCGTACATAAACAAGCTTTATGAGGAAAAGAACTGGAAAGACTATGTTATAGAGACACATGCTCTGAAGAGCGCGTCACTTTCGGTCGGAAGCCGTACACTTTCCGATGCTGCAAAAGAAATGGAAATGGCGGGACGTGCATGTGATTACGACAAGATAGGTACCGGTCATTCAGTTTTTCTCAGATACTGCAATGACGTTTATGACGAAGGCAGAAAATATCTTACTTTGAAGGGCATAAAGACCGGCGAAAGTGCAAAACCTGATGCAGTCGGGAATAAAGCTGCTCCGCCGATAGAAGCGGAAGAACTTGTAAAGCTGTTAAATAAGGCTGCCGAGGCATGTACAGGATTTGATGCGGATACGGCAGCGAAACTGTGTGCTGAAATTTCAGAATATTCTTTCAGAGGAACGAATCTGAAGGAGGTTTTCGGAAAGGCGGCAGAGCTTGCAAATGATTATGAGTACGACCAGGCAGGCGGAATAATAAATGATTTCTTAAAGGGGATAAACAGTACAGGGGGAAAATCATGAAAAAGAAGATTCAGATAACCGCAGACTGTACAAGTGATCTTTCCGGTGAGCTTGTGAAACAGTACGGCATCGGAACACTGCCATTCAGTATAATAACGGAACGCGGATGTTTCCTGGACCGTGAGGAGATCACAGCCAACAATGTTTTTGAACATATGAGCAGCGGAGGAACTATACGAAGCGAAGCTCCGTCTGTGGATGAGTGTATCAGATTTTTTACTGATCAGCTTGAAGAGGCGCAGAATATCATACATATCTGCATGAGTTCGGAGATAAGCCGTTCCTACAGAAACTGCTGCGAAGCAATGAAGATAATGGGAGAAAACGCAAAGAACATCCGTATATTTGATTCGAAGCATCTTTCCATGGGTACAGGATTTATAGTGCTGAAGGCGTGTTCACTTGCCGAGTGCTGCTCATCTCCCGACAGAATAATAACAGAGCTTACAGAGTACCGGAGCAAAGTGGTGACTCAGTTCCTTATAAAAGATCTGGAGAATCTCCGCAGAAACGGACGGGTAGGAAATGTTACATACAAACTTTGCTCGCTGTTCTCAATACACCCTGTATTTGAACTCATACACGGCCGTATGACTGCTAAAAAGTTCTACAAGGGAGATTATCAGAACACAGAACTTCGCTTTATCAATTCCATTATAAGAAAGGTGCGCAAGTCTCAGAACGCTGATCCTGAAAGAGTTTATCTGATACACGCAGGATGTCTGTTCCGTGAGATGGATACGATGCACAAGCGTTTTGAAAAAAGCGGATTATTCACTAACGTCTGCGTTGCAGAATCATCGGCTGCCGTGTCGTGTAACTGCGGACCGCACAGCGTTGGTGTGGTGTATGTAAAAAAGCAGTGACGGAGGTTCAGTGTTCCATGAATAATAAAACTATATACGAAAGGATGATAACATGAAGCATCTTCTAATAGTTGACGACGACAAGACCAATCTCACAATGGCCCGCAATGCTCTGAGCGATGTGTACAGGATCACCGCCGTACTATCCGGAGATCAGGCGCTTCGTTTCCTTGCATCAAATATACCGGACCTCATTCTTCTTGATATAAACATGCCTGATATGGATGGCTATGAAGTAATGACAGCTATAAGAAAAGACGACAGGCTTCAGTATGTTCCTGTGATTTTCCTGACAGCAGATACGGAACCTGAAACAGAATGCCGCTGTCTTGAAGCAGGTGCGGTCGATTTCATAACCAAGCCGTTCACCCCTCTTGTAATGCGTTCCAGAATAAGCAGAGTGCTGGAACTCGAAGAACTCAGAAGCAGTCTGAGGCGCAAGCTAGACCAGAAGATACAGGAAGTTTCAGTTATGCGTGAGCGTTCAAGTCATGACGGCCTTACCGGTCTTCTTAACAGGAATTCAGCAGCTGAGGCTGTGAACAGTGTGCTTTCTTCTGATGGAACGGGTACCATGTTCATGATAGACATGGATAATTTCAAACTTATAAACGACAGTTACGGTCATGCTGCCGGTGACAGCGTGCTTAAGATGTTTGCACGCACGCTTGAAGACCATGCGTCAGAGGGTGACATACTCTGCCGCCTCGGCGGTGATGAATTTGTTATGTTCATTAAGGGGAACAGAACGGCCGGTGAACTTAGTGATCTTGCCGGAGCGATAATAGATGATCTTACTGCAAGAGTACTTGATGCAGGGTACAACACAGGAACAACGTTGTCTGTAGGCATATCGCTGTATCCGACAGACGGTGATGACTTCGCTTCGCTTTGTCATTCTGCGGACAAGGCACTGTATTTTGTGAAACAGAACGGAAAGGGCTCCTACCGTTTTTACCGTGATGAAAAGGCGAGCGAGAAGAAACGTGCTGAAAATGTGGTTGACATAAATTATCTTAAAACCTATCTTTCACGTTCCGATGCCAATAACGGTTCATATATCCTTAATCTTGAATCGTTCAGTCATGTGTATAATTTCATAAGGAGAATAGTGGAACGTAATGATAATGAAGTTCAGACAGTGCTTTTCACTTTTACGTTTACAATTGCATCTGACAATAATTTCGAAAGCGTTCTTGAACAGTTTGAAAAAGCGATATTCTCATCGCTCAGACGCGTTGATGTCTCGACCAGATATTCAGGAAGGCAGATACTTGTCGTGCTTATGAATACAAGTGAGAAGAACAGCAGGAGTATTGCAGAAAGAATACTTGGTTCTTTCCGTGATATTTATACAGGACCGGAAGTAGATATAAGATACGAAATTGAACGTCTTGAACGGAAATGATTTTTTGCGGGATGAAAAAATGAAATTAAGAAAAAAAACAGGGGTAGCTGTACTTACGTTTATACTTGCCGTTTCAGTGGGCACGGGTTTTGTAAGTTCAGCCGAAAATGAGCAGGATGCACTGGAAAACAAGTCTCTTGAAGAACTTGATACGTTAAAAGTAAAAAATAATGTCCGCCTTGAAACGCTTCAGCGCGGGATCGAGCAGGCAAGAAAACAGTACGAATCTGCTTCAAAGGCTGAAATATCAAAAAAGGAATATGCAAACAAGCTTGACGAGAAGATAGCGCTCAGAAACGAAAATCTGGAATGTACGGTCCGTCAGATAAATATGCTTGAAACTGAGGCGTACAATACAAATTCAATGATCGAAGATATCGAGAATGAGATATCAGGATACCGCACGGAAACAGATGAAGCTCTTGAACTTTACAAGCAGCATCTTCGTGTTTCATACATGTCAAAGCCGGATAATCTTTCGGCTGTATTAATGGGATCTTCAAGTTTTTCCGAGATACTCACAAGGGCGGAACTTGTTTCAAGGATCGCAGGCAGGGACAGAAAGAATCTTGACGAACTTGAAAAGAAACTTGAGGAACTCAGCGTTCTGGACGAGCAGCTGAAATTCAAAAAAGAGATAGTTGACGGAAATCTGGAAGCAGTTTCAGCACGTAAGGCGGAACTGGACGAAGATCTTGCAGAAATGAAGGAAGACTATGAAACAGTCCGTGACGAGCTTGAAAAGATCTCCGGCGAAAAGCAGAAATACAAGGATGAATACGAAGCGAAGAGATCTGCTGTCGAAGAGAAGAAGAAAGAGCAGGACAAAATTACAAAGGCCATTAAGGAGGAACAGGCAAGACTTAAGGAAGAAATGGAGAAACTCGAGGAGGAAGCGAGAAAACAAAAGACGATACCGGGAGGGGTAAAGAAAAGAACGACCGGACCGTCACAGATAAATGTTTCTTCATCGTCAGCGAATATGCTCTGGCCGGTTCCGGGGTATACAAGTCATTCAAGCTTCTACGGATACAGAGAGTTTGACCAGAGTGACCACAAGGCAATAGACATACAGGGAAATCCGAACGACACCATCGAATTCGCAAAGATCTATGCTGCCGAGAGCGGTACGGTAGTAACAGCGTGCAACTACTGTACACATTCCTACGGAAAGAACTACAGCTGCGGATGCGGCGGCGGATACGGCAACTACATTGTTCTTCAGCATGATGACGGTGTTTACCAGACAGTCTACGCGCACTGCTACACCATTTATGTTTCAGAAGGAGAGCATGTAAGAAAAGGTCAGCTCATTGGACTGGTAGGCTCTACGGGATATTCAACAGGTCCTCATCTCCATTTCGAAGTAAGAAAGAACGGAGAGAAGACAAATCCTGACAGTTATACCTATATCAATTACGGATGATTACGTCGTATTTCTGACTTTTCATCCGTAATTTGTTTTATTTGAAAAGCGTACAATTAACCTTTGTGTAACTGATAACTCTGAATTGAAACTAGTTTGTAACCGAATTGAAATAAATCGCCTGTTTAATCAGTAAATGTTGTATGATGTGTTCAAAAAACAGAATGGAAATTTTCTGTATTAATGTGTTGTAATATTGCACAGATAATGTTATAATAAATACAAGATTTTGATAATCATGTCGGTTTTGAATATGTAGCAGTCAATCACTGACATAAAATGGGAATCAAATGGATTTTTTTAGAACAGGGGATGATTTTATGAGTTTATTCGGAAAGAAAAAATGCTGTGCGTGCGGAGAGAACATCGGGGCATTCTACAGAAAAAAGCTGCCGTGCGGTTTTATCTGTGAAAAATGCAGTCATCAGATATCTCCGCTGGTAAAGTACACCAAGTTTACTGAAGTGGAAAAGCTTAAAGAACATCTGGAGTACAGAAAGGAAAGTTCGGAACTGCTTGAAAACTTCCAGATCACACGCATCATCGGGGAAAAAGAGCGTATCGTGATCGACGACAAAAACAAACTTGTTCTTTTCGCTACAGAAGGAGACAAGTGGACAAAGTACCAGCCTGATGTTATTCACTTTGACCAGATCACAGGTTTTGATGAATACATTGAGGTCATCGATTCCGGAGACTATTACGAAAGTTCGGAAGGTATCGAAAATGAAGTGCCGAAGGGATATGTAAGCTGCAACTTCAGCTTCATTCTCACAATCGACTCACCATGGTTCAGCGTAATGCCTATACAGATAAACCGTGATGAACTTATTACAGACGATATTGACTCGGCAGAATACAGAAAATACAAAGAAATGCTTGATGAAGTTAAGGAAACATTCAGACCTTACTACAGAAGTGAAAGAAAGATAAGCTGATATTTTATGTTGAATAATGACAATGAAATAATTTCACCCCTTTGGTGAGACCGTTTTTTTAAGGTCTTCTGAAGGGGTGTTTTTATTGTAAATGAAAATGTATTCCACCGGTCCGGCGCTGTTGAGGAAGGCGCAGTTTTTTTATTTACAATAAGAAAAATATGTGGTAAAATAATATTTGTGATACTTTGTAAATAAAACGGAGGAAAACGATGAAATATCTGAAAAAACTCATACCTGTATATGCCGGATTTCTTCTGGCCGTGGTACTTATATATTCAAAGTTCGGACTTCATCTTATAAACGGCAATCCTCTGCGCACGGCTGCCGGGGTAGTTATCATGTTCCTTATGATAGGACTTTTGTTCTACCTGACACTCAGCGCATTACATGCAGCGAAGATCGATGAACTTCCTGCCATAGAAACAAAAGCTCAGGTGTCCGAGAATCAGAGACTGAGTGAATTTACGGATTTCTACAGAAGAATGAACAGTGCCAATCTCGGCCCGTTTGAACAGAGAAAAAAGGAGATATATGATCTCTGCGTAAGCATGAAGCAGAAAAATGATAATCTTCACAAGCTGCTGCGTGAGTCATTTTCGACCGAGGATCTTACCTACAATACTTACATGAGTACGCTTGATGAAGTAATGAGGATCTTCAACAACAATCTCGGCGGGATAAAAAAGCGTATCGAGGTGTTCGACTACAACGAGTGGAGCAGCAACAAAAGTGATGAGCATGCAGCTGCTTACATTTCAGAGGTCGAGGATCTGTATAAAAAGAATTATGTTGTCATTGATCATATTGATGATCTTATGCATGAGCTTGTAAACCTTGACGACATCTCGGATGTACCGCTTGAAAAAGTGAACAGGCTTATCGAACAGACACAGGACTACAAGAAAATAAAAGAAAGGCAGTGGTAAAATGAAAAAAGGTCCGGTTATCGCGGCGTGTGCCGTAATTTGTCTTATAGGTGCTATACTTGGTATAGTTCTCGCAGTTACCGGAAATGAAGGTAACACAGTTGATAACGGAAATGGTGATATAAAAACCATCACATCGGAAGAGGCTCTGAAAGTATTTTCAAAAGCAGCCGGAAAGGTAAGAGTAACTGAAAACCATGCTCAGAAGGGCGTTGTTTCCTACGATTCAGTTTCATCAAAGGAAGAACTTCCTGACATTGAAACATCTTATCCGCTTGTTGTAAAGCCGAACGGCAAGCAGCTTGTTGCCGAAATTTTCAGTTCACCTGAAAAGGCAGGCTCGGGTACAGACGGATGGCTTCGTGAACTTGCCGAGGAGTTCAATGACAGCAATCAGCAGATCGGAGGAAAATCAGCCGGAATAGCTCTCCGTTCAGTTTCTTCCGGTACTCAGATAGACTACATTGAATCAGGCGTGTACGTTCCTGATGCAATTACACCTTCTGCTTCAATGTGGGCAGATATGCTTGAATTCAGCGGCACAAAGCTTGAAACGGTTTCAGAAAGAATGGTAGGAAACGTAGCAGGTGTTCTTGTGGATAAGCAGACCTATAAAAATCTTGAAACAGAATACGGCAGCGTGGACATTCAGACAATAATCACAGCAACTGAAGAAGGAAAGATAACTGCAGGATATACAAATCCGTTCTCAAGTACTTCAGGACTTAACTTCCTTGCAGCTACCCTTTACAGCTACGACAAGGCAGATCCTCTGAGTCAGACTGCTGTTGATGGCTTCAACAAATTCCAGAACAACGTTCCGTTCGTTGCCTACAACACTCTCCAGATGAGAGATGCAGCCGGAAACAACACTTTTACAAGCTTCATTCTTGAATATCAGGGCTACTGCAATAACATAGACCTTAAGAATAATTATGAATTCCTTCCTTACGGTATCAGACATGACAATCCGCTTTATGCAATAAAGGGCATATCAGCTGAAAAGATGGATCTTCTGAAAGCGTTCAATGATTACTGTTCAACAGATGCAGCAAAGAAGCGCGCAACGGATTACGGTTTCAACCAGCTCGACAGCTACAAAGACAGTATTCCTGCAACAGACGGACAGAAATGGTCACAGATGCAGAAGGTATGGAAAAAGAACAAGAATACAGCAAAGCCGATTGCTGCAGTATTTGTTCTCGATACATCAGGATCAATGTCAGGCGAGCCGATCAACGCACTCAAGAACTCTCTTACAAACAGCATCCGTTACATCAACACAACGAATTACGTTGGCGTTGTAAGCTACTCATCCGACGTGAACATTGATCTTCCGATAGGCATTTTCGACATTAACCAGCAGGCACTTTTCCAGGGTGCGATCGATCAGCTTCAGGCTTCAGGAAGCACTGCAACATATTCTGCACTTGCTGAAGCGTCAATTATGCTTGATGAGTTCATGAAGACAAATCCTAATGTTCAGCCGATGATCTTCCTTTTAAGTGACGGTGAACAGAATGTAGGTGCCTCACTGAGCGAGATCACTCAGGCAGTAAAGAGCCTGAAAATGCCGATCTATACTATCGGTTACAATGCTGATCTTGACGAACTGAGAAAGATATCATCGATCAACGAGGCAGCAAGCATCGATGCTGCGAATGACGACGTTGTTTATCAGCTGAAGAATCTTTTCAATGCAAATCTGTAACAGGGGAAATTATGTATTCCGTTGAAATGAAAAATGCGGTATCGTCTGCACAGAGCTGTATCGATATGTGCTGCGGCCCGCAGAATGTAGCAGTTAAATCGGCTGAATATATTTCAGCTTTTGCAAAATATCTTGACGTGCTTGATCCGTCAGGCATTGACTTTACGAAAACCGGTTTTTTCGCAGGTATCCGTATAAAAAAATACTGGGAGCTTTTTGCGGAGCACTACGTCAAGGTTCGTACTATAACCGAAGAACTTAAGAAAAACAGACTTATTGCTGAAAATACGCTGACCACACTGAAAAGGGAGCTTGGCACTTATCAGACAGCGCTTGACAGTTTTATGACCGGATTTTCGGAAAACGCTGATTCGGAACTTATTGACCAGAAAATGGTTGCGATGAATATGAAGGGTATACTTGAGAACACGGTTGCTGAGTATACCGCCCTTACGGAGCGCCTTTCCGGGATAATCACAACGGCAACTGACGTGTTCACGAATGCTGTACTGATCGCAAGAGTAAATTACCAGATAAATCTTACAGGCGGTGAACAGATCTCAGGCGTTTCCGGAACAGCTGACATAGCAGGATTCCGCAGCGGCTTCAGCAGACTGTACGGCATGTGCAGATGACTTTGAGAAGCGCTGATTTTCCTTTGAAAGATGAACCAGAATGGGAGACAAATAAATATGGAACTAAACAGGAATTTCTATCGTCTTCATGCCAAAAAGATCGAGAACAGGAATGAAGAAGAGACTCAGCCTGAAGAAAACCAGCCTAAGACTGAAGACTATTTGAATTTTATAACATACGTTGAAAATACAATGGAGACTTTTGAAGAAAAGCCTTTCTGCGATGCAGACGCACTGGTTTTTTCATGGCTTTCGTACATCGATTTTCCGGAAAACTGTATTCCGGATGACGCAGTGCGTTTAGGCGACCTTTATAAGGCCGAACTTTTTGAACAGTTGTTCAGAACGGCGGTAGCCTATGATGAAACAAAGGCGCTTTTCTGTGCGGCTGCAGCAAGTCCGCGTTTCCGTGACACAGGCGTGAGTCATTATGTAAGCCGTCTTGATCCGGAAACGCTCAAGCAGTTTTCAGCTGTGAATTTTCACATTTCCGATAAATTAAGATTTGTGGCTTTCAGGGGCACAGACAAGTTTATTGTAGGCTGGAAGGAAGACCTCTGTCTTGCCCTGGCAGATCCGGTGGAATCGCAGAAGTCATCAGTCCGTTATCTGACCCGCTGCGCTTCAGGTTTTGACGGCGAGATAATAACAGGAGGACATTCCAAGGGCGGCAATCTGGCGATTTTTTCATCAGCTTTATGTGATGAATCCATAAGGAACAGGATCATAAAGATCTATTCGTTTGACGGACCGGGTGTGGATGACGAGGTAAATGAAGAACTTATCGACCAGATATATGACAAGGTAGTTAAATTTGTTCCTCAGTCGTCACTTATCGGCCTTATAATGGAAAAGCGTGAAGATTACCGTATAGTGAAATCAGACGGCCGCGGATTCTCACAGCATATGGCATTCTACTGGCACATAACCCCTGAAGGTGAGTTTGACTTTACAGATGATCTTACCTACGACAGCCGCATTCTTAAAGTATCTGTGAACAAGTGGATCGCTGACATGAACTACGAGGAACGTTCAAGTATAATACAGTCTCTGTTCGAGCTTTTCAACACGACAAATGCTGAAACTCTTGACGACATAGATTTTATGAAAGTAATTCCGGAAATAAAGAAAAACTTCGATGACATGAATCCTGAAGCCCGGAAGATCCTTTTAAGCAATGCCAGAAATATCATAACTGAAAGTGTAAGAAATATTCCTAAGGCATTTGAAAAGAAGGAATAAAAATAATTATTGCGGAGGTATTAAATGAATTTAAGAAATCTTATCAGACGTTCGGCTGCTGGTGTTTCTGCACTGTGTATTGCGGGTACTTATCTGGCAGCAGGAAGCTTTGATGCTGTAAATGCGGCCACAGTAACACTTTACGGCGATTTCAACTGCGACGGCGTTGTGGATATGAACGATGTTATCGAACTTTCAAAATATCTTAAAGATCCGGAATCTGTACCGGCTACGGAGCAGGGACTTGTAAACGCAGATGTAAAGAGCCCAAGCACAGCATTAGTCGTGGATTATAATGATGCTCAGGCAATAGTGGAAAGCCTTGCTGGACAACGTAATTTATGGACTCACGATATCGTTACAAGTGAACCCACATTGCATTATGGAGATGCAGACTGCGACGGAGATGTGGACTTTGATGATGTGGATGCAGTATATAGATATGCCAATGACAGTGAAGCAAATCCACTGACACTGCAGGGTAAGAAGAATGCAGATGTAAAGAGTCCAGGCACAGCATTAATAGTGGATTATAATGATGCTCAGGCAATAGTGGAAAGCCTTGCAGGATTACGTGAATTATGGACCCATGATATCGATACAAGTGTACCAGCGATACATTACGGAGATGTGGATTACGACGGAGATGTGGATTTTGACGATGTAAGCACATTGCTTAAATATCTCGGAGACGGTGAAGCAAATTCACTGACACCGCAGGGTAAGAAGAACGCAGATGTAAAGAGTCCAAGTGCAGCATTAACTGTTGACTATAATGATGCTCAGGCAATAGTGGAAAGTCTTGCGGGATTACGTAAATTATGGACCCATGATATCGATACAAGTGTACCGGCGGTACATTACGGAGATGTAGACTACGACGGAGATGTAGATTTTGATGATGTAAGCTCATTACTAAAATATCTCGGAGACAGTGAAGCAAATCCGCTGACACCGCAGGGAATGAAGAACGCGGATGTAAAGAGTCCAAGCACAGCATTAATAGTGGATTATAATGATGCTCAGGCAATAGTGGAAAGCCTTGCAGGGCAACGTAATTTATGGACTCATGATATTGATACAAGTGTACCAGCAGTACGATACGGAGATGTGGACTGTGACGGAGACGTGGACTTTAATGATGTTGATATACTGAATAAATATCTTAAGGACAAAGACGCCAATCCGCTGACACCGCAGGGGATGAAGAATGCGGATGTAAAGAGTCCAAGCACAGCATTAATAGTGGATTATAATGATGTTCAGGCAATAATTGAAAATGTTGCGGGAGTAAGAGACCTGTGGACTCATGATATAGTAGCAGTTACTTTTAATTCAGAAAATGAAGATACAGTTCTGACAGGTGATTTCAACTGTGATGGTGTAGTCAATATTGCAGATGCGGCATTACTTAACAATTATCTTCAGGGTGTAACAGAATACCAGCCGTCAGAGCAGGCACTTAAAAATGCAAATGCTTTCAAACCGGATTCAACAGAACTTGATCTGAATGACGTTGCAGCAATTGCTGAATTTGTCGGCACAAAAATTACTCTTCCTGCAGAAGAGCTTACAGTCAAAGATTCAGAGCATTTAGCAGGCGACTTCAACTGTGATAATGCAGTAAATATCAGCGACCTTGCAATGCTGTTCAGATATCTTACAAAGGTATCTGACTATCAGCCTTCAAAACAGGGTCTTGAGAATGCTAATATCTACAAGAAGGATTCTACAGACCTTGATATGGATGACCTGCAGGCACTTTCTGAGTATTTCTCCGGAAAGACTACAGAGATTCCAACTGACAAACTTGATACAACAGAAGCAGAACATCTTGCAGGTGACTTCAACTGTGACAATGCAGTGAATATCGGAGATCTTGCAATGCTGTTCAGATATCTCACAAAGGTATCTGATTATCAGCCGTCAGAACAGGGACTCAAAAATGCAAACATCTACAAAAAGGATTCCACAGCCCTTGATATGGATGATCTGCAGGCACTTTCAGAGTATTTTGCCGGAAAGAATACGGAAATATTAACTGATACACTTGATACAACAGAAGCAGAACATCTTGCAGGCGATTTTAACTGTGACAATGCAGTAAATATCGGAGATCTTGCAATGCTTTACAGATACATTTACGGTGTATCTGATTATCAGCCATCCAAGCAGGGAATAGAAAACGCCAATGTATATAAGAAGGATTCAACTGGTCTGGATAAAGAAGACTTAAGAGCACTGGCTGAGTTCTTTAAAGAGAAAAATACTCTTCCAACTGAAAAGCTTGCTCCTTCGGAATTCGTTCCGGTAAGCGGAGACTTCAACTGCGACAACACATTTGATATTCGTGATGTGGTAATGTACTACAAGCATCTTGAAGACCTGTCAGATTACGTTCCTTCCGAACAGGGCAAGAAGAACGCCAATATCAGCGGATCTGACAAAGATCTCAATTATGATGACCTTATCATCATGACAAACATACTTGCCGGAAGATACAAGGAAGAAACAGATCTTTCAAAATGCAGCGGTGACGTAAATGAAGACGGTGAAGTCAATGCCGAAGATATTGTTTACCTCAGAAAGGTCCTTCTCGGTTCAGCTGAATACAAGGACTCATGTGATGTAAATCTTGACGGATCATTCAGTACACGGGATTTTACGATCTTAAAGGCTCTGATTCTGCAGCCGGCAGCAGGAACAGAAACAGAGACAGAGACAGAAACTGAAAAAGAATCGAAATCAGAAGAATAACAGAATATTCTGATAATAAGAAACGGAAGAAAAGCATGAAGCTCTTCTTCCGTTTTGTTTTTTAGCTGATCCTTAAATCTTTATCAGAACTGATCAGGCAAAGAATGTCGTCCAGAAAGCGTTGTCGATCTTGCTGTCATTGAGGAGCGCTCTGAGAATGTATGTAGCGTCAGTCTGCTTGAATGACTTGCCTTCTTCAGAACCGTCAACGTCTCCGGATGCATTTGCGAGCTCGAATATCTTTTCCTTTGATTCGTTCTTAAGCTCTTCACGGATAGTACCCTTTATGAGGTCGTAAAGAACATCCGTTTTGTTATCTGAAACTGAGCTTTCAAGGAGATATCTGAGCATGAATGTAGCGTCAGTCTGTGATACCTTGCCGTCGAGGTTGAAGTCACCCTTGAGAATGTCAGATGAAGACGATGAAGGATAGATCATGTCTGTTCCTTCGCCGATCTGAACAAGCGCACCGCGGAATGTAGGGTTGATTACGATAGGCTCTCTTTTCTCATCGATACGGTTTGCCATAGCACCGTCGTCACCTACAGCATCGAAAGGAATTGAGTAGTAACCAGCCGGAGCATCAGACTTTGCCTTAAGTGTGATTGTTGAAATAACAACGTCGCCCTTGATATTGTTTGTAGAGCTGTAAAGTGTAAGAACAGTCTTTATTTCCTTGGCAGCGTTCTTCTTGTTAAACTGATTGAGGGTAACAGCTGAAAAAGCTTCACTGTCCTCGTAGCCTTCCATGTCAGGATCGCCCTCTGCTGCACTTACGATCTCGAAGTAGTTTGTGTTTACATCGAGCCATGCGTTTATAGCATTGAATCCGTCAGCATTGTTTGTTACTTTTACCTTTACCTTGAAAGATTCTCCTGCTGCGACCTTGTAGGTGCCTGCATCGATAGTAGGACCAGCAATTCCGTTTGCAGCCTTTGTGGTTGCTACAGCCTGTTCAGCTGCTGAAACACTGATAACCGGTGTTTCCTGTACTGCAGAGAATCCGGCTGCAGATCCGGCGAGCATAGCAAGAGCTATAGCAGTTGCTGCTGTTTTTCTGATTTTTCTTGACATTTGTATACAACCTCCATTAATTGTATTTGTGGTTTACTATATATTATACTATAATAAAACTGAAATGTATAGTCTGTTTCAGTGACTAGCAACAAAATGCAGAAATATTTGTGCATTTCTTTATAAAATCAGTGTATTGTCAAATGACATAGGGTGATATCGCCTAAAATTGTGCGATAATTGCACGAAAACTGTCTTGTTTCGTCAGAAATTTCGTTGCTATATGATCTTTTTAATGTATAACTGAATGAATAATCACCGGAGATTCGAAGTTATCTGCTTAAAGAAATCCGCACTCCAGATATTGAGTGAATCAGTATCTCTGATAAACGGACGCACATCGTTTTTAGCATTTTCGAAATCTATTGAATCAAATCTTGAAAAAAGAAGATCACGTGTATCTTCAATCGAAAGATCTTTTTCAGGATCCCATGCTCCGGACTGAACGAGTCTGGCTTTCAGGTGCGGTAAATTAAGTGCTGCATTGCGGGAAAGATAAAAAATGTAATCGTAGAGATCTCTTCCTTTTACTCGCTGTTTCCAAGCACGGCAGATAACTGCATGAACTTTTCCGGCAAAAAGCGAAGGCATATCATACATCTTAACTTCGTAAGGTGAGGGAAGAAGACGATATTTATTCTCATATCCTGCCCCTTCAGGAGGCATGGTATCAACTTCAAATTTGATTTTTATAACTTCATCTCTGGAAATCCCGCTTTTTAATGATTCTGAAGCATAAAATACAAGCATGTGTTCCATAGTGTTTCCCTTAAGAAATGCGGAACGTATTGCTGAATCTGTATTTTTTTCTTTCAGCGAAATATCAACGTTTAATCCCCATGAAGTGACTTCCTTTTTCAGAACAGGAAAATATGACGACAGATCAAAATCAGGTTCGGGGATTGTAAGAGAAAAATCAAGATCTTCAGAAAATCTGTTCAGGCCGTAGAATATACGCAGAGCGGTTCCGCCGTAAAATGCAGCTTTATTAAAGAATCCTGCCCGTGAAAGTCCGCACAGAACAATTTCCTGTATTATCTCCTTCATCGCATTCTTTTTATCGGTAAGATTATTGGTCTGATAGTATTTCAGCATTTCTTCAATTGTGCTGTTCATTACTTTGCTCCTTTTTCAGAAATTTTATGAGATACTTTATATTGTTGCTGTGGTATTTGTCTCCTATTTCAAATATATCCCCGAAACTGAGAGTATAGAATAAAGCCCGGTCTATTCGCAGATCTTCAAAAAGCAGTTTCTTTATATCTTTCTGACTGGTTACCGGCGGCATAATGCAGAGTTTATCGCACAGTGCTTTTTCAGGGGATGCTATAAGAAACTGATACCCGTTTTCTTCTGAAAGAGAGACTCCGAACGGATAAGCTTCGGCAGGAATGTCGTGATAATAGTAATTGCCAAAGAAATTACTGTATTCTTTTATTTTTTTCTTTTCATAAGTTGCTGAAGTTACAGTATACACAGCTTCAGGAATAAGTCCGTAGTAAGATAAGGCGTATTCAAAAGATATATAGGAAGGGCCGTATATGGCTCCGGCCATAAGATATGCAGGAACAGTTTTATCATCCTGATACAGTCCGCGGACAAGAGAAATTATTTCTCCGGATTTTTTCATTCTCATTATCCTTCCTGCCGGATCACTGTAATTATTCAGTTTTTGTGATAACATGGATGCAGAAAAAATCATTATTTTCACCTCTTAATTGTATTATACACAATTTACCGGAGAAAATCAATAGTTTTTTCTTGCGCTTTATAAGAAAAAAACAGATCGTGCAGCTGACAGATGACCTGTACAAAAGATAAACAAATGTATAAACACGCAGGCAAAGTCGGCCGCGATCATCAGACTTTTGCTTGAAAAGTACGGTAATCTGCCGGAAATGCCGGTGAATGAGTTTACGGTATTTCATAAGCAGTTTGTTACAGCATAGACTGACCGCATTCTTCAAAAAGGTACTGCCGTCTCTGATGCGTAAATTGTCAAAGTAAATGCAATGCCTTCAAAGTAAATGCATTTACTTTGACAATTTACGTCTTTTTAATGTATAATCCGTATATTCATCTTGACAGCCGATGTGGTTTGTTGATATACTTTTATTAGCTAAAAAAACGGCACGTAAGTTGACTATATCAATTTACGTGCTTGTTTATATTTATGAAAAGGAGAAATGATGATGGGAAGAAAAGATGATCTTAAAGATAAAGCTTTGAAGCATACGGAAAAAATGGAGAAACTATACTCCGATGAAATACAGAAGAGTATTCAGACAACGCAGGTATTTGGAAATGACTTTATGAGAGATAAGATAACAGGAAAAAGAGCGGAGTTTGTTCTTGAAAAGTCATATACCGAAGAGAGTGTTTTAAAGCATTCTAACGGGAATAAACTTGCTGTACTTAACTTTGCAAGCTACAGACATCCCGGAGGAGGCTTTTTAAATGGAGCTATGGCACAGGAAGAGGCGTTATGTCACGCATCGTTCTTATATAATGTACTCAGTACTTTTCCGGATTATTATGAATGGAATGAAGCCAATTATAATATGGGTTTGTATATGAACAGGGCGCTCTATTCTCCTGGTGTGTACTTCTTTAATGATGACGAAAATAAGCATGTAACCGCTGATGTAATAACATGCGCAGCACCTAATCGTTCTGTGATGCTTAAAAAAGGAAGTATAAGTGAAGAGCAGAATGATCGTGCACTGAAGGACAGAATACGTTTCATAAGAGATATTTGTGATTCGCTGAATGTGGAAGTATTGATTGCCGGAGCATTTGGATGCGGAGTTTTTGCCCAAAGATCGGAGAGGGTGGCAAGTCTGTTCATAGAATTATTCAGTGATACCGTAGTAAAACAAGTAGTTTTTGCTGTACCGCCGGATAGAAACTATAATGCATTTGAAAGGGTGCTTTACAGCCGGAAAGATTGATATTGTTATGCACGCTTCTTCGTTTTCTATGTCAAGAGGACTTTTAAAACGGTTATGAGCATCAGCTAATTCGAGAATGTTTGAGTTACTCAATCAAATATGCTCTTTATAACTCTTGCCGGACTGCCTACAGCTATCATGTTTTCGGGGATATCCTTAGTGACCACCGAGCCAGCACCAATCACTGCATTATTTCCGATAGTCACGCCAGCAAGAACAGTTGAATTTGAGCCGATCCACACATTATTACCGATGTGAATGGGTTTCGGTATCAGATCGTGGCGTTCTTCGGGGAGAATTCCGTGGTTCAGCGTTGCAAGCACCGCATTGTGACCAATCAGCACTCCGTCACCAATATAGATGCCGCCCTGATCCTGAAATTTACAGCCAGAGTTTATAAACACTTTCTTGCCGAGATGAATGTTCTTTCCGCAGTCGGCGTTGAACGGAGGAAACAGTCCGACCTCAACCGGCTCACCGATAAGCTCCGACATCAATGCATTGATTTCGTCGGGAGTATGGTAATGATTGTTGATCTCCATTGTGATTCGGATCGCTTCCTGACTGAGCCTGTGCATAGTCTGATGTACACCGGATTCCGCCGTGACCTGTTTTCCGCTTTTCATGAAGTCAATGAATTCTTTTGTTGTCATAGCTGTTACCTTCTCAGATATTTCTGCCCATTTCACAGGCTTCTTTCAGTTTCGGGTTATCTTTTATTTCTCCGGAATCGTTGACACCACCGCAGAACAGTGTACCGACCAGTTTTGCCTTTTCAAAGCAGTCCACCCAGCCCTCAATGCCTGAGAAAGCCCTTTCCGGAACGTGTTTCTCATTTTCGGCTGCTGTTGCAAGGGCATATACCTTACGGAAACGATAATTGGAAGAATACAGCGGATTAGCTCTGTCAAGCAGCGTTTTCAGTATACCACTCATTTCATAGTAATAGATCGGCGTTGCAAACACAAGCACATCGGCGTAAAGCATTTTCTCACGGATCGCATCTGCATCGTCGTGCATAAAGCAGCGCTGTGTTTTCTGACATGCAAGACATCCTGTACAGAAGCTGATTTCCTTGTCTCGCAGAGAAATGACCTCAACTTCATTTTCAGCCGATTTTGCACCATCTGCAAAGGAGACTGCAAGTTGTTCGGAATTTGAGCCGTTTCGCAGACTGGATGATATGATAAGTACTTTCTTCATGGTAATTCTCCTTTTACATCATGAACGTCAGGTAATCAGAGCGGCTGATACAGCGTTCCTTTGCATGAACCTCGTCGAGCAACTCTTTTCCCCGACTCTCTTGTTGTATTCATTATAACAAAGTTTTCTGAAAATAGCCAATACCTATATTGAATACGTTGCTATGCTTTACAGTTATAGAAATATTCTCTATCAAAGAATTATCCTCGGTAAAGATAAATTCATTTTTTTGAGAGGAAAGGTATGTAAGTAGTAATCCTGTTATGCAATTAATAATCGTTTAAAATTATGATAATCTACAATAAAATGATTGACTGTTAATGGATTATGTGATAAAATAATAAACAGAGGGATGATTCGTGATATCACGATGGTTTTAATAGGGGGATTTTTATCATGAACAGGGTAATAAAAGGATCTCTATTCGAAAATTTTTCATTAATTGAGAATAGAGAGATTAAAGGAGAAATTGAAATTCCAAACCCAAATACCAAGAGTAAGTAGTATGGCCAAAAGCTAGATAACAACCCGCCAGCAGGTATCCCATCCGATACCTGCTGGTGTTTTCAGAAAGGACTACGATATGTGGGAAAAAATTGTTTTTGCTCCGGGGTTAAAAGAACATGAAACGCTGAGATGTATGGCACTTGCCGGTGTTAATACTATTGGTATGAAGATAATGAGTGCGCCGGAGCTTGCGAGGCAGGCACTTATGAGGTCCGGGGTTGCTGTTACGGAGACTGTTATCGGCAGCGAGGACGAAGTTGCACTGATGGCGGTTGCGGTTATGAATGAAGAATACTTTGAAAAATCATCCTATGCCGATATCGGAAATATAAGTGCGGCTGTCTGTAAATTAAGAAATCTTGCTGATGTGCCAGATGAGGAAAAATATATTTGCGAAAAGCTTCCGGAAGGTCTTTTTAGTGAAAAGAACCGTGCACTTGCAAATGTGTTCGTAAAATATGTTTCATCTTTAAAGGAAAACGGCTTCACCGACAGGTTATCACTTGTAAGAAAAGCAGCAGAACAGGCAAAAAAGATGGATGCTGATATTATCTGTCTGGAAGAATTTCCGTTAAGTCCGCTGGAAAAGATGCTTGTCGAAAAGCTTTCCGGTGGTTCGTATCGCACTGTCAGCATTACAGAACTTTATCATGCGGAAAAGAAAGTGCCCGAAACAGTAACGGTGAAACAATGTTACGGTGCTTCGAATGAAGTGGAATATATTATCGACAGCATTTACCGCGGGAAGTCGCCGGATCAGTGTACTGTTGCTGTAACTGATTATTCTCAGTACAGTCAGCTTTTTTTTGATAATGTTATCGAGTACAATATTCCGGTGACGTTCGGATGCGGAGTTCCTGTTTCAAATTCAAATCCGGCTGCTTTGCTTAAGCTTTATAACACATGGATGACGGATGGATTTTTCGGGGCAGAATCTCTTGCGAAAATGCTTTCGGACGCTTCGTTTGACCGTTCAGCTTTGATAGCAGAGTTCCCGGCGGATGCTGATGCAAAATGGAGCAGACTTGTTGAAATTCTGGGAAAGCTGAGAATAAGCAACGACAAAGATGCAAATGCTAAAAAGATCGCCGGATTCCGGACTGCTGTCGCTGAAGAAGGAAAGATACTCGGAAGCAGGTACGAAGATTCCGTAAAAGAGAAAGAAGAACTGATTCCTTTGCTTGAAATTGCAGCCCGGGAACTTGCACTTCCTGTCGAAGAATTCATTGCGAAATATTCAAAAATTAGAAAAGGCGGAAACTCATTTGCCGATACACTTGTAATGAAACTTGATATGAGTGCAGTGTCATCTTTATGCAGTGAGATAAAAACTGTCAGAGCGGCCGGTCAGACTGTTTCGGACGTAATAAATGATCTCCTGAAAATGAACGTATGCAGGCAGAGCGGTTCGGAAGGATGCGTTCATCTTACTGATATTAACGGAGCATTTTCTGTTATGAGAAATAATCTGTACATTGCGGGAATGTCGGCTTCAAATTATCCGGGATCACCGACTGAGGATTATCTTCTCCTTGATGAAGATTTCAGACTGTTCGGTGAGAGTGCAGAAAAATTTACATCTGCCGAGTGCATAAAGCGTAAAATCAGAATCTTCCGCAGTCTTATAACCTTTGCCGCTTCCATGAACTGTGATATAAGCATTTCATATCCCGGAATAAATGTTTCTGAATTAAAAAGAGCTAATGCTTCATCGGTCATCTATGATCTTTTCAGAAAAATGTACGGTGATGGTATTACGTGGGAGAAAATGAATGATAAGATCGAAACACTGGAATACTTTGATCCGGCAGTATCACTGACCCGCGAGATAGGAAAGGCGTATAATAACGGAAAGATGATAGATCCTGACAGACCGTCAGAGCCGGTATCGCCGGAAAAGGCAGATCCTGCTTATCTGCTTGAAAGAACCTATTCACCGTCAGCACTTGAAATGTTCTTTAAATGTCCTGCAAAGTTTAAGTTCCATTATGTTTATGGAATGGATGAACCGGACGAGACTAAAAACTTCGATGTAATTTCTCCGATAGACAAGGGCATACTTGCTCACGAATTGATGGAGATACTGGCTGACAGTCCGGATATTTCATCTGAAGATTTCAATCGGATCTCAGGGCAGCTCTTTGACTCTTTTATAGGTCAGAATACGGTTATACTTACAGACAGTGTGGATGATGCCAGAACTGATTTTATCGAAATGATGGAGAATGCATATGCTTCTGATCCTCATAACAAGGTTATCTTCACGGAAAAAAGAATAGAATGCAGGCATGAAAGCGGTATTAAGATTGGTGGCCGTCCGGACCGTGTGGAGCTTACTTCAGACGGAAAGCATATACTGGTCGATTACAAGACGGGACAAAAGCTCAAACATGAAAAAGACGATATCGAATCATGTCTTCAGGTAGTTTTATATGCGTATATCCTTGAAAAGAACGGGTATAAGGTAAAAGAATGTCAGTACCGTTATATCAGTCTGGACGATGTAATAACATGCAGATATGATGACGAAATGCGTTCGCTGCTTGCTGAGAAAATGAATGTTTTTAAAGAACATCTGTTAAATATGAGCTTCGAACCGGCAGGGTCAGAAGATGATTGTAAATACTGTGGATTTAGAAGTATATGCAAATCTGATATCGGGGGAGATGAATAAGATGAGTGAAGTTTCAGTTAAATTAAATGAAGATAAAGAGTCAAGAAACAGAATAGTTGCAGAAATCGATACTAACTTTTTCGTCGAAGCCGGAGCAGGTTCCGGTAAGACAACTATGCTTGTAAACCGTATGGTTTCAATGATCGAACACGGAACAGATATCAGCAAAATCTGTGCCATTACTTTTACCAAGGCGGCTGCAGGAGAATTCTATGAGCGTTTTCAGAACAAGCTTACGGAACGAAGCAGTCCAGAATATAAGTATTCTGATACCGGGAGAGCAGGACAGCTGGGAAAACCAACACCGGCGACTATGAAACTATGTGCTGAAGCATTAAAAAACATTGATCTGTGTTTTATGGGTACCATCGATTCATTCTGTAATATGATCCTTTCGGAACATCCTACTGAAGCTGGTATCCCGTCAGATTCGCAGATAATAAGTGAACCTGATGCTGCAGTTATTTACAAACAGCTTTACGTACAGATTTCTGAAGGAAAGTACGGAAAGGAACTCGCAGAGCTCGCACGTACATTCCGTTCGTTTTACAGAGATCCTGAAGAGGTGTTTGCGGCAGGAATAAAGGTTTTTATGGATAACAGAAATGTTGATTTTCATATCAGTGAAAAGTCTCCTGTGGATATTGATGATGCTTTCAGAAATAAAAGGAATACACTGCTTTGTGCTTTAAAATTTCTGAAAGATCATAAAGAACTGCAGTATTCAAATCAGAAGGACAGCGTTGCTTCATGGGAAAGAATTGAGAATGACTTTAATACACTGAACAGAAAATGGAGCCGTAATTATTCCGGAGTGATGTATGCACTGAAAAGTGTTATGAAACTGAGACTCATACCTGAAGCGGGCGGCTGCGGAAATGTAATAACAGACGTTTTTGTTCCGGGAGGCAAACAAGGAAAATGGCTGAATCTTGACAGCAGTTTTACTGAAGAACTGATGGATGATCTTGATGATATAAGATATTCAGTTTCGACTGCGTTTCTTTCAGAGAGTGTTCCTGTAATCGAGAAACACATGCGTGAGAAGGGAAAACTTTCTTATTTCGACTATCTCTTTTACCTGAGAAATATGCTGAAGAAGGACGCTGAGGGTGACGGAAAGCTTATCAGATACACCTACAACAGACACAGTTATTTTCTTATCGATGAATTTCAGGATACCAATCCTATGCAGGCTGAAGTTTTCTTTTATATTTCTGCGGAACATCCTGTACCGGAATGGCGTAAATGTGTGCCGCGACCGGGATCACTGTTCATAGTTGGAGATCCCAAACAGTCTATTTACCGTTTCAGAAGTGCTGATGTGACCTCATTCTTAAGAGTAAGGAAACTGTTTGAGACCGGCGTCGGAGATGTACTAAAGCTTTCGGCAAATTTCCGTTCGTGTACAAGACTTAAAAAGTATTTCAATAAAACATTTACTGAGATGCTTCCTTCAGAAAACAAGTACCAGAGTAAGTTTAATGAGATTCCGATAGATGATGCTCCCTTTGCAGAGGATCTGTTCGAAGGAGTGTATAAGTACGAAGCTGTCAGTGGTGAAAAAGCAGAGGCAGAAAATCCGGAACAGACTGATCCTGTTATCATAGGAAAAATAATTTCGGCTATTACCGGCAATGAAAAATATAAGATCAAAACTCCGAAAGACAATGAACCAAGATGTATTAAGTACAGTGATATTATGATAATTACATCTGCTAAAGCGAAACTTCCGGGTATAATGAGTGAGCTTGACCGGCTGAATGTTCCTGTGAGAGTTGAAGGAAGTGTACCGTTTACAGGCAACGAAGCACTTGCAGCGACAGGAGATATTTACAGGGCTATAGCTGATACTGAAATGAATTGCAGCCTGTATCCGGTTCTTACCGGCAAATTGTTCGGTTTTACTGACGAGGATCTGATAAATTTCAGAAATTCAGGCGGAAGGATATCTTTAAAAGGTGATTCGGTTGACTTTGAATCTGCCGGTGAAAAAACAAAACAGATAAAAACTGTACTGGATGCACTAAGAGATCTTCAGATAACAGCTTTAAGAGAATCTCCGTCTGTGGTTTTCAAAACGATAATGGATAAGTTTAAAATCTTTGAAAGGATAAGCACGGATAATCTTGAAGTTCTGTATTACGTTCTCGAACTTATTCGTTCAGCTGAAAACAGCGGCGGGATTGTTTCTGTTCCTGACGGTGCGGCATTTATCGACATGCTGTTAAACGGTGATTCCGACCTTGAACGCTGCCTTAGTTTTGATGACAACAGGAACTGTGTCCACATGGCGAATCTTCATAAAGTAAAAGGTCTTGAAGCTCCGGTTGTAATACTTGCATCGGCAGGTAAAAAGAAAAATTATCGGTATGACTTCAGAGTGGAACACAATGATGATGAGACCAGGGGTTATTTATTCGGTCTGGCAGGAAAAGGCTTTAATACAACTCATTTTAAGACATCAGCATACGAAGATAAATCCGAAGAGGAGAAAGAAGCGTATATTGAGGAAGAGAAACGACTGGTGTATGTTGCAGCGACACGAGCTGCCGGTGCACTTATTATCGGAAATTCGACATCTTCAAAATGGGCGGATCTTTTCGAAGGTTGTACCGATATCCTGACCCGTATTGAAGAATCTGAAAATGCCGCTTCCGCTAATGATGAATGCGAAAGTGCCACAGAACTTTATGAAAAAGCTGAATCATCTTCTGTGCTGTCTGACAGATCTAATGAAGCCGAGACTTACAGAACAGAAAAACCGAGCGGACTTGTGCTTTCAAAGATATCGGAAAATGAAGAAGATGATCAGGCCGAAAACAGTTTAGTTACGGAAGAAGTTAAGAAAACAGTACCTCCGGTCCACTGGTTTCCTGATGAACTCGGCACTATGATACACAGGCTTCTTGAAATGATGGTTACTGCCGGTGCTTCAGCAGACACTGAAAAAATCATTAGTGAGATACTGAACGAATATCTTTCGGAAAAGACAAAGCCGTTTGAAAAAGAGTTCAGAAAAGCTCTTGCCGGTGCAGCGGAAAAAATCAGAAACGGCGGCTATCCTCAGAAGAACAGTGTACCTGAAGATATCTTTACTGAACTTCAGTCTGCAGAAGAACGGTACACAGAAGTTCCGTTCTGTTACAAAGATGACATCACAGATGTTCCGACAATCTGGAACGGAATAATGGATGTCGTCTATAAGAAGGCAGGAGAATGGCATATCATTGACTACAAAACCAATTTTGGTGATCAGGATTACGACGAAGTGTACAGTGCACAGCTTAAAGCATATACTGACGCATTCGAAAAGATCACCGGAGAAAAAGTTAAGGATGCTCATACGTATCATATAACTGTATGATATAAATACAATCACCTTCCGGACATTCAGGATTCCGGAAGGTGATTTTTTTCTGTAGTCCGGAATCACACAGGACATTTTTGTCCCGTCTCATCAGATATAATAGTGGTACAGAAATAAAAAAATGATTATCCTCGAATAATTTAAAGAAAATGTCGGTCAGATGATGCGCCGCAGGCGCACCACTATTTTCATGGAGTTTTCATTAAAACAAATAACCTCAGTAAAGATAAGAATTATCTCTTTACTGAGGTCGTTTTTTGATTTGTATTATTTTATAACGGCCATATTTGAAACTTGTTTTTAGTCTGTTCTGCAATTATGATGTTCTTAATGCTGAAAATTAAAAATCATTCTGAATTGTTCAATAAAGTTATACGCTTCGCTCTGACTAATTCCGTATTGCTTCATAATAGAAGATACTATTTCTGTATCACTTTCGTTTTTGAGTTCTGAAATAGTGTGAAGAATACTCAGCGTATTAGCTTTTCCTTCATTACGCCCTTCTTCTCGTCCTTCTTCTCGTCCTTCTTCTCGTCCTTCTTCTCGTCCTTCTTCTCGTCCTTCTTCTCGTCCTTCGGCGCGCCCTTCTTCGAGGAAAAGGTTCATATATTTCTCTTCGTCATATTCTTCAAATAACATATTCTTCACCTCCGCACGGTTTGCATCAATGAATGGTTTGATTATGAAATCGTCTGGTAATTCAGCTGCGGCTTTGTCAGCTGCGGTATCAAGATCATCACCGTTTTTCTGATGGTTTCTGATTGCGTCAATAAACCTGTTCTTATATACTGTCCGTATAGACCTGCCTTAATCTTTTCAAAAACAATTCTGCAATCGGCGAAAACACCTGATACTTTTTCCAGATGATATACATATTAGTTTCAAGTGTCGGCTTGATTGGTCGGAAGCAAAGTCCGCTTTCTTCGCTTGTGTCTACAAGGTGCTCAAAGGTCAGCATATATCCAAGCCCTTCTTTCACAAATACCGAGCCGTTGTAGGCAAGATTGACAGTTCCTGCAAAGCTGAGTTTATCCATATTATCCCCGCACCAGCGCGGAAAATCCACACGGATAGACTGCTCTGAGCAGAACAGCGGCAAGCCGTAAAGATCATCAAATGTCACATACTCCTTTTTAGCAAGAGGAGTGTCACGCAGCATAACCAGCCCCCATTTGTCGCTTTCGGGTATAGAGAGATAGTTGTACTTCGACAGGTTCGGCGGCTCAACGATCACGGCGAAGCCGGATTTCCGATTAAATCAGTGTTTTCTTATCATTATAACCTGCTTTGTTATTCCTGTCAAGAATAACAAGCTATTCAAAATAGGTATTTTGCATATCATAAGATCTGTGTTATACTAAAGATACCAAATAACACAGAGGTGAGAATATGGCAAATGCTGCCGACAAAATGGCGGTCATGACCGAAAATCTCAGGGATATGGGCCTGGACGATGAAAACGTAGCGAAATGCCTGCAAATGGTCGAAAGCGGACAATATCAGGCACTTGACTGTTTTCTGAAAAGCTATCGTCAAACGCTCCTTGACAGCGTTCACAAGTATAACGACCGCATCGACTGCCTTGACTATTTCGCCTACACATTAAGAAAAAACGGAGGTATCTGAAATGAAAGATGAAATGCTTACTTTAACACAGGAATGGGACAAGACCTTCCCCAAGTCCGACAAGGTTGACCACAACAAGGTCACTTTCCACAACCGCTACGGCATCACACTCGCTGCCGATATGTACGCTCCTAAGAACGCAGGCGGAAAACTCCCTGCAATCGCTGTGTGCGGACCGTTCGGTGCAGTCAAGGAACAGTGCAGCGGTCTTTACGCACAGACACTTGCAGAGCGTGGATTTCTGACCATTGCATTCGATCCGTCCTTTACAGGTGAAAGCGGAGGACAGCCGAGATACATGGCTTCTCCCGACATCAACACGGAAGACTTTATGGCAGCGGTGGACTTCCTCTCAGTACAGGAAAATGTTGATCCTGAACGCATTGGCATCCTTGGCATCTGCGGCTGGGGCGGTATGGCACTGAATACAGCGGCACTGGATACCCGTATCAAGGCGACTGTTGCTTCGACCATGTACGATATGACAAGGGTGAACGCAAAGGGCTATTTCGATGCCGATGACAGCGAGGAAAAGCGGTATGCCATGAAGCAGGCACTGAATGCTCAGCGTATCAGGGATTACCAGTCCGGCGAGTATGAGCTTGGCGGCGGTGTTGTCGATCCTCTGCCTGAAGACGCACCGTATTTCGTAAAAGATTACCATTCTTACTACAAGACTGAAAGAGGTTATCACCCTCGTTCGCTCAATTCCAACGGCGGCTGGAACAAGATCGGCTGTATGTCGTTCATCAATATGCCTATCCTGCACTACAGCAACGAGATACGCTCTGCTGTCATGGTGCTTCACGGTGACAAGGCACATTCTTTCTACTTCGGAAAAGATGCGTATGAGAATATGATAAACGGAAACAAGTACACCGACAATAAACAGCTTCTTGTGATCAAAGGCGCTTCTCACACCGATCTCTACGACGGCGGAGAGAATAACGCTATCCCATTCGACAAGCTCGAAGCCTTTTATAACGAGTATCTGAAATGATCTATCAGACCTGACTCTGATATGCTTTACAGTTATAGTATAGTGATTGACTGTTAATGAATAGCGTGATAAAATAATAACGTGAACTGACACCTGAGTGGTGGATTTAAGGTTAAGTTATTTATGTAATAAAAACTGGGAGAGAGGTAAAAAATATGAAAATGACATCTGCACAGGCTTCAAAGCTTCTTCGTCAGCTTAATGATGAACTCCGTACGCTTCAGGTGCGTGAGGAGAATTCAAAGTCATTCTTAGCATCACTCGGTGAAGACGTTGAATCGGTTCGTCCTTCGTATGACTATGCTTCAATGCAGGAGGAGCAGATAAAGGTTGAACAGAAGATCCGTAAACTGAAGCATGCTGTAAATGTGTTCAATACAAATACGGTGATACCGGAATATGGTTTTACCATCGACGAAATGCTTGTATATCTGCCGCAGCTTCAGAAGCGTCAGACCAAGCTTTTTGCTATGAAGGACGCTCTTCCGAAGGTGCGTGAAAATGTCGGATTCGGACGAGGCACAAATGTTGTTGACTACCGCTATGCGAACTACGATATTGATCTTGCGGAAAAAGACTATAAAGATCTTTCTGCCGAGATAGCAAGAGCGCAGCTTGCACTTGATACAGTAAACAGTACTGCCGAGCTGGAAGTTGATTTATAAATCAGTGTAAAAAGCATTTTCCGTTTACTGTACACACACCTTTTTTATATCACAGAGTAAAAGTTTACAGTTATAGTTTTCCGTTATTTCGTTATTCTACGGGACAGGTAATTGTTTAATGTTAAGGTATCCGTCCCGGAAGAGTTCATTTTTTGTGTCGTACAGTAAAGAAAACTTTATCCGGCAGCGGAAGTTCGGTTTCATGCTGCCGGTTTTATTTTTATGAGGTAAAAGAATGAGATACCGGTGATTTTCTGACGGACAAATAAAGACAAGAAAAATCGGGAAAGATATTCGTCAGTGTGGTAAGATAGAATCACAGCAGGCGAAGGGAGAAAGAACAATATGGAGTGGATGAGGATAATAGGCGATTCGATTCAGTATATTGAGGATCATATCACTGAAGGTGTAACGGCAGATGATGCGGCGAAAGCTGTGGGTGTGTCTCCGTTCTATTTTCAGAAAGGATTTGCAATGCTCTGCGGATTCAGTGCTGCGGAATATATCCGTAACAGAAGACTGGCTCTTGCAGGAAATGATCTTCTGATAACTGATGATAAGATAATCGATATTGCCATGAAATACGGGTACGACTCTCCGGATAGTTTTACTAAAGCTTTTACAAGATTCCACGGCGTTTCACCTTCATCCGTGCGCAGGGATGAGGTGCTTCTCAAGACCTTTGCTCCGCTGAAACTGAAGCTGTCATTAGAAGGAGGATATCTCATGGATTACAAGATCATTAAGAAGGACGCTTTTACAGTTCTCGCAAACGCAAAGAAGTTTTCGTACGAAGGTGCAAAGGAAGCTGTTCCGCAGTTCTGGCAGGAACATTACGCATCAGGCTGCGGAAAATATGTAATGGGAATGTACGGTATCAATATCGACACCGCTATGGGCAGGGAAAATTTTGAATACCTTATCGCAGATCCGTATGATCCGAACAGGGAAGTGCCTGAGGGACTGGTTACAAGAACTATACCTTCATTCGACTGGGCAGTTTTCCCGTGCAAGGGTGCAATGCCGAATGCACTTCAGGATGTAAACAACAAGATCTTCACAGAATGGCTTCCTGCATTAAAGGAGTATGAGTTCGCAGCCGGATACTGCGTGGAGTATTATGATGATCCGACCAAGTACGAAAAGGGTACTAAAGACGAGAATTATTACTGCGAGATCTGGATCCCGGTGAAGAAAAAGTAAGTCAGAAATATCTATCTGATCGCATTTAACAGAACAGCCTTCTTACAGACAGCCAAATGTCAGTGAGAGGGCTGTTTTTCGGTCTTATACTGGTTTTATAAGCGGTTAAATCAGAACAATATCAGGTGTGAACGACTTGATTTATTCACTTGTTATTGGTATAATAAAAGTTGATTTACGGTAATTTATTTGTACTGGAAATACATTTACTATTAACAGAGCCGGAAAAAATACAGGGCTTATATGAAAAAAATCACAAATCACAGGAGGTTAACCACAATCATTCAATTATTTACGGATATGAAAAATCTTAATCAAGATATCTTAACAGCTCTTTGAGGTACAAATCCTAATTTCTCTAAAGTTGCAAGATCCTTGGAGCGAATATTTTTTAAA